>Ga0224554_1000169_pt1 | contig 59696 bp, 49 predicted proteins | sample 714S22024metaG_FD_180666 | JGI IMG/M metagenome (GOLD analysis project Ga0224554, IMG submission 180666) | Peat soil microbial communities from Stordalen Mire, Sweden - 717 S2 20-24 | ecosystem: Environmental > Terrestrial > Soil > Wetlands > Peat | place: Sweden: Norrbotten County, Stordalen... | reverse complement strand
GGGAAATCAAAACAAATGGCACGTGGGTACTGAAAGGCTAGGCGCCAATCGCCTTTTCTGCGCCGAAACGTGGACTGAACTCTATCTTGTCCAGCGGGTCCCCGGCATGATTGCGCCCACTGAGAAAGCGTTGGAGGCGTCCGATCCCAACTCTCCCGCTGGAGCCGCCCGCTGGTATCTCGACGACGACAAACCCTACGTCGACTCTCTCTATGGAGCCGCAGTTCTGGCCATGCTCGATCGGGCCACGGGCAAGAAGAGGTACTTGACCATCATGCGCGACTTCTTCGACGACGTGAGCGGAACACTATGGGACAAGGACTCCGGTCTCTACTATCGCGACCCGACTTACATCGACAAACGTACTGCGCGCGACCGCAAAATCTTCTGGTCGCGTGGCAATGGGTGGGCCTTCGCGGGCATTGCGCGCATTCTCGAGTACCTCCCGCAAAACAATCCAGAGCGAAGGAAACTGGTGTCGATTTACAAACGCATGGCGAGGGAGCTCATCAAGCGCCAGTCCCCCGACGGATTCTGGCGGGCGAACCTTGACGACCCGGACGACGTGCCCAACCCCGAAAGTAGCGGGACGGGCTTCTTTTGTTTCGGCCTTGCGTGGGGAATCAACCACCACATGCTCAGCCAGAAGACTTGTCTGCCCGCCGTAAAGAGCGCCTATGCTGCGCTAGCCGGCGCGGTCGGTCCTGACGGAAGAGTCGAGTGGGGGCAGCAGGTGGATGCGCGGCCCAATCCGGCAAACCAGCAGAGCACGCATGAGTACGTTACCGGCACATTCCTGCTTGCGTCGGGTGAGGTCTACAAGCTGAGCCACTAATTCAGGGCGGCCTAACAGTCAATCCCGGATCGGACCGGCAAAAAGAAACTTCCACGAGGGATCGAGGAACATCCAGCGCTGACTGCCGAACCAGCTGGTAGGCAGCGACGGAACATGCAGCAGCGTGTGGCCGCCCATGCACACCAGCTCCGTCCCGTTCCACGCCAGAAATGTTCTTTAAAATCACAGTTTCCAGCGTCTTTGTCCCCGTTGATGTACCTTTAGCTTTTGCCGAGTTTTTAACCTTTGGCCGGACGGAGACTAGAGGGAGCAAGTTTTCCAATGATGGAATTCCACATTTCGCGGAATGCGCGCCAGCGCTATCAGTTCGCTGAGTCTCTCTTCTCCTATGCGGGCAACGTGGTATTTGCCAATATGGCTGCGTGCCGCGAGTTCGCGTACCGCATGAATCAGATCCGCGACGTCGAACATCATCCCGACCGCGCAGTCCATGCCGGGCAACTTTACGCCATGGGCCTCATTGACGAGGCCAGCCATGTCCTCATTGCCCAATACCGCAAGCAGTTCGATCCGGAGGTCATGACCTCCGCGCTGGATTGGTTCTCCTCCCATGTGGGCTCCGATGCCCTTGACGCCATGCTGCTCGCCTTCGTCGAGCAATTCCCGGGTTCAAGCGTGATCCGCGCCCTTGAAACACCCCGCCAATGGCTTGCCGGGCAAACGGAGGGCGTGCCTCACCGCGCGGCGGCTCTTGAAGAACTGCTCCTCCTCTGGACGGCCAACCGCAACCAGGCATTCCGGCCCTTCGAGGAGCTGTTCGAAGATCGCACGCTTGCAGAAAAGACCGTCTATCGTCAGGTAACCCAGCGCATGCCGGAGTATTTTGCTTCCCGGCCGCTCATCCCGCTCCCGGACGCCAAGCCGATGAGCCTCCTCGACCTCCTGCGCGCCCCGGCTGTAGGTTCACCAGACTCTCTCAGCGATCAGCTTGCCCTCATACAAAAACTCTGGAAGCCGCTCATTGGCGACAGCCTGGAGCGTCTCCTTGAGATGGCCGCAGCCATCCTCCGGGAAGAAGAACTCGCCATCTGGACGCAGTTCAATCCGCCGGACGCGAACGCCACCGAGGGTGCGCGGCGCCACGGACACAAGAGCCCCTTTGCCGACGGCCATTCCGAGGTCCCGGTCTATGGCGATCCGGCGCACGAGTACGAGAAGTTCTCGGCCGACACCGCATGGATGCCCAACACCGTGCTCATTGCCAAGAGCACCTATGTGTGGCTCGCACAGCTCAGCCGGAAGTACGGGCGTCACATCGGTCGCCTCGATGAGATCCCTGATCAGGACCTGCAAGAGCTTGCCGATCGCGGCATCAATTCGCTCTGGCTGATTGGCGTCTGGGAGCGCAGCCGTGCTTCTCGCACCATCAAGCAGCTCTGCGGTAACCACGACGCTGTTGCGTCTGCCTACTCACTGTTCGACTACGCCATCGCCGAGGACCTTGGTGGCGAGTCCGCCTACATTCACCTTCGCGACCGTGCCTACCACCATGGCGTACGTCTCGCCAGTGACATGGTGCCCAACCACATGGGCATCGATTCACCATGGGTGATCGAGCACCCGGAGTGGTTCATCTCGCGCCAGGACACGCCCTATCCCGCCTACAGCTTCAACGGTCCCGATCTCTCCCACGACGGCCGCGCCGAGATCAAAATCGAGGATCACTACTTCTCGCAATCCGACGCCGCCGTCGTATTTCGCCGCCGCGACCGTGCCTCCGGTGAAACTCGCTACATCTACCATGGCAATGACGGCACCAGCTTCCCATGGAACGACACCGCCCAGCTCGATTACCTCAATCCCGCCGTGCGCGAGCAGGTCATCCAAACCATCCTCCATGTAGCGCGCCTCTTTCCCGTCATCCGTTTTGATGCCGCCATGACGCTGGCCAAGCGCCACTTTCACCGCCTCTGGTTTCCCGGCCCGGGCTCGAGTGGCGCCATCCCATCGCGCGCCGAATATGGCATGAGTCAGGCTGACTTCGACCGATGCATGCCCCACGAGTTCTGGCGCGAGGTTGTCGATCGAGTTGCCGCCGAGGTTCCCGGCACCCTTCTCCTCGCTGAGGCCTTCTGGCTCATGGAGGGCTACTTCGTTCGCACCCTCGGCATGCATCGTGTCTACAACAGCGCCTTCATGAACATGATGCGCGACGAGGAAAACGCCAAGTACCGCTCGGTCATCAAGAACACCCTTGAGTTCGATCCCGACATCATGAAGCGCTACGTGAATTTCATGAGCAATCCCGACGAGCGCACCGCGGTTGACCAATTCGGCACCGGGGACAAGTGTTTCGGCGTCGCCGTCATGATGTCCACCCTGCCCGGGCTGCCCATGTTCGGTCACGGCCAGATTGAGGGATTCACTGAGAAGTACGGCATGGAGTACCGCTGGCCCCGTTATGAAGAGAATCCGGACCAGAGGCTGGTCGATCGTCATCAGCGGGAAGTCGCGCCCTTGCTCAAGCGTCGCTGGCTCTTCGCTGAAAGCAGCAACTTTCTGCTCTACGACTTCTTCCACGCGGGCGGCTCGGTCGACGAAAACGTCTTTGCCTACTCCAACCGCAACGGCGACGAGCGGGCTCTCGTTGTCTACAACAATCGGTACGGCAGCACACGCGGCACCATCGATCACTCGGCGGCCTACGCGGACAAGGGCTCAGGCCAGCTCCGCCAGCAGCGCTTGCGCGATGGCCTCGGCCTTGGAGGCGGTCCCGGCGTCGTTCTTGCCTTTCGCGACTCGCTCACCGGCCTTGAATACCTCCGCCGCGCAAACGATGTGCTTGACCAAGGTCTCACCCTCGATCTGCACGCGTACCAGTGCCACGTCTTTCTCGATTGGCGTCCGATGCACTCCACCGCTCGGTACCCATGGGACCGTCTCTGTGATTTTCTCAACGGCCGTGGCGTACCCAACCTTGAAGATGCGCTCATCAACATGGAGCTGCGTCCCGTTCACGACGCCCTCCGCCGGCAGTTGGATCCTGCCATCGTCCGCCTCTTCGCCGACCGCGCGGATCATCCGCGGCCCATCGCTCCCGAAACGCCAAAAAGCCTCGAGAAGGAGCGGAGTGAGTTCTTCGACCAGGCTTGGGCGCTTTGCGAAATATTCCTGCGCGCCGCACAAACAGCCTACATTGCGCGACTTCCTGAGCAGGATCGCCCCTCCATCGACGCCATGCCCGCCGACCCCGGTCTACTGGCTTCAGCATTTCGCAAGCGCCTGCGCGCGGCCATGCACATCCCCGCCACTGAGGCGCTCTTCCCGGCTCCCTGGACGGTGGCAGCGCGCCGCATGTTGCCCAGCCCCAGTCCGAAGCTCACGGCCACTGCAATCTGGGGACCCATCCTCGCCTGGTGCACTCTCGAGCTCCTGGCCGAGTCCATTGATCTTGAAAACCCAGAGCGCGTAGCCCTCGATCTCTTTGACCGCCTGCGCCTTCGCGAACCGTTTGCACAGGGCTTTCATGCTCTCGGATTTGAAGGCGAAGAAGGCTGGCGCGTTGCCGCCCGCATCAAGGTAGTGCTGCTCGCAGCCACGGGCGCAGGCAAGCCGGAAGAGCCCCCCCAAGAACCTGAGCCGCCGATTGAGCCGGAATCACAAGCAACAACGGCGCCCAAAGCTGCCACGCCCAAGGCGAAGGCTCCCGCAGCCGAGCCCCTGATCGCACAGACAGAGGACCCCGAATCCGGAATTTCCAGCGACGAGCGGTTAGCTCTAGCGCCCGCCCTCTGGCTCGATCCCGATGTACGCTGGCTGACGGGCGTCCACGAAGCCGAAGGCCACGCGTATCTCATCCGTGAACAATATGAAGAGCTGCTCTGGTGGCTCCTCATGCCGTCCCTGCTGCGTTTCGCCGCCGAACCCGTTCCGAGCCGCGCCGCCGTTGAGGAACTAAGCAAGACCGTCGAAGAGGCGCTCGATACCGCCGAAGCCGCCGGTTACCGCATTGACGCACTGTTAGGCACAGCCGCGCCTGCAATCGCAGACGAAGCTGAGCCGCAAGTCGAGGAAGACGATTCCAAAACCATCGAGCAGCAGGTCCCGGTGACCACCGAAATCAAGCCATCCCTCGAAGAGACGATCGAGTCTGAAGAAAAATAGTCAGACTGAACTTCGACAGGAAGTGTTGAACTTCGTCGGGTTTTTCAAAAGGTAGAAGTGGCGCGCTCCGGGAACAGCTTCTGCAGCTCGTCGGCCATCTTGAGGAAGAGCAGAAACCTGAACCGCTCAATGTAGTCCTGATACGACAAGCGGTCATCGCACAGGATGTTGCAGCGGGTCCACGGTTTTTGGACGATGGGTCGGGTTCATTGCACTCTCTTCCCCTTGACTGGAACTTTCTTCAGGGCGGCCTTTCTGGGAATCGTGCGGCTGCCTTCCGCCACTTGCCGATCCATCAGCCAGAACACCGCATCCTTGTGCAGCGCCCAGGCGCGGCCCACGCTATCCATGCACATCTTCGCTTCTTCCTCGCTTCCCAGCGAGTACATCTCCGGCAACTCCCGCGGAATCGGCTTCCTGCCGGTCATGTAAAGCTCAACGAACGGGTTTGCCTGCCGCGATGTTTTCAGAGCGACATCGGCGCCTGTGGGGTCACCGGCCAGAAAGCGCTCCAGCACGCTGCCCCACGCAAAAGTCGCTCCGGCGTCGCCCTTGAACCTCTTCAGCAGCTTGCCCGCACCTTGCAAATCGTCCGCGCAAAGATATGCGCCCAGCAACTGATCGCGTATGCCCTGGTTGTCGTTTGGATTCAGTTCCAGCATCCTTTCGTAGATGTGGATCGCATCCAGATTCAGTCCCTCCGCGAATAGCTGGCCGGCAAGCTGCTCCATGGCGCGCATATACGGCCGGGTCTCGATCAGGCCCCAGAAATGGCCCCGGTTCTCCTCGATGAACTTCGAGCCGAGCGAGCGCTCCCCGGCGGCCACGGCCTGCTGCAGGCCTGCGATCATCGCTCGCGTCGTGCGCGCATCCAGGTCGGTCAACACCACCAGCGCGTCCACGCCAGTCCGAGTCGAGCCGCAGAGCGCGCTTGGCCAGCTTGCGCGCCTGCGCCTCGCTTTCCGCTTCCATGGCGTCAAAGGCAAGCTCCTGTGCCCGGTTCCGGGCGTCCGCTTCGGCATCGTTCAGCCCGTCCGCTGGCGATGGGCCGCGCAGCGAGGTCAGCAGGGAATTTAGATCACCCTGCGTGATCAGATCGCCGCTCGCCATCATCTTCTCAAGCTGGCACATCGCTGCTTCCATGCCGGCAGCCGGTGCCGCCTTCTTCTTCGCTACGGATTTTGGGGCTGGCTTCTTCGTCATCGCTTTCCTCGCAGTCTTGCGGTGCCGCGCATCTCAATCAAAAAGCTGCCCGAATGTCAGCCAACGTTACCATGAGCGTCATCGGCTCACTCGGGCTCGGGTCGAAGCCAAGCGCAAGATAAAAGCTCTTCGCCTGCTCCGAAATTGCGTGAACCACGATGCCGCGAATTCCGATCACATCGGCTGCCTGTGCTACACGACCTGCGGCATCGCGAAACAGGGCACGGCCCATGCCTCGCCCATGCCAATCCAGATCCACGGCTAGGCGGGCCAATACTGCCACAGGGATCGGGCTGGGCATATTCCGTCTGAACCGGCCAGGAGCATTTTCGACCGCGATCGTGCCGGAAGCCAACGCATAATAGCCGATCACGCGATTACCGTCGCACACAACGTAAGTGCGGGAAGCGCCGCTTAACTGATTGGCGCGCGCGCGGCGTTTAAGCCAATCGTCAAGCGATGCTTCCCCGCAGCTGAACGCCTCGAATTCATGGTGACTCGCAAGCGTCTCGGGCGGCGTCAGCCGGCTTACTTCTCCCATGGCGCGGCCGTCCTCAGGGCGCGGCGCAACCGTGCATTGGGCCGTGGCGGCGCGTCCAGGCGCGCCAGGAACTCGGCGTAGGCCTTGGCGCTGACGGCCAACACAGTGCGGTCCATCAGCGCATCCTCGGCGGCGTGACGGGCGGCATTCAGCACGAAATCCGTCCGGTTCTTGCCCGTCGCTACCGCGGCCCGATCAATGAGCCCGCGGAGTTCGGGTTTGATACGAAGATTCAGCGTCTCGCGTCTGCTCTTTTCCTGCTGCGGCATGGCCATCGGATTTCCTCCCTAGAATAATCAGCATAGCACATTGTAATGACAAAGTCATTACAATGTGCGGCGCTGTTTTGCCTTGCGGATAGGTCTGACTCCGCCGCAGCCTAAGGTACCTGGGACGCGTCACAGAAATTCCAGAGTTCTTCGACAGTGGCTTGAGCGTTTGCATCATGCAATGTCACTCTCAGTTTGGCCGAAAGTGCATGTTCACACGACAGTTAAGTCATTTTTTCAGACTCAGACCGGCAAGCTCCAACCGTTTTTTCGGATCATCGCTTTCAATGCGTCGCGGTCCAGGCTCCGCACGGTCCAAAAGTGAAGTTCGAGCGCTTGCGAGCGCATCTGACAGCGCGGGACTGCTTGCGGCTAAAGGTCCGGCGAGGGAGCCGGCACTTTATTACCCCTATTGTCCGGGCAGTTAGACGATTCGGAACCAATCGACAGGCACGCGGTGATTGACCGTCTTCGCCTAGGATCATGCATCTTCGAGTCCCTTTTCGTTGCGGCAGCAACTGACAACCTTAGTCAGGACGTCTTGTAAATTCTGGTTAGTATTCACGTTCGGTGGAAAGGAAAATGGCCCAAGGTCCAGAGATGAGATGGCTGCGATGTCAACCTGGGTTTGGCCGAAAGTGTCAGTTGACGCGACCTACAAGTCATTTGTTTTCATAATGAGCGATTCAGCGAAAATCAACCTAATGTGGCCGAGAATCCCGGATGAGGGGCAATAATGGCCAGGAATCGGACCTCATAACACAACGGTCAGGCAGAACGAGGTAAACTTCGCAACTGGTTGATCAAGGTAGGGCTGCGGCACATGCCATTGATTTTTAATAACTTTCCAGTCTGCGACAGCGCAACAACTACTCGACGCGGTGGCCCGAGAAAAGAAAACTGCGCCAGAAGCCAGTCTGGAACGTCATCAGGAACCATTTCAAAATCAATCATATTTGGCCATTTGGCCAACTTTAGGTTGACATCGCACGTCAGTGGGGCCTCCCCGGCAACACAAAATGTTCCGCACACCGCGGCTCGTAGTTGTCCCCCGCCATGATGATTGGGCTCTCGTAGTCGGCGGCCTTTCCGTCAATCAGCCGCTGCGGATACAGAGCCTTGGCACCGCAACTGCAATAGGCCACAAGCTCGGTGATATTTCCTGAATAAGTCCGCACCAGCCAGGAGAGATCCAGCATCTCCCCAAACGGCATTCCCCTGAAATCCAGCTCCAGCCCCGACACCATGACGTCATATCCCGACTCCAGCAGCCGTTTGGTAAACGGGAACAGATCCTGCACAAACTGGCCCTCGTCGATCGCCAAGCATTCCACGCGTTTGCCAATCTGTTTTTCCATTGCAGCCAGAATTGGCAGGACCATCCACGGATCCGACGACAGAAACTCGACCGCTTCCATCTTGTCGCAGCCATTCCTGTTCCGGCTCTCCACCACACCGGCCGCCGCCTTTGTATCCGCGCTTGGCTTCAAAAGCATGACGTACTGCTTGGCGTATTGGCGCCGGGTTTCAATGCGGCGCAGCAGTTCGGCGGTCTTGTTGCTCCGCATTGGCCCAACAATCATCTCCAGTTTGCCCGGCACGCCTGTCTCCTGAACCTCCAGGCAATCATTGTCACCCGAGATACCACCCCGTTGCCAGTTGTGTAGTTTTTCGGTCATCGGCACACCCGGGATTATGGAATCACACCCCCCTGTGATCTGAGGCACATCCCGTTGACCGCCCGCAGGTTCAAAGTTCCGCACGGACATTTTCTGGGGAGAAGTGCGCACGGAATGCGCTAGCCTTTGGAGCGCATCGTCCTCTTTCGCCAGGTAAACCAAGCGTTGTTGGCGAAGCTCTTTTCCTTTTCTCTTACTCCTCTCCTCAGAGCCGGTCCGGATTGCAAGGTGGGGAGGAATCATGCCAACCGCCGCCAATGAAGTCGTCCCTGAGGTTCTCGAGCCTCAGGAAAAGCTCCTGATCGACCAGGTGATCGCAAAGTTTCAGCGCCGTCCCGGAGCGCTTCTCGGAATTCTTGAAGCCGTCCAATCCGCCAATCCCCACAAGTTTCTTTCCATGGCCTCGTTGCGCTACATTGCCGACGAGTCCGGTGTTCCTTCGGCAAGAATCTACAGTGCGGCCACCTTCTACGCGCTCTTTAATCTCGATCCGCAGGGCGACAACGTCATCTGTGTTTGCCGCGGTACGGCTTGCCATACCCGAGGCTCGCGCGACCTGCTGGCGAAGGTATGCCTCGATCTCGGCCTCAGCGATCACCAGGCTGACGATCCCAGTGAGGCCGACAAACTGGCCCTCACCACGCCCGATCGAAGGTTTACCATCCGCACCGTCGCCTGTTTCGGTCAATGCGCTCTGGCTCCGGTGGTTGAAATCAATCACCACATCCTGAGCCACGTGAACGAGCGCACGCTGCAAAGGGAAGTGAAGGCATTAACCCAGGGGAGGAAATAATGCCGCGCATTCAGGACATCGGCGCATTCAACGCGGTTCGCGAGTCTGGGCTGGCCAAACTGGTGCCGGCTGTCCCGCGCCTGACGGTGGGCATGGGAACCTGTGGCCGCGGCAACGGAGCTGAAGAGCTCTTCCACGCCTTCAACGGCGCCATTCAAGCCAGCGGGCTCGACGTCGAGCTCACCGGAGTCGGGTGTTTCGGCTCCTGTTTTCAGGAACCCCTCGTCAGTGTCCGCCTGCCCGGCAGCCCGCTGGTGGTGCTGCGGCGCGTGCAGGCTCATGATGCCGGCCGCATTCTTGAAGCCATCTCCACAGGCATCATTCCCTCCGACCTCATTTACTGCAAGATCGAGGAATGGGATCACATCACGGCTTCTGTCAAATACGGACAGGGCTACCCTGACATTCCACCGTGGCATGCCATTCCATTCTTCAAGGGCCAAAAGAAAATCGTTCTCCGCAATTGCGGCCTCATCAACCCCTCTGATATTGAGGAGTACATCGCCGTAGGAGGCTATCAGGCTCTCTATAAAGTCCTCATCGATGGCCGCAAGGATTCAGTCATCGAGCAGATCAAGGCATCCCGTCTGCGCGGCCGCGGCGGCGCAGGCTTCCTCACCGGGAACAAGTGGGATTTTCTTGCCAAGGCGAAAGCTGAAACCAAGTACGTCGTCTGCAACGCGGATGAAGGCGATCCCGGCGCGTATATGAACCGCAACGAGATCGAGGGCGATCCCCATTCGCTGCTTGAAGGCATGATCATTGGCGCCTACGTGATGGGCGCCAATGAAGGCATCGTCTACGTTCGCGCCGAGTATCCTTTGGCCGTTCGCCGCCTCACCCGCGCAATCGAGCAGGCACGCGAATATGGTCTGCTCGGCGCCAACATTCTCGACCGCGGATTCAACTTCAACATCGAGCTCGTGCAGGGAGCCGGAGCCTTTGTCTGCGGCGAGGAGACGGCGCTCATCGCCTCGCTTGAAGGGTTCGCAGGCCGCCCCCATCCTCGCCCGCCGTTTCCCGCGCAAAAGGGCCTGTGGGGCAATCCCACCAACATCAACAATGTTGAAACCTGGTGCAACATCGCTCCCATCATCAGTCGCGGCGCTGGCTGGTTCGCTGAGACGGGCAGCGTCAAGAGCCCCGGCACCAAGGTGTTTTCGCTCGTCGGAAAAATCCAGAACACGGGTCTTGTCGAGATGCCCCTCGGCACACCCCTCAAGAGCTTCATCTACGACATCGGCGAGGGCGCCGTAGCCGGCCGCCGGGTCAAAGCTGTACAAACCGGTGGCCCCTCAGGCGGATGCATTCCCGTTGAAATGCTCGACACGCCCGTCGATTATGAATCCCTTGCGCAGATCGGTTCCATCATGGGCTCCGGCGGCATGGTGGTGCTCGACGAAGACAACTGCATGGTCGACGTTGCCCGATATTTTGTCGAGTTCACCCACTCTGAGTCTTGCGGCAAGTGTGTGCCGTGCCGCGTCGGGCTCAACAAGGCGCTCAGCATCCTCAGCGACATCACGAAAGGCAGTGGAACCTCAGAGCATCTGGGGCTCCTCGACGAGCTTGGTCGCATGGTTCGTGAGTGTTCGCTCTGTGGTCTCGGCCAATCCGCGCCCAATCCGGTGCTCACCACCATCCGCCATTTCCGCGAAGAGTATGAAGATCACATCCTGGCTCACCGTTGCCGCGCGGGTGTCTGCCAGGAACTGGCCCTGTCGCCGTGCGAAAACAGTTGCCCACTGCGCATGAACATTCCGCGCTTCCTTGAGCTCTACCAGGAAGGCCGTCTTGAGGATGCGTTCGAGTCCGTGGTCCTTGATAATCCCTTGCCTGCCTCCACCGGCAGGGTTTGCCAGCATCCCTGCGACAATCGCTGCCGCCGTCAGTCCTTCGATGAAGTGGTCAACATGCGTGAAGTTCACCGCTTCATCGCGGACCAGATCTACCAGTCCGATCGCTTTGAGCCCATGGTCCAGAGAATCCTCGCACGTCGACTGCCGCCGACCGGCCGCAAGGTGGCCGTCGCCGGTGCAGGGCCAACCGGCCTCACCGCAGCCTTCTATCTGGCGATGCTTGGCCATGACGTTACCATCTTTGAAGAGCGCAGCGAAGCGGGCGGTATGTTGCGCTTTGCCATTCCCGAATACCGGCTCCCCAAGTCGGTCCTTCGCCGCGAGCTCGACCTTATTGAGCGCATCGGCGTAAGAATGGTCTTCAATACCAGGGTCGGCTTCGACATTCCACTCAACGAACTCGCCAGCAGCTTCGATGCAGTGTTTCTTTCGATTGGAACGTGGAAGGAGTCCTGGCTCTATCTGCCCGGCACCGAGCTCAAGAATGTTTATCCTGCGTTGCCTTTCCTTGAGTCCATAGCCCGCCAGGACAAGGTTGATCTCGGGGCGAGGGTTGCAATCATCGGCGGTGGCAATGCCGCCATCGACTCCGCTCGCACCGTGCTCCGCATGGGCGGCAGCGCCACCATCCTTTATCGCCGCGAGCGAAAGGATATGCCAGCGATCGATGAGGAAATCCAGGCGGCCGAAGAGGAAGGGGTGCGGTTTGTCTATCTGGCCGCGCCTCATCGCATCATTGGCGGCACAGACGGCAGCGTGAAGGCAATTGAGATTGTGAAAACGCGTCTCGGCGAGTACGACAAGTCTGGTCGCCGGCGACCGATCCCCACCGATGAAGTGCAGCGATTCGAGTGTGACAGCGTCATCCTTGCCGTCGGCGAAACCTTTGACCAGGATTTCTGCCGTGCCTCCGGCCTTGCATTGAAAGATGATGGCACGCTCTCGGTCGATCGCTTCACCCTTGAGAGCAGCCGGCCCGGCTTCTACGCCGGCGGCGATGTGATCACGGGAGCATCGAACATGTCGAACGCGATGAGCGGGGGAAAGCAGGCGGCGCGCAAAATCGACGAGCGTCTCGTGCCCGAGCAGGGAGTGCTGGTCCCACGCTGGGATCGGCTGTTCCCCGACTTCGAATACAGCCGCCAGGCGCCGGGCGAGCCAAGCCTGAGCCGCCGTCACCAGGCAACTTCTCTCAGCGCGAAGGCAAGGGCACACTCACAACAGGAAGTTGTGGCCGGTCTTAGCCCTCAGGAGGCGCTCGAAGAGTGTCGCCGCTGCCTGCGCTGCGATCTACGCATCACCGCAATTGCAGAGTGAACATGATGGCAAACGAAAGGAACAGCGCCGTGCCGAACAAAACTATTTCCGTCCGCATTGATGGTGAGCTGGTCACAGCGCACGAGGGCGATACCATCCTCGAGGCAGCCCGCGCCAACGGAAAGAAGATTCCCGCGCTGTGCTACTTGAAGGGCCTGAGCGCCGTGGGCGCATGCCGCGTTTGCATGGTTGAGCTGGCCGGCACTGACCGCTTGCTGCCCGCCTGTACGTCACCCATCCAGGACGGCATGTCGATCAAGACCAGCTCTGAAAAGCTCACGCTCTATCGCCGCATGGCCGTTGAGCTGCTTCTCGTCGAGCGCAACCACATCTGTTCGTCCTGCGTTTCCAACGGCCACTGCGAACTCCAGTCCATGGCTCAATCGCTCGGCGTAACCCATGTCCGCTACGCCTATAACAATCCCCGCCTTCCCGTCGATATGTCGCATCCGCGCTTTGTTCTCGATCACAACCGGTGCATCCTCTGCACCCGGTGCGTGAGGACCTGCGCTGAGGTGGAGGGAGCGCATGTTTGGGAGATCGCGTCGCGCGGTATCCACGCCCGCCTTGTCTCCGACCTCAAGGACGATTGGGGCCACGCGCGCAACTGCACCGGCTGTGGCAAATGCATTCAGGCATGTCCCACGGGTGCGCTGGCTGAAAAGGGCTTCGCCGTCCACGAAATGGTGAAACAGAGCGATACAGTCACTCGGCTGGCTGTGCAACGGGCTGCAGCGCGTTAGGGGGAGTTTTTCACGGGCTTGCTATCGAATAACGCAACGCCATCACCCGGATAACGCAACGCCATCTCCCGGATTTCGGAATCGAGTCAAGCCGAATGCTGTTGCGGTGCCCCGAATCGGCAGGCGGATTTGAGGCTATACTTCTTGCGGAGGTCCGGGCATGGTCGGGGATATTTTCGCGCTGATGTTTGGGCTGTTAGCCCTATTGGGATTTCTTTTTTGGTTGTGGATGCTTGTGGACTGCGCAACCAAGGAATCGGATCAAGGCAACACGAAGATAGTCTGGATCATCATTATCGTCTTTACAAACTTCATTGGCGCGGTCATTTACTTCTTCGTTCAACGGCGGCAGCGCTTGCAAAGCTTCTACAATGAAGCGCACTCCTCCAGGTCTGAAAGCAGACCTTTGTGATTGGGACGAATACGCCCAGTGCCCACTCCCGCCGGAGACGAAATTCCACGAGATAGGTATCTGCTTGACTCAAAACACCACAAGAGGAGCTCCAACCTTCGCTCTGTAACTTCGATGACACGCATATAGAGTTTGTTATCGAAACGCTAACCAAGATGGGTGTGACTCCGCCCAAGACTATTCCTTCAGAATTGCGCAGCTACATAGCGTTGGAAGGCCTATATGCTGACCATGAAGCAGAGAAGGAGCCTGGAGGGGGAGCATTTTCCCAAGCGATTCTGGCAGACCCGCATGCAAGGACGATTGGGAGTATCTTCTTTGTGCTTAACACATTGTGGGTTTTCTATGCTACGCATGTTCGAGATGCGGTCGATGACTCAGCCGGTTCTGTATTCGACCCGCAAATGTGCGTTGAGGCAAATATATTCGATCTCGCTGCAACCATGATCGAAGTTGACGAAGCCTTCGTGCCGAACATTTCCGGCTTTCGCTGCAAAGTTAGAGCGGACCACAAAAAGTGGCTCACAGTGTTCAGGAATACAACCTCAGATATCGGCAAGGTATTTCAGATCTCATGGACGATGGACATGATTGGGATCGAAAACGATCCTGCGGTGGCAGCCACGCGCTCTCTCGACCATTATCTCGAAACGGCTTCTGCCTGAAAAGCGATTGGCTTGCAGGCGGCGGGCTGATCCGCCGCCTGCAGGACGAGACTTAGGAAGATGCCGATATTTCGGCTTCAATACCCACTTGACATGTACGGCATGATGCCGTACATTAACATTTAACGGAATAGTTCTCCGTCATGGAGTTTCTATGGCATCGCATGCACGCAATATACGCCGAAACCCGCCCCTGACGGAACGGTTGGAGGCTCGCGTCGATTCAGAACAGAAGAATTTCTTTCAGAGGGCCGCTGCGCTCCGCGGGGTAAGCCTGAAGGAATTTATGGTTGCTTCGATGCGCGAGGCGGCTGTGAATACCATGAAGGAACACGAGTGGATTCTGTCCACGAAAGACCAGCAAATCCTTGTGGAGGTGCTCATAAACCCGCCAGACCCGAATGCTGCACTCCGGGCGGCGGCGGAAGATCACTTCAGAACGATCGGAAGATAATGTGAAAGAGAATTCGGAGTATATAGTCAAGCCGCTCGAAGGCGAGGATCGAGCGGCTTTTCAGTGTGGCGATGAGACGATCGACCAGTATTTTCATGAGCGAGCGTCACGCGATATGCGCGAGAAACTGGCCGCTGTTTTCATACTTGTCTCTACGGCGGATCCAGAAACCATTATTGCTTTTTTTACCCTGTCTGGTCAGCAGGTAACCTGTACCGATCTCCCGGAGGATCTCTGCAAGAAGACCGGCCGCTACAAGGTTTTAGGCGTGACGTTGTTGGGGAGAATGGGCGTAGCGAGAGAGTTTCAGGGACAGAAGTATGGGCGGCGTGTACTCTTTGCCGCTTTGTACGAGGCATGGAAAGCCACGCGGCATGTAATGTCATTTGCCGTTGTTGTTGATGCTAAATCCGAGTACGTCGTTCCCTTCTATGAGAAATATGGCTTTCGCAGGCTGGAAGGCGCTCGCTTGATTATGTCGATGAAAACGATCGAGAAATCTGTTTGCGCTGCGCGGTAAAGATGCATATCAACGCCACGGGCAAGCCCTGTTCTATGACGCGCTAAACCGATAAAGCACACTGGTATCTGCTTCCAGTTTAATGAGTTATCGTGCACCACTGCATCTTGCGGTGTTTTGAGTCAAGCAGATACCTATCTTCCACGAATTGACCATAGAGCCCCAAAGGGACGGCGCAAGGATATTGCTTTCGTAGGAACCAATGGCCCGGATTCGCGCATGTCGAATCCTTGAGTCAGGTCCCTCCGGCCACGCTACCCGCCCAAACCATCAATTACATTTGTCCAAGCGGTCTAATGCCCGTAGAATCAGGTAGGGCTCGACGGCATTGCTGCCGGGAGAGGCACCAGGTACCGATGAGCGAACACGAGACAGGGAACACCCGTCCGGCCGAACCAGTTTCGCCGGCATGGGCCAGAATTGAGCGGGCCCGTCACCCCCAACGGCCTTACCCCATGGACTTTATCGAGCGGATCTTTACGGATTTCAGCGAGATTCACGGGGATCGTGCCTTTGGCGACGATGAGGCCATTGCCTGTGGCATGGCGCGCCTCGGCGGCGAAGAGGTGATGGTGATTGGCAACCGCAAGGGCGGCACGACCAAGGAGCGCGTGCGGCGCAACTTCGGCATGCCCCATCCCGAGGGTTATCGCAAAGCCTTGCGCTGCATGAGAATCGCCGAGAAGTTCGGCCGCCCCGTCATCAGCCTCATCGATCTTCCCGGCGCCTACCCGGGTTTGGGAGCCGAAGAGCGCGGACAGGCGGAAGCTATCGCCCGCAACATCTTTGAGATGGCCAAACTGCGCGTTCCCACCATTTCAGTCATCAGTGGTGAAGGCGGTTCGGGCGGAGCTCTGGCCCTGGCCGTCTCTGATCGCGTTCTGATCCTGGAAAACGCGCTCTACTTCGTCATCACACCCGAGTCCTGCGCCGCCATCATGTGGCGCGACGCGGCGTACAAGCAACAGGCTGCTGAGGCAATGCGCATCTCGGCTTCTGAAGTTGCCGCGCTCGGTTGCGTCGACCAGATCATCTCCGAACCCCCGGGCGGCATCCACACCGATCAGGATGCGGGTACCGGCCTGTTGGGACGCGCACTCATGAAGCACCTGGCCGAGTTGAAAGCCACGCCCATTGATACCCTGGTCGCCATGCGTCAGCGCAAGTTCAGGAATATCGCGCAGTGTTATACGGAACAATAAGACCTTCGCGGTTTTCTTTCCCCCGGTCCAGATTGATGCAGTGGTGAATTAGACTTGTGCCACCGACATATTTTTTGTTCAGGAAATTTGTCAGAGATAATTTCCCCGAGATGCGCCGCGCAGATCGAATAATTGGCTCGGTTTAGATTTCTTCGCCCGCCAGAATCTATCCTCCTTGCTCCCGGTTACTATCGCGTATTGCCCCGCCAAATCGGGCTCTCGCGATCACCTCGCCCCTGCTAGTCTTCCGGTAGTAAAGACGAGCGGGGGCATTCCAAAAACTGTCTGTGAAGTTATGCAAGCTGTTCTTTCAACGGCCTCTCACCTATCAACCTCCAATATATGAGATCGGGCAGTCTGACTTGGGAAGTCGTTGAGACTGGAGCTTTAGGGGGCGAGTGGGCAACGCGCATCGAAGGGCAATTCAAGCTCAGTGGCGATTTCGACGACATAGGAGCCATTCTCAACTAGTTGACGGGGGCGAAGGTTGGTCAATCGACACAGTTGAGTCATTGAAATGGCCTTTCGCCGCCGAGCCAATTCATTCAGCGCCCAAATTATGATTCGGCGCATACATTGCTCTTTAGTTTCGGCTAGGCGTTCCGCTTCGGCTAACGTTGACGGATACCGATCTTTTCCTCGATCTGAGAGGGCAGGTAATGCGCTGACCGCCGTAAGCAAACGGGTCCGAGTAAGCCGCTTTGGCCGATCAGGTCTTTCAAATTCCATACGTGCTATTTGCTTTACAGCCACGGAAGCCGGTTGATCGAATGGATGGCGGTCGCGTTGCGTCTTTCGTTTTCCTTTCCTATGTCCCCAGCGAGGTGCAGGAAGATGGCTCTGGAGCCAGATTCGGTCGTACTTCCGCAGCCAGAAGTAGGATCCTGCGTGGCATTCGGCAAACTCAATTCGCGACCTGCCCGGGTTATCGCGCAGGAATGAGATAAGGGCATCGCGGTGTTTCTCTCGCTGTCGGATGACGCTTGCCTCGCGATGTGCGTCGCAAAGTTCAGGCCGATCAAGTTCGATTAGAAGAATTGTCCAGACTGAAACGTCGTACTGTTTCTGAATTTTTCTTTTTGGGGTTCCATGCCTTAGGGCATCCAATATAGCGGCGATACGCTTGGCCCCGAGTCGCTTCAATGTGACTTTCGATAGGGGTAGGTGAATGCGATGATACCGAAGATCGGCTGCCATCGTGCAAAAACTTACGCCTAGGCGTTTTGCGGCGACAGTGAGTTTCCCATCCGCAGCATCGAGTGCTGACTCAATAGCTTCTTTTTCGATCCGCTTTCGTCTCAAGCTAAAGCTGGTCCGATAACCTGGGGGCAAACAAGCGCTCCGCTGTGAAGGATTGGGTGCCATGGAGCTCCAAAGCGACCTAATGTCATCGGTGACGAGTCGTGCGAGCAGCAGCATGCGCAGGAGAGATGGGATACGTCGGCCGTCGAGTACGCTGCGAGACAGTGCCCGATCTGTCCAGTAACCACGGGAGTTGCGCAGGTGCTCGTTTCCTAATTGGCTGAGAACTGGTTCGCTGAACCGATCGAGGATTGATTCAGAAATTGCATTGCGACTTAGACCACCGCCACGAAGAGACGTAAAGCCTCCATGCCTTAGTGCCGCGAGAAGATTGGCCGCAACGTGTGCTTTCGGGGTAAAGTGTGGCTGGGTGAGAATAGTTGCGACCTGCTGCGACAACCATAGCCAGTTCTCTTCGGATTTGGCATCGAGATCCGCCTCTAATAATGGAGGCGTGCGCGGCTCACTGCACCCGCAACAGCCTGCCATCTGCCATCTGCCACCCGCCTGCTGGGAACCTTGACCGCAAGAACAATTGGAACGGAGAGGGTGGGCATGCACGGCACACATCATCACGAACCGCGGTTGATGCTGCCGGTAGAAAATGGGAAACCCAAAGGTTTTTAGGTCATGCGCGATGCAGTCTGGGCAGAATCTCGACGTATGCAATAAGGCTCTAGTTGCCATAGCAGAAATTCCCAACGATGCAGAGGGGTTTCCACTGTCGCCGGAGATGATAGCTCTGAGAACAGCTGCCGCACGTTCAGGGTGAGCGAAATGCAACAACAATGGTAAGAGCGTGTGGTCTTTAGCAATCACTTCTGGTGCGCCCTCCCAGGGATGGCCAGGCGGCAGGATTGATGCGAATCGACGCAGGCTGGGAGGGACTACGGAACTGGGCGAGGCGAAGTACAGCCCGAACAATTTCAGGAGTTGAAGCCTTGCTCCAGCGCTCCGCTCCAGATAACGCGCAATAACCGAAGCGAACGTCTCCCCGTGTTGCGCAACTGGGAAACCAGGCAGATTCATATTCTATTCACCTTTTGAAGCTGGGATATCAGGACAGAAGAGAAACCTCTACTTGTCCGTCGGAGGCGGAGACTGGACTAAGGCCTAGCGACACCGCTCTGGAGCGTGATTCCACCGTACCCGCTAAGCTGGCAGGGAAGAGATTGCTCTGTTCGTGCTTTTTCACGGGCCGACGAACACTCGACCAAGTTCAGCCCCTTGTGGGGTTTTGAGTAAGAAATCCCAACTCTGCTCACTCGGTTGGAATACCTCCTTTCAATAAACAGCCCATCGTGAGCCAACCAAACGTTAGATCGCAGGAGCTCCGGTCACATCCCGAGAGGATTCTCACACGGGCCGCCGACCAAGGTCTCTAAGATCATGATCCGGGACATTTGGGCTTTCTAAGTCCCGGATATCGGCGACGTGCGCCCTGCATACACCCCATTTTCTTGTTTAGAGGCACGACGACGGAAATGAAGTACGACTCTCAGTGAGTGGAGCGGAGATAGGTCCTCCTCCGGCGGATCAGGCAAGGACAGAAAAAGCGAAGTCAGGAAGACATGTAGTTTTGTACATCGAGTGTCAATCGTCGCCAAAATCCAGGTCGTCCGGGGCTATTCCGCGAGATTTAAGGAACCACGCGTAGAGCACGATGGGCCAGGTAATAAGCAGCACCGGCGACACCAGCAGTGCGAGGAATCTTTTTTCCGGACTCCAGCGAAAGAAGAAGCAGTTTCGCTGCGGCGCGGCAAGAAGCATCACAATCAGGCAAGATGTGCATGCAACAAAGCAAATGACAGCTCCTTGCGCAGCGATTGGCAACTGGACAAATAGGTCGATATCGTTCATCGATACTCCTTCGCAGAGGCCCAACTCGGCGGACCAATCGAGCAGGGCATTAGTTTTAAGGGCATTCAAGGTCCGCAGTTAGCGGGAGGGAATTGCAGCGGACCGAGTGTCATCCCAGCCCGATCATTTCTGCCTCCTGTACTCGACCTGGCCAAAAAGTCCGGGTGTCAGAATCGTGTCGGTCTGCTTCACGTAGGTGAGATCAGTGGACAGAAGCGTTCCCTTGATCTCAAGAGCTCCATCTTTATATATCGCTCCTACTCCCGGCTTCAGGTCCTCGCCGGCAACGAGGTATTCGTCGCCGTTCTTTGTCACTTGGAATGTATCGTGCGGATTTTTCGTGTTGACCCATTTCCCAAGGTATTCCGATCCCTTGGATGCGCATCCTGCGAGGACGACGGCACTGAGCAGGCAGATGGGGATGAAGTGAAGGATTAAAGTTTTCATTCAGTGTCTCCATTGGTTGTTTTCGAAGATTGTCGCGGCATTGCGAGAGTAAGATTACCTACTGCCGAGCCCTCGAGGCGGACCACCCATACCGTGTCGTTCTATCAGGTCCGCCTTCGAGATCGCGATGAGGCCTACATTACGTAGGAGTTCTCGAAGATCAACTCCAACTCGCCAGGCGGCAAAGTTTCTTCGTCCGGGTCATAAAATTCCGGATCGACGTATTCGCCCTGTTCGTCCTCGAGATACGCCTCCGGGTCTTCTTTGAGATCGGCACCCGCAGAAAAGTAGGCCCTCCCTTCGTCCAAGCACTCATTGAAGCGTTGAGCTCCCTCATCGCTCCAGATATCGAATGCCGGGGCACCGGTCTCCTCATTTGGTTCTTCGTCCGGCTTATTGTCGCTATTCGTTTCCATTCAATGATTCCTTTCCGGGCCACAGTCTTCTTTTGACCGTGTCCGCTCTATCATTCTCGGAGAGAAACCGGGGTCTTAAATGCGAATGGGTACTTCGGGTTGTTCCTGCTAAGCACATTTTGGGTAAAAGTTGTCGGGGTTAACGACCGCACCTTGATTTCGGAACTGCGCGGGTTCCAGCAACCTCGAACCGCAGGATCACAGCGGTTAAACCAAGGGCCTGCGCGAGCGGCAGAAGTTTGCTCAAGGGAAGAAGCACATGGCCGTTTTCCGCTTTCGAAAGATAACTGCGGTCAATTCCGGCGGCCATCTTTGACAGCTGTGACTGACAAATGCCGCGGCGCTTGCGCAAGGTTCGAAACAGGTCTCCGATCCATCGCGCGAGTTGCTCGTCTTGATTTTTCGATCGAGGATCGAACGGAGCCAAGATTCGGAGGTTCACGTAATCGACGCCGAGGCTGCAATGGCAACGGACACAACTGCCGTTCTTTGGGTATTGGAGCGTGTGGCATCGCGAGCAGGTGACCGTTTCAGTCTCACGAATCGATGGGATAAATTGAAGAGTAGGCATGGCTTTCCTTTGCACATGTTGTGCGGGTGGCTTTCATATTGAAGCGAGAGTGCAGTTGATGAGAACTGGGTAGTAAGAATCAAGTAGAGCCTGTCCAGCGGCGGTGGAGCAGCGGCTCAGAATGAGTAGCGATCTTCAAATGCCGGCCGCAGGCTACACGCCGGATCAAAATCAGTACTGCAAGGACCGTCAGTTCCTCGGGAGTTCTCCGCGCACTTCGAGGATGGCTTCCAGATCGAAGTCGCGGGCGTCGGGGACATATGCCGTTCGAGATGACGCGCAGGTGAAAATTGATGGCGAAACGTACAGCCTATAGTTTCCAAATTTTATCGATTCTGGTGTATGGACTCGATACCCCCCGATCCAAAGTCGGTCGCTGACTGCAACCGCATAGCCGAATGTGGCCAACTCGCTCTCGATTTCGTTGTTTATTGATCCAGGCGGAACATCGGCGTAGCCGTGCTCACTTCGCTCCGCTATGGCTATCAGGTTGATGACTGAGCGATTCATTTCGTGCCTTTCTGCGGATTTCCGACCGCCGAAGTTTGAATTGAGGATTCCTCTGGGGGCCCACCGCATTAGCTTGAGACTTGAGAATTTGATTGGCGAGACCAACACAATTCCTCCGTCCGAAGTGAGTTGGGTTGACCTCGGATAGGAGGAGATTTCCCGGGACCAAATAATTTGCTCAGAGGCCCAGACTCGCGGTTGAGTTTTCGCGGAAAAGCTCGCTCGGGCGTATGTCACGCCGCAAGACGCGCCGCGCCGGGTGGCGGGTGGTTTTAGCGATGGAACGCTCAGAAATTCGTTCAACGCTATCTGCGTTGCCATGGAAGTCCGGGCGCTGTGGTCGCCGAGTTTCCCATAGCGCGTTACGGCCCGAAAGAGGGCGCCTGGGATTTACGAGGCGGTCAACGGCCTTTTCTAATGGTCATCGCCCGCGGATAACGCATTGCTGTGCAAGACCTTCGCCGCAGCCCGCTTACGGGCGCAGTATCAGCAAGTTGCCGATTAGGTGGTACCGCAGTCGCAGACGAAATTAAGTTCGGGGAGCACAGGTCGTTTAGAACTAAGCGAAGCCGCTTCCACCACGTTTTTTCCTGCCATGATCAAAAGTGCTCTGCAGTTGAACTGGCATTGCGGTCCGGTGTCTGCCTTTTCGGCACCGAGGTGCGGCAGCGGTGATGCTGCTCACTCAGTCCGCCTTTGTCAATGAAACTGATGCCTCCTGCTTTCTTGTTGGGCGTTTAAGTCAGCAACGCATGGCCTGTCTGCACATCGATACCCAAGTCGCGACTTGTTTTCTCTAAGATTTCGTTAAAACAGAGGCCCTGCGCATGGTTTGCCTCAAACAGGTGACTAAAGAGGGCCGGAGCAATCCCGGATTTACTCGCCCGGTCATCGTTGCGTGCCAGCTCGAAGAATTGGAGGTTTTTCGCACGGAAATTCGAGATGTTCTTTTCGGTTACGAGGATCCACGAAACTCCCCGGCGGTTCCAATAGGTGCGCTCGATTAGCAGCTTTTCCAAGGTTTGAGGAGTCAGATGCTTGGTAAGCGTGGCACTGACGGCAACTAGTTCAATGCCATCTGAATGCTTTTTTGTCAGAAGGAGATCAGTGGTAAGGACGGTCGGAGTGGCGGTGCCCCAATATCTCGGATGTCTGAGGCCAAGCTTGTTAGCAATTGCTTGCGTCTCGCCCCAGGGCAGGAGTGCAAAGCGCTCTCGTATCTCGATAATGGATGGGCAATATTCACATAACAGGTGTACCTTGTACTCCTGTCGCGTTATGTAATGGTGAATTCGACCGGTAACCTGACTTTTGACGGTATTGGATAGCCCCGGCGAGGGGATGTCCCGGACGAATTTGAATGGCTTATATGCGGTGCCGTCCCCCTGACCAAAACCAGCTCTAATCCATCCTTCTACGTTTTTCGTTGTTGGCTTGCGTGCTTTCGTTCCAGCCATAGGTTTTTAAAGTCCTTTCTCCTTAAGTGAGCAGATTCTTTTGAGTGGGCGGCATCGTCGGATTCAACTTGGATAGTTCCTGCCCCCTACGCCCCGCTTTTGACTGTTGACTCCCGTTCTCCTTTCGATGTAACGTGAGCTACGTAAACACTGTTACAACTGTAACTGTAATTACGTCACTTGACAATACAATGGCTAAATCAAATTCTTCGTTTGCTCAAACTGAAGTAACCTATCGTGTGCGAAATTTACGGTTCGCGCTGAACCTGAACCAGGAGGAGTTCGCCGCTAAGATGGGCGTGGGGCGTGTTGCAGCGTTGTATTGGGAGAGTGGGCGCTCTAAACCTTCGGCTGAGGCTTATGTACGAATGGCGAAAGCTGCCAGGGAAATAGATCTGGCAAGTGCCGTTTGGTTTTGGGAGCAAGTCGGGGTGGATCAGGAAGCCTTGAAGGAATTACTTCCTGAACTCAAGGTATCCGTTCATGAAGCCGAACAGCGTGTTCGAGTCGCGTCAGAAGAATCCGCGAAGAGCATCGTCAACATTCCTATCCTCCGCGATATCGGATCTGCGAAGGATCCGCTCGTTTCAAGGCAAGAACAAATTGAAGGGTGGTTCCCGTTACCTGCGGCACTCGTCCCAAATCCATCAAGGACGAGTTGTATACGTGCTCCAAAGGGCATGAGTGCGCTCTTCGAAGATGACCTCGTTATCGTGGATGCGACGCCAATCCCCGTCGACGAACTCTGGGGGAAGATGGTAATTGCGATTCGTCATAGCACTGGGACGGCCTATGCCGGTTTTCTGCAGAAGCTCCAATTGGATAACCGGCAAATACGTGCTCTGAGCCAGCTTCGACTCAACGAAGATTACGATCTCAAACAAATGACGCAAATCACTGATAGGACAAATCTTGCAGCCCGCCAACTGAAGCAAAGTAAACAGATGCCCGAAGATCTCCTCCAATTACCTGGAATTCTGCTAACCATGACGCCGAGTTCAGACTGGGATTTGTTAGGACACGCGATTTGCTGGATCAGCTTCAAGGACCAAGGCGGGCTTAACCGTCGTTGATAGGTCGTGGAAAATAGATGGTCTGTCTGACGAAATTGGACAGAATGCTTGTCGCAACATTGCCCACAATCGGTCCCCAATCAAGTATCCCTAGACAGTGGCCGTCTTAGTGGGTTGTTTGTGGATGTCGGGGCAGGCGCCGGGGTTCGGCGCCCGCAATTGATGGTCAGTAGCAAAAGCTCAGTTCCAGGCTCCATGCGATTGAGGTTGCTACCCGGCGCAGTCGCGACTGCGCGCAGGCCACTCCTGCCACAGCGTTGTCGATCGACTCGACGGCCGACTGAGACGAGTTATAGCCAAATCCGATTTCGCGAATTACAAACGTTGCCAGCAGGTCTTCAAAGTCGGCTTCGGCTTCAAAAAAACCGTCCTCGCTGATTAATTGGTTCCAGGCGTTCTTTCCGGCCTTGGTGTAGCCCGCGGCGGCGCCCTGAATGATCTCGCGGAGAGAAATCGGCCGATCGGATTCCGAATCCTCGTCCTGATTGCGCAGGGCGTCGATGCGATCCATGCACCGGCCGAGGATGTCGGCGGCACGATGAAGTTCCTGGCCAATCGCGGTCATGGTCTTCTCCGGCGAATTACCGGCCGTGGTCGCATTGTCCCAAACACTCGCGATCGAAGTCATGATGAAGTCTGCCAGAGTATCTCGGGACCGGCCTGGAGACACCAGCCGCCCACGATCGTCAAGCAGCCAATCCCACTCTCCGTCGTTGCCGTCGGAAATGGAATTGCCATACTCGGAACGATCGTCACTGTAGGCGCGCGCTGCGAGCCGGACGACATCCTTGAGATCGGAGCCTGCGCTCAGGATTGAGCCAGGTTGGCTATCCCTGGCGTTGTCCGCTTCACCAGCGACGCCGTCATCGCAAAGTGGCTCTATGTTCAATGTCTCGGGATCGGGAACCTCGTCAGGTTCAACTGGAGCACTAACATCGGAAGTTTGATTCACCAGAAGGACTTCTGACTCATCCGCCGGAGAGAGCAGCTTGGCTTCGGCAGCCAGATCACCGGATGAGGCAATCTGCTCATATGCGGGAGGCTCGGAATCGTCCGCCGGTGCTTCGCGGACCACATGGACTGGCGGCGCTGTGGCGGCGAAGGCTTCGGCGGCGATTGCTTTGCTTCGCCCAGCCTTCTTCGTGGGTTTCTTTGCGGTCTGCTTCTCCTGAATAGATTTCTTCTTTTTGGTCGTGCATGTGGAATGATCGTTGGCTTGGTTCTTGGCGGACACCGGCGGTTGGTCCTGGATTCGGCAAGCGGCCGGATCGACTCTATCGATGGCAGTCGAAATCGGGAGCACGATGAGAGGATCGGCTGCCAAATAGGACCCAGCTTCCTCAGGGGCGGCCAAAAGAGCAGGCGCATTCAGGTTCTCGTCATCAAAGCAAAATGACAACTGGGTAAAGACGGATTCTTGCATAGGAAAACTCCGGGATTCGATCCAAGCGGATCGAAAATTTGAGCTGTGCAGGGGTAATTAAATTTGTCCAACCGACAATTTTTTTGTCCAGGAAGTTTGTCAGGGATAATTTATTTGTCCAAGATGCACCACCTCATCTGATCTGACATGGGAAAAATGTCTCAGGGAAGGTCAATCTCCGTTCATCGAGGCGGGAATCGGGCCGCTCGGCACTGGGATTCAAGTTGAAGTAAACTAGGTCATGGAAAAATAAATTGTCTCTAAGATGAAATTGGACAAAAGTTTTTGTCTCAAGATCGTAGTAATCGGACAAAAAGAATTGCCCCTGCACAGATTTGTGCAGGGATAATTAAATTTGTCCAACCGACAATTTTTTTGTCCAGGAAGTTTGTCAGGGATAATTTATTTGTCCAAGATGCACCACCTCATCTGATCTGACATGGGAAAAATGTCTCAGGGAAGGTCAATCTCCGTTCATCGAGGCGGGAATCGGGCCGCTCGGCACTGGGATTCAAGTTGAAGTAAACTAGGTCATGGAAAAATAAATTGTCTCTAAGATGAAATTGGACAAAAGTTTTTGTCTCAAGATCGTAGTAATCGGACAAAAAGAATTGCCCCTGCGCACTTGTGTTCCGGCCCACCGACTGGCTGTGTCCGGAGGTTGCCGGTGAGCGGTCCCAAGGCTGAAACCAGCCGCATGCGCGCCTACGTGCAGTTTCTTGCAGCGGTTCTCTATTTCTTTCTTGCGCGTTCGCTGGCTTCCCGGGGCGCAGCGATTTTGGTTTCTGACCCATTGGTTCCGCTGGTCGAGCAGGCCACCCTGGCATTCATGCTCGTCTTTGGCTATGCGGCATTTGGCCACTGGCTCAATCGTCAACTTTCGCCGGTCGCTGATCAGGGATTGGGCATGCGACCGGGCTGGACCGGCGAAGTTGCCCGAGGTTTGGCGACCGGTTGGGGACTCGCCCTGGTCTGCGTGCTGCCGCTCGCGCTGGTCGGCGGCATTGCCATTTCAATCATTACGCACGCCTCAGCCTGGGGCTGGCTCGTAGCGGATACCGTCTTTTTTGCTTTCACAGCCCTGGCCGAGGAAGTAGCCTTTCGCGGATATGGGTTCCAGCGCTTTGCCGTTGCTGTCGGCCCCATCGGCGCTTCCATCGGCTTTGCCGCGTACTACGCCATCATCCAATCCCTGGTGCCGGGCTCCAGCCGCGCCAGCCTCTTCGTCTCCATGGCTTTGGGGCTGGTGCTCTCCGCTGCCTATCTCCGCACTCGAGCCTTGTGGGTTGGATGGGGAATCAACTTTGGCTGGAAGGCCAGCCGCGCCCTCCTCTTTGGGCTGGCGGTCGCCGGCGTCAACAGCCATTCACCCGTCGTCCAGGGCGACCCGATGGGACCCTTCTGGTTGACCGGCGGGGGATTCGGTCTTGAAGGCAGTTGGATCACATTCTTCCTCATTCTGCTAGCCCTTCCCGTAGTCTTCCGCATCACCCGCGATCTCGACTTCCGTTACAACGCCCCGGTGCTCGTCCCCGCGGGCATCCCTGTTGACCTTGATGCCGCCGCGCGCGCTCAGCACGAAGCGGCAATGGGCGATGCCGCGCCGGCTCCTCCGGCCCTCATCCAGATCGGTCCGGCCTCCACGCCACCGCCCGCCCAGCCACCGCAATCCTGAAATACCAACCCCGGCATCTTCCGGCTGGTTCGCACCCGTATCGTCATCCCTTCCAGCTTGCTTTTTCTGCCGGAACGGGGCTATCGTTTGCTCAATGCTGTTGGTCTGCATGGGAGGTTCCCATGAAGTGGACATTCTTTTCCTTCAGGATGCGCACGACCCCGACAATCAAGACTTTCACCGCCCCTTACAGGCTTCTCCTGAAGGTCATATCAGCCTGCGTGCTCGCTGGGCTAGTGACGTCCGCTTCGGCCTCGGCTCAGGTCATCACCATCGATACAAGTGGAAAGAGCCCGGTTAACGCCAATGCCCCCATCGACCGCCGTTACGCGCAGATCAAGCCCACCAACGTACCGCTTCCCCAGGCCGAACTCGATGCCAGGGCCCGTGTCGAGCTCATCCGCGCCCTCCAGTCCGAGCAGGGCTTTGCCATGCGCCCCTTTCCGCTCGGCCATAAGGGACTCACGCTTGTTGCCAACGGCAAATTGGAGCCGGCAGGCGAAGCCTATCTCAACATGGTCATTGCCAACGGCACTGCCGCCAAGCCGGGCGATAGGGTCGTGATTACTGACGTCAAGTTCGACCACGCGAAGATCGTTTTCGAGCTCAACGGTGGACCCGATTTGGCGCATCGCTTCCTTCGTCACATCTCGATCGGAATGGGCGGCCCCGACGTCGATACACCGGTTGTGCAGGGAAACTCCGATCAACCAATTGGCTCTCGTCTTACGCTCTCCTTTGACGGCCACATTCCCGAACTCGATGCACACCAGGTCAAGGCGCTTCTTGCCCCGCTCATCTCCTTCGACGTCAAAACCCCTATCCAGGCGTTTACGGACACTCTGCCCACCCCGCTCAAGGACGCCATTCTCGGCCATCACGTGATGGTCGGCATGAGCACCGACATGGTCCTGTTTGCCAAGGGGCAGCCTCAGACCAAGTCGCGCGAAATGGATGGTCAGATGCCCTTCGAGGAGTGGATCTACGGCACGCCGCCTGAAGAGGTGGATTTCGTCCGCATCAACGGCAACCGCGTCATCCGTCTTGAAATCGCCAAAGCCGGTGAAAAGCCGGTCATCTTTACTGACGACCAGGTCTCCGGGATGATGCGCACCGACGGCACGCCGATCATTACGGCGGAGAACCATACACACATTGACAAGGTGGGCGATGTCCAACGCGACCCCGACAGGCAGGAAGCGGCCGCTCCCCCAACCCTCCGTAAAGAAGGCGAAACGCCGCCTGCCGAACAAGGGAATGCCGGCCAAAAAAACACCAGCGTCATGAGGCCGGTGCAATTCCCCAAGCAGAAGACTGATTCCCAGACCCAGGCCCCGGCTGCGACCCAACCCGGCTCCAACCCCGACAGCGTCCCCGACGCTCAGCCCGACGCGACGCCGACTTCCTCGTCGCCCGCGCCCGTCAAGACCCCGTCGCCGGCTGAAGGCACGAACCAGCCAAACTAGCCTGCCCAGACCAATGCGTCCTCGCTGTGGAGCGATTCATGTAAACTTGTCATAGCGAGTCTCGCTCCTTCCATGCAATTACCTTGCGATGAAAGCAGCAAACGACCGCGCCGTTGAAGCCGCGCGCATCACTTTGTTGCGCGTGTGTGCAGAGACAACCCCCTGAAGGAGAAACACCCAAGCCATGGCAAAGATTGCAAAAACTGGTGATCGCAAAAAGGAAATGGACACGACGAAGTCGACTGACTGTCCCAAGTGCAGCAAGCCCACGCGCATCGTCAAGCGTGTAAAAGACCGCGAGCGGGGTGTCCCGGGCGGAGTCTACATCTCGTGCTCTGCATGCGATTTCTACGAGAAACTTTAAGTATTGCTTCAAGTTTGAGTCAAGCAGAAAGCCCGGCAGCTGCCGGGCTTTCTTGTTTTTCAAATCGCTTAGATCCCGGAGTTTTCGATAGCCTCAGCCATCTCCTTGAGAATGCCCGCAGCCGCCTCAGCTGGATCCTTTGCCTTGTTAATCGGCCGGCCGACTACCAGATAGCTCGCTCCCATCCTCAGTGCCTCTCCGGGAGTCGCAATGCGGGTCTGATCCCCAACTGCTGATCCGCTTGGCCGAATGCCCGGTGTCACCAGCACGCCTTCCGGCCCAGTGATCGCGCGCAATGTGGCCGCTTCTTCCGGCGAGCACACGAACCCGCGAAACCCCGCGTCCATGCCGATCCTTACGAGCAGTTCCGCCTGCGTCGCAGGATCGCGCTCCACCCCGGTCGCTTCAAGCTGTCGCCGGTCCATGCTGGTGAGCACTGAGACAGCCAGCAGTTCCGGCGGGTCAGTCAAGCCTTCCAGAGCGCCGCGCGCTGCTGCCAGCATCGCAGGCCCTCCGGCCGCGTGAACCGTCAACATCTTGACGCCAAGCCCCGCAGCCGAGCGCACCGCTCCGGCCACGGTGTTGGGAATATCGATGAATTTCAGATCCAGAAAGACCGAGTGGCCCCGTGCAACCAGGGGTTCCAGTACCGCTGGCCCGGCCGCCACAAACAGTTCCATCCCCACCTTGAACCACTGGCAAGTCGATTCAAGCTGGTTCACCAGTTCGAGGGCAGCCTTTGGGCTGGGCACATCGAGCGCCACAATCAGCCGTCTCCGCGCCTCCTCCATCGGGTCATTTTGGACCTGTGCCGAAGGCAGGGAGGAAGCAAAGCTCGGATTCAGCCGTTCCGGAATGGGCATGCCTGAATTTTAACGCAAGAGCTGATTTCGCCTTCAATCGCCTTCGGACGGCCCCCGTTTTATTGGACCAGACGGGTAGCCTTGGCGGCTTTTCCCGTCAAGGTCGACCGCGAAGCGCGCGCTGCCGCCGGCGCCACAACCGGAAAAGCGGAAGTCAAATCATCCAAAACACAAATTCCGCTTGCGCGCCGAGTGCGGATGCCCAGGTCATATGAAACGAAACCTGGGCATCCACACATGCAGGGGCCCTTGGGTTAATAGGGCGTTCCATTCCCGTGAGTCGGCTGTAGTGCTCCGCCGGGGGTAATCTGGTTGGGAATCTTCATCAGCTGCCCGTTGTTGGTGTTCACGACAGTTTGCTGGTTGAGGGCAAAATCAACGACGTCTGAGGCGGCAGTGGATCGCGCATTCATGGCGGCATTTGCATTTGCCATCGAGTTGTCGGTGCTCTGCTGCATTGCACTGAGAAACTGATCATGCTCCTGTTGCTGGAGTTGCATGGTCTGCGCGATCTGCGCGTTCCCTGCACGAATGGCATCGTCGGCGCTGCGAATCATTGCCTGGTTCTGCGCATTGGATTGCTGCGCGTAGCGCTGAACCCAGGCATTTCCCCAGGGAATGTTCTCATGAAACCCCATGGAGGTTGGCGTCCACATCTGCAACACGGCGGCAAGCTGGCCCTGTGGCGCGGCACGAAACATCGCAGACGCCGTACATTTGGTGCTGGCTGTCGCAGGCTTGCTGGCCATGCCGACGAGAATCGATTTGAAACCCGGAAAATCTGTTTCAGTGCAGCTGAGTTGCACACTCATGCGGCCCTGCATGGCGACACTGCCCTTGTTGAAGCTGACATTCCCCTGCGCCAACTCGAGTGTATTTTTCGGTGGCGGGAGATTGCGCGCTGCGAACGAGGCCGCCGTATCCTGAAGCTGCTTCTGCACCGCCGCGTTGTCCGCTGCCGCGACTGGCTCGTCCGACACATAGGACAGTTGCATGGATTTTGCAAGAAACTTCACAAAATCCTGCGCGGTCATCGGTCCGTTCAACGGCAGGCAACCCGACGCGGGCTTGGGCCCAGTGCCGTACGCCCACATCATCTGCGGCATTTGCTCCACGTAGCTCTGTCCGTCGGCGCTGGTAGCGCGCCAAACAGCATAGGCGTACGACTGGCAAGTCGGAACCCCTCCCTGCATGAGTACCCCCTTGAAGTTCCAACTGGCGGGTATGGTCACTGTGTATGCGGTCGTATTGTTCATTGTGGTATCGGGAACGCTCACGTCCTTCGTTCCGCCCGTGGATGCGCTTGCCGCCGATAACGGGCCACCCCCCTTGCACCCCAAAATCGTTAGCGCTGCCACGATCGCTGCCAGCCTGGCCACGTTTACAAGGCGATTGTTCTTCATATCCGATATGCTCCAATGACGCGGAAGTGGAGTTGCCGTTTCTTGTTCAATGCGACGCCGGACAAACTCATGAGAAGCAACCGGCAGAACACCTCAGAGGACTCCGCAGAGAGGTTCCGGTTTGTGGCACTCTCTTCCCTGCGAATTGTACGCGTTATTGCCGCGGAGAATGCATCAAACTTTCGATGTCGAGTGCAGGTTACCGCGTTGGCTGAGGTGGAGGGCTGCGTTTGCGCTGGGCACATTAAGCGCCACATTGAGGCACCTTCGTGCCTCTTCCGTCGGGTCATTTTCCACCTGGGCCGAGGGCAGGGAAGAACCAGGCTCGGATTCAGCCGTTCCTCAATAGGCACGGTTAAAGTTTAAAACAAACAAGGGTCCTGTTCCTGGAGTTCAGATGAATACTGACCATGATCCTGAACTGAGATCGGCGCCATTCGCCAATACGTTACATTAGGTAGGGGTGCAGAGGTTGAACGAGCGATCGGCCTGGGCGGTTTTGAGGTCCTGCGGATTCACTTTGCCGGTTTTGTCTCTGGGAGTTGCCCTCCTGGTCTCGGCTTCCTGCCCTGCCGCGGCGGCCAGCGTCCACACCAATCCGATGAACTACGATCCTCAGGTGCGCGAGGCATTTCAGCACTTTTACAACCTCGACTTTCCCGGCGCCGTCTCCCGTTTCGAGCGTTTTCATTCCGAGCATCCCGGCGATCCCCAGGCCACTGCCTACCTGCTTGAAGCCGTTGTCTTTCAGGAACTCTACGAAGAAGACCTTCTCGACACTACCTTCTACGCCAACGACGGCTTTCTTACCGGAAAGCACGCCACCCGGGAAGACCCCCAGGTTCGCGCGCGCATCACGAGCCTCACCGACGAAGCTATTCATGAATCGGACTGGCGCCTCAGCCGTAATCCCAATGACGTCGACGCGCTCTACGCCCGCTCCTGGGTTCGCGCCCTCGAATGCACCTATCTGGCCATGGTTGATCGCGAGTTCGCCGCCGGTTTCAGGCTTGCAACCAAAGCCCGTGACGATGCTGCCCATGCCTTGCAGATCGATCCCAATTATGTTGACGCAAAGTTGGTCAATGGCATCTACGAATATGTGGTGGGCGCCTTGCCTTGGCCCTTCAAGTTTCTCATTGGGTTTGCTGGTATAACTGGCTCAAAAACAACAGGGATGGCGATGCTGAGAGATGCCGGAGATCGCGGCGTCAGCACCAGCCTGGAGGCGCGTACCGCCATGGCACTTTTCCTGCGCCGCGAGTCCCGCTATCGCGAGGCAATCCAGGTGGTGCGCACCTTGGAAACGCAGTACCCCCACGACTTCCTCTTCCGTCTTGAAGAAGCCAATCTCCGCAAGGATGGAGGGGAAGGGATGGTCGCGGTCGACGCCTATCGCGCCCTCCTGGCGGACGCCGATAAGCCGGGCTACTTTGCGGACGCCAAGCTGGAACTGGCCAACTTCGGACTGGGCGACGCTCTGCGCGGCCAACGCCACTACGGTGAGGCAGCCGAAGCCTACGAGAAAGCTGCATCCGCAATCAACGTCGGACCTGAGCTCAAGATCCGTTCACTGGTGGCTGCCGGAGAATCCCGCGACCTGAATGGCGAACGACCACTGGCCGTACGTGACTACCAGGCGGCCATCAGCGCCGGCCCCAACACCTCCCGCGCCGAGACAGCGCGCAAACATCTCCGTACCCGCTACACCGCAAACTGATCGGCCCAGTCTCTGTTCCAGCCTGCATCCAACGCCGCAAGGCAGCCAGGGAACTGGAACTCCTCTTCTTTCGTATGATTGAAGTGGTTGGCCTTTCTTCTGGAGGATTCGATCATGGCGTTCTTTTGTCATCAATGTGGAACTGGGTTGCCCCCCACCGCTCGTTTCTGCTCAAACTGCGGCACGGTCCTGCCGGTCGCGCACTCCATGCCCGGCCGCCCGCTCTATCGTCCTCACCAGGGCCGCGCCATTGCCGGTGTCTGCATCGCTCTTGCTCAGGCCAACGGCTGGGATGTGGCGGTCGTCCGCATCCTCACCATTCTTGGCTTCTTCTTCTCCGGTGGATTCGTGGGCGTCGCTTACCTGGCAGGATGGATCGGAATTCCAGAAGAGCCCCTCCCGGTGCCAATGCCCCCGTCTGGAGGTTATGCTCCCAATTCTGGAGGGTATCCTCCGAATACAGGAGCGTATCCTCCCCATATATGATCTCGTCCTGGCTCTCCGATGATGCGCGCCTCGCTTTCAGTGACACCGGTTCCGGCCTGCCGGTCGTTTGTCTCCATCCAACCCCGCTCGATCACGATTACTGGCGGCCGATGGCGGACAATTTGCCCGGTGTCCGGGTCATCGCCCCCGACCTCCGCGGTCACGGCAAATCGGAAATGGGTGTCTTCCTGCCCAAAGGCGGCTTCACCCGTGTTCCCGATGCCCCGGTGCTTTCCATGGCCCAGTTGGCCGACGACATCCTCGCCCTGATCGACCATCTCGCACTCCCTCAGGCTGTTTTTATCGGTTGCTCCATCGGTGGCTATGTGCTGCTTGAACTCTGGCGCAAGGCGCCGGATCGGGTCCGCGGGCTCACCTTCATGTGCGCCAAGCCCCAGCCCGATGCCGAAGCCAACCTCCAGAAGCGTGTCGCCAACATTGCCCAGGCACGTTCGGGCGCCAATCCGTCGCTCATGGACGGCTTCGCTCAATCCCTGGTCGGCGCAACCACTCGCCGCCTTCGCCCGGAGATTGTCTCCGAACTCCGCGCCCGTATGACCGTGACGCCTGAAGTCGAAGTCGCCGTGCAGGCCGGCCTGGCCAGACGCCCTGATTCGCTGCCCACTGTTGCCACCATCAACGTTCCAGTCCTCGCCATCGCAGGTGGCGAAGACGCAGCTGTGGCTCCAGCAGAGATGGAAGCCTATCGCGCGACGCCCGGTGGATGCACCTTCCACCTGCTTGAAGACGCAGGCCACTTTGCAGCCTACGAGCAGCCGCAAAAAGTCGCGGCCCTGGTCGCGGACTGGCTTGGGCAATTTGCAAAGTTTGGAATCTGATTGTTGAACCTTGACCCAAGTTGAAACTGTTGAACATGGAATCAGGGTCTTATCGGCGCACTCGCTATTTACCTGACGCCGGTAGATAGAAGGATAAAGAACTGCCGCCGACGTCGTTAGGCCAATCAATACAGTAGTTTGACCCAGGAGTTTTGCGTTTGCATCTTTCAGGAAAACTTGCGTTATAACTTATGTTATAATGAATAGAGAATAGGAGACCCAAAAATGGCTACGACCGCCAAAATCATCGCCATCGGCAATTCGGCGGGCATCATTCTGCCCAAGGAGACGCTGGCCCGGCTCAATGTCCAGAAAGGCGATACGCTCTACATTACCGAGAGTTCTCAGGGCATTCGCTTGCTTCCATTCGACACGGACTTCGCAGCCCAGATGGAGGCGGCGCGCGAGGTCATCCGCGAGAATCGGGACGTTCTGCAAAGACTCGCCGAATGAAAGAGCCAGTCTGGATCAGGCTGGACGTCGTCCTGATGATGCACGAGGAGACGCTGATGCTCCACGGCGGCCCGGAGGGCGTGCGCGACCTGGGGCTACTGGAGTCTGCCTTGGCGCGTCCGAAAAATCTCTTCGCGTACTCTGAGCAGGGAGTTTCAGTCGCAAGGTTTGCGGCGGCTTACGCCAAAGGAATTGTCGCCAATCATCCCTTTGTGGATGGCAATAAACGCACAGCATTCACCGCGTCCCTTACCTTTCTGAAGCTGAACGGCCTGGAAGTGACTGCGACGAAAGAGGACCGGGTTCTCACTTTCTGGAAATTGGCGGCGGGCGAGATATCTGAGGAGCAGCTCGCTCTGTGGTTCGAGCGCAACACGGCCCCCAGATCTTCGTAAATTGAAAAGGGAACCCGCGCTTGTGCCTTCTAGCGGGCAGCGCGGTCCATCAGCGGCATCTCGATCACGCTTCCATAGCGCGACACGGTCTTCATCAGCTCTTCCACCGCTTCCACCGTCTTGATTCCGCCCCGGGCCCCCGCGGCCATGCAGTTCAGTGCTGCTGCGGCGCAGCTGAAGTCCAGTTGCCGTTCCAGCGGCCATTCCTTCAGCAACCCGTAGATAAAGCCGGCCCTGAACATGTCGCCCGCTCCGGTTGTATCCACCACCGGCACGCGAAATGCAGCCGAGCGATAGAACTTCTTTCCGTCCCACGCCAGCACGCCGTTCTCGCCCAGGGTAGCCGCGCTCAGCTTGCAGTTGTAGCTCGCGTGCATCCGCTTCAGCGCGCTCTCAAGATTCGCATCCTTCATCAGCCGGCATGCAAAATCCTTGCTCCCGATCATGTAGTCAATGTTGACGAGCAGATCTTCTACGCCAGGATAGATCTCATCCAGGTCTGCCGTAACAGGAATCCCCGCATCGTGGGCCCAGGTTGCCGCCTGGGTAGCCGCCTCGGTCTCATGACCATCCACATGCAGCACGCGCGCATTCACAATCCATTCGCGCTTTAGCTCCTGCGGCCTCAGGGCCATGCTCTCATCGCGCCGGCACATGATGGTCCGTTCGCCGCCTCCGTCTACCAGGATCAGCGACTGCGGGCTCACGCCCCCTGACACGGTAATCAGCCGCGCCTCAACGCCCGCCTTGTCAAAGGCCTCGCGATGCAGGCAGGCGGCATGGTCGTCGCCGAGCTTCCCCACATACCGGGTGCTCAGTCCCCAAGTCTGGCAAGCCACCACCGTAGACGCTGTCTGGCCTCCGGGCAGCACGCTGGAGTTCGAATACTCCATTTTCGAGCCGCGGACCGGATATTCGGGCAACGGAATCACCGTATCGGTGGCGTTCAATCCCACGCCTACCAAGTCAACTCTCGCCAACTGCGTCATGGAAATATTGTAATGGCCTCGACGGGAATCTTTCCCGGTCATCCGTCACTTTCAGGCGGCAGATCCCGGTGTACCGGGCCCCAAGAAACCGCCCTGCAGGCGTGAAAGGCCTTACCCTGTCAGGTTTCTCTACTGCATCCGTGTTGACCCCGGCAGCAGCTTCAGGCGCAACAGACTCTCCCCGGTGGCAATGACTGCCTCTTCATTCGATCGCGGCGTCCATCCCAGAACCCGTCTTGCCTTGTCGTTGCTCGCGTTCTTCACCTTGCCCAGCTCAGGCACAATCTGCCGTATCACCGGGCTGAAGATCGCCGCACCCCGCAACAACCAGTCCGGCAGCTCTCTGGTCGAAACGCCTTTCGCCACGTTTCCCATGCGGGCTTTAAGCGCAAGGGCAATCTCCCGCATGCTCATAAAGCCATCCCCGGTCGCCAGAAACCGCTCTCCCTTGGCGGCCTTGTCGGTCATCGCCCGCAAATGCAGATCGGCCACATCCCGCACGTCCACCACGCCAAATATCAACCGCGGGCAGCCCGGCATGGAACCGTCCAGCAATCGCTGCACCACCTGGATCGACGTCGAATAGTCAGGCCCCAACACCGGACCGAAAACCACCACTGGATTCACCGTTGCGAGCTCCAGCGAGCCACCCTCGCGCGCCATGAACTCCCACGCCGCCCGCTCCGCCAGAGTCTTTGACTTCGTATACGCAGTCAGTCCTCTCGCCGTTGGATCGGTCCAGTCCTCCTCGTTAAACGGTCGGTCCAGCGGCGCCTTGCCGTAGCCGATGGCTGCAAACGAAGACGTCATCACCACGCGTTTCACGCCGGCGTCTCGCGCGGCACGCAGCACCTGCAGTGCGCCCTCCCGTGCCGGAACAATCAGTTCGTCCTCATGCTTGGGAACATATGCGGGCAAGGGCGATGCCACGTGCAATACATAGCTGCATCCCGCGGCTGCCTCCGGCCATCGGGCCTCCGACATCAAATCGGCAGATGCAAAGGTCAGCGCATCTCCCGGCTCGGCTCCTCCTGTCTTCAGCATTGCGCGCACCATGGCTTCCCGCGTCAGGTCGCGCACCGTCGTGCGCACGCGATAGGCCGCCGCAAGCAGGCGCAGAATGCAATGTGCGCCAATAAACCCCGACCCGCCTGTTACCAGTACCAGTTCGTCAGTCATTCTTTCCCCAGAACCCCACTGAGAATCAGTGAGTACCTTTAACCGTAGACCAGCGTAGACGCTATGTTTGCACAAACGGAGCATTCCGGTTTACCGAAATACCCCTGACGCTGTTCGCCAGTCCGTCCACCAGCGCCGATTAGAACATTTCCGTTACGCCAACCCCACCCATTCCATGCTGTAACCTCAAGACAGCATCTTCATTTCCCGGAAATCGATCGTGACCAAGCCCCCCGCCCCATCGCCGCGCCCATTCCACTATCCCGCTCCCGGCAGCCCTCTGCATTGCGGAAAAGTCTCGCTGGCTACGTTGGCCCGCCGCTATCAGACCCCGCTTTACGTTTACTCCGCCGACCAGATTGCCGAACGTCTCGCGCTCTTCCAGCACGCGCTCGCATCCCGCGATCACCTCGTCTGCTACGCCGTCAAAGCCAACTCGGCGCTCGCCATTCTAAAGCTTCTGGCTGGCCGTGGCGCAGGATTCGACATCGTCTCCGGCGGCGAATTGCAGCGCGTCCTCACGGCCGCGCCGGATGCGGCGGGCCGCGTCGTCTTCTCCGGAGTTGGCAAAACGGCACCGGAGATTGACTTCGCGCTGAACGCCGGCATCCTTCAGTTCAACGTCGAAAGCGAAGCAGAACTTGCACTTCTGGCTGCCCGTGCCCGCAAGCTCCAGCTCCCGGCGCGCTTTGCTCTCCGCGTCAACCCCGACGTCTTTGCCGATACCCACCCCTACATCTCCACCGGCCTCCGCGAGCACAAGTTCGGCATCGACATCCGCCGCGCCCGCGCTCTTTACAAGAGCGTCGCCCGCAACAGGTGGCTTGAGGCTCATGGCGTCAGCGTCCACATTGGCTCGCAGATCCGCTCAGCCCAGCCCTTCGGCCAGGCGATTGAACGCGTCGCCAAACTGGTCGGCCAGCTCCGCCGCGAAGGCATTGTCCTCAAAGCCGTCGACGCTGGCGGAGGGCTCGGCATCGATTATCACGGCGGTCCCTTCGACGCGGCAGCCAAAGTGGCTGAATACGCTGCGGCCGTCGAGGATGGCCTTGCCGGCTTTGAAGGCCAACTGCTCATCGAGCCCGGCCGATTCCTCGTTGCCCAGGCCGGTGCCCTCGTTGCCCGTGTGCTCGTCGTCAAGCGCAACGGCAACAAGACCTTCGTCATTACCGACGCGGCCATGAACGATCTCATCCGTCCCGCGCTCTACCAGGCGCACCACGACATTGTTCCTGTCAGCCCTCGTGCGGGCAGCGCCCACGCCGTCGACGTGGTAGGTCCTGTCTGCGAATCCGGCGACTTCTTTGCCCGCGATCGCAAACTCGCACCCATTAAACCCGGCGATCTCGTCGCACTGCTCGACGCAGGCGCCTACGGCCTGGCGCAAAGCTCCAACTACAACACCCGTCTGCGCCCCGCCGAAGTGCTCGTCGAAGGATCGAAGGCGCGCCTCATCCGCCGCCGCGAAACCATCGCCGACCTACTCGCTCCGGAACTCGACCTGGATGCAAACTAGTCGGCTTCGAACGCGACTTTGGCGTGCACACCAGACCCTACCCTGCTATCGTGTTGCGCGGGGGAAATCTTCATGCAATTTCGTGTGCAAGTCATTTTCGCGCTGATTTTCGTAGGCCTTTTTTCGGCTCTGACCTCTTCTGTCCATGCCGATTCACTCACGGTAAAAACCGCGCAGGGCAAAGTTCAAGGCAAGACGATCAACGAAGGCAAGGTCAAAGCCTTTCTCGGTCTGCCCTTTGCCGCTCCGCCCGTAGGTGACATGCGCTGGAAGGCGCCTGTGCCGGCCGCCCCCTGGAAGGGCTTGCGCGACGCGACCCACTACGGCGCGCGATGCTTCCAGGCCACCGTCTACAGCGATATGGTCTTCCAGGACAACGGCCCCAGCGAGGACTGCCTCTTCCTCAACGTCTTCGCTCCCGCCGGCGCAAAGGCCAACAGCAAGCTTCCCGTCATATTCTGGATTCATGGCGGCGGCTATTCTGGTGGCTCGGCCTCTGAGCCGCGCCACAATGGCGATGCTTTGCCCACCAAGGGCGTTGTACTCGTCACCATCAACTATCGCCTCGGCGTTCTCGGCTTCTTCGCTTCCGCCGATCTCGCCAAAGAAGCCAACGGCTCTGCAGGGAACTACGGCATGCTCGACATGGTGGCCGCGCTCCAATGGGTCAAAGCCAACATCAAGAAGTTTGGTGGCGACCCCGGCAACGTCACCATCTTCGGCGAGAGCGCCGGTTCTTTCGCCGTCAGCACGCTCATGGCCGCGGCCCCGGCACAAGGCCTGTTCCACAAAGGGATTGGAGAGAGCGGCGGTGCTTTCTCATCCACGTTACCCATTGCGACCCTTGAGCGCGCTGAACAACGCGACCAGGATTGGGCCGCGTCCATCGGCGCTTCCACTCTCGCCGACTTGCGCGCCATGCCCGCTGAAAAAATCATTGAGGCAGGAAGGCAGAAAGGCGCTGTGCACTTTGCCCCAGTTATTGACGGCCAGTTTCTTGCCGAGCAGGTCGCAGCCACATACGCCGCCGGAAAGCAGGCTCACATCCCGTTGCTAGCCGGTTGGAATCGCGACGAAAACCCCTTCTTGGCCAACGATATGACCGTTGAAAAGTGGAAGGCGTTCGCGACCGAGAAATTCGGCGACCGTGCTGAAGAATTCCTTTCTCTCTATCCGGGCGCAACCGACGAGCAAGCGGTCCGATCAGCCATTGACTTCGGCAGCGACCAGTTCATCGCCTTCGGCACATGGCAGTGGATTGAAGCGCACAGAAAAACAGGCGACTCGCCCGTCTATCGATACCACTTCGAGCTTGCCGCCCCTCCCAGCAAATTCCATCAGGGCGAATTCGCCTTCCACTCAGACGACATCGAGTACGTCTTCGGCGCCCTCGACACGCGCCCCGGCGCTGAATGGCGGCCGGAAGACCGCAAGCTCAGCGAGCAGATGATGGACTACTGGACAAACTTCGCCAGAACCGGCGATCCCAATGGCCCCGGCCTTCCCGTTTGGCCGAAATTCGGCGCGGACAACGAGATCATCCACCTGGACAACCCCATCACTTCGGGTCCATCCACAGTGGAGCAGCGCTATGAGTTCCTGATGAAGGGGATGCCGCCTCTCGCGCGCTGATTTGACCCGCCACTGGCTCACAACCCGCCAGACGCAAAAAGGCCGCTGCTTTGGCAGCGGCCTCTTTCTTTAAAACTTATTCCGGAAGAAAGTCTACTGATTCACGCCGGCAGCTGTCGCAAAACCCGACGCCTGTTCCTGGGGAATGGTGCTTGCCGACGGTGGCGCCGCAAACGAGGAATCCTTCGCGTTGATGGCGCTCGAGTAATCCGGACCAAGTCCAAGTTTCACCAGCGCCCGTGAATCCGGCGTCAGCTTTGTCTGCCAACCCTGGTCTGCTTGAAACTTCTGCATCGCCCCTATGGTGGCTGCGTCCCATTTGCCCGTAGCCTCTCCGGTCAAATAGTGTTCGCGGATCAATGCCTGTTGGATCTGCGTTGCCCGCTCCGGCTCAATAGCCTGCTGGCCGCGCGCCTTGTGGCTCTTGTGGCTTAGCTTGTGGCTGGTGCTGTGCGTCTGTCCGCTGGTGGGAGCGCGGTGTACCCGCGATGCGAATGCGGACGGAGCTATCAATGCCGCTGTTAGGATGAGTGCAAAACTGGTTCGAAAGTCTGACAAGGCGAAGGTACCTCGTTGAAACACAGCGTTAACCAAGGCTAGTGCGTGCAGTCTAGCGGAAAGTACCACATTGCGGCAACATAAAAAAGCGATCTTGTATATATAGATTCTACACCTTTTAGTAAGGGTTGCGCCGGTTACTGGGGTCAGCAACCGGCGCAATTTCTCGATTACTGTAGTGTCCCGCCCACGTAGTTGATTCCCTGGTCAGGATGCCGCGGGTCCATAATCTCGAACACCACGTCGTCGCCATCCTTCAGTTTCTTCACCACGGCGTCGAATTGGTCCTTGGTCGCCGTCGCCTGCTTGTTGACCCTGGTAATCACCAAGCCTGGCTCCAGGCCCTGCAAGTCAGCAAACGAGCCCGTGCGAACTGACTCAATCAGCACGCCGCCGGCATGCAGTTTGGCGGCTGTTGCCGGAGATACCTCGCGAACTACTACGCCCAGTTTGGCTTCGCCCGCATCACTCTGGCTGTCGGGATTTGCCTCGGGCTGAACGTTGCCCAGTTCCGCAAATACCTTGTCGCGGTCCCCGATCGTCACCGTCGTGTCGGCCTGCTTGCCGTCACGCATATAGCCGATCCGCACCGTGCTTCCCGGTCTGCGGCTGGCAATCTCGTCCACCAGGTCGTTGCCGTCCTTGATGTTCCGGCCGTCGATCGTGACGATAATGTCGCCGGCCTTCAGGCCCGCCTTGTCCGCCGGCCCGCCCGGTGTCACTTCCTGCACCAGCACGCCGTTCTTGAACCCGTAAACGCGATTCACCGCGCCCGAGAGCCCTTCCCGGAACTGGATCCCGATGGAGCCGCGCGTCACCTTGTGGCTCGGGCTGATCAGATCGTTGTATACCTGGACCACCGTGTTCGATGGCATCGCAAACCCAATGCCCTGGTAGCCTGCCGACTGCGTAAAGATCGCCGTATTCACGCCGATCACTTCGCCGTTCATGTTCAGCAGCGGTCCGCCCGAGTTGCCCGGATTGATGGCTGCATCCGTCTGGATAAAGTGCTGGAACTGGCCGCTGGCGCCGGGGTCAATGGTCCGGTTCTTGGCCGAGATAATGCCCGCCGTCACCGTCTGCGATAGTGCAAATGGGCTGCCAATCGCCTCAACCCAGTCCCCAACCGCGGCGATATCGGAGTTGCCCAGTTTCACCGTCGGCAGCGGCGTGCTGGTATCAATCTTGATGACTGCCAGGTCCGTTGCCTTGTCTGTTCCAATCACGCGCGCCGGCCGTCCCAGGTCTTGAGTGTCAGGATCCGTCGACAGCTTCACGTAGATCTTGTCGGCCTTCTCCACCACGTGAAAGTTCGTAATGATGTAGCCCTTCGCGTCCACAATGAAACCCGATCCCAGCGATTCCTGAACGCCGCCGCCCTGGTCGCCGCCATCTGGTGCTCCAGGAGCCTGCCCGCCAAAAAAGCGGTTGAAGAAGTCCTGGAAATTGTCAGAACCCTGCCCTTGTCCCTGCCCCTGGCCTTGCCCGGGCTGATCCTCGTCATCGCCGCCGTTATCGCCGGGCGCCGGCTGGTTCGGCTGGCGCTGCATATGAAACCGGCGCGGTCCCTTGTCCGCGGTCTGCTTCGGCAGCGTCTCGGTATTGATGTTTACCACCGCAGGACCAACCTGCCGTGCAATCCTCACAAAATCATTCGGGGGAACCGGGGAACTTACCACCTTAAGCGGAGTAGCGTCTGCGCTGTCGTTCCGCTGCTCCTGTCCTCGCACTCCGTGAGCCAGAAAAGATCCGCCCACAACAGCCGCGGTCAGAGTGGCGAGCAGGACGAACGTCGAAGCAAGACGGCGGGCAAACAGCCGTTCAAAGAGCGATTTCATGCGTTTCATTGACCTCGTAAGGTGACCAACCTTGCGGCTGGAGTGTTCATTGCACCAACTCCTAGTATAGCTAGTCGCTGGCATACCCGTCAGGACCAAACCTACCCCGCAGAATCCAATCATTCAACGGAGATCCGGCAGACAGCACCTTCGGTTTAGACGCCCTTGCGCGCAAAACAGTTGCGGTCCTGACATTCGGGCGCCGTCTCAGCCCTCGCTGGCCGAACCCGCCCCGTTACGGCCCGCAGCCATTTTCCAGCCCTTCCACCGCCGGTTCCTGCATCTAACCAGAAATGCACCCGAACGGCACGGCTGAATTCATCTACGCTCTATCCGGCAATGACTGGCTTTACGCCATCTTTCTGGTTACCGCTGTGGTGGTTCTCGGCAACGGTGTCCACTTCCTGGTCTTCCGGTTGCTTCGCAAGGAACAGGCAGCCGCCAAAAGACGTAATCTGGGCCTCAGGCGATATATCGCCCTGCCAGCGCGCGCAGTCTTTCTTGCCATCGGCCTTCTTATCATCCTCCCCGCAATTCCAAAGATTCCTCAAGAGATTCGCGCTGAAATCCAGCAGGTGATGGAATCCCTGCTTGTCCTGCTGTTGGGCTGGCTCGCCGTCGGCGCCGTCTACGTCTTCCAGGCCTTTACTCTCGGAAATTTCGATACTTCGGTCCCTGACAACCTGCGTGCCCGGCGCGTGCATACCCAGATGCAATTCATCCGCCGCATCCTCATCTTCATCGTCCTCCTGCTTGATGGCGGGGCGTTGCTCTGGAGCCTGCACAACGAGGTCCTGTGGAAATACGGAACCGGTTTACTTGCCTCTGCCGGCCTCGCATCCCTGGTGCTGGCCGTGGCTGCCAAATCCACCGCCTCCAACCTGCTTGCCGGCTTGCAAATCGCTTTAAGTGAGCCCATCCGCATCGACGATGTCGTTGTCATTCAGGGCGAATGGGGACGCATTGAGGAGATCACCACCACCTATGTCGTCGTAAAGATATGGGACCTGCGACGCCTCGTGGTGCCTCTTTCCTACTTCATTGAACAACCTTTTCAGAATTGGACGCGCACCACCGGCGACATCATGGGCACAGCCTTCCTTTACGTAGATTATTCAGTCCCCGTTGAGCCGTTGCGCGCGGTGCTAAGGAATGTCGTTAGCCAGTCGCCTCTCTGGGACGGCCGGGTCTGCGGGCTGCAGGTTACCAACCTCACCGAGAGATCGATGGAGTTGCGCTGCCTGGTCAGTTCCCGCGGCTCGGCTGAGAACTTTGACCTGCGCTGCCTGGTGAGGGAAAAGATGGTTGAGTATCTGCAGGCGAACTATCCCAGCGCGCTGCCGACTCTGCGCGTTGAAATGCGTTCTCTCGCGGGCGAGGCAGCACAGCTCGGAAAGATTGCGGCATTGGACGATCAGCCAGTATCCTGATCTACTTCGTCGTCATACCGGCCGAAAACACCTGCCGCCCGCCGACATAGGTTTCCATTACGTTGGCCTTGAGTAGCTCCGGCGCGCTTATGGTGTAAAGATCGCGGTCCACAACAACAAAGTCTGCATCGAATCCCGGCTCCAGCTTGCCTTTCCGTTTCTCGGCAAACTCTGCATAAGCCGAGCCCTGCGTATAGGCGAAGATGGCTTCGCCGCGCGAGATTTTGTTCTCAGGGAAGTAGCTCTTCGTTCCTGCTTCGTTCATCCGCGTCACCGCCGCATACAGCCCCCGCATCGGCGTAATCGGCTCAACCGGGTAATCGGTTCCAAACGCCAGCGGAACGCCTGCATCAAGAAACGCCTTCCACGCATATGAATAAGCCGCGCGTCTTTCTCCCAGCCGCGCCTCCGCCCAGTTCATGTCCGTCAGCAAGTGGCTCGGTTGCATTGAAGCAATCACGCCCTGCTCGTTGAAGCGCGCAATGTCCGCCGGATCCATCACCTGTGCGTGCTCGATCCGATCACGGCCGCGGTAGCGCAGCCATGGACAGTTCATCTTTTCGTCCATCGGTCGAGGCGTCTGACCCGGGGGGCGGCAAAAAGATGGGCTCCGACTTGCAGTGTTCGCCTCAGTCAGCGCCTCCAAAGCCATGGCGACGGCCTTGTCGCCAATCGCGTGAAACCCCAACTGGAAGTCTGCCTTCGCGCGCTCAACTGCCATTTCGTTCAGTTCTTTCTGCGTGTACTGCGGTAGTCCAAGATTGGCCGGATCGTCCGAGTAGGGGGCTTTCATCGCTGCAGTCCGCGAGCCCAGTGACCCATCCATAAACCCCTTCAACATTCCCGTGTGCAGCAAAGGATCATTGAGGTCGTGGCGATTGCGCATTCTTATCAGCTCAGGCAACGGAGCCTTGAATGGCAGCCACTCCGAGATGCGCAGACTGAGGCGGCCCTCTTTCTCCAGTTCCTCGAAGACCAGAAAATCCTCCCAGTCGCTGAAGTCCTGCACGCTCGTCACGCCATGCATCACGGCGTCGGCCATCGCCAGTTTGTCGCCGCGCAGGCGCTCGTCGTGGCTGGGGGAGGGAATCACCTTCTCTACCAGCTGCTGCGCCCCTTCGCGCACAATCCCGGTCGGCTCGCCCCGCGCATCCTTGTCGATTGCCCCGCCCTCCGGCGCAACGGTCTTTCCCGTAATGCCAGCCGCGGCCAGCGCAGCGGAGTTCGCAACCGCAATGTGTCCGTCGATGCGGACAAGAAACGCCGGATGCCCGGCTGTTACTTTGTTCAGGTCCTGCCGTGTCGGAAGTCTCTTGTCTGCCCACAGGGTGTGATCCCATCCGCCCCCCGTCAGCCAGTGCCCGGCCGGCTCGCCCGCGGCAAAAGCAGCGATCCGCGAAAGCATCTCTGCCAGCGATACCGCACCTGTCAGATCGACATTCAACTTGGTACGCGCAGCCATGCCCAGATGCGTATGCGCATCGTTGAACCCCGGAAACACAAACTCGCTCGATCCGCGGGCCTTCAAATCCACCATGCGCGTCCCCGGCCCGGCAAGGCGCTTCACCTTGGCATTGCTGCCCGAGGCCAGCACCTTGCCGCCGCCCACCGCCATCGCCTCCACAACACGAGGCTTGTCCTGCGCGAAGCCCTCGCCTGTATAAATTGTCCCGTTGTAGAAAATGATTTCGGGTGTGCCGACCGCCGTCGCGCCGCCCTTTGCTGAATTCTGCGCCGTCGCCGCCTCGCATAACAGCAATGCCGCAATCAACACGCTCAGCACACTCAACCACGCTCGCATGCGCGGAGTGTAACAGATCATTACTGTTCCGCCGCCCACTCCACCATCGCCAGCGTCAGCAGAAGCACCCGTCGCAGTCCCGTCTCACGATCCTTCGCCGAATACCACTCGGCCTGGGTGTGTGCCCCGCCGCCCTCGCCGCCCGCTCCCATTGAGAGCGCCGGAACCCCCAGCGAAAGAGGAATGTTCGCGTCCGTCGATCCCAGCCGCAGATCCGTCCGCAAGCGCAGATGCCGGTCAACAGCGCGCAGCGTTTCCAGCAGCGGCGAGTCGTTGGGCAAATGGGCCGCCGGCCGGTCTCCAATCTTCAAAATCGTAAAGCTCAGCGGCGTCTCGGCGTGTCCACCCGCCTTCGCTCCGTTTCTCGTCTTCGCATTCCAGTGCGTTACCGCGTCTTCCACGGCTCTGTGCAACGCCACTTCCATCCGTACCAGTTGTCCCGCGTCGGTAGACCGCAAATCGATTGCTGCCTGCGCACTTTCCGGAATCGAATTCACGCTGGTTCCCCCGCGAATCGTGCCCACGTTCAGCGTGGTACGTGGCTCCTCGGGCAGTTCAATCTCATCGAGCGTCGTCAGTGCCATCGCCAGTGCCGCAATCGGATTGGCGGTGCCCGCATCCGTAAAGCTGTGTCCGCCCGGACCAGTGATTGTCACCAGGAAGCGCGTGCTGCCCAGCGCCTGCGTCACCGCGCTGTCCGCGCCCGCTCCATCCAGCACGATGTGTGCCGCAATGCGCCCGGCAAGCGCGCCGCCGTTGTACAAATGCCGCACGCCTCGCAGATCGCCTTCGCCTTCCTCGCCCACGTTGCCCAGAAAAATCAGCGGCGCAGCCAACTCAACCTTGGCCTCAACCAGCGCATGAGCGATGGCCAGCATGCCAACCACCCCCGCCCCGTTGTCGCACGCTCCCGGCGCCACAAGCCGCTCCCCATCCACTGTCGGATGCAGCGGCGTCTCCGCAGGAAACACCGTGTCCAGGTGCGCAGAAAGCAAAACCACCGGCCCCGTGCTCTCCGGCGGCAACCTGGCGGCCGGAAGCCAGCCAAAAACATTCCCCACGGCGTCAATTTCTATGCTCTTGAGTCCGGCCTCGCCAAAGCGCTCTGCCATCCACTCCCCACGCGCTTGCTCGCCAAAGGGCGGAGCCGGAATCACAACCAGCCTCATCTGCCAGTCCATGATTTTCTTGGGATTTCCATGCAGCCACGCAAACGCCGCGTGCACCGGCCTCTGCGCCGCAAGCGCCGTCACGCGAGAGAACGACGAGTTGCGAGAGAACAAGCTCATGGGATGGACTCAGGGTAGCAGGCGCCGCGAGATTGCCTCGGGCCGCCCCGCCGAGATCGGACGCCTTCGATCGTAGGCCATTTTGGAATATTGTGCTCCATTCATCGCAGTTTTATCGCGATGAATGGGCGTCGAACTCAAGTCAACAGGCCCAGCCGTCCCGTCCACCGACGCCGCGATCAATCCCGCTGGTGCCAAACGCCAATGTCGGTCAGATCGCCGTTCTCATCAAACACCCAGGGCTCAGCATCGTTCAAAATCTCAATGTTCTCGTGCTTGCGCGCTTCATCCAGCATGGATTCCGAAACAAACATCTCGGTAATGTGCAGCGTGTTGGCAATCCGCGCCATGCGCACCTTGCTCTGGTCGATCACGTTGCACGTCTTCAGCGCCGCTTGAATCGCAAGCTTGTCTGAATCCATGATCAGCCCCACGCGGCCTGAGTTGGTCACCGTCGACGTCAACACGTTCGTATACGTGTATTCCTGGTCCATCTTGTTGAACAGCCGCCGCGTCGTGATGTCGGCATTGCCCACGCCGCAGCAATTCCCGTGGCTGCGCTCGGTCACATCCAGCACCACCAACCGTGTCGGCGGCGGTCCCGCTTGAACGAATGGCGTCACAGTGCGTCCCGTCGTGTGCGGATCCATGCCTCCGCCTGAAAACTCCTTGCCCAACTGATCCACAACCAGAACATCGAACGGCGCCAGCAGCAGTTTCGGCATGATGCTCTTGGCCTCGACCAGCAACTCCCGGTCCCCTTCGATGATCTTGTCCGCAGGAAACGCCCGGATGTGCGCCACTTTATGATTCGCGTTCTCTACCGACGCCACGCCAAACAGAAACGGCAGCTTGGCCAGCTTGATCTCGGCCATCTTCAGGCTCAGCTCGCCCATGAACCCGAACCCGGGCACATGCGCTGAGTCCGCGCCCTTCTGCTTGCCCAGGCCAATCGTGATCATCTTCACCAGCCCGCTCTCATGCGGCCCGCTGAATCCGTCATGCGCCTTCACGCGATTGATCACCACAATCCCGTCGGCCTCATACGCGTTCTTGTCCACCAGCACCGGAAGCCCATTGTCGAGCGCGCCCAGCTGCACCACGTCCATCGACGAATGAATCTTGCACCCCGCGCTCTCTTCGGTCACGCCCAGCCGCGCCAGCACCTGCACCTGTCCATCGGCAGTCGCGCCTCCGTGGCTTCCCATCGCCGGAACAATAAACGGCTCCGCACCCAGCCGCTTCAACTCCTCAATCGTTATGCGCACAATCAGGGCAATCTCTCCGATGCCGCGGCTGCCCACCCCAACGGCGACGTGCATCCCCGGCTTCACGCGTCCCGCAATCTCCGTACGCCGAATCTCTTCGCGCAGCGCCGCAGCCACGTCCTTCACCTCGGGCGTCGGAAATCTCTGCCCAACCTTCACCATCTTCGGCAACGCGATATCCGCCAACAGATCTCTGATCATGCTCATCGTTTCCGCCGCCACTCCTCCAGCGTTCTTTCCAAATTACGCCGCGCGGGGCCGAATGCCCAACCGAAAACCACTCGGCCGCATGTGTGCTCCCTGAATTCTCCGCAGATTTTCCGTTGAAAATAGACTGCGTCCCGCGCGCCAGGCCGCTAGGCGTCCGCGGCTGGCTTCAGCTCTCGGTCACAGGAGTTGCGACTCCCACGCTGATTGAAGAAGGTCTCCTTGTCTCCGCAACTTGCTCGTAACCGAACGAAATATGCGCCCAGCGAATGAAGGGCTTCTCGAAATAGCGCCACGATAAAGCCGCCACAGGGATTACAATCGCCAGCGAAAGCAAGGTAACCACCAACGACGTCCAATCGTGGACAGCCGGTCCGGCTCCGAAGATTGCAAAGTGCAACAGCATGTTGATGCCGTTGTGGAGCAGGTAGACCGTGTACGACAACGCTCCCAGCTTCACCAGTACGCGGCTCCTGAAGAAGGCCGTTTGAATCGTTCCCGCATGGATCAGTGTGAGCAGGAGAAGCAATCCATAAAACGCATCAAGCCAGCTCAGTCCGGTGCCGTAGACGTAAACTCGATGCCCGAGCATCAATGCCAGACGACATCCGATCAGGAGCATCGCCGCCAAAAGCCAGCGGCTGTGCGCGTTAAGCCATGCCCAGACTTTTTCGTTGCGGCAGGCCATGGCCACAAGAACGCCAAAGCCCAGCGCATCGGCTCTCGACGGAAGCAGAGTATAGGGCCCTAAACTGGCCGCCGCCGATCCATGCGTGAGCCGGAACAGCGGGGCTCCTACGATCGAACCCACCGCAATCAACGTGACCACGCGCTTGCTCGATCTGCGCACCAGCATCGGAAGCAAGAGGTAAAACTGTTCTTCTACAGCCAGCGACCAGGTACCCGCGATCCACATCCCCCCCCAGTTTCGATGCAGCGTTATCGCAATATTCTGCAGAAACAGCGGATAGGTCCAGACCGGAATATCGTCATTGAAAATGACCCGTAAGGGAGCAGAGCTCGTCGATCCCGCAAAATAAACGCCGATCATGAACAGCGTGAACCAGACAAAATAAACCGGAAAGATTCGGGCCACGCGCCGGCAATAGAAAGTCTTGAAATAGTTCTCGGAGTTCCGGGCGTCGTAAAGAATTCCTCCGATCAGGAACCCCGACAACACAAAGAACAAGTCGACGCCACTCCAGGTAAAGCCGAGCGATAGAAATAAATGCGCCTGCCAGGAGCCCGGCCTCAGTCCATCAATCTGGCCGTTCCCGAAGAGGTGCCATATCACCACCAACAGGATCGCGAGCCCTCGGATTCCGTCAAGCTCAACCACCCTCCCGGAAAGTTTTGGGTTCCGCCATTCCGTCATTCCTCGTTCCCCCGCATAAAGCACCACAAGCTAGCTGCGCAGGGCACTCCCGCGCGCTTGCGCACGTCAGGCCCAACGGCAGTTGGCCAACAAAACTCGCCATCGTGTCAAACACGCAAGCGGGCGCCTCTGGTATCTGCTTTCAATTTGTTTTTGGATGGGGGAAAAAGGATTTGCTGACGCGAAGGCCGGCTCGTTAGCCTCCGCACCGGTTGCGAGACACTCCGTAGAGTCTCATCAGTTCTTATATCTGCCGGTGCGAAACTGTCTCTTGAGGCCGCCCAGTTTCTCAACCATGGCGTTTCTCTCGACGAGACATAATTTAAGTCGAAACACGAAGTTTCGATCGTGACCGTGATCACACCATTCTGGTCGCCCTATACTCTTCCTATGCGCCCTTCCATTCGACTCTGTGCATTGCTCTTTGCCGCCATCGCGCCCGTCGTGAGCGCCCAGACCATTACCGTCAGCTTTCCCGCCTCGCGGTCCTTGAGTCCGCTTGATGGCCGCGTTCTTTTCCTGCTCTCCAACGATCCCAGCGCCGAGCCGCGCATGCAGATTGACGATACGGGGGGGACGCAGTTGGTCTTTGGCGTTACTGTGGACGGGCTGAAGCCTGGTCAGACTGTCGCCATCGTGAACTCCGCTGCCGGTTATCCCGTCCGGTCTCTCCAGAACGTTCCTGCCGGCGACTACACTGTGCAGGCTGTCCTCAACATTTACGAGACTTTCCATCGCGGCGACGGCAAAACCGTCAAGCTCGCTCCCGATCGTGGCGAAGGCCAGCACTGGAACCTCGCCCCCGGCAACCTCTACAGCACGCCCCGCAAAATGCACATCGGCCCCGGCGCGCCGCCCATCGACCTCACCCTCGACCAGGTTATCGGTCCTATCGCGCCCCAGCCCGATACCAAGTACGTTCGCCATGTCCGCATCCAGAGTGCGCTGCTGACAAAATTCTGGGGACGTCCCATGTATCTCTCGGCGATCGTCCTGCTGCCCGAGGGCTTTGACGAGCACCCCAACGCCCACTATCCCGAGATGGTCTTCGAGGGCCACTATCCCGACGATGTTCCCGACTTCCGCACCACGCCGCCCGATCCCGATCTCAAGCCCGACTACTCGGACCGCTTCCATCTGGCCGGCTACAACCGCATCCAGCAGCAGGAGGCATACGAGGAATACAAGAAGTGGATCAGCCCCGGCTTTCCGCGCGTGCTCGTCATTCAGATTCAGCATGCCAACCCTTTCTATGACGATTCTTATGCGGTTAACTCCGCCAACGTCGGCCCTTATGGCGACGCCATCGAGACCGAGCTCATGCCCGCCGTCGAAAAACAGTTTCGCGGCATCGGGCAGGGATGGGCGCGGTTTCTTTACGGGGGCTCTACGGGTGGATGGGAGTCGCTTGCCGTGCAGATGTTTTACCCCGACCGTTACAACGGCGCGTTTGTGGCTTGCCCCGACCCGGTCGACTTCCACGCCTACATGACGACGGATCTCTACAAGGATCCCAACATGTTTTACATTCAGGGCGCAGTAAAGCAGATTGAGCAACCCGCGATGCGCGACTACCTGGGCCACACGCTGATCAGCGTTCGCGACAACGTGGCCTATGAGGCTGCTCTCGGCGACCACGGCCGCTCCGGCGAACAATTTGACATCTGGCAAGCTGTTTTCGGTCCCCTAGGCGACGACGGCTATCCGCAGCCCATCTTCGACAAGGAGACCGGCGTCATCGACCACAAAACGGCAGCCTACTGGCACGATCACTACGACCTCAACGCCATCCTCCAACGCGACTGGGACACGCTCGGACCCAAACTGCAGGGCAAGCTCCACCTCTACGTCGGTTCTGACGATACCTATTTCCTTAACGACGCCGTGTACCTGATGGAAGACTTCTTGAAGACCACGGGCACGCCGGGTCACGGCGTTCCCTATGAAGGGGAAGTGAAGTACGGACCGCGCGCCGAGCACTGCTGGAATGGCGACCCGTCGCTGCCCAACGCTTACTCGCGGCTGCACTACAACACGATGTACCTTCCGCAGATCATGGACCGCATCGCCAAGACCGCGCCGGTTGGGGCGGATATGAGCTGGAAGTATTGAGAAGCCAGTGGTCAGTGATCAGTGGTCAGTGGTCAGAAGGGCAGGGAATAGGGAACAGAGAACAGAGAACGGAGAACGGAAACACCGGTTTGAGGCGGTGATTTTTGGCGAAAATGACATCGTGTATTTCTGCGGTGTACTTCAATTGGGGGTCGGTTCCCTTATTTCCCGCTAGCCCCGATGTTCCGCTGGTCATTCAAATCGCTTCGTGAGAGAAGACGCTTTTTTTGCGCGCATTTCGTTTTCAGACTACATCCAGGGCAACGATTTTGAACAAATCGTCGCGTGCGGCGAGACGATTTGGCAGGAGCAAGTGAGGGGTCGTGAAGTGGCCAGGACCACCAAGACGGTTTTGAGCCAATCGTCCAGGACCCGCACGACTGTGGTGGGAGCAAATGGCAGCAAATGGTCGCAAAAGACGGTTTTTAACGAGTTTTTGCGCGCTTTTGGCGGCTGTTTTGCACCGAGATTGGTGCATAAGTGCAGTGGTCGGTGGTCAGCGGCCAGTGGGCGGTGGTCAGGGGTCAGTGATCAGTGGTCAGGGACCTGGAAGGTGCTGGTGAGCTTTCGGCTCGATCCGCGGGTGCTCGTTTGGCTGCGCGCCAAAGGCGAAGGCCACCTGACGCGGATCAACGATATCCTGACTAACCTGATGGAGGCTGAACGGCGCGCGGGCTCGGGGCGGTAGTTCAGACCCAGGGAGCAAGGCGCCGAAAAGGCTCGTGGTAGAGTCGGTTCTTCCTCACCCTTCCGCGTGAGGCTTCGGAAGGGTGGGCCGTCCGCCAGACGGAGTTCACGCCAAAGTTTGTGCCAGGCAAGGTCGCGAAAAGCTGTCTCAACTTTCAGCCTTGCGAAGTGCCTTCGGCGTTTATGATGTGTCGTAACATTCCGTTCACTGTTTTCGGGTTCATTGAATTCCTGGCCGATATGCGGTGCTTAGCGGGCGAAGTCGAGTGGTGGGGGCCGCGAATCGGCATTGGGTCGGAACTGTCTGTGTCCGCGAGGATATCTATGCATGCTTCTTTGGCCTCTTCTTACTCTCTCCTATTCAATTTGGAAGCAACAGCGAGGTCTGAGCACAGGCCGCTTAGAGCTTTTCGCATCGTAGCGATGATTCTTGTGGCGTTCGCGGCGGGCAAGGCGTCTTCCCCCGCACATGCGCAGACGAACGAGTGGACTTGGATGGCCGGCAGCAACACGTTACCGGCGAGTTGCTCTGCGCAGGCCGAGCAGTACCTGTGCGGAAATCCCGGAATCTATGGAACGGAGGATAAGCCTGCCTTGACGAACGTTCCGGGCGGGCGGACCGACAGCGCCGTGTGGACGGATAGCAATGGCAATCTCTGGCTCTTCGGCGGATTTGGCACCGATTCGGCCGGAACCGTTGGCGAGCTGAGTGACCTTTGGGAATTCAACCCATCCAGTCGCGAATGGGTTTGGATGGGGGGTCCGAGCACGGTGCCAACACCTTGCCCGCTGAATACCATCGGATTTTTCTGTGGCAATTCCGGCGTCTATGGAACGCAAGCTGTCTTCGCGGCTGGCAACATACCGGGAGGCCGCGACAGCGCCGTGAGTTGGACCGATAGCGGCGGTAATTTTTGGCTGTTCGGAGGAGAAGGCTATGACTCGTCCGGAAATTACAGTTGGCTCAATGACCTTTGGAAGTTTGATCCCTCTTTGAACGAGTGGGCATGGATGGGCGGAGCCAGTTCGAACGGAAATGGCTGCAGATTGTGGGGATATACAGGAGAGAGAATTTGCGTCCTGCCAAGCACGGCAGCGGGGCCGGGAGGGCGATATGCTTCTTCCGCCTGGACAGATCGCCAGGGAAATTTCTGGCTTTTCGGGGGAATGGAAATCGACTCCTCCGGCAATTTTTGCAATCTCGACGATATGTGGGAGTTCAGTCCAGCGACCGCCCAGTGGACATCACGAGGCGGCGCGACAGTGGGAATCTCCAATGAAGCGGTTCCGGCCGTTTATGGCGTGCCCGGCAAGCTCCAGGCAGGACAGACCCCAGGCGGGCGCTGGGATGGGGCGGCCTGGGCGGACAATTCGGGAAATCTCTGGCTATTTGGCGGCCAAAACTCGATCCAAAACATGCCGGGGCCGCTCTTGAACGACATTTGGGAGTTCAGTCCACAGTTGGGCGAGTGGGCCTGGATGGGAGGAACTCAGGGAGCGAATTATGGGTTGGATGGATCGGTGGCTGTCTACGGTCAATTGGGTGTACCGGCCATTACGAACGTTTCGGGCGGCCGGGTGAACGAGGCGACCTGGACGGACGCGGAAGGCAACTTCTGGATGAGCGGAGGGGTTGGCCAAGGCTCCGGTCCTACGAGCGAAGACGGCCTGAACGACCTTTGGGTATTTAGCCCGTCGGGACGTGAATGGACCTGGATGGGCGGTAGCAATAGCACCTACACGCCTCAAAACGCCCCACTCGGCGTATACGGAACCGTTGGCGTGCCTGCGCCTGGAAACTTGCCGGGCACCCGCGAGTTTGCGATGAGTTGGACAGACAACAAAGGTAATTTTTGGTTTTTTGGAGGAGAAGGCGTTGACTCGTTAGGCAACTTTGGGTATCTGAATGACCTTTGGGAGTACGCACCGCCTCCCGTTCCCGCCTCGATCCCCGGATTCGAATTTTATTGGACGCCAATCCTTGGCAATTCCACGACATACCCATCCGGAAATATGAGCTACACCTTTTACACGTTCACTGGGGGAGGATTCAACTCGCCCATTGCCCTGTCCGCTAGCGGATTGCCGAACGGCGCAACTGCCTCCTTCAATCCGAGTCCGATGAACGGAGAAGGGAATTTCCAACTAAACATTTCCGTTGGCGCGAATAGCCCCGTTGGCGATTACACCATTGATGTGACTGGAACCGGCGGAAGCATGACGCAGACAGCGGCCGTCGGCCTGGCGTTGCAGGCTCCATATTTCGTTGATCCGGCGGCCGCCACGTTCGACGTTCAGTTCGGTACGCAGGGAACAATGGGAATCACAGTGAGCGCCGAGGCCGGGTTCAATTCGCCCGTCGTACTTACCGCCGCTGGCCAACCAAGCGGCGTTTCCATAATCTTCAATCCCGATTCGATTACCCCCGGTGAATCGTCGGCGATGACGGTCAGCGTCGCCTCCAATGTTGCGCCCGGTGGCTACCTCATGACCGTCACGGGGACTGCGAGCGGCGTGACGGAGCAGAGTCAGTTTATGCTGGACGTGACCGCTGTCCCCCCGCCCACTTTTATCATGACTCCGTCGTCCACTTCGCTGACCGTTCCTGCCGGCGCCACCGTTTCAACACCTCTCACATTGACCCCGCTCAATGGCTTTACCGGCGTGGTGACCTTCACCTGCTCCTGTTCAGCGATTCCGGCGGAGGACGCCTACTCGATTGGGTCAGCAGATCTCAATATCGCAGGATCGCCTGCCTCGGTGACGTTCACCATCGAAAACCTTTCCCAGGCAGCCGCGCGGCCCCGTGACGTGCATCCATTTTTTCCCGCGATGACGCTGGCGGCGGCGTTGTGCTTTGTCGGCTTTAGAAGGCGGGACAGTCTGTGGACTGCACTCTTGATTCTATTAGCTGTCGGCAGTTTGGGAGTGATATCGAGTTGCGGCGGCGGTGGCGGCAGTGGAAATAGCGGTGGTGGTGGTGGTTCAAATCCCATTTCCTTTAATGTGACCGTGACCGCAACATCCGGCGCGATCCAGCAGGCATCTACAATTTCAGTGACGCTGAATTAGGTGCACAGATCGATAGCCGGGTGCCCCGGATCCTTATTCTGAGACCTGGGAAGGAACAACACTCAATAGCCGTGCCTTTGGCTGACAGTTCACGGCTCCGGGGGGGCGTTCAGGGCTGAAATGCGCCAATTTCGACGTTTTTTATCGTTTCTTTGCATGTTTTAGCGCATGCATTGTAGACGCGCAGGTGCAGCTTTGGATGCCGATCCTGGCATCAATAGCTGACCGTTTTTCATCAACCACGAACCCCTGACGCTCGATGCTCGTCTGATACCGTCAGAACAACGTAGTTGGATTCATCTGCGGCGCCAAACGATAGCTCCCGTTGTCTAATCGGGCACAACCGTGTAGCCAAAACTGAAAAACTGGGGCCTGAGTTGTCAAAATGATAAGGGCGGAGGTGTTTGGTGGGAGAGGGTCGAAAAGTTCTTGTAACGGGCTCGTGCGGGCTGATCGGTTCCGAAGTCACACGCAGGTTTGCCCGGCTTGGATTCTCCGTGACGGGAGTCGACAGCAACCATCGAGCCATCTTCTTTGGCCCGGAAGGCGATACAAGCTGGGTGCTTGGGCAGTTGCAAGCTGAGATTCCAAACTACCGCCATTCCGCGATTGACATTCGCGATCGCGACGCCGTTTTGAATCTCATGACAGAACTGAAGCCTGATCTGATTATTCACACCGCGGCTCAGCCATCTCACGATCGGGCCGCCGAGATTCCATTTCTCGACTTTGAAGTGAATGCGATGGGAACGCTGCACATGCTGGAAGCAGCGCGCCGCGTATGTCCCGAGTCACCTTTTATTCACATGTCAACCAACAAGGTCTATGGGGATCGGCCGAACACACTTGCGCTGACTGAATTTGAAACGCGATGGGATTATGCTGACCCGGCGTTCGAGCACGGCATCGCAGAGGATTTTTCAATCGACCAGAGCAAGCACTCGATTTTTGGAGTGTCAAAGCTTGCCGGGGACGTGATGGTGCAGGAGTACGGGCGCTATTTTGGGATGCCCACTTGCTGCCTGCGAGGGGGTTGTCTTACCGGTCCCAATCATTCCGGGGTGGAGTTACATGGGTTCCTCAGTTATCTGATCAAATGCAACGTTGAGGAGCGCGAATACAAGGTCTTCGGATACAAAGGCAAGCAAGTGCGCGACAACATTCACTCAGAGGATGTGGCGAGTTTCATGTATGAGTTCTGGAAGTCTCCTCGCGTGGCTGAGGTCTACAATCTCGGTGGAGGCAAGGCTAACTCCTGCTCCATTATTGAAGCGTTCAAGATGGCTGAGGACGTTACCGGGAAAAAGATGAAGTGGCGCTACTTGGACGAGAACCGGATTGGCGACCACATCTGTTATTACAGCGATCTGAGGAAAATGCAGAGGCACTACCCAAACTGGGGAGTCGTGAAGACCCTGCCCATGGTTTTTGAGGAGATCGCCAGCAGTTGGAAGCAGCGTCTTGAGGGTCATCCGGCATGAAGATTCTCATCACCGGAGTGTGCGGTTTTGTGGGAAGCACCCTGGCTGAATGCTTGATGGAACGGCTGGAAGGCGTCCACATTATCGGCATCGACAATCTGATGCGTCCGGGGGCGGAGACGAATCGGATGCGGATAGAGCAGCTGGGCGTGCAGTTCATCCATGGGGACCTGCGATCGGCAAGCGACATTTCAGGGCTGCCGAAGTGCGATTGGGTGATCGACGCGGCGGCGGATCCGAGTGTGCTGGCCGGGCTTTCCGGGGCTGGGAGCAGCCGTCGGCTCTTTGAGCACAATCTTGCTGCCATTGGCAACGTGCTTGAGTACTGCAGGGAGCACAAAGCCGGGCTGGCATTGCTGAGTAGCAGTCGCGTGTACTCGATTTCTGCGCTGGCCTCAATCCCATTGCGGGTAGAGGATCAGGCTTTCGAAGTCGATGACGCCGGCCGGCTGCCTGCGGGGTTGACCGCGAATGGCATCGGCGTGGAATTCTCAACCAGCGCGCCGGTTTCTCTCTATGGAGCTACGAAGCTGGCGTCGGAAATCATGGCGCTGGAATATGGCGCCGCATTTGATTTCCCGGTATGGATTACTCGCTGTGGAGTGCTCGCTGGGGCGGGTCAGTTCGGCACCCCGGCGCAAGGCATCTTCGCATTTTGGATTAACGCGCATCTGCGGCGCAGGCCCATGCGCTACATCGGATTCGAGGGGGCCGGTTATCAAACGCGAGACGCATTTCATCCTCGGGATCTCGCGGCACTGCTGGTTGCTCAAATGCGCACAGCGCGGACCGATGGGCGACGAATCTACACGGCCGGCGGCGGGCCATCCAATTCGATGTCGCTCGCACAACTGACTGCCTGGTGCGATGAGCGATTCGGACGCCACGCGCCGACGAGCGACAAGGAACCACGCAAGTTCGACATTCCGTGGGTCGTGATGGACAACTCCATGGCAGAAGCCGAGTTCGGCTGGAAGATCGAGATGCCTCTTGGCACAATTCTGGAAGGTATCGCGCAGCACGCCAACGATCATCCAGACTGGCTGGAAGTGAGCCACGCATGAAATCGCCAGCACCCACACCGCGGAGTCCGCTTCAATTGCTTTCTGTCGTGATTCCGGCGAGGAACGAGGCAGGCTGTATTGCTGCCACTGTGGAGCACCTTCATCTTGAATTACGGCTGCAGCAGGTTCCTCACGAGATCGTTGTGGTGGACGATGGGAGCACGGACACCACCTGGATGGTCCTCGAGGAGATTCACGCCCGCATTCCGGAATGCAAGCCGATTCAAAACCCCGGCGAGCACGGCTTCGGGCGTGCGATTACGTATGGGTTTAATCATGTAAGCGGCGACGCGGTTGTCGTGATGATGGCCGATGAATCCGATGATTGCCGCGATGTTGTGCGCTACTGGCAGATTCTCGATCAGGGGTGGGATGCCGTTTTCGGATCGCGATTCGTCCGCGGCGGAGGTGTGATTGACTATCCGCGTCACAAGCTGCTGCTCAATCGCGTGGCGAACCTCTTCCTCCGCGTGCTGTTTCGCGTGAAGTTGAACGACTTTACGAATGCCTTCAAGGCTTACCGGAGAACCGTAATTGAAGGCTGCCGTCCGTTTCTCGCGCCACACTTCAATCTCACTGTGGAGCTGCCGCTCAAGACCATTGTGCGCGGATATTCCTGGACAGTTATGCCGATCACCTGGCGTAACCGGCGCTTTGGCGAATCAAAACTCAAGGTCAAGGAGATGGGTAGCCGGTACCTCTTTATCGCACTTTACTGCTGGCTGGAGAAGTACTTCAGCCGTGGCGATTACAACGCGAAGTGAGGCAATAAGTGAAAGGAATCACATCTCCCGATGCGATCCACTCCAGTAATCCTGTCGGAGCGAGACATGCCGGATAGTAAGGTTGGCGATGAAG
>Ga0224554_1000168_pt1 | contig 60200 bp, 49 predicted proteins | sample 714S22024metaG_FD_180666 | JGI IMG/M metagenome (GOLD analysis project Ga0224554, IMG submission 180666) | Peat soil microbial communities from Stordalen Mire, Sweden - 717 S2 20-24 | ecosystem: Environmental > Terrestrial > Soil > Wetlands > Peat | place: Sweden: Norrbotten County, Stordalen... | reverse complement strand
CTTTGGGAGAAAATTTTATCGCCGTTTCCCAACTGCAATGCAGTAGAAAATCGACCCGCCATGCCGTGACCGAATTGATGAAAAACCCCTTCGAATTTGAAGTTCTACTGCATGGATACGGCTTAGGCGATTGTTCCCCGACCGAGGCACGGTGTTTTTGCACGTGTCAGCAAGCGACGGCCAGCATCCCGTTCTGAATCAAATAGGTCTTTTCGATTGCGAACCATCCCCCGGCGAGAAAGCTGAATGGAAAGTAACCCGCACTTCACGTCATCTTGCCATGGTGGTATGTTGTCCATTCTGGAAGCACGATTCACCGCACCTTGCGTTTTGGGAATGGCTGGCCGCCTTTAAGGATGCAACGACCTGCAACATCCTGCTTGGCGATGGCGCGGTCTTTGTCCGACGTGGGAATAGTGAATTGGTCGGCCCGTTATTCCTTGGGCCGGATGGCAAGTTGATTTCCCGAAAACAGGTCTTTCGTTTTGATGGCGTTGAGGTTTTGAATGTGGATGTCGGTGGGCGACGATTAGAACTCGTCGACGCAGAACTTCTTCCGAAGGGCCATCCTTTAATTTTGGACCCAAAAGATGCGATTCACCGCCGCCTCAAATTGGCTTACGAGGCGAGGCATTTGGACTGGCTATCGCGCGCAAAAATGCAGGAACTGTCAGCCGCACTGGCGGGTGTAACCGTTGCCGACGGTTCAGAATGGGTCATGGAGAACTTGCCGCGTGCATTGGAGGTCCTCAGTTCTTCGGGGAATCTTGACCAGAAATTGGCGGAGGCAATTCTGCAGGTCAAGGCGGTGGATGATGTAGTAGAGGTGGCGTGGAAGAAGAAGCATGCTGAGGCGGTCAAGAAGGCTGAGGGCGGGATCGAGGGATTGAAGGGTGAAGCCGCCGCAAACAGGAAATCCATCGAGGGCTTAAACGAAGGGTTGTCTGGTTTGCGGCAGGAAAAATCCTCGCTCGAAGGCGTGCTGGCAGAGCTAAACAAGAAGATTGATGCCGCGAAGGCTGATGCGCAGAAGGTCTTTGATGCCGAGTTGAAACGTCTTGCCCAGTCGCCGGCAAGCTTGGCCTTGCTCGGGGCATGGAGTGGCGGTGGCAATAAAGGCCCGGATCGCGCCCAGCCGCTGATAAAGGTTCAGCGGTGGACCGGAGAACGGCAAGCGGCGACGAATCTCGCGATAGCGCTCACCAGCAACCTCAAAGGTTGCGGTCTTTCGCCGACCAGCGCCAACGAGGTCGCCACTGTGTGTGCCGCCAGTCTGGCGGCTGGTCAGCCCATTGCATTTAGATGCCTCTGCGCGGACTTGCTTGCTGAGGCCGTGGCGGCGGCGTTAGGGCAACCAAGCGCTATCTGGGCTGATGTGCCAGCGGGTTTACTGGATCCCGTTGATTGGGACTCTATTCTTCCGGCTGAGGAAAAGGGGCAACCGATGGTCATTCAAGCAGTGAACCGTTCTGACGTCCAACTCGTTCTTGGCTCGTTGCGCTTTGGAATTTTGCGCCAGGCCCTTGGGTTGCAAAAACCTGGGAATGTGGTGCTTCTGACACTGGAAACCAACGGCGAAATGCAGGTGCAACCAGATTTGCAATTTGGGTCGTTGATTGATGATCGGGTGCTTAAGTTCAACCCGACGAAGGCGATTACGGCTCTCAGTGCCTTTGCAAATTACGCGAAGGACTTTCCGGAAGTTGCGCCGGTATCGGAAGACGAATTCGCGGAAATGGGAGATGACATGCGTTCCTTGTCGCTTTTCGAGTCGTCGGCTCAGCAGTTAGTGTTCCGAAGGGCCTTTGGCGCATTGCGAAAGTCCTTCGATAAGCCTGCAGATGTCGCACGTGTCTTCTTCAAATACTGGTGCTTACCGCGGATTTCCTCCAACGACGCAAGAAAGATTCTGGAAGGGCACAAAGTGGCTTGGGTGAATGACAAGGGGATCAGCGAACTGGCTCAAGTGTTGACGGCAAATGATTAAGCTTGCGACATCATCGGAGGGATCGAGCGTTTCGATTGCGGAGGCTTGCCATGACTGGCGGCCCACGCAGGGCTGGCTGGCCGAGATGACTCGCACCGTGGCAACAAGGATGTTTGCTCAAGCGAACTTGGAAGACGACGAAAGTGGCAATGAGGCGACCATCGCGGTTCATAGGGGGGCGCTCACCGGCCAGGTTCGCAAAATCTTTGGTGCCCTTTTCGATGAGAGCGCCCCGCACTTGTCGGTTACCTGGATCGTTGATCTGCTGGTTCATCTCGATGACCTCGGGGACGTCGGTTATGGGTACTATGTCCCTCGCGAATCCAGAGTTGTTCGGCTGACGGAATGCTGGGGACGAATTGCTGGAGGATTGCCGCTTGAACTGAGCGAGCACCCCGAAGGGGGTATTGAGTCCCTGCAAAACGAATCGGTTGGGCGGGTGGTGAGAATGGCACAAGACTTTGCTCCGCACGACCAGGGCACGGAGCATTCGGAGGTCTTCCGATGGGCAGCCAAGAGCGTTGACCGATTATTTGCAGACTTGTGCGATGGATTGCCGGAGCGTCCCGCATCGCCGCCGCCAGAGGAGATTACACTCTATTACAACTCTCAAGACCGGCGAGTTCACAGTCGTGGCGACCGCTGGCAGAACAGGTTTCCCGGCGGTGCGTTTGTGGTCGCGCGGACCGGAACTCTGCCGACGCATTATTGTGTTCACATTCGCGGGGAAGGCCAACGGGGGGCCGCGTGGTTTGATGTATCGCATGAGGAGGCCCGTAGGTGGGTGCTGCTCGCAGAAAAGCTCACGGGCTCGACAAATCGAATTGCGACGAAAGCGGATGGGCACGGTGTTTCAGCGCTCCTGCCAGACATGCTGCCAAATGCATGGACAGCAGCACTGTTCGCCTGTGCCTCAGCGGTCGTTCCTGTCGAGAAGGGGTGGACCCTGGGGATCCAAAACGAAGCGATGGCGTTGGTGAAAGTTTTACTTCAGCACGCAAACATCGAATTGATATGAGCGAGCAGCAGACTATTCAAAGCGTAATCAAAGGGATCAGCGATGACCTCAGGGCCTACCTTGAGGCGCAGTATCATGTGCGTGATGAATCCGTTCTCCATGAGCGCAAACTGCTGCTGCAGGATGGGGCGACCATTGCACAGGAACCCTTTCTCGAGGCTACCCCCGCTTATGTTCTCGCCGAGGAATACGCAAAGCTCAATCTGCCGCCTGCCGCGAAAAGCCTTCTGTGCTCGTTGGCCCAAATCCCCAAGAGTGGCATTTTTCCAAGACCTTATGGACACCAGGCCCTTGCGCTTCAAGCCTTCTTGAAAGAACAACGTGATGTGCTGGCGGCTACGGGAACTGGCTCGGGTAAAACGGAAATATTCTTGCTATCCATTCTAGGTAGCTTGGCTGAGGAATGTGCCCTGGGTCAAAAGGTGACAAAACTCACGGGATGCAGGGCTTTGATCCTTTACCCGATGAACGCGCTCGTTTCGGACCAATTGGCGCGCATGCGCCGAATTCTCGGCAACAAGGACGTCGCAGCAATGCTCCATGAGAAGCGGGGCAGGCATGTTCGGTTCGGTATGTATACTAGCCGGACGCCGTTTGCGGGCGAAATCACTTCTGAATTGAACAAGGGGCGCTGTCGCGAACTGTTACAGAATTTTTATCAGCCAATCCTGGAGAATGAAAAACTGTTGGCCGAGTTAAGGGCCCGGGGCAAGTGGCCAACCAAGGATGTGGCGCGATTTTTCGGGAAGGATGGCCAGCGGTGGGGCGACCGACTAAAGACAGGGGCGGATGATGCCGAGTTGCTGATGCGGCACGAGATTCAGGCAGCGTGCCCGGAAATTCTTATCACCAACTACTCGATGCTCGAGTACATGATGCTGCGCCCGATTGAACGGAGTATATTTGAGCAAACTGCGAGATGGCTGGAAAATAAGGGCACCTACCTAACCGTGGTGCTCGATGAGGCGCACATGTATCGCGGCGCGACAGGGGCAGAGGTCGCATTCTTGTTGCGGAGATTGTTCGCGCGTTTGGGCATCAAACGGGATCGTGTAAGGTTCATCCTGACGACCGCGAGCGTTGGTAACTCGGCTACCGACGAGGAGTCTGCTCGGGATTTTGCGTGTGACTTAACAGGGCTTCCGAGGACGAAACGAAAGGAGATCGCCTTCATACGCGGAATGCGAGAAGAGTGGGCGAACCCCACTCCGGCGAGCCGCAAAGAGGCCATCGCGCTTGCGCAATTTGATGGAAGGAAATTTTCCGCAGAAATGCATGAAACGGCGAGAGCCACGACCGCGCTGAATGGATTAGGAAAAGAACTTGGGTGGTCGCCCATTTCAAGTGAGAACCCCGCGAACGACCTGTATCTAGCGATTTCGAAGCTCGGTCCGGCCAAGCTACTGGTCAGTGAGGTCAGCGGAAATGCGCAGGTGCTTGATGTGGTGGCGAAGAAATTGTTCCCGGATGTTCCTGACGAGGCGACGCGAACGCGGGCAATGGACACGCTTTTGCGAATTTGCAACTTCGCCCGCGACAACAAGACGGAAAAAGTCTTCCTGCCGGCTCGACTACACCTTTTCTTCAGGGGGTTGTCGGGCCTTTACTGCTGCGTCAATCCGAAGTGCAGTGCCAGGCGTGACCCCAAGAAAACGACACTTCTAGGAAAGCTCTATCCAGAGCCTCGAGTGAGTTGTGAATGCGGGGCGCGGGTGTTTGAAATTCTGACCCACCGTGATTGCGGCGCATTGTTCTTAAGGGGCTACGTGCCGAGGGAACAGCGGCCGACTTTTTTATGGCACGAGCCAACAACTGGCATCGGTGATGAGTCATCGGGGGCGGAAATGTCCTTGCACGAGATGGAATTGCTGGTGACGCCGGAGCCGTCGAGCCATCCGAAACAATCTGTCTGGCTGCACACCACCTCCGGTCAACTCTCATGGGAAGAGCCAGGGCAGAAGGATGGGTGGCTGCTGGCATATGCCCCGGACGGTTCGGCGAACTTGACCGCTGAGATTTCGCATGTGTTCAACACATGCCCACAGTGCGAGAGGAGGACGCGCACCGGTCCCAGCGAACCGAGCCGAATTATGGATTTGCGGACGAAAGGCGAACAGCCTTTTGGCCAATTGGTGAAACGACAACTCTTTGCGCAGACTGCGGACGGCTCTAAAAGTCCGGATGAGTACCCCAATCAAGGCCGCAAGGTCCTTATTTTTTCGGATGGGCGACAGAAAGCAGCCAGGCTTGCAAAGGCCATCCCCGACGAGGTGGAAGCGGACGCGTTCAGGGAATTATTGGCGCGCGGTTACGCCAAATTGGGAGCCAGTCGGCGGGAACGACTCCAACTGCAGAAAGCGTATGCTCCGTTCATTGCGGCTTGCGCGGAAGCCAAGGTCAGCCCATTTTCGGGAAACGACGCACAGCAGGTAAGGAATGATGTTCGCCAGTACGTCGGGACCTTTGATGGCGATCTGGAAATATTTATTGATGATGGCCCGGCAAATTCTCCCCTTGCGTTTCGGACCCAACTTTATCGGCAAGCCTGTGGTGGCCTTTATTCTTTCCGCTTTATCTGCGCGGGATGGATCGCGCCTTTGCGGCGGTATTTGAAACCTCTGTTTGAAAAATACGGCGAGGCGAAACAGGAATCGATCTATGAAATTGCCCTCACGTGGGTTGACGAGTTGGCTTCGGACACCGCCATCGACAAGGATTTTGAGCGGCGATCCAGGGCAGAAATTGCGGGTTTTGACAAGCCGAGTTGGGCGCACAAGGGGACTTTTTCGAAAAGAATCGCGACCGTGTTGACGGGCGCAGGATTTGATCCCACAGAATTTGAGACCGGCCTCCAAGAGGCCTTCGCTTTTTTCAAGCAGGATGAGGGAGAACGCGGTTTCTTCCTCAAGCCCGACACATTGGTGTTAAAGATCGAACTCGATCACAAATGGTATCGCTGCCGGGAGTGCTTCACGGACTCGCCGTACCGGCTCCTTGATCGCTGCCCGCGTTGCGGGGCGGCTGACTTGATGGAATTTGATCCCAACACCGATCGCTATGTGCAGAGCAGGAAGGGTTTCTGGAGGAATCCGGTTAAGGCCGCTCACGATGGGACATCTATGCCCCGTCTGCTTTCAGCAGAGGAACATACCGCACAATTGTCGCACAAGGAATCAACGAGCGGTTGGGTCAAAACTGAGGAGTATGAATTGCGCTTCCAGGATGTGCTCGCCGACCCAAAGAACAAGCCGTCCGTGGATGTGCTGAGTTGCACGACCACGATGGAGGTGGGCATCGACATTGGGTCATTGGTTGCGGTCGGTCTCAGGAATGTGCCACCGCAACGCGAAAACTACCAGCAGCGAGCTGGTCGCGCCGGCCGTCGCGGCTCGGCTGTCTCGACGGTGGTCACTTACTGCCAGGGCGGTGCACATGATAACCACTATTACTCGCACGTTGACGAAATTGCTTCTGGTGCCCCGCGGAAACTCACAGTGAAAGTGGACAACGCCAAGATTGCCCGCAGGCATGTGCGCTCGTTTCTACTGCAAGAATATTTCGGCGAGCGTCCTGGTGCGGCCTCACCCGATATCCTGAGCAGTTTGGGAACGTTGCAGGGGTTTTTTGAAGAGGCCGGCGAGGGGTCGCTGGCGGATTTCAGTCAATGGATGAAGGAAAAAGTGGCCTCCGGCATCGGTGCGAAGGTAAAATCCTGGCTCGGTAATGCGTTGGAGGACGTCGATGACGTGGCGGTGTGGGCCACTGCCGAAGCACGAGATTTCGTCGCCTTGTTGAATGGAAGGAAGCCAAAGGCCCAGGAGATGATTACTCGGGAAGCTGGCATGAGCGATCCCGAAAAGACGAAGTTATTAGAGTTTTTGTTGGAGGAAGCAATTCTTCCGACCTACGCATTTCCAACCGATCTGGCTACGTTCCGGGTTGAGGAATGGGATGCCGAGAATCGCAGTCTCGTGGCGCGATATGCGCCACAACAGGCGATTTCGCGGGCGCTTTCGGAATATGCCCCCGGACGGTTACTGACCATTGACAAGCGCACTTACAAGTCAGCGGCAGTGACCGCAAACGTATCGCTTTCCGAGGCGCAGCGCGCACGACCGCTTTTCACAAATCCGCACCGGAAACCGTATGTGTTTTGCGACCAGAAACACTGCTGCTACGTCGAAGATGTCGGCGATCAGAACGGGTCCACGCGTGAGAACGCGGACTGTCCACTTTGCGGAATTGGGAAATTGCGTGTGGTGGAGATGATTACTCCGGAGGTGTTCCTGCCGGAGGATGGCCGCGAGGTGTCTTCTCTAGATGACGACTCCGATTATTCCTTTACCACGCCGGCACAGTTTCCGGTTCCATTGCATCAGGGCAGGGAGGAACAGGAGTTGGTGAGCAAGTTAAGTGAACGTCTTGAAGTCTTCCGGCGAGCGAATGCTCAACTCGTAGTTGTCAACAAGGGCGATCCTGATGACCAGTCTGGATTCCACGTTTGTGATGCGTGTGGCCGGGCAAAATTGGCGAAGTTGGGGCAGCTTTCACCGTCCCACAAGACCCCCTACAAGGTTGTGGCGCCGAACAAAATCTTCGCCCGCGTCCTCAACAAGTGCGAGGGCGACGTCAAGGGCCCTGTGTTTCTGGGAAATCGGTTTGTGACTGACCTGGTCATTCTGCGAATTCAAATCGAACCGCCTTTGTGCCAAGCGCCCCGGGCGATGGCGGCTGAGTATTGCGCCTTGCAAGATGCATTACAGACATTGGCGGATGCGCTTCCTCTGGCGGCGGGCCGCATGTTCGATGTGGATTTCACCGAATTCAGTGCCGGTTATCGACTGATCAACCAAAGTGGTAATGGGGCGTCCATCGCAGCCGAAATTTACATGTTTGATACGTTGTCCGGTGGTGCGGGTTACTCTGAGCGGGTCGGCGACGCCATGAAGGAACTGCTGCGGGATTATGTTCGCGATGTCCTCGCGTGTGACGATGAGCATGGTGAAGGCTGCGACCGTTCCTGCTACCGCTGTCTGCGGCACTATTATAACCAGTATTACCACACCAAGCTAGACCGTCATCTCGCCATGGATTTGCTCGCTCTGATTCTTGACGGGAAAGCGCCCAAGGACTCTCCAATCGCCGAGCAGGAAAAGATGTTAAAGGGATTACAGGTCATGCTAGAACTCGACGGCATCAGCACTAAAACCGGCGGCGTGGTTGACGGAGTGCGAGTTCCTCTGATTGCTGAGGCCAAGGGCAAGACCGTGGCTGTCTGCGTTACGCATTCTTTGATTGCAGAACAGTTTCGGACGGGGTTGGTTGACGACTTGGACGGCAGTTCCGTGCCGCTTCGCCCGCTGAATGCATATAAACTCACGCGGAATCTGCCGTCGTGTCATCTTGCCATTAGAAAATGTCTGAGCCTCCAACGTTCGTAATCGGAGAGGTCACGATCCGGCCTGAGGTCCCGGAGACGTGGTCTTTCTCCGCGCTCAGGGGATTCGAAGAGTGCCCGATGCGCTGGGCGCTGTCGCGGACGGCAATTTCCTGCTTTGGGGGACCGGTTCCGCAAAAGCCGAACCGGAGCAGTGTGGAGGGGTCTTTGCTTCACGCTTTGCTTGAACGGTTTGCGCGCCATGCCATGCAGGATGGAACTGAGGTGTTCCGTCCGCGGCGGATCTTGCTCGAACTGGTGGCTGGATGGGCCAGAGACAATGCAAGGAATCCGCGAGTTGACAGCAAAATGCTCGCAGGGCAGGTGCGGCTTGAAGAAATCTCGAGGTCTTTCGTTGAAGCGCGCCCTCATCTGAATATTGTGGAAAGGCGCCGGGCGACCGCGTCGTCGTCCGGGAAGTCCGGAGGAGTCTTTGAAGGCCCGGAGAGTTGGTTGCGGGATCCGGGGTCAAAACTTTGCGGGCGAGCAGACCTGATCTCATCCGGTGAGATTGTGGATTTCAAGAGCGGGGAGCAGCAGAATCATCATGTCGAACAAATCGGTTTCTATGGCGCGCTCTATTTTGCGCAGAGCGGGCGGGCACCAACGGTGCTTCGCCTCATCTACACTGGTACTAACGAGATTCGGGAAGTGCCGGTGCTTACCTTGAACGAACTCAAACTGTTGCTTGAGGAAATGCGGGGGCGGGCGGCGGCGGCAGAGCGGCAGGTGGTGGGTGGTGAATTGCCGGCGAAGCCAGAACCAGGGAGGTGTGGGTATTGCCATGTGCGCGGACTTTGCGATACGTATTGGAGGTTGCTGCGCCGTGGGGGGCAAAATCTGGGCGGCGGTCAAAGCCAAATCATCGATTATGCGCCAAGTGCCGCCGCAAAAATCGAATCGGCTGCGCTTGGGGTTTACGTCAGGGACAAATTTGCGGATACGGCATCCGTGCTGCACCTGCCGCAGGAGGTAGCAGAGAAAATGGGGAATGATGTCGAATGGTTGCGCGTGATTGCGGTCAGGCCGAGCACTGGAACGGAGGGCATACGGTTTGCATTCACGCAGAGCAGCGAGGTTTACGTGCGCGGGTAACGGTTCTTTAAACCAGGGCCGTCTGGATATCGCTGCGGGAGTTCCGAAAACATAGCGAGCGTTGCCGCATTACCGAGGCCCTATTCCGCGCTGGTGGCGCTTTTTCCTGGTGTCGTGGGTTGTGGCTGTAGAAAAAGGCGTTTTTGGGGTTAAAGGATGCTGGTTTTTTGGTATGATTGTGGCGCGTCTGACTCTGCCGTGGGGACAGTGGCTGGTTAATTCGTGGTAACGGGTGGTGTAGCTGCGGAGTATCCCGTGGGTGGTGGCGATTTGGTTCGTAGCCCGGTCAGGCCCGGGCCTGACCGGACTACGGAATGGCCGATGGATTAGAAGGGCAGTTGTTGTTCGCGATACTCTGGCCGCCGGTGAGCATGTAACTTTGGGGAACGGCGTGCTCGTTTCATCGCCAAAACCAAGACTAATAAGGCCTGGTCCAGATGGAGGTCGTAAAGCTGCGGGGCCTGGCCCAGGACGTCGGCCACCAGATCATAGGCGGTTTGAAGTTTCTCCAGGACGGAGAGGTCCGGTTTCATGAGTCAGATCAGGGGTTGATTTTGTCGCGTGCGGACGGAACCAAATCCAGCGCGATTTGCACCTGCTCGGGGCCGATCGTGTTGACGCCGGCCTGGGCGGCGGCGATCCAGGCGGCGCGGGCCAGCAGACTGAGCAGACGAGGATTGCCGTTGCTGGCACCCGCCAGCAAGTCCAAGGCGGCCACGTTCAGGCAAGGACGTTCCAATCCGACCTGGCGCCAGCCGTGGGTCAGATAAGGTTCGATTTGGGCGCGCTCCAAAAGAGGCAACTGGCAGTGGGCGCTGATGCGGGAGTAAAGGGCCTTGTGTTGCTGCAAGCGCAAGGTGTCCTGCAGATAGAGGTCACCCACCAGCACCAGAGCGAAGGTGGGCTGGCGGGCCAAGTTGAGGCCCAGGAGCAAACGCATTTCTTCCAATGCGCCGGGTGGATACAGTTGAGCTTCGTCAAGTACAAGGGCGGGAGTCAGCCGGCCCAGTTCCTTGAGCGCATCTTCCAGGCGAGCCAGATTGCGGCTGCGAATCAGGCTGGCAGGCTGGCCCAGTTTGCGCAGCAGCACGGCCAGAAGCCCGCTGGCGCTCAAGGTGGCGTGAGTGATGACCAAAGGCAAATAAGCTTTGGGTTCGAGCCGTTCCAGCCAATAGGCCACCAGCGCGGTCTTGCCGGCGCCGTTGTCGCCGACCAAGAGCATGAGCGAGCGCAGGGCGGCCGTCTGATTGAGCAGGCGCAAGGCTTGCTCCCAGGCCGGGGGGAGGAAGGGGTTGGATCCGGGGCTTTCACTAAAAGGCACGGCCCGGGCGCCCCAATGTCGCAAGGCGGCGGCCAGCAAAGGATCAGCGTTCATAAGCTTGAGCGCCTCCGTTTTCCGCGTTGAGGTGCAGCGGGGCCAGGCGCGCCAGGCCCATCAACTTGCCTTGATACCAGACTTCGATGCGCGCGCGGCGCCAGGGATCCAGCCGCAGTTGGATTTTCAGGGCGCGCAGCGAGAGGGGCACTTCGTAAAGCTGGCCCTCCAGCCGGACGGTGCCGTTTTTGCGCACGGTCCGTTCCAACCGTTGGTAGAAGAGTGGTTGGATGTCGTCCATTTCACTCCATTGGCGCAGAGAGGGGGCCGCCTGCTGATAACGATATTCGGGACTTTGACCGGTGGCACTGTGGGGGCGTTGGTGATAGACGGTTTGGATCCAGGCCGAGAGTTTGGTGTTGAGTTCTTCCAGGCTGCGGGCTTGGTTGCCTTCCAAGCCAAGAGTGCTTTCAAAACCAATTTGTATAGTCTGTATAAGTCTTTCGCATTTTCCTTTGCTCCAACTATGATACGGTTTTGCGTGCAGCAGCCGCACGCCCAACTGGGCGCAGACCAGGTGGCTGTGCGCGTTGATGAAAGGTTTGCCTTGATCGGTGTAGAGTTTGCGGGGCAGGCCGCGGCGCAAAATGGCTTCCTTGAAAGCGTGATGAAAAGCCTCGGTATTGGCTTGGGGGTAGTAAGCAGCAAAGGGAATGAGCCGGGAGTGATCATCGACCAGCACGCATAACTGGGTGGTCATCGCTTTGCCACCGACCGAGAGAGTGGGACCCGGGGAGAAGTCCACCATCCACAGGTCGTTGACGTGCGGGGCTTCGAAGGCTTTGGTGGGGCCGGTCTCCAGGCGGCCGGAGCGGAGGCTTTTGCGGTCCAGACCCTGGCGACGCAGATAACGGTAGAGCACGCTAATGGAGGGCAAGGGACGCTGATTCTGCTGCCAGTGAGAGTAGAGAACCTTCAGCGGGATGGTGGGATTTTGGGTTACTTGTTCCAGCACCCAGGCGGCGGTCGCGTCATCGAGCGCGCGGCTTTTTCCTTGATCGGAGCGCGGCTCCTGTACCAGGGCGTCAAAGCCGCCCTTCTTATAGGCATACCACCAATCTTCCAGTGTGCGCGCGGCATAGTAGTCGCCATTTTCGTCCGGCCAGGGATGGAGCGAGGCTTGGCGCAAGGCCTCGGCCAAAATGCACCCGCCGCGCTGGAGGTCTTCGATGAAGTTGAGCGCGCGGAAGCGGATCAGGGCTTGAGTTTGATGGGGAGTATTTTGATTTTGCTTTGGGTCATTCATATGCGGCGCACTCTATCGGGGGTTTCCACACGTGCCTATCACAACGGTGTGTGGGACGCCTCCGCCGCCGGACCGGCCGGCGGGTGGGCCGCAACGACTCCGGCATAAATCGCCTCAACCGGCGCTGTGGGACCAGGGTGCCAGGCAGAGGTAATCGTGGAGCAAAGAGGTGTTGAAAGGCTTGGCCAACTCCAGCAAGATGACCGCCAGGTTGCTTTTGCGGCGGAGTTGTTTCCAGAGTTGCGCGGCGGTGGGCTTGACGCGTCTAATCATCTGGCCCAGCGTTGCGCTCAACGGATCTACGCGCTGCTTGAAGCGAGTCCACGCTCGCTTCAAGCAACCTTTTTCCTTTTGTGTGGCCGGCGGTTCTGGCGCTTGGCCGGGGTTGGACTGGGCGTCGAAATGTTGTTCGACCAGCGGCACACCGACGGCCCGGTAAGGCAGGAAATGATCCGGCAGCACACTGATGGTGCGGCCACAGGGCACGCACAGGAAACGCGGAATATCTTCCTTCTCTTCATCATCGCAGTTGGCGAAACGATCATAAGGACCGTGAACATGGACTGTGTGGTCGGGGTTCAAAGGACACGCCGGGCGGTCTCCTTTTAAACTTGAAGCGCGTATTTGCATGGCCCAAGCCAAAGCAAATCCGCTGGGCCAGGGCAAGACGAGAGATCATCCGCCGCCCCATTTCGGTCCCCCGTTCCGGTTCGCTCCGCTCGCCGGAACGGGGGACCGAAATGGAAATTCCCTTGCCCATGAACTGACCAAGGAAAAGCCAAGATAAACCAAAATGATTCGTGGCCCACGAATCAGCTCCCCCGGAAGAATTTGACACTAACACATGCCCGTTACACCGGCGCAAGCAGACGCGTCACAGTATGATGTCATTAAGCACCTGTTTTTTAAGGTCGGCAGCGCGAGCGCGACAAAGAGCGCGCAGAAAGGCATTGACGTGCCCGGAAATGCCCGCCAGAATAAAAAACAGAAAGTCAGCGGATGGTTCGTCAGAGGGCCCAATATGGCTCCATTAATGGCGAATAGCTAAGCGTCGAACCAATCGCATTGGAAATATGAAATTGGTAACGACATTTTATGAAATCAAACTCGGCTGACGAACCTGCGGGCTTCGGCCCCTCTACACCTTTTCCAAGACACCTCCGGTAGCGACAGCACATTTGTCGGTCTGGACGAAGACCATTTGCTCCGCAAATATTCGCACGCGCTCTGGCGCTTGGGGCGACGCGGGCAGGCAGAGTAAACCAGCCCCAACAAGAGGCCCAAATATGGGCACAGGAAGTTGAAAGTTATGAAAGTCAAAAAAAGCACGATAAATCGAACCGAAGCTGGCACCAGCAGGGTGGACCTCACGTCCGACCTGGAGGCGCAGCACGCCTATGTCGAAGGGCTAAAGAAGAGCGGGGAGCGGGGGTTCCAACTCGTTGCCACCTCGGCTTTTGTCGAGGGAATGCGCGATAGCGGGTACAGGTCAACGGCGACCGCGATTGACGAGTTTGTGGACAATGCGATCCAGGCGCAGGCGACGCGTGTTGAAGTTGCGTACGAAGTAGTGAAACCGGAAGGGAACCAGCATGAGTTGGGCAGCGTTGCCGTGATTGACAACGGCCACGGCATGGAGCCGGAGATGATTCGGGCAGCCGTTCTGTGGGGTGGGACGCACCGGCAGAATGACCGGAGCGGCCTTGGGCGTTTCGGGTTCGGGCTGCCATCGGCGGCCGTGAGCATTACGCGCCGGTTCGAGGCGTATTCCAAGGTGAAGAAAGGCGAGTGGTGCCGTGTATGCGTCGACCTGGACGACATCTGCACCGGGAAGCACACGAACAACGATGGCTTGGTGATCGCGCCAGAGACTGAAAAGGCCAAACTGCCCGAATGGGTGGCTAAGGCGTTGGGCGAGCGGACGCTTGAACAGGGGACGGTGGTGGTGCTGGTCAATCCAGACCGGTTGAGCACTGGTTTTCGCAAGCCTAACGGGTTCCACACGAAAATGATGGAGCACCTCGGCCTTATTTACCGGGGCATTTTGAACCACTGCGTCCTTCACGTTGGCGACCAGAGGGTGGAGCCGGTGGACCCGCTGTTCCTCGACCCGAATGCCCGCTTCTACGACGTGGGGAACGGGGTCGTGGCTGAGGGCCGCGAGGCGCTGCAGTTTTCCATGAAGAACAGCCGCACCGGGGGGGAGGGTGTCGTGCGGTGCCGGTTCGCGTACATGCCGCCGAGTTTCCAGCGGGCCGACGACGGCGGCACCAATGAGCGCCTGAGAATTATGAAGGAGAACAACGCGTACTTTATTGTCACGCGCGCGGGCCGCCAGATTGACCTGGTGACGAGGACCAATTATCCCAAGGAGGAACTGAACGCCGGTATCTTGAGCATCTTCGACCGCAACTGGGCAATCGAACTCGATTTTGACCCGGAACTGGACGAGGAGTTTGGCATTACGGTGAACAAGCAGCAGGTGAGCCTGAGCGAGCGAGCCTGGCAGGCGCTGATGGACAACGGGCTGCCGAGCATTATCAAGAACGACCTGCGGAAGCCGTTCAAGAAGGCCAAGGACGAGGAGAAAGCTAAGGACGACGTGAACACGCCTAAGCAGTCGGAACAGGTGATGGTTGAGGCCGAGAAATTCACGAAGAAGCGGGCACCGTTGCCGGACAGCAAGAGGGAGCAGGCACGGAAGAAGATGGAGGCTGCGGCGGAAAAAGAGGCCGAGGAGACGGAAAAGCCAAAGGAGGAGGTCGAGAAGAAACTGCTGGAACAGGCGCAGGCCAAGCGCCATGTGATTCTCTTCGAGTCGCTGGAGGGAGCTCCGTTTTACCGGCCGGATTTGTTTGGTCCTCAGACGCGGGTTTGGATTAACACGCGGCACCGTTTCTACACCGAAGTTTATGACGGGTTGAAAGGCGTGCCTCGGGTCCGCGCTGCCGTCGAGTTGCTGATGTTCACGCTGGCAGCGGAAGAACTGACGGCTGACGGCGATCGTGACGTGTTCTATAAACAGGAGCGCAAGCAGTGGTCGGATCGGCTCGAGATGTTGCTGCAACTCCTAGACCGGAAAAATTCGTTGGAGGAGGAGCAGGCGGCAGAGGACGAGGTGAAAGAACAGCCGTAGGCGTCTTTGAAAGCCGGCTCAAGCTGTGCGGCTGGCGAACCGAGGAAAACCATATGCTCATATCACCACAAGCGTCGTTGATAGTTGCCTCCCACTTTATCGAGGCGACTCGGGATTCCGGTTACAAGAGCCTTGGCTCCGCGGTGGCTGAATTGATAGACAACGCATTTGAAGCCAAAGCAACGTCCGTCCATGTGCTGATAGGTCGTTGCGACAAGCCGGAAAACTCCGAGCCAACCCTATGCGTGTCGGACAACGGCCATGGAATGGATACCATGACGTGCCGCAACGCCCTCCGTTTTGGCTGGAGTTCGCGGTTCAATCAGAGAGACAGCCACGGGCGGTACGGCATGGGCCTGCCAAACGCCTCATTGAGCCATGCCCGGCGTGTCGAGGTCCTGAGCAGCGCCAACGGGCGGACGGCAGCGTTGAGCTACCTCGATGCAGACGAAATCATCGCGGGCCAGCGGGACACCATTCCGGAAGCGGAGGCGTTGTCGTTGGCAGAGTATCGGAGCATCCATCCGTTCCAGTGCGGAACGACTGTTGTCTGGCGGAAATGCGATCGCCTGGAAAAACGGTATCTCGGCCCGCTCGCGAAACGGCTGCGGACTGAACTGGGGCGACTTTTCCGGTATCAGCTCTGGTCGGGCAAGCGAATCACTCTCAATGACGATCGGGTCAAACCTATGGATCCGCTTTTCGAACGCGCAGGCGCGGGTCTGGTGGGAGCGCGGAATTATGGGCCGGAACTCAGCTACGAGGTCGGCTTGGGAGACCGTGCAGGGAAACTGAATTCGTCTGTCGTGCGCGTGCGGTTCACTGAGTTGCCAGTTGCCGCGTGGCATTCCATGTCAAATGTCCAGAAGAATGCCGCAGGTATTGCTAAAGGAGCGGGTGTTTCCATCGTGCGCGCGGGGCGCGAAATTGATTGCGGGTGGTACTTCATGGGCCAGAAAAGGCGGGAGAACTATGACGATTGGTGGCGGTGTGAAGTGCGGTTCGAGCCAGACTTGGATGAGATATTCGGTGTGACGCATACCAAGCAGGAGATCCATCCGACCGAGAAGTTGCTTGGGATACTCACGCCGGATATGGAGAGGATCGCGCGGGAACTGAATGGCCGCGCCCGGAGGGCGTTCGTGAAGGTCAAAGCCGAAGACCACAAGAGGGAATCAGAGAAGTTGGCGGAACGCTTTGACAACCTGATGGAGCCGCCCCCGGAGGCGGTTGCTACGGCGCGGAACCGTGAAGGGCAACTGCAACGGGGCGGGCGCGGCCGGGTCGGCGGCCTGGAGTACCGGCTTTGCGTGAAGAAGGCTAATGCCCTGTGGTTCTTCGAGCCGGAGTTAAACGGGAGGCGGCTGACGGTGGCGTTGAATGGACAGCATCCGTTTGTCCAGAAAGCTTGTGGGAAAATGTTGGACGGGATCGGTGAGGCCGGAGTTGCCGCTGAGAAGAATCTTGAACTCTTAATCCTAGCTGCGGCCAGATCGGAGGTCATGCTTGCCAAAGATAAGCGGGCCAGTAAATGGGCGCGCCAATTTCGTGAATCATGGAGCAACATCCTAGCGACATTTCTAAGTTAGGCAGTCGCGAAATCGACCTCGAGCCAAAACTCTTTGGCAAGGAGGACGCTTTCCGCGCTTTCTGCCGACGACTCGTCCGCGATTTGAAAGCCGCGGGTGAGAAAGGACGGCAGCAGGTGATCGAGCGAATGCGTCGAGAAATTGAATTGAGGCTTGTTCATACCACGGAGAAGCCCGACGTCGCCCTACAGTTTGCGTGCAGTGTGGTGGTGGATGTCGTGGCCCAGGGCTGGAAGTTGAAACCCGGCCGCAAGAAAATTCAAGTCCAGACCCCGGCAAACGCTGGCGAGACGCCGGATGAAATCAAGGGTCGAGTTCGGGCGGGACACCTTCTCGAGCGAGACGCCCAGTTGCGCGAACCGGCGGTCGCAGAGTTCATCAAGGGCATGGAGCAACGGCGGCTTGGGCCGTCCGGCTGGGTTTCCATATTCTCACTGATGCGCGATGGCCGGGACCTGGAGAAGAAACTAATAGCTGTGAGCCAGGGAACCACGGAGCGCCGGCGCGCCGAGATGCTTAGGTCCGTTGTGGCCCCATACGTCCAAGCGGTGGAAACGGATGCTGTCTGCTCGATCACAGGGTTGAAGTTGATCGACATCTGGCGCTACTTCCGCCACACATGGGTGAGCACCTACAAGTCGCTGCCGGGACGGTCCATGATGCTTTTGGTCCGGGATTCTGCCGCCCCGTTTCATCCCGTGATCGGCATTGCGGCTCTGGGCAGTTCGATGGCGCAGCAAACAGAACGCGACGAGTGGATCGGCTGGAATTCCGACACATTCATTAAGACGCTGGCAGATCAGCCGACGGCCCGGTGGTGCCGGTGGGTGCATGACTCCGTTGACCGTTTGCTGAAAAGCATCTACCAGAAGGACTTCCTTAAGGAGAGTTTGATCAAATTGCGAGACCTCAAGAGGCCGACCGAGGATGCCATCGACAAGCTGCTGAAGGAGGCGGCGCGAGCCGCAGAGGCGCACCGGCTGTACCCGGCCCCTGCCGACCATAAGGGCAATACTAAGAACAAGGCGACCCGTGGAGCGGATTGGGAGAAGCAGGCCAATACCCAGCTCTTCCGCGCGAAACGGGCGAAGACACTGGCGCTGTTGCTGGGCATCCGGCGAAGCCTCCTGGAGGCAGGCCTGACGGAGTGTTCGTCGGCTGCACTCCGAAACGCGCTTAGAAATCCCCAAGCAAAACATGCCATCCGCCAACTGGTTCGGTTGGTCAAAGCTGAGCATGTGGGGGTGGATATGATGGACATCATCATCTGTGGTGCCATCGCACCATACAATGTGCTGTTGGGTGGGAAACTCGTCTGCGTTATGCTCACCAGCCCGGAGGTGGTGCAGTTATATCGCGCGCGTTATAGCGGCCAGCACAGCATCATCGCGTCGTCAATGAAAGGAGCACCCGTTGTGCGCGAGCCGAATCTAGTACTTCTGGCCACGACCAGCCTCTACGGCGTTGGATCCAGCCAGTACAACCGCATTCGTGTGCCACTGGAAGCAGTGGGCGGGAAAACCGGCCTCATGTTGGAATACGACGAGTTGGGGATGAGCCGGGGCTTCGGTTCGTATCATTTCAGCAAAGCGTCGCTAGACTACCTTGATACGCTGGTTCCACGCGGCGACGACAGCCGGAAGGTGAACAGCATTTTCGGTGAAGGCGTGAATCCGCTAATGCGCAAGTTACGCGACGGCCTCGCGGGAGTAGGCCTTCCGGCAGATGAGTTGCTCATGCATGGAAATCCGCGGGTTGTGTACGGGGTGTCCATTGCCGAGAACTTTAGGGAAGTGTTGATCGGTCGCGAATGCAGGCCGAAATATTTTCTTTCGCTCAAGAAAGCGAGGGAGCATAGCGAACTGCTGGCAGAATTCTGGCGCAAGCGTTGGCTGGCTGGGAGGATCACCCGGCCAGGGATTCTGGAGACGGTGAACAAGCACACGCTTTCGTATCCAATCACGCATGGCGCACGGGTGCGGTTGCCCGAGGAAGGCGAGGGAGACCTCTTCGAGCACTAATCTGATACGGACTTAGTTTCCTTGATTCCAGGATCTCTTTTGGCTGGACAGCGGTGCCCAACTGGCTTCGTAGGATTAAGGGTAACTCCGAAGGCAGAGATTTGAGAATTTCTGCCCTGTGGACCGGAAGCGGAAAGGCCACAAGGCATTGGGGCGATTTGAGGCAAAACCGTGGAATTAATCGGCCTTTATCTTCGCAAGTCTCTTTTTGCACACATAGAAAGTGCTTCTATAACCGTCAGAAAACGATGGCGGAAAAAAACGCCGTGGGTGCGCAAACACAACGCTCACTGTTGGATGTGCGCGCCAGAATAAATAACAACCAAGTGTCTGCATCTTACTGCCGAGCGGCGATAAAAGGATATTAAAGCGAGTATGGTCTCCAGAGCCGAAGCACTTTTTTTCCAGGAACTCAAACACCTGCTCCGGATATAACGTAGGCACCTCCTGGACTGCATCCGGATCATTTTCAATTAAGTCCCAATTAATGATTGCTTGGCAGTCTTTCCTCCATGCGAAATCGCCTCTAATCGGAACGCTCAAAATAAAGACTTTTTTCTCCGTCTCGATCTCCTGGAGAACCATCTGCAATCGAGATCGCTTAAAGGCGAAAAAACCGATAAGCATGAAAGGTTGCCCGGGTTCTGGGTCGCCCATAAATCTCATCGGTCGGATTAAATCGCAATCGTAAGAGTAGGCAAACTCGGCCTTCTCATATTTTAGATATCGGCTGAACGCGGTCTCCTTGCTCGCCCCCCCTTTTGTGAGTGATTCATAAAATGCGCGCGTTGGAAAGTAATTCTCCGCTTCCGTATACACGACATGAAATTCCGTTCCGCGTCGGTCCAACTCATCAAGCAGCGCAAACATAAGCATTCTGTCCAAGCCGGTAATATCAACAATGATTTCACCCTCACCGAGCTGTGGAAGGGATGCAAATGAAAAAGATGCCTCATCACTAGCATGTAGTACAAATACCTCGGCAACCTGCTGGACAGTATTAATGAGTTCACTACGCCTAGGTTCGTTCAATTGTTTATCGGAGTAATCCAAAACAATACCATTCACTATCCTAACTCGGTGTGTTCTCAACAACCTTGCGGCGGCAAGGCATCGTTCTTCAAAGCCTGCCGCCGCTATGAGGGTTGCGCCATTACCAAAGTCGCCCCGTCTTATAGCGCCCTCGAATGTCTCGGAATCTAACATAAAACAGGTGTTCTAACATCTCTATTACAGCTCATCATCTAAGTCGAGTTGCTCGAAGGTTTGCTGCTCTTCCGGCGTGATCAAATCCTCACTCATCCGTGCCCGAACAAAATCTCTAGGATTTCTAATAAAGTCACGGAAGGACTTCTCCCTCATAGGTATGTTACCATCATCGTTAAACGTTGTAGGAAATGCCGGCGTATAAATGCGACGAAACAGCAACTTTCGTGCCGTTTCGCCAGAGCTCATGTTGCTGAAGCCCCCATCTATAAAAATGCCATGAGATAAAAGATCGCGGACTGTATCCATCGCTTCGATAGTCAAATTCCTATAACTAAGCTCTATCCGGATATATCCAAGGCCATTCTTAACAACCTTTGATTTTGACCACACTCCAAAGTAGTATGCAATGTCGTATAAAGACGGGACAGCGCTGTTTGTGGGGCGAATATCCTGTAGGCTTCTGAGCTCATTTCGAGCGTAATGTTTGATTATCCGGTTTTGCACGGAGGTAGAAACTGGATATTTCTGTTGCGTTGAATCGCGTTCCATCTTCCCAAGCATGTCGAGCAAGTAACTCAGGTCCCCCGAACACAACTTTACCAAAATCTTGCTTCCGTGATACTTTAAGGTTCTCAACTTTTTTGCCGCTGCCAGTCTCCGAATCTCGAATCCAATCTTCTCTAGCTCACTTCCCAAGCCCAATATCTTTTCGATGCCTAAAAACGGGGCACGTTTCGCAAGCGCAAAGCGTTTTTCCAAAACATCGTTGAACCCATCTCTACACTCAGCATAGACATCAGACATTTGCCAATACTGAAAACCTAGATTTATGTGAGAGAAATCGCGGTTCTCCTTGTAAGTATCTTGACCCGGGTCTTGCAAAATAAGCCCATCGCTGTGAGCGGTTATCCTTGTTTTGTAACTAGCGCCCGTATTGAAAATAGCTGGAACGAGAGCCTTTTGCAAATCCGTTGGGATACGGGGCAAGCTTAAATCATCTACAAGCAATATGACAGGCTTGTCAGAAATGGAAGGAACAACGTGTTTGAAAAGAAAAAAGAGATCGACAAGGTAGGAAGGCGTGGAGTTCTCAACTGTTATGGGGACGGTAGCGTCATTGATGATTTGTTTCGACAACGATGTAAGTCGTTCTTTAAGAGTCTGAAGCGTTGTTACAGGAAAAAAGAACGCTCTTGTGATAAGATCCAGGATGGCCTCTTCAGCAGAGCGCGGTAGAAGTGTGGCGGCTTTCAGTCGATAGAGGACACTGGCCAACTCTATGGTTATCAGTATGTTAAAATACATTGCAACATGCTTTTCGGATTTAACCCAGGCCTGGTCCCGATATGAAACCAAATAATTCCCGAAATTGGTCCGCGCTGAGAAGTAAAGACCTACAAATGTCATGGCTTTCACTAAACCGGACTTTTCCGCATCAAAGGAGTCAAACTGGGTAACGAAGCGCATGTTCTTAAGCACCATTGTTTTGCCGCTACCTCGTGGACCAGTGATCAATAGAGACTGGTGGCCTGGACTACTGATCTCCTTGAAATAGCGGAACCGTTGCGAAAACATCTTCACCAGCAACCAATTGGATGGAATATCGTTTGCATTAACGTAACTGTAAGGATCATCCAACTCTCTTTGCTCAATTTGTTCGCCAACGCGAGATTGCTGGTAAAGTGTTTCGATCCTATCTAAGGCCTCAGTCGGGTCACGAAACGCCCTACCTGGAGTTTCATCGGTCAAACGCGCAAGCGCCTCCTGTACCATTTCAATGAATGCTTGATCTTCCTTAGTAAGCCTATCAAAGCGCGACATTAAGGTGGATACGAGTGTGGACAGATGTGACCCGACATTAGTCATATCTCCAAGTTGTTTTACGTCTTTTGGATTGCGATATACTGCGCTTCCGATGTCGACGATAATGAACATTCTGGGTATGGAGCGCCCATATACGCGCATTTCTTGAGAGGTGAGATCTCTGATCAAGATATTTTCGTCGTGTAAATCGTTGTGCCAGAGCTGCTTTGCGTTGAGCACCGCTAATCCTACGAGCATGTCACGAGCGGCAATCAATAGGTCCTCTGCTCCCAGAACTGGAGCTTTTAAGAAGTCAAGGAATGTGGTCCCTTGAATCCATTCGGATATGATATAAAAGAAGGACAAGCTTTGTTCGCGCGATGTCAATTCGCATTGGCCGGCATCGAGAAAGCGGACAATATTCGGAGAATCAGGGATTGATGCGTGGAGCCGAATCTCCGAATCAAAGTCCTTTGAGTTCTTTGAGTAAGCCACCTTGGATATAAGTTTGATTGCTACGACCTTTCCACTTAAAATATGAACCGCGCGGAAAGTCAATCCATAAAACCCACGAGCTTTATACTGAGCGAGTTCATATTGATTGGCGATCTGACCTGCAAGATCGTTTTGAATGTCAATCGGCTCGCCACATGCGTTGCAGGTTGGCACGTCCTTTGCCGTTCGTTCTCCACAGAACACACAACTGACATCGTTGAAGTGTTTCATTTATTGTGTTAGTTAAAGGTCAATGCATATTTTGTTGTGTTTGTGGCAACGGTTCAATGTGCAGGCACTTCATGTTTTATCGATGGCATTAATGTTCATCCCACATCTTTGTGATCCCGATGTTGCTTTCATCAGAATTGGTCGAGACCTTTGTCGCTCTATGGTTGGTTTTCATTCGTTGGCGATTCTACCTTGAAAACCTGTTTCGCTATGGTATTGAGCCTATCCAATACGTGACTTACCGAAAATCCAGCCACAAAGGCCAGTCCAAAAAGCAGGTATCTACCGTGGTCCGACATTTCGATTTCCGACGGCTTCGCGAGTGCTTGAAATCCGACAAAGCTTAATGTAAAGGCAAGTGCCCCCAAAACAGCGCCAAGAATGGGCCGCGTCATATAATAATATGCCCAACCGAAATCCCAGGCCAGGTTTTGTGGGACCATTTGATTTCCTCGGTTGGCTGAATCTGTTATTAGGGCGCGATAATATTTGCGAATTGCAGCGAGACAGGATCCAATCATGCCGAAACCAGCACACATCGCATGTGCCCGCAACAGCCATGTTGTTGATAAGAAAGGAACGGTGTTGGTGTGGACGACCAAGATTAAGGCGATTCCACATGCGAGATAAATTATCAGCAATGCGCCAATCATGTAGGAAGTTTTCATTATTCGTATTGCGTCGGTGTCATTCCTCGTATCGAGAATCACGATGGGGTTTAACGGGATCAAAGATACATGTCAGCACAAGATTCACTGGCGGTCGCCCAAAGAAGAGAACATCGCGTTTTGGGGGCAACACCCACAGAACCGATCGTTGGGCGTATCGATACACCGGTTGAAGGGCACCGTTGCGGTCAGCAAGCGATTTCCGCACCGATATGCCGCCGATGGCCGATCGTGACACCGGCGCCCTTGCCGTCGACCTTGAAGCGACGTTCGAGGGAGAAGGTGAAGGTGTCTGACTGGCCTCCCGTGACGATATTGCCGAGTTGACTGCAAAAAATGTCGACCAGGAAATCCGGGAACAAAACGGTTTCTTTACAGGCGTCCGCGAGGCCGGAAACGATGAAACCGGCCTAGGCCAGGCAGGCTGAAAACCCGCATCTGACTGCGGATTACATCCAGGCGAAAGAGCGGCTTGATTTGTTTGCCATGAAGTTATGGCACGGCAGGAACAATCCAAGGGAATTTGCGGTCTAAAACCGGGTACCTGCCCATCGTAGTCGGCGGCGGGCAGATTTGGGCCCCAGGGGCTATCTGTGGATTTCTTCCAGTTCAGCATGCAGCCAGCTTAAAGGAAGACCCGCTCCCGAAGCAAGAGCGACTGAGACCAAGAGGTCTCAGGTTCCCGTGGTCGCCTTAACTAAGCACGCACCGTCGCCGGGGCGGTTTGTGTTCGCAGTTCCGCGGCAAGTATTCAGATGGACTCCCTCGTACTGTGGCCGCCATTCTGCCAATGTCCTGGGTGGTGGTTCGTGGAGCGGCGTGGATCCACCCGCTATCATCCAGCGCGCGGGAGAACTGGATAAAATCAGGTTGCAGGAGGCCGAATGGGCATGCGTGACGGCGCGGTTTTCCACATTAGATTGATCTCCGCTTGGGTCAGGCCGTAGGCTTGGTTGACGAGGTCGATGATGGTGCGCTCCAATTTCAAGGTTTCAGCGGCGAGAGTGCGGGCGGGTTCAACGCTATGAGTTTATTCGGCCCGCACGGATTGGACCCCGGCGGCGGTCAGCGGCAGTTTCTTGCCCCAGATGCGCTTCACTTCGCCTAGGATGAAACGGGCTTCCGTCAAACTTATCATTCACAACTTCCGGGAGCCATTACTTCCCGCCGGCGCTGATCAATAGCGAAGATCTGGCAAGGCGAGTCAGGTCCGCTACCGTCCGCCATTGTGCGACGTCGCGACCGGCGAAGATCCAAAGATATGGCGTGGCGTTTGCAGCCCAGCGGGCGCCAGGTTGCAACTCCCGTTCGACTTGGAACCGCGCGTCGGGATGGAATTCTGTGGCGGAACTTTTCCAATAGTTTACCAGCCAGCCGTCGCTCTGCCCCAGCGCGCCGAAGCAGCCGCCCAGCTTGGAGTCGGTCCAGAATTGCGCATCGCGATAATAGTCGGGCACGTCCACACCGCCAGCCACGTCGTCATCGGTCGAGCCTCCGATGGAGGGACGACAGAACCAATAGACCTCAACCAGCTTCCAGTTCCGCGCCCCGCCGTTCTCCACCCAGAGCGGTCTGGCGAGCACAAGGCCGCCGTGCTTGAAGATCGCCAGCCGCACCGCCGCGCGAAAGCCGCTCGCGGAACCCGCCTCACCGTAGCCCACCACTGCTTCGACTAGCCACGCGTCGGGCTGCTCCTGGAGTTGGAGTGACATGATCCGATCGCACTCCGTCCACTGCTCGCGGACGTCGGTCTGTTGATGGATGGCGAACACGAGCCGGCCCAAAGCCAGATCACCCGCCTGGATGCGATCAAACAGATTTCCATCCTTGAGGCTGCAGGACCAGGTGACGTCTTCGGTTTTGAGGTCGAAGCGGTCGGGGGTCGTCCATTCGGCGTTGGGTGGCTGAAACTTCTCGGTCCGGCCGGGTGGGAGCTCGTGCAACCACACGGCGGCAGGCTGCACGCCATCGAACAAGACCGGCACGCCAGCAAGTGTGGTGGCGGAAATGTTGGCAACTTCGAGCGGGCCGAGAGGCTGGCCGCTGATGGCGCACTGTTTGGCGCCGTCCCAGTTTTGCAGTTCCACGCAGGCCATGGCGCGCGCGGGCAGCGGAAAGCGTTTCGTTTGTCCGGCGGAGAGCGAAATATCTTCGATGCGGCTGCGGCCTTCCGATGAAATTCTCGCCAGGCCATGCGCGGGAATAGCGTTGGTGTTGGCGACCTCGATGACGTTACCCTTGGCGCGCAATTCGAGATTTCCGGAAACGGCGCTGCGGGCATGGCGGCTTTCGGCGGCGCGATTCGCTTCGGTCGCGGCCTTGACGAGAACTTCGTAGGTTTCGTCCTTTTCGTTAACTAGCCGTAATTGCTGTCCTCCGGGAAGCTGGTGCTGATGCCGGATGCCGGTTCATCCACCCACATGAAATAGTCGTAGCCGATTAGGAACGGCAGGTCGGCCATCGCATTGACGAAGATGCGGTAGCAGGAGGCTTTTTGTTCCTGTGTGTCAACTCTCATGCCCGCGCCGTGCTGGCAGGGCAGGCCGCTGTCGAGCGCGGGAAAGCTCCATTCCGTGATGAGAATTGGCTTGCGCGCCACGGCGAAATACTCGCTCAACTCGCGTGGCACGCGCTCGACCACGCCACCCATGCCGTCGGGTGACCAGACGTTCTCAAAATCGACGCGCGGGTAGGTGTTGAAGGAGAAGACGTCGTTGTATTTGCCGGCGGCGGCGAGGACGGGCACTGGCACGCGCCCGGCGAAACGGCAGTCCAGCACAAGATGATTGGGGTCGGCCTCGCGCAACGCTTTGGCCGCGACGCCGAAGTATTGTTCCGCGATGAGCGCCAGGAATCCGTCGCGCACATGCGTGAGCGTGGCGGAGGGCTTGGGCACATTGGTGGAAGCCAGGAAATCGGCTTCATCAGCGTAACGTCTGGCAAGGCTATTGTTGACGCCCGTCACGGTGCCGTATTCCTTGAGCAGCCATTTCCAGAGCGCCTCTTTTGCCGGCTGTTGCGGGCCGTGCTGGAATACTTCATCGACGAGTCGGCCTTTCTTGCCATACCACTCCAACTCATTGTCGATGAACGTGCCGATGCACCAGGGATCGCCGCGGCTGTCTCGGACGGTCTCGCGTGCGGTGATACGGCAATGGCTTTCCCAGTGCGGGCTGAATACATCAGGGAAACCTGTCCAACCGTCCGGCTGGCAAATCCATTCACGGCGCGCAAAACTGGCCCCAAGCGAACCGAAGAGCATATGGGGCCAGCCCGTGATGCCGGAGAGACGGGTTGTGCCCGACGGGAAGCTCATTGAAGCCCCACGCCTTGAGGCGCTCGATGGCGTTCATGGCCCAGGCCTCCTCGCTGCCGAACTTGGCCTGCACGTTGCGACTGTAGGGCGCATAACCCAGCTTTTCGCAGAAATGCGCGAGGTAGTTCACATGGTCGGTGCCGACGGCGAAGAAGGGCTTGCCTTGGGGATCAACCAACCACCAACGCCCGTCCACCTCGGTGGTGCGGAAGAAGCCGCTGCTTTGCACAATCGCGCGGCCCGGGCGCGTAGTCCAAGCCGGAATTTGGGGTGCGGCGACGATTGGTTCCGGCGCGGTTTGCGTGATATCTGCCACCGCATTGCCGAAGCGCGCTCGCATTCCGCTGACTCGCCGGATGGGCCGGCCGACCTTTACAGCTTTGACTTCCTTATTGAGCTCGAAGCTCGTCCTCACCACTTCGTTGGAGCCGTCGAGGATTCGCCCGGTGATGGTGGCCACGGAGAGATTGATTTCCATCCTGTAAGTATGGTTAGAGCGCCAATTGAAGGCCTCGCCAATGCTGGGCAACCGCTTCAATCGCGTGGGCGCGGTGTCCGCCGCGAGCCAATGTGATAATCGAACCCTTCAAGTTTAAAGGCAAAGTGGCGTGGCCCAATTAACCAAGGCTCATGCACCCGTTCTTCACTGATGTCGTTTGGCCGGCTCATTCCCGATTGCCTGAACCTTGCGGTCATGCCTTCCCGTCCGCTCTGACCTTGGCCCATCTGACCCGGGCGGCCGCTGCAAGTTTGGCCCTAACGGCCGGACTGCTGCGCCGAGCTGCCCTGTCAGAAGTTACGCAGGAGGCGCAAATCCTTCACGCCTTTTTCCCACGGTTCAACGCTTCTGTGAACCAGTCCGTCGGTTGGGCTTTGACCTGTTGAACCCGTGCGTGTCGTCGGCTGGGCTCGGGGGAGGTCTTGCCGGTGGCAGCCGCGCCGATGACTGGCGCCGCTTTCATCGAGAGGGCAATGCGTTTTCTGGGCAAGTCTACTTCCGTCACGGTGACCATGACTTTCTGCTGCACCTTGACCACCTCAGCCGGATCCTTGACGAACCGGTCGCTGAGTTGGCTGACGTGGACCAGTCCATCCTGGTGGACGCCAATGTCCACGAAGGCGCCGAAGGCCGTCACGTTGGTGACGATGCCCGGCAGCTTCATGCCCGGCTTCAAGTTCTCTATTTTCTCCACGCCAGCCTGGAAGGAGAACACTTCAAATTGCTGGCGCGGATCGCGGCCCGGCTTGGCCAGCTCGGCCAGGATGTCGTTCAGAGTCGGCAAGCCAACATCGGCGGTGACGTATTTTGAAAGTTGGATTTTCTGCCGCCGTCCCGCGTCCCGCACCAGGTCATTGACGGAACATCTCACGTCCCGGGCCATCTGATCCACGATGAGATAACTCTCGGGATGCACTGCGCTGGCATCCAGCGGATGTGCCCCGTCGCGGATGCGCAAAAACCCGGCGGCTTGCTCGAACGATTTCGGTCCCAAACGCCGAACCTCCTTTAATCCAGCGCGGGACTTGAATGGGCCGTGTTCATTGCGGTAGGCCACAATGTTCTCCGCCAGCGCAGGGCCGAGGCCGGAGACATAGGCGAGCAACTGCTTGCTGGCGGTGTTGAGTTCCACCCCCACGTTACTGACGCAGCTCATCACGACATCGTCGAGGGTCCGTTTGAGGGCAGGCTGATCCACGTCATGTTGATACTGGCCCACGCCAATGGATTTCGGATCGAGCTTCACCAATTCCGCCAGAGGATCCATGAGCCGGCGGCCGATGGACACCGCGCCGCGTACGGTCAGGTCGTGGTTCGGAAACTCTTCGCGTGCAACCTCCGACGCGGAATAAATGGAAGCGCCGCTCTCGTTGACCATGACCACGGGAATAGAGGAAGGCAGTTTGAGTGCCTTGACGAAGGCCTCGGTTTCGCGGCTGGCCGTGCCATTGCCGATGGCAATGGCTTCGATTTGAAATTTGCGAATCATGCCGAGCAACGCCTCGGCGGCCTCGCGTGCCTCCCCCGGCGAGGCGGCGGTCGGGTAAACGACATCGTTGTGCAGCAGTTTGCCTTGCCGGTCCAGGCAGACGATTTTGCAGCCGGTGCGAAATCCCGGATCAATCGCCAGCACGTTTTTGCGGCCCAGCGGCGAGGATAACAGCAACTCACGAAGGTTTTCCGAAAACACCCGGATCGCTTCCGCGTCGGCGCGCTTCTTGGATTGAATCCGAATTTCCACTTCAATCGTCTGGCCGAGCAACCGCTTGTAACTGTCCTGCACCGCCAGACGCACCTGTTCGGCGGCGGGGCCTTTGCCGGTGACAAAAAGAGGTTCGATCAATTCCAACGCTTCTTCCTCGGGTGGATTGATCCGCATCATGAGCAGTCCTTCGCTTTCGCCACGACGAATGGCGAGCATCCGATGGCTGGGGATTTTGGCGACCGGTTCGCTCCAATTGAAGTAATCCTTGAATTTCGCGGCGGCCTCCTCTTTCTCGAATGCAACTTTCGATTTCACCACAGCTTTGGTCCAGTACAACTCGCGCAGTTTGGCGCGCGCCTGGGCATCGTCGCTGATGCGCTCGGCGAGAATGTCGCGCGCGCCCGCCAAAGCGGCTGCCACATCTGCCACGCCTTTTTCCGCGTTGACATAAGCCAGGGCCTCCTTGTTTGGGTCCGCCGTGGATTGTTGGTTGAAGAGCAGGTCAGCCAGCGGTTCCAGCCCAAGCTCCTTGGCGATGGTGGCGCGGGTGCGGCGTTTCGGCCGGTAAGGTTGGAAAATATCTTCCAGCGCCGTGACCGTCTCGGTCCTGGCGATGGCGGACTTGAGTTCGTCGGTGAGGAGATTGCGCTCGGTGAGAGATTTCAGGATTGACTCCCGGCGCTGATCCAGTTCCGCCAGGCTCAGGAGCCGTTCGCGAATGCTGGTGATGGCCACTTCGTCCAACGACCCGGTCGCTTCCTTGCGATAACGGGCGATGAACGGAACAGTGGCGCCTTCCGCGAAGAGTTTGGCGGTGGCGGCGACTTGCCTCGGTTGAACTTTGAGTTCACCTGCAATTTTAAGAATGTGTGTTTCGTTCATTTCAACAACAGCCGGCGGTGTATCGCAGCGCGAAAGGAGTGTAAAATCAAATGCCCCCAATCGGACAGAATTTAAACGTCTATCCAAGCCGAGCCGCCGTTTCATCTCTGGTTTTGGAAGCGCAACGGCAAGGAGATCACACGGCGTCTGGCCGAAAGTATCCTGCCCCGGGTCGTGGCCGGCGAGATCGCCCGGCTGCTCAACGGCAACACCAAGATCGGGCAGCGGCGGCTGAAACCGGAGGACATTGCGGTGCTGGTTATGGAGAACCAGCAGGCCCGCAAAATGCAGGAGGCCTTGAGCGATTTGAACATCCCGAGCGTCCTCCATACCACGGCCAGCCTGTTTCAATCCCAGCAGGTGCTCGAGTTCCGCCGCATCCTGGCTGGCGTGGCGTTGCCGGGTGACGAGCGCCTGGTGAAGGCAGCGCTGGCCACCGACCTTTTCGGCGTGGACGGCGCTCAACTTTCGGCCTGCACCGAAAGCCAGTGGCAGGAATGGTTGCAGCGGTTCATTTCCGCTCAGCCACGTTTGTTGACGCCGTGCAGGTTCGCAAATGCGCTGTCAACCCGGGCAACATCAAATCGGACAACAGAACCGATCTTGATGTACGGGAGAATGCGTCGGCGCATGAGGCTTGTCACGGTTCGCAGGGCAACCTTAAGGTGAACGGCCATCTGCGGTTTGGTCTTCCATGAAGGGGCGGTGGCGCCGATATTCACCGGCAAGCGGCTCGCCACGAGGAATCTTTCCAAGGCATGATCGCAGGCGCTCAACTCGAAGCGAACCAAATTGCCCAGCCTCGAATAAGGCAGAATTCCGCGGTTCATCCAATTCCCAATGGTTCGCGGGCTGACTTGATAATGTTGGGCCAGCTGGCTTCTTGTGCGCCACTCTTGTTCCGCGTTTGTGGGCCTGGCTGGTACTAATGTGAGCATGATTTTTGTTTGACGTTAATCAACCTGCCCCTGATGGCAGGATTCTGCCGGTGTGCCCGGGGAAGAAACGGCTGCCTTTGCCTTGCCAAGAACCCAGAAAAAACCGGCCATCGCCCCGGGGTCAGTGCTGGAAAGCCTGCTGATCCTGTGCGATGGGTGATTCCGCTGGAATGCCAGGTTTGGCCAGTGTGACGAGCCGGCGACATTTGGGACACACCGCCCGGCCGAACGCCGCCGGTTTTCGAAGCACGCCGCAGCACCTGCCGGCCGATTTGATGGCCTCCATCAAAGCCTGGCGTTTTGCCCGAGCCTCGGCTTTTTGAGCTTCGGCGCGTGCCCTCTTTTGGGCTTTGGCGGCGGCCCGTTTGACCCGGCGCTCCGCCTTGGCGGCGGCTTTTCTTTGATGCGGCCCAATGAAGCCGGCGGTTCCGGCATCCACCGCGCGCGCGTAAAGAGCAAGCCAGATCGCGTCCACTTCATTGTCATCGATGGTCTTGCTGTTGCGCCACAACAGCCCGGTTTGCGGATCCAGCCGGTACTGATCCGGCCGGGCGGCGGCCAGCGCCTGGGCCATTTCGGGCTTTTTGGCGCAGCCGTTGCCGGTGGCAAAACGCTTCAGGCTTGCGGTCGCGACGCAGCAAATCTTAACGCGTTGGTCACGGCCAGCCAACCAAATGGCGGCGCGCAGACTTGACCAAAGCTGGGTTTGGGCCTGGCTGCCGGCGAAAAGGACGTCCTCAAAAACGATCCGGTTGACGCCGCACGCCAGTTTGCGGGCAAGAAAATCCAGGAACCGCCCAAATCGCAGGTCGCTGGTTCGCTCCGTTCCGTTCTCTCGTTGTCGTTGCAACTCCTCGTCTGAAGCGAGCAATTCGGTGCCTGAGTCGACGATTTGATCCCCCTCCATCAACGCCCAGCCCGTATGGGTCCCAAGGTCCACCGGGAGTGTCACGAGCGCCGAGGATTCCAGACCATTTGGTGGTATTAAAAAGGAGCCGAGCTCGCTGCTCCCAAGAGTTTCCGAGGTGGTTTGGGCTTTCATATGGCGGCTCCTGCGTCCCGCGCCGCTTGTTCAGCTTCGGCAACCTTCGCTTCTTCCAGTTCGAGCACCTGGATTTGCTCCGATATCTCTTCCGGTATCTTCGGAGCTTTCTGGAGAAGAAATCCCGCTTTCGGACGGGCAAGTTTGAGCCTGTCCGCGTGAAAGCGAACAGTGCATGGCGCGCAATCGCAATCTCTCGCAATCTGCGCCATGCCCACCGTCCACAATAAGCGGAGGAATTTGGCAGCGCTCTCCTGCCAGGGCATCTGCCGTGCCGGAAGTTGTTCACCTTTTGGATTTGCGGCAACCAGGGGCGCCAGCTCCTCCTTGTGCTGCTGCGCTGCCCGAACATTCCAGTCGATCGAGGTCTTCACTCCCCGGTTGTGACAATACTTATAGACAACGCTCGTGGATACTTCCCACGCCGCAGCGAGGTCGGCGAGTGGCCCCTCGTCAGCCAGCTTCTGCAACAGTTCCGTTGTAATGCTCTTCCAATCGATCTTGCCATTTGGTTTTCGAGGCGGATCAGGGATTGGCGTTTTGCGCTTGAACTTGATCAGCTTCGGCCCGGTTTGGGGGGCCTCGGCGCCTTCCTTCAATGCGAATTCGCCGTTGATCCGGTAGAACGGGGAGTCGCCAGTTCGAACTTCGCGGTCCAGCCTGGATCGGAGGCTCGCTTCGGGGCTGTTGCCCGAGGAAACAACCCGCTCCGCCAGGCCCATCTCAAGGGCTTTCTGCCAAATCTCTGAGCTCCCCAACGGCCCACAGGCCTTCAGCACCATAAATGCAAGCTGCCGATAAGTCAGAGGGCCTTCTACGACAACAGGCGGCGGCTCTGGGTTGGCCGGCGCGGCCGGCGGCGTATCGACACGGGGGCTTGGGACGGGTGGACCTCCCTTGGGAGCCTCTTCGTCCGACTTCGGTACAGGTGCGCCCGGCTGCTCTTCCTGGTTCGAGATATTTTCGATGTGGCGTTTTACGCCGGCCACGATTTGTTCCGGCGATGCGTCATGCGCCTCCAGTTCTCCGCGAATGCGTCGAACGCAAGTGCGCGCACCCGCCAACGCTTCGTACCCCGAACGGGTTAGCTTGACAGTCATGTCCTTGCATGCCAGCTCCAGCTGCTCAATGATCTCCGGCTTGGTATACTTGCTGATCTTCGCCCGTCTGCCCTCTGGCGTCTTAAGAAACGGGTGGTAGAAGTAGTACCGGGGGTTGTCCTTGTCCATGACATTGACGCGGTACGGTTCGCCGTCGATATAGTGGTCGAACGGCTCGATGGCTGGTTCGATTTCAGTACTCATTGTTCACGCAGGTTGTTGGTTGAGAAATCTACCCGGCTTCGCCGTCGCCTGTTGGAAAAGCGCTGGGATCAGCGCCGGGCTTCGGAGTCTCTTTAGGCGCCTGTGCCCGACTTGCAGCCACTGCCTCCGTTGCTTCGTCCTCTGCATCCAGTTTGGCCATCAACGCTTTGATTTCCGGAGGGATTTCGCGCCGGTGCCGCATGAAGAACCGCGGGGCCGGACGAGGCAAACCAAGTTCGTCGGCATGCGCGTAGACGGTCTTCCTGGATAGGTTGTATTTCTTCGCGATGGAGCGCCCCGGCATTTCCCACAACATGTGCAGGAATTTTGCTTTGTTGTCCCACGGCATTTCCTTCGCGGGCGGCCGCGCATACAAAAACTCGGCTTCGCCATCATCGTCCATTTCTGCCTCCGAAGTTCGGACGCCCAGGGCAGGTACGCCCGGCAGGGTGACGCGGTGCTTGGACAATTGGCGCGTCAGGCGGAGCGGAGACACTCCCCAGGCCGCGGCGATTTCGTCGACGGCATATTTTTCAACCAGCGCCTGGAGGAACTTCGAGGTCATCTTGTTCCACCGAATTTTGCCGTCTTCCCGAACCGGCTGCGGCAAGGAGTCCAAGACAGCTGGGTCCAAGGCGGGCGCCGCTGGCGCCTGGATCGGCTGCGCTTCCCCTTTTTTTGCCTGAGCCGGCCTGCCCTGCATCTGCGGGCAATCCGACGCCGTAGGAGGCAGCTTCCCAAGCCGTTCCAGGTCGGGGATGTAAGTTCTATATTCTCGCGCCCGCAGCGGATCGACTGGACGCACATATCTCTTTTGGGCCTCCACATCGTGCCCTGCCTGGGCGCGCCAGTAGGCCTTGTCATTGGTGTCGGCGACTCCGTTGCTGATGCAGGACCGCCGCAGCACATTGTGCGGCCAGCCGAACTTGGGATCGATTTGTTCCGCGAGATCCTTGAGGCGCTCTTGATGATCATCCCCCACGAGGATGGGGCCGCTCTCCTGGCGGAAAGCAACATACACGCACCCAAGATTCGGAGGAATGTCAATAAAGCGCTCCTCTTGAAAGCCGATTTCGCCCTTTGTTAATTTCGCCGGCATGTGGAATATTCTGGGCCGTCCATCGGACCACCAGTCAATGTACTTCCAATCGAGACGCTTTAGCTCGGCGCGACGCAATGGGATCCAGGCAAGCGTAGCCAGATAAATGGCATCATTCTGATACTTGCACCGATCGAACAACCCCTGAAGAATGGGCAGAGGCATCAGGACCGTCAGAGTGTTCGCTTTCGCGCTAAGATCAAGATCCTCCAGTTGACCATGCACCCACCGGGTGACACAGCCGTAATGCCCGAAACCCACACGGAAGGCCTCGCGGATGACCAACCATATGTCGTACGCCCGCTTCGCGCCGCAATCCAAATCCCAATAGTACTCGAGGAACTCGTCTATGGGGATGTCTTCGGCCAAGCGCTGCTCGCCAACGGCCTCCGCAAAGTCGAGAAGGATATTCGTACGGCCACGCTTCGTGTCATCGCCCAATGTCTTGCTCTTCTCGATGCCGCGAATCACCTTCGAGAACAGTTGCGCGACCGTCAGATGGGTTTTGACCCGCACAAACTCGTCCAGGTACTTGCCGACGATTTCCCCTGGATCCAGTTCTCCGCACTTCTTCTTCAGCGTGACCGCCTGGTAGGCGGCCTGCAACGGCTCCATCTTGATTTCCAGCAGGAGCAGGCACATTTGGACAAATTGCTTGATCACATCAACGAGGTCGTGAGTTTTGGTGATCAAGCCCGCGGCGGCGACAAGCTGGTAAATGGTGTTCCGTTCGTTCGCCAATTGCTGGTTCTGGTGGGCAAGTTTGTGATCGACCGGCGGCCGGCCATTGTAGATGCGATTGGCCTCATCCACGGCGCGGTCCCTGGCCTCCTTCAGACAGGGAAAGGTCACCGGCTTCGAAAGCGTGACGCGGGGCGGAGTGAGACATTTAACCCGGTACTTGCCCGGCTCGGTTTTGGTTGCCTCGCGTTCCGTGTAGACGCCCATCGACACGTAAACGCGATTGTCGAGGGCGTAATCGCCCCGGAGATAGCGGTCGCCCTGCTTCTGCGGGCGCCAGGTGAATTTCGGCCTGCTCATAAATACGGTTCCTTTCTGGTTGGCAGTGATTCCTGCGTGTCGAAAATTATTTGGCTGGCATTCATCCCCCGTTGTTCCCCGGAAGCTCGCTTTAGGGCAAAATGGGCGTCCACCGAGGAGAACCGCACGGGGACATCGCCTGTGAGCGATTTTCCTGAATTACTCCCCGGCGTGCCATGAGATGCCTCGAAATTCCATGGCGTGCTCCGGCGTGCTAGTTGGCCCCAACGCCCCCAGTTTGCACAAAAGGGCAAAAACTGGTATCTATAGGTGGCTCTTAACCTTCCCCAGCCATCCCTGAGGAATTCGGTCTCGGGTGAATGATTACATAGCTGTAGAACGGTGCCGCAATGCGGTGGATTTCGATCTACTACCGATCGCGGGATACCACGGGATACGGACGGCAACGGGATGTCACGGGATGCGGACGCCAACGGGATACTGCGGGATGCGGACGCCAACGGGATACTGCGGGATGCGGACAGCAACGGGATGTCACGGGATGCGGGCGGCAACGGGATACTACGGGACGCGGACGGCAACGGGATACTACGGGACGCGGACGGCAACGGGATACTACGGGACGCGGACGTGAATGCTGTAAGCGCGTTAATCCTGAATGCGATCAGCAATGCACTCATGGTGCTTTCTCCTCTTTTTCCGGCCATAGTTGGCCGCGCTTGAGTGCTGCGCAATAGCTGGGCCCCGACATATAGGTTTCGCCACGGGTATGGTCTGCACCTGACAGCATTTGGAACCCCGTCACTGCCGCCTTGCCTTCCTGGTCAACCTCGATAAGACTTTCGATGTAGCTTTTGCTCTTGCCCGTAACAGGATCTATGTCGCCTCGCCGCGGTACCGGAATAAGCCCAGGAATACCCAACTCGCAGCCTCCCAGTTGGATACACTGCGGGCACAAGGCACGGCGGGCTAGCGATGCGGTTGCCATGTCGGCCGCCGTCGTTGGCGCCAAGGCCGCACCAGCCGGCTTGGGGTCCGAACCTTGTTCCGGGGGTACTATTGGATTGGTGCTTGCCGGCTTCATAACCGCGCGTTTCAAGCGGCCGCCGCACAGCACCCGGCCAACTTACCCTTGAACTCCTGATTACGGACTCGGGACCAGAAGCGGTCGATCTCTTCCTGCAAGATGTAGAGGGTTTTGCCAATCCGGCAGACCTTGACCCAGCCGCGCTTGCGCCACAGGTAGCCTTCCGAGCGACTCACCCCAAGGCTATCCAGCCACACTTGAAACTGCACGCCACCGAACCGGATCAGGTCCAGGTCCTTCTTCTCGTTTCCGTCGTTCACGCTCTTGGCGTTCATAAGCTGTCGATCCTCCTCCGCGCTCAAGGCGGGGCGAACAGACAATCTTATTCTGGGATGCCAACTTCCGAATGCACCTTGCTGCCACCTTAAAGTTGCAGTTTATAGGCTATCTGTTGGTATTGATTTATATTTCTAATGACCGCGCTGTGAAAAACGCGTGAGAAGTCGGAAAGGTGCTTGAAGGTGCAAGGTGAATCGGCTTAAGTACCCCCCGATGTGGGGAGGTCGAACTACTGCTTATTGCCCTGGCGTTTCCGCCAGCCGTTCTACAGGGATCCTCGGCCTGCCCGCGTTGGCAGATGGACTTGCGCCTCGTCAAGCTGACCTTCTTGGACATCTCGATGCAACGGGCCGGCAATCGGCAGCTACTTGAATAGAATTCCCTGGTAGTTCGGAGAAAAACGGATAGCATCGCTTCAGACTACTACCAAAGCTCCAAGACAACGCGTCGAATGCCACGCCTGAAGTAGTAGTAGATTGAGTAGATTGGGTACAGTGGTAATCGGGGGGCGAGGACCATTGAGCTACGGCTTGATGCCAGAACGTCACGGCCCTGTCGATGTTTTCCAGTTGGGACCCAGGGCATGTTGCCTGAGGATGGGAAGAGGAGCATCCAATAGAGGCATCAGCGCGACGCCTATTCAGTATTTCTGCTTTGGGAGAGGTGGTGTTCATTGGCCGGCTTCCTCGTTCTTGTCCCGTTTCTTCTTCCGCCCTGCGGTAATGGCTTCCCAGCCCCGCTTTACCCGCCATGCGCGGATTGACAATGAGCGGCAGGTTGTTTCGGATGCGACAGGTCCGCGCGGCCGTGATCCGGGGCTGCTGGGCAAACGCTTTTGCGGAATTTAGCGGCAGATGCGCGCTGGCAACATTCCGGCGGACTGCAAAGACGCGCAGCTCTGTCCAGCCCGCATAGCGGACATCAAGGAACGCTACGGGCGGCCCCCAGTGGATAACCTCCTTCCACTGGGTAGAGCGGCTTCTTATTGAAGCTCTGAATGGGGCCTCTTGACATTAATATCGTAATATCGTAGTATGATATTACGATGAAAAAGCTTCTCTCTAAAGAGGATGTCGAAAAGGCAATGGCCGAGCTGGCCGCCAAAGGGCGCAAGATCACGTTGGCGACGCTCCATGCAGCGCTTGGTAATCGCGGGTCACTGTCCACATTGGTCCGATTAAAGGCCGAGATCGAAACCCCTTCTGCTTCTCCTCAAGATTCCGAGGAAGCCCTCAATGCATTCCGCCAAGTGTGGAGCCTGGCGCAGACGGAAGCGCGGAAACAGCAAGATGTATCGATTGCCGGGCTCCAGGAAACGCTCAGGACGCTTGCGACGGAAAACGAACGGTTGGATGGGATCGCGACTGCGGCAGAACGGCGTTGCGTAGAGCTTGAGCAGGCAAAATCCTCTGCGGAATCGGGGGCTCTCGAGATTCGAGCAAAACTCGGAGGCGAACTCAGCCGGGCGCAAGGCGCTTTGAGCGATGCAAACGCACAGGCGGCGAGAGCCCTCGAGAAGCTGGCAAAGGCGCAATCGGATCATGCGATTGAATTGGCCGACCTACAACGGAAATTGTCTGATGCGCTCGCCAAAGCTCACGATCAGGAAATTCAATTGGTCCGCGCCGAAACCTTGGCAGCAACTAAGGCACGTTGATTGCGCATGAGGATGGCCTCAGGTTGTTTTGTGGGGTTCTTTCGCACAGGGTGATCGAGGGGAGGACCGGTGGCGCCGCGTTCGCTTGGTGCGGCCCGCAAAATCAACCGTAAGCTTGCTTGCTTTTCGCCGGAACGCGACGAATTCTTGTGGCAGGAGAATCTGTTATGAGAAAGACAGATCGGCGAACGTTTTTGAAAGTTGCTGTCGCGAGGGCGGTGGGCGGAACAGCGGGCGCGCTCATGACCGCCTTTGCGAGCCCCGTGAAACCTGAGTCATTTATTCTCTCCGCGAGTGATTGGGTGCCGAACAATCCGATCCTCCCCGTGCTGTTGTATCGCGGCGTGATGACCGATAAAACCGGCGAGACGGAGGCCGCGGAATTCGAGGCTTTATTCCAGCGCAACGGTTGGCCGCCCCAATGGCGCAACGGCGTTTATCCCTTTCATCATTACCATTCCACTGCGCATGAAGTGCTGGCGTTTGCCGCCGGTTCCGCGCGTCTGATTCTCGGCGGCCCGAATGGCCGCGAGATTACCGTCAAGGCTGGGGACGTACCCGCCATTGAGCCCGCGCCAAGCTTGATATAATCGTCTCCGCCGTCGCTGCTGGCGTAAGCTCTGTATTATCTATTATGCACTCCGCCGGTTGAAGATTTCCGATTAATTCACCGTTAATTTCCTGGCAGACACTGAGGTTCTTGAAATGGCCTTCCGGCCTGCCCTCGACCCTCGCTCTCAGCACTTCCGTGGCAACGACCAGCGCGAATGAACGAACATGCAGGGTTGAGTCGAGGCCGCGCAATTCAGCGAGAAATTTGGGCAGCTTATCCCCGCTAAAAGTATCCACCAGAATCACCGGCTTGCATCCAAGCCTGAGAAAACCGGAGACAACACCAGTTGACAGGGAGAGAATGCTCATGTGCTCGGCCTGGTTGGTCCAGTCAGCGGAAATGACCATGGACCTCAGCGTGTCGACTTCGACGCGGGCTCCCTTCCTAAAATGTGCCGCCAAGAATTTCGAAGTTTCCGTCTTACCTGAACCTGGAGCGCCCCGAATAATAATTACGTCTGTAAACGGATTGCTCACTGTTTGAAAGCCGCGGGCGGCTTGTTGCACGAAAGCTGTTTGCAGGGGAAGTTGCAGGATTTCATGATCCTGGACACCTCTGTAGCCCGCTTCTTGCAGAGGATTTGGATGATATCCTCGTTCCTAATATTTCCCAGCGGTTCCCTGGCCAACGGTATCCGGCGATGATCGAAACATTTGACCACGTCCCCATTGGGATAAATGCAGATGTTCTTTCGGGCCGCGCAGGGATAATCCACAGGCGGAACATCCCCGGCGCTGTGCCATTGCCCCCCAAAATCCATGTAAGGTTGGACGGTGTGCGGAATGGAAAGCTCCTCACAAAAGGCATTAATCTTGGGAATGTCCGCCTCCGTCTCCTTGGCCAAAACTGATTGAATGCGGAACCTTTGGCCAAGCATCGTTCTGGCGAGCCTGATGTTCCGCATCACCAAATCGAAGTGCTTTCTTCCCCTGAATATTTCCCATCTCTCCTTGTCCAGCGTATCCACGGAAACCACCAAGGTGTGCTCCAGTTCTTTGTAAATTTTAAGGAACCGTTCGTTGAGGAGAACCCCGCTCGTCACCATGACCATCGGAACATCGAGTTTCTTCGCTTCCTGTGCAATCAGGAGGACATCCTCAAAGTATGTCAGCGGCTCGCCGCCCGTCAGCGTGACTTGATAAAGGTTCTCATGCAACCGTTGCAAGCACTTGAGGAAGTCCGCCACGGGGAGATGCTGGCAAGCAGGTTCAGGGTGTTCCCAAATGCCGCATTTAGGACACCGGTCATGGCATCGGTTGGTAATCATGTAAATCAGCTCATTGCCCTTCACGCCGTAAAACCGCCTGATTGGGGTCTTGTACCAACGGTAGATGCTCCATTCAATTGTCTTGAAGAAAATCAGAGGAAGGAAGACGGCCTTCCGGTCGATTCTCCTGGAAAAGGGCGCAATCTCGCCGTAGTAATCGTAGAGAAAATGTGTCAGGTCCGGCCAATTCGCCGGTCGCTTATAGATGAGGCTCATGCGCGTTCCCTTCGTAAATAGATTCGGAGGAGTCCCAGAGCAACACGGTATGACCCTCGTACAGCGTTGCGCTCGAGCTTTTGTATTTCATAAACAGGCCAACGAATCGTTTCAACCCGGTCAAGGTGCTGCGGTAGCCGTAGTCATGCCAGAGCTTCGCCGCTGCGCAGAATCCAATCCGGTATTTGCTCCTCAACCGCAAACACAGGTCAACGTCCTCACCGGCGGCGGTGGGAAACCTCTCATCAAAAGTGAAATCCCTGGCCACACCAGCCTTCATGCCGAAGTTCAGGGCCGGCATATACCAAAGCTCTTTTTTATCCGGCAAGAGCCATTTTCCGCACAGCGTGCCGTTGATTTCATGGTAGTAGTCCAGCAAGGTGGAGCCCCAAGAATAGGTCATGCCGCCCACTGCCCCAAAAGTTGTCATTTGCAGAAAATGGGTCATCTCTTCGTTCCATGAAGGGTCAAGAATGCAGTCATGGTCAGTGAAGAGGAGATGCTCGGAGTTCTCGCCAAGGGCTTTGTCAATGCCCACGTTTCGCGCCTTCGCAGGGCCACCGTTCGCTGTCAATTTGATCTGCTCAACGAAATCGAATTTGAGCGTGTATTGCAACGGGCTGGCGTCATCTATGAGAACGATGCGCCGGAATGGCACGGTCTGGTTTCCGGCGCTCTCAAGAAGCCTGTTAAGGCAACCAAGATCGACGCTATTTTTGACATAGCACGGAATTATCAAAGTGCTCATGCAGTCAGCTCTTTATGCATTTTTGCGCCACGCATAGTTTCTATACGGAAACATGTGCGAAATCTTGCATGCCAAGAGATCGAAACCGCGGCGTCATGGCTTGCAAGTAAACTACCGGATCCAAGGATTCACGCAACGGTGCATCGATGCATTTCCAATAAATCAGCTTGCAACCGATGTCTGGTTGGCTGAATCTCGGTGGCCGATGAAACGAACTTCCAAAGTCGTCGTCCTGACCGGCGTGTCTCGCGGGCTTGGGCTGGCCATGGCGGAAGAATTCATCGGGCGTGGACACACCGTGATCGGTTGCGCTCGCTCCGGCGACGTTCTGAAAAAGCTGCAGCACCGGCATCCCAGGCCAAACAGCTTTCAACGGGTCGATGTGGCCGTCGAGACTGAAGTTCAACGATGGGCCGCAGCGGTGATTAAACAGCACGGCCCACCGGATTTGCTGATCAACAATGCCGCCATCATCAATCAGAACGCGCCTTTGTGGCAAATCGGCGATCCGGAGTTTTCCCGTGTCATTGATGTCAATATCAAGGGCGTCGCCAACGTGATTCGCCATTTTGTGCCCGCCATGATCAAGCGCGGCCGGGGCGTCATAGTCAATTTCAGCTCCGGCTGGGGGCGATCCGTGGACGCGGAGGTGGCGCCCTACTGCGCAACCAAATTCGCCATCGAAGGCTTGACGCGGGCGCTGGCGTTGGAACTGCCCGCCAGTCTTGCCGCCGTCGCGCTCAATCCGGGCGTCATTGACACGGCAATGCTGCAAAGCTGCTTCGGCGCCTCGGCTTCTGGCCACGAAGCGCCGGCCCAATGGGCTCAACGCGCGGTTTCTTACATCTTGAAACTCAGTCGCTCGGATAACGGCACATCCCCAACGGTTCCTGGCTCGCGCACCGACGATTCTTAATCGTCAAGCCCGCTTCGTGTGGCATAGAAGGTAGACGACCAAAGCTCCCACAGCGCAGAACAGGCCGCCTGCCTGCAAGGCGTGGCCGGAACCCACTCGTTGCGCGACGACTCCCATCCAGAAACTCCCGATCGGCATGCTCCCGCCGAATACCATCGCCCAGATGCCCATCAACCGTCCCCGCAGATGATCCGGCGACTGGGTTTGGATGATGCTGTTGCCGATCGAAAAAAGCAGGGTGATGCCATATGCCTGTGGATGGGCAAAATGCCGATATTGTTCACGCATTGTAAGATAATTGTGAAGTTATAGTGATTTCACCACCCTCACGCGCCAGTTTTCAGTCGAGGAACCAATCACCGAGGCGGCTGACATCTACCGCCTGGGTTGTTTCCTGCTGGGCCGGGACAGACTTGTTTCACGACCGTTGCGGTTGCTGGGGCTGGCGGTTTGGACATCTACCTGGAGTTGGAAGTGCGGCGCGTGGACTGTGGAAGATGCGGCAAAGTGAAACGGGAGGCGGTTGATTTGGCTGGCTGATAATCCGTTTTACACCAAACGCTTTGCGTTTTTTTGTGGGGCGCCGCTGTCGCGCTTCGACGATTAAGGATGTGGCCAAGGAAGTTCATTTGAACTGGGATTCGGTCAAAGAACTGGAGAAGCAATATATGCGGGAACAATTGTGCCGCGTGGGCACGCCAGGCCCCAAGGTGATCGGCATTGATGAGATTTCTATTCGCAAGGGACACACCTATCGGATTGTGGTCAGCGATCTGTTACGGCGGCGACCGATCTGGTTTGGCGGCACGGATCGCTCGGAAGCGAGCCTGGCGTTGTTCTTCCAGGAACTGGGCCTGAAGAAATGCCTGGGCATTCCGCTTCGCGAAGAGCCTTCGTTTTGTATCGCTTGTCCAGGTATCCCACCATAAGCTTCGTGCAAAGCTGTTTTGGTCCAGTGCTTCCTATGCCGAAGGAAAAAATGTGGCAACAATGGCTGGAGCGTCTGTACAATCTCCGGCGCGACAAGCGCGGCTCGCATGAGCGACCGCACAAACCGGTTCTTTTGCTCGCCATCCTCGACCTTTTGGATCACGGCCATTTGCACAAGAATGAAATTCCCCTCAGTCAGGATCTGGTCAAAACTTTCAAACGCTACTTCGAAGTGGTCCGTCAGCACGACGACCAGCCTACGATCGAAAATCCGTTTTATCATCTCAGCGGTGATGGCTTTTGGCGGCTCGTGCCCAGGCCTGGAGAGCGGCCACCGTACGAACCCGGCAACGCCTCGCGGGTGCCAACAATAAGAGCGCTCAGAGAAATCCACGGCCGGTTCGACGATAACCTCTGGAACGCGTTCCTCACCGATGCCCATACCCGCCACCAACTGCGCGAGGCCCTGATTACCCGCTACTTCCCAGACTATCGCGACAAACTCGCCGCCACCGCCGGCGAAAAGTCTGCCTCTTCGAAAGAAGATGCCTTGCGCGATGGGCCGCCAGGCCGGGATGCCGCCTTCCGCCACATCATTCTTGAAATTTATGACTACCGGTGCGCGGCATGTGGCATCCGCGTGAAGATCAGCGAGGACCTGTCCCTGGTGGAAGCTGCGCACATCATCCCATTTGGTGTCAGCCGCAACGACAAGCCGGACAACGGCCTGGCCCTGTGCCCCAATCACCACTGGGCCATGGACCGCCGCCTTATCGCTCCTTGTCCGGATCCGAAGCACAGAGCGGGCATTTGGCGCGTTGGCCCAAGCCTAGATGCTCGCATTGAAGGCCAAAAGGAGCTTTTGGCCTTCGGCAGCCAACCCGTGATCCCCCCAACTGAAGAAAAATTCTTTCCTGCGATTGAGAGCCTCCGATGGCGAGAAAGGCACCTCCACACGCAATACCCACCAGCAGTATTGGATGGCTGATTCAGGTCATAAAGTTTCGGCGATCGCGAGCGCCTCGAATTCGGGGACAATATCGTGAAAATTGGCATTCAAGAATCTCACCACTTTGGCGTTGTCGAGAAGTTTTTTGATATAACCGCGGGCACAGGTTAGGTTCAGCATGTTTTCCCCGTAAGATTCCTCGACGGCTTTCAAATCCCGCTCAAGAGATTCCATTTCCTGCTCCATCTTGCCAATATCCTCGGGGGTTAATCCCTCTTTGACTTTCGGTTTCTCAGGGTGGGCCAATTGAGCTTTCGGTGTGCCCAAAACCAATGCTTCCGCATATCCCGCCGCGAAATTATTCGCGCTGACCATCAATTCGGCAATTTCGATCTGTCGCACGCACCCAACTTGTTTCAGCAATTGGATGGCCTTCGGGCAAATGGGTTTGTCTTTCAACAAATCGGCAGCCTCTTTGTGGATTCCGTCCAACAGCTTCATGGATGCGCGTACATTCCTGACTGAAATGTTCAATGCCGCCGCAATTCGCTCCGGCTTTACCCCGTTCCGGACGGCACGCACGATCATTTTGTGTTCCTGGATGGGGGCCAGCCGGCTGATTCGTGCGTTGTAAGTGAAACTCTCGTCGTCCGTGGCGATGACGCAATCCGCCTCCGTCTCCCCTAATTCCTTAAGCGCAAAAAGACGGAGATGACCATCCAAGAGCAGGTACGCTCCTTCCCCGCCCTTCTGTGGATGCACCATGAGTGGTTCGACTAACCCGACCTCTTTGATTGATGCGCGGATTGTCTTGTACCGATGGACGGTTTGCTCCGGGTCCTTTACCTGGCGGACGGGAAGTATGGCGGCGAGTGAAACCCGGATCTTCCGCATTTCGAATCCAATTTTTACGTCAGACATACAGCCTCCTTATAAAGTGAAACTCTCGTCGTCGTTGACGATCACGCAGTCCACCTCCGTCTCCCCCAATTCCTTTAGCGCGAGAAGCCGGAGATGGCCATCCAGAAGCAGGTACGCTCCCGCTTCGCCTTTCCGTTGAAGCACTGTGAGTGGTTCGACCAGCCCCACCTCCTTGATTGATGCACGGATTGTCTTAAACCGGGCAGCGGTTTTCTCCGGGTCCTTCAATTGCCGGCCAGGAAATATGACGCCGAGCGAAACACGGATCTTTTTCGTTTCTAATCTGAGTATTGAGTCTGTCATGCAGCCTCCTTGTGTTTGGGGTTGAGTTTTGTCCAAAGGTATTTGGGCATGGTGGAAAGGGATTCAGCCCGGAGAAGGGTCATGAAATTCTCATCCCGGACAAGTTTGTCAAAGGCCGTGACGATGAATACTAATTTTGCATCGCAAATTTTGGCTTTCCGAATCATCAGCTTCTGTTTCTGGCTCTCTCGCCGGTATGCAGTCACAAGACTTTCGGCGCTGGTCAGTCTTTTCCGGTCGGCAGTATTACGGATTTCACGGTGCTTGCCGGCAAAGCGGCGCTGGTCAATTAGCCGTTTAACTGTGCGGATGGACAACTGATTGAGCTGCTTGGTCTCGTAGGCCTTGAGCAATTCACGTTGCGTCTCCACGTCGTTTGCCTTGGCAATGTCCATCGCGACACCGAGAGGGATCTTCCCGCTCGAAGCCGCATCCAAAAGCCGCTCTTCGCCGGCGTTTTGCAGGGCAATCAAACCGGCAACCATTGAATTATCAAGATCCAGTTTTCTTGCGATTTCGGTGTTGCCGTACCCCGCTGACTTTAGCCGTTCAATTTCACGAATCAGGGCCAATGGCGCCGGGTAGCGACGCGCCATATTCTCAACCAAACTGCGCAGCAGACGTTCCTCCTTCGGAATTTCCACAATCACGGCCGGAATTTCTTTGTGTCCAAGCGCGATAAAGGCCTCTATTCGGCCCTGGCCGCAGACCAAGTCGTAACCAATACCCTCCGCCTCTTCGGCAGAGCGTAAACTGACCTGGATCGGCTTTTTCAGCCCCAAGTTTTTTATGCTCTGCAAAATGGCTTCAAACTTGTTCCTGTCTCGATGTCTCGGATTTAGTATTCGAATTTGGTCGATCGGTATCATTTTAATTTCGTCATTCATGCAGCCTCCTCAAGTTTGATCCGTTCCGCCATGCCAAGGAAAAAATCCAGGGTTTCAAAGCGGTACGAATCCAGGTAAACACCATTCTCTTCTGCGACGCGCAGATGTTCCCAAGTCATGTCAATGGCCGGGAGCAAATAATAGTCGCGGATGCCCTCGTTCGTGGAATTCATCCGAACGGCGACCGTGATGTCCGGCTTCAACTCCTCATCCAGCCTTACCACCCAGCGTGATGAACCGGAGCCTGTGATGCAGTGGCGGCAGAGAACGATGGACACGCGCAGTTCGTTGTTGAGCTGAAGCAACTGGGTTTTTTCATCCAGAATCATGGTCGCGCCCAGGCCTTCAATCTGACGAATGACCGATGCGACGATTTTCGGGTGCTCTTCGCGCAGCTTGCGGTTGATTTCAACGAAACCGTAATCAATGCCGGAATCGTAGCCGATCAACTTGTAAGCGGAGACCAAGCTGCCGAAACGAGACCGGAACGCCGTGCTGGAAGGCAGGTCATCGGTTTCATCGATCAATATTCCGCTGAGGCGCCCGTGCTGTTTCAGCACGCCACGTAGTTTCTCCAACATTTCATCATTGGAGAGTTTCCGGCTACGGGCCAAAATGATCCCCTGCGCTGTGTGGTATAAGCTTGGCTCGATAATGCCTTCAAATTTGCCGTCCGCTCGAATCCATTTGTCCTGCGGATTCACCACATGCTTGCGTTTCAGTTTGAACGACGTGCGGTGATAGACGTTGTTCCCGATATATTTTTCGTTGGTGAGCACCTGATGAATCGTGGCACGGGTCCATGCGCGCCCAAAGTCCGTGAGCACCCCCTGCGCATTTAGCGCCCTGGCAATTTCCAGTTCATTTTTTCCTTCGTTGACAAATGCCTGGTAAATCCACCGAACGATTTTGACTTCCTCCTCCGGCCCCGGGATCAAGATCACCCGGTCCGTTTGAATGCTTTTGTGCTCCCCGATTTTGAGCACGCCTTTATGCTGGCGGTTCTGGTCAATCAGGGCGCGCCGCAGGCCGAATCCGGCACTACCGCCTTGTTTAAACCCCATTTGGATCAACCGGCAGGCCCCTGCGAACACCTTGGTTGACAATTCGCGGCTATATTCACCAGCCATCGTCCGCTTCATGGTCTTCATGACTGAAGACATTGGGCTTCCGTCATTTTCGAATTGCTCCGCGCAATAATGGACCGATACCCCGGCTCGGCGGCAGACGTATTCGTAATAGGCGCTTTCATCGGCATCCTGGAATCGCCCCCACCGGCTTACATCGTACACGAGGATGGATGAGAAATTGATTTGGCCATTTTGGACGTCCTCAATCATCTGCCCCAGAGATTCGCGCCCTTGGATGTTTAGGCCGCTCTTGCCCTCGTCTGAGTATTCTTTGACAATTTCCTTTCCACGACGTTTGGCGTATTCCCGGATGACATCCATTTGGTTGCTGGTCGAATACTGCTGGTGCTCCGTGGACATCCTCACGTAGGCGGCAGCATTGTTGGGTGGCAAGACTGTTCGGGCGGTGCTCATGGAAAATTAAGTTCGTTGCCGCGAGTGCCGAAGGCGAAATCGCGGCTTTCCAATTCCCTGGTTTTGCAGCGGTCGCCTCCAGCGGTGGGGAGTTTATCACTCAAGTATAATTCAGTGACCATTTTCATTTGCGCGGATGGTTTCTTTGACGCTTTTGATAATCGTGGAGGCGGAGCTGCCCTCACTTTCAGGATGCCCGGCGCAATAATGAACCGAGACTCCGGCCCGGCGGCAGAGATATTCATAATAGGCGCTTTCATCGGCATCCTGAAATCGGCCCCACCGGCTGACGTCATGCAGGAGGATGGCGGAGAATTTGATTTGACCGCCTTCGACGTCCCGGACCATCTGGTCCAGAGCTTCGCGGTCCCGGATGCTCACACCGCTCTTGCCGACGTCAAAATACTCTTCGACGATTTGCATTCCATGGCGTTTGGCATACTTCCGAAGGACGGCCATTTGATTGCTGGCCAGGTGCTGGTCTGTTGTGGCCGTTCTCACGTAGGTGGCGACATTGTTGGGAGGCAGGTTTGTTTTGGTAATTTTCATAAAAAATAAAACTGGTTCATCTGCGCTTAAAATTTGCGGCCTTGATCATTCACGCCACTCCGGCCCTCATCCGAGTATTCTTTGACGATCTGCATTCCACGGCGTTTGGCGTAGTCCCTGATGACATCCATTTGGTGGCTGGGCAAGTGCTGGAGGTGCTTCGTGGACATCCTCACGTAAGCGGCACCACGGCTGGCGGGCAGGTCTGTTTGGCCGGGACTCATGAAAAATAATGTTGGTTGCCACGCGTGCCGACGGCAAAATCGCGGCTTTTCAGTTCCCAAGTTGTGAAATGGACGCCCTCAATGGGGCGCCTCTCATCGCTCAAACATGATTCAGAAACCATTTTCATTCGCGTGGACACCTTTGCACGCGTTGGTTTTCAGGGAAATACATAAGTTGTGTGGAGGCGCGTCAGTTCGCCGGCGGCCCCGGAAAACATGGAGAGTGGCAGCGATAGCGACCAAACAGCGTGACGCCGAATTGGGCCACGAGGACCGCTGTAATCTTTTCAAGGTCCCCAAATGTCGCAGCCAAAAGCTGCCACCATCCGATTGAATCTGGGTGAGGCGGCGCACGTGCCACTACGGATCTGACAATGCGATCGATCTGTGGAAGCCATTCTGAATAGCGGTTCCAGTACTGCTTTAAAAGATGGAGCCATGAAAGCGCCCTGGTACCGATGGTCCCCTCGAAGAATTCGGTTATGGTGACGTTCAAGACCAAGCGGTAGGGTTGCACAAATGAGGGAAGGACACTGACCGTCTTGCCGCAAGCACGGCATCTAAACCGCCGCACGGAAATACGGAGAACACCACGTTCCACGTTCGTCACATTACGGGAATAATAGCCAAGCGCTTCCAGTGCATTTAAGGCGCGGCAATGAGGACATTCCCCAGGGGGCTCGATATTCCGCTGAAAGTTCCTGCTTACGTACTGAATGGCGCTCACGGGCACTGCGCGAATGATCTGCATGTTCAAAATTCATCAACGACCTGGCCGGCAAATGCCTGCGTTTCGGAAGGGATCTATGTTGCAGCCCAAGTTGCAGATGCCCCAGCATTCACGAGAGAGCCCCGATGCCATCCCAGGTTCAAAAATGACACCCCACCTCATGCTTGCGCCAGCTTTTCAGCCATCGTGCGCCTGCCCAGATGCGGGCAGCAGAAACTTCAAAATAGAAGGGGCGCGAACTCAACGCACCCTGTCCCGAGGCACCGCGAAGCGCCTGTTACACAAGCACGCCAAGCCGCGCCCGATTGGGCGCGTGCTCGGTGGATTGTGTAACGGGCTTGGAAAATTCGCGGTTTTCGGGACAGCCCGCAGCCGAAGCTACGCTAAATATTTAAATAATGATTCTTGATCGTTTTTTCTCGGTTCGTTTCAAACGCCGTTCAATTTATGGGATGGAACCCTTCACGGCAAGCAAGCATCCCATCCACCGCCTCTCAGCGCATGTTGCCGACCGCAGCCTCATGAAAGACCCTCTCCTCCAATAAGTTTGATAATTTGGCAGCAGGTGGCACAATCGGGGGGCCATGTCGGGACTACCAAACAACTTAGGCACGGATGACGGCCTTGAGAGAGGAATGGTCGCGGGTTCCACCGTTGGCTGAGGTTTAAAATGCCGCGCATTTTTGACAATATCGAAACTGAACTACTGCCCGCGCTTGAGCAAACATTGCTGGTGTCGGGTCGGGCGGATTTTTGCGTTGGCTATTTCAATCTCCGCGGCTGGAAAGCGATTGACGAACATATCGAGAAATGGCTGGGGGGAGAGGGGCGTCAATGCCGCCTTCTTGTCGGGATGCAGCGGCTCGCCCAGGATGAATTGCGCCTCGCCTACAGCCTTTTGCCTCAGGAGGATCAAATTAGCCAGCAGGCGGTCATCCGTTTGAAGAGGCGTCTCGCTGAGGAATTTCGTGCCCAACTCACTTTCGGCGCCCCCACGGATGCCGACGAAGCAGGGCTCCGCCGCCTCTCAAATCAGCTCAAGGCCGGCAAGGTGATCGTAAAACTGTTCCTCCGCCACACTCTTCACGCCAAACTGTACCTCTGTTTCCGCCCGGATCCCAACAATCCCATTACCGGTTTTCTTGGCTCCAGCAATCTCACGCTGGCGGGCCTGTCAAATCAGGGCGAACTCAACGTGGATATTCTCGACCACGACGCCACCATCAAACTCGAAAAATGGTTCAACGAACGCTGGAACGACCGTTGGTGTGTGGACATCACCAAGGAACTCATCTTGGTGATTGACGAAAGTTGGGCAAGGCCCGATTGTCCGCCGCCCTATCACATTTACGTCAAGATGGCGTATCACCTGGCGGAAGAGGCTCGGGCCGGCCTATCCGAGTTTACAATTCCCCCGGACATGCGCGATACACTGCTCGAATTCCAATCGGCAGCAGTTCGCATTGCGGCCCGGCATCTTGAGAAACGGGGCGGCGTGATCCTCGGCGACGTCGTCGGTCTTGGCAAAACGCTGATGGCCACAGCACTGGCCCGCGTGTTTCAAGACCCGCCACGCTCCCTCGAAACGCTCATCATCTGCCCCAAAAATCTCGTGGGCATGTGGGAGGACTATGCTCACCGCTATCGTTTGATCGCCCATGTCGTTTCCATCACCGAGACCCAAAACAAACTGCCCGATCTTCGCCGCTACCGTGTCGTGATCATTGATGAAAGCCATAATCTGCGGAATCGAGAGCGCCGGCGCTGGGCGGCGGTGCGTGATTATCTGTCACGCAACGCCAGCAAGTGCATCCTCCTTTCGGCCACCCCATACAACAAGGCCTACCTCGATCTGGCCAACCAGCTTCGCCTGTTCTTGAACCCAGATGACGTGGTCGGAATCCGCCCCGAGGAATATCTCCGGCGCGACTGTGATGGCCGCCCGGATGAATTTACCCGCCGCCATCAATGTGCGGTCAATTGCCTCTCCGCCTTTGAAAAGAGTGGTTACGCTGACGACTGGCGTGAGTTAATGCGGCTGTTCATGGTTCGCCGGACCCGCAGCTTCGTTGAAAGGAACTACGCCTTCACGGAATGCCCCACCTGTGCCGCGGTGTTGCTTCCCACCCAGGAAAAATGTCCCAACTGCCAGCGTCCGAAAGCCAAGGAGGACCGCCGCTTCCTCATCCTTGAAGGCGGTAGCCGTTTTCATTTTCCCAAACGCCAGCCAAAAACCCTCACGTTTCGGATCCGTGACAGCGACCCAAATGATCAATACGCACGGCTTTATTCCGACAAGGTGGTGGACACCGTCCGTGTCCTGCATCTGCCCCGTTACGGCCTCGCCAATTATCTCAAGCCTACGCCGGACGTGCCCCCATCGCAGGACGAGGCCGAAGTGATGGACAATCTCTCCCGCGCCGGCAAACGCCTGATCGGTTTTTGCCGAACCAATTTATTCAAGCGGCTGGAAAGCAGCGGCCATTCGTTTCTCCTTTCCGTCCGCCGGCACATCCTGCGCAATTACATCTTTTTGCACGCCTTGGAGAACAGCCTACCACTGCCGATCGGCACACAGGATTCCGCTCTGTTCGACACCCGTACCGAGGATCACGATAGCGATAGCACCATGTTCGGCGCCGACGGAGGCGGGCCTCAAATTCTGACGGAAATCACCGCCAAATCCCTGGCTGATTTCGCCAAAGCCGGAGCATCGGGCTACCAAACGCTCCGCACCGAGCACGCCCGCAATTTTGATTGGTTGCGGGCGGATGTCTTTATTGACGACCTTGCCGTGCATCTGCGGCAGGACGCTGAAAGGCTTTTCTCCATCCTCGAAATAGCGGGCCATTGGGAACCTGAGCAGGATCACAAGCTGGCCGAACTCCACAAGCTGGTGACGAAAAAACATCCCGGCCAGAAGATCCTCATCTTCTCTCAATTCGCCGACACGGTTGCTTATCTCGCGGCCCAGTTGCAGACGCGCGGACTGAATCAGATGGCGGGTGTCACCGGAGAGATTGAAGACCCGTCCCTGTATGCGCGGCGTTTTAGCCCGGAAAGCAACAGGGCACAGGACAAAGGGTCGCCCAAATACGTTCCACCCGCCGAGGAAATTCGGGTTCTGGTCGCCACCGACGTGCTTAGCGAAGGTCAAAATCTCCAGGATGCCGCCATCGTCGTGAATTTCGATTTACCATGGGCCATCATCCGGCTCATCCAACGGGCGGGCCGTGTGGACCGGATTGGCCAGAAAGCAGAGGAAATCCTGTGTTACTCGTTTGTCCCGGCCGAGGGTGTTGAACGCCTGATTCGACTCCGCTCCCGTGTCCGCCAGCGCTTGAGTGAAAATGCTGAAGTAGTTGGAACGGACGAAACCTTTTTTGAAGACGAAAAGCACGACACGGTCATCCGCGACCTTTTCACGGAAAAATCTGGAATCTTGGAGGACCCGGCGGATGACGAAGTGGACCTGGCTTCGCTTGCTTATCAGATCTGGAAAAACGCCTGCGACACCGATCCGTCGCTGAAAAAGACCATCCCCGATCTGCCTGGTGTCATTTTCTCAACCAAGGCCCTCTCCGCCATCCCTGCCAAGCCTGCTGAAGCGGCAGGCCCTAAACCGACTTCCGGCGTCATGGTTTACGTTCGAACCGCCGATGGCAACGACGCCCTGGCTTGGGTGGATGAAGAAGGTCGCACCGTCACCGAAAGTCAGCACGAAATTCTGCGGGCAGCGGCGTGCGAACCGTCCACACCAACCCTAGTGCGTCTGGCCAACCACCATCCGCTTGTGCAAAAGGCCATCGCCGGCATCCAAACGGAGCAAATCACCACCGGTGGACAACTCGGTAAACCGTCCAGCGCCCGCCGTCGGGTTTATGAGCGGCTAAAAGATTACGCCTCTCGCGTGAAGGACAGCCTGTTCGACATCAAACCACTCCATCAGGCCATCGACGAGATTTACGAATCTCCCCTCACCGAGGCGTCTCGTGATTTGCTCAATCGAGAACTCCGTACTGGTGTGAGCGACGAAAAGCTGGTGGCTCTTGTCCTGTCACTTCACGAGGAAGACAGGCTTTGCATTCCGAAGGAGGACGTGGAAGCCCGGGAACCCAAGATTATTTGTTCACTGGGAATCAAGAATAAAGTATGAGGTATGAAGTATGAAAGATGACTAAAAAAAGGCAATGCCCGGGCATTACTGCCCAAACAAAGCCTCCGGACCAAATAAATCACAGAACTGCACTGACGGAAACATAATTTTCAACGCGCCTTTCATAATTCATAATTTATCCGCCATAATTTCCCCATGAAACCCGACCCACTCGCCCTCCAAGCTGAAAAGCGCATCTTTTTGCTCCGCAGCCTGAGAGTTATGTTTGATTACGACCTCGCCGAGCTTTACGGGGTCGAAACTGGGGCGCTGAATCGGGCCGTCAAACGCAATGCCAACCGTTTCCCGGAGGACTTCATGTTTCAATTGACCGCTGAGGAATACGAGAACTTGAAATGCCAAATTGGCATTTCAAGAGACTGGGGTGGTCGCCGCCGCAGCCTGCCTTACGCTTTCACCGAACAGGGGGTGGCCATGCTATCCAGTGTTCTGAGCAGTCCCCGCGCCGTGCAGGTCAACATCGCCATCATGCGCGCGTTTGTCCGTTTGCGCGAGATGCTGTTGACCAACGCCGATCTCGCCCGAAAACTCGCAGCCTTGGAGGCCAAGTATGACTCGCAATTCAAAGTTGTTTTCGACGCCATCCGTCAGCTCATGACACCTCCCGATCCGCCAAGACGCCGCATCGGTTTCCGCCCAGAAGATTCATAATACTCTCTTATCCACCTTCCATGCCATTCGACTTCCAACGCGCGCGGCCCCTGCTTCAAAGCGGGAATCTTGCCAAGTTGTTTGTCGAGGAATTGGGCTGGGAACCGTGCCGCCAGAAACTCACGTTGCGCGCAGGGGAAGCCGATTTCACCTTTTCTGCCGTTGCCGAGAAACGTGGGTTCACTGCTTGGATTTGCAGTAGCACGGATGGGTGTCTGCCGGACCACTCGACGCGACTAAAACTCGACCGTTCCCTCACCCAAACCAGTTTCGAGCACCTCATTGTATTCGCCACGGGCGATTTCGCCCAGCAGTCCTGGACCTGGGTTCGCCGTGAGCCGGGCCGCCCGCTGTCCGCCCGCAAGCACGATTTCAACAGAAGCCAACCCGGCGACTCCCTCCTTCAAAAATTGCAAATCCTCTTCGTCTCGCTTGAAGAAGAGGAAAAAGGCGATTTGTCCACCATCACCATGGCGGGGCGGGCTCGCGCAGCCTTCGACATCGAGCGTGTCACCAAGGCATTCTACCGTGATTTTGACACACACCGTAAAGCCTTCCTGAAATTCATTGACGGAATCAGTGAAGTGGCCGATCGCGAATGGTATTCGTCGGTCATGCTCAATCGCCTGATGTTCGTCTATTTCATCCAGCGCAAGGGCTTTCTTGATGGGGACCATGATTATCTCCGCAATCGCCTGCACCGATGCCAGCAAGAAAAGGGCAAGGACAAGTTTTATACATTTTACCGCTACTTCCTTCTCCGGCTGTTCCATGAAGGCTTCGGCAAACGCCGCCAAGACCGGGCGCCAGACCTTGAAAAACTCATTGGAAACATCCCATACCTCAACGGCGGTCTGTTTGACGTGCATGAACTTGAAAAGCCTGACCGCTATGGCAAGGACATCCAGATTCCGGACAAAGCGTTTGAGCGCGTTTTTGATTATTTCGATCAGTACCAGTGGCATTTGGACGAACGTCCCCTTCGTGCCGACAACGAGATCAATCCCGATGTCCTCGGCTACATCTTCGAGAAATACATCAACCAAAAACAGATGGGGGCGTATTACACGAAAGAAGACATCACCGAATACATCAGCAAGAGCACCGTCTTACCCTGCCTGTTCGATGCCGCCCGTGCCAGATGCAAGGTCGCCTTTGAAAACCCCGACGGCCCGACCGTCTGGGACCTCCTCCACGAAACACCCGACCGTTATATTTACGCCGCCGTCCGCCACGGCGCGGACAAGAATCTTCCCCCTGAAATTGCTGTCGGCTTGGACGCCAGCAAACCCGACTTGATCGAACGCCGGAAATACTGGAACAAGTCCGCGCCGGGGGAGGTTGCGTTGCCCACCGAAATTTGGCGCGAGGTCGTCGCCCGCCGCCAGCGTTACGAAGAGGTCAAAAGGAAACTTACGTCCGGAAATGTCCGCGAGGTCAATGAATTCATCACCTTAAACCTCGATCTCCGGCAGTTCGCCCAAGACGTCATTCAGAGTTGCGAAGGCCCCGACCTGCTCATGGCCTTCTGGCAAGCCATTATCTCAATCACCATTCTCGACCCTACCGGCGGTTCTGGTGCTTTCATATTCGCGGCGCTCAACATCCTCGAACCTCTGTACGAAGCCTGTCTTGACCGAATGGAAGCGTTCTTGGCCGAATGGGGCGAGAATGGCCGCAAAACCCATCCCAATTATTACAAGAAATTCACCGAAGTTCTGGCCCGCGTGGACACGCACCCCAACCGCCGCTACTTCGTCCTTAAATCCATCATCCTGAATAATCTTTACGCCGTGGACATTATGGAAGAGGCGGTGGAAATCTGTAAATTGCGCCTATTTCTCAAACTTGCCTCCCAAGTCGAACCAAACGTGGCCCGCGACAATCTTGGCATCGAGCCGTTGCCGGACATTGATTTCAATATCCGAGCCGGCAACAGTCTCGTCGGCTACGCCACGGCGGAAGAGGTGCGCCGTTGCATGAAGGAACTCGGCGGCGGCCAGATGAGATTGATGGACGAAGGGGAATTCGGTAGCTTCGCACGATTCAACACCCGATGCGCGGATGTGGAACAGGCCTTTGCCAAATTTAGGCAACTTCAGACCGAGGGCGACGGCTCAGTGCCTTTTGCCGATAAGCAGGAACTCCAGAAACGCCTCAAAGCGATGGAAGACGAACTCAACCGTCATCTGGCAGGCGAGTACGGTGTAAAGGTGAACGACAAAGTTGAATTCGCCAAATGGGTGAAAGCCCACCAACCTTTCCACTGGTTCATTCAGTTCTACGGCATCTTGACCAACGGGGGTTTTGACGTCCTGATTGGCAACCCTCCTTATGTGGTGAACACACCGGAAAAGGTTGCATACCTAATTCGCGAGGGGCTTTTCGCCACTTACTCGTCAAAGAATCTTTATGCCTATGTATTTGAGCGCTCATTGCAATTAGGCAATCCAAACGCGGCAGTGGGAATGATCGTTCAGCTTACAGCCCTATCGGCAGAGAAAATGTCCTCTTTGCAGGATTTGCTTCTTTCCCGTGGCTCACTTGTCACGTCGGCATTTCCGCGTCGGCCAGAATCAATATTCGATGGGGTGGAAATGCCGGTCACAATCATGATCTCACGGTCGTCATCACCGACGCTCTACACTACGCGGGTCAACCGGTTTTACACCGAAGAGCGGCCCAGCGCTTTGGCCGCCATGGGATTCGCGCAGCACGGCATCCGACTTCACGGCCACCGGATCGCCAAGATCGGCTCTCCAATCGCCGTTGGCATCTATCGCAAGATTGAATCGCAAAAAGGAGTCCTTGGGTCCCTGACATCTTCTGCATCGAAGCACATCCTTTACTACCAAGAAGCGTGTCGATACTGGGTAAAGGCTTGCGTTGGGCTGCCGTTTTTTCGGCGCAATGGCGAGCGCATGCCTCCGCCACACGGAAGAACCTTATATTTGCGTGACGCCGGTTCCTGTGCATTTGCCGGGTGCCTGGTGAACTCAACTCTGTTTTATTGGTTTTACAGCACATTCTCGGATTGTGAACACATCAACGATGCCTTGATTCGGGATTTTCGGATCCCAGCCGAATCCAATCCATCAGACTGGATTGCCCTCGAATCGCGACTTGCTGAAAGTCAGAAACGTCACGCACGGCGCAAAACGATCGTCACAAAGCAGGGCCATAAGATCGAATACGATGAGATGGATGCGCCGCAATCGAAAACTATCCTCGACGAAATCGACACGGTGCTGGCGAAACATTACGGCTTCACGGCGGAAGAGTTGGATTTTATCCTAAACTACGACATCAAATACCGCCTCGGTCGCAGCTCGGAGGAAGAAGATGAGTAACCCGTCTCCTTCATTTCGAATTGAACGGATGCCTGGGGACTCACCTTTGCTCCAGGGAGTTCTTCAGTTGCACGCCGCCAACAAAAGTACTCTCGGTGCATTCCCTAAAGGGGCATTTGAGGAGGCCGCACTACGAAAATGGATCCTTGTTGCGGTCGCTCCAGACAATTCCGTTGCTGGATACGTTGTGTACCGACTGGCCAAGAATCGCGTCGCCGTTACCCACCTCGTAGCCGGCAAGAAATTTCATCGCCAGGGGGTTGCTCGCTCGTTGATGGACGTGCTAAAACTGGAAACCAAGCACCTGGCCGGAATCAGCCTCAAGTGTCGCAGGGATTACGACCTCAGCCACATGTGGACAGGCTTTGGGTTCACCGTTCGGCACACGAGGGAAGGCCGAGGGCGGGATAGAGCATTATTAGACTGTTGGTGGTTTGACCACGGTCATGAAGATCTTTTTTCGTTCGCGGCCGCGCAGGATGACGATTCGGGCGTCGTCCAGGTCGCCATGGATGCAAACGTCTTTTTTGACCTGACTTGCGACAATCGGATCCAAGGGGAGGACACCAAGGTCCTGGAAGCAGATTGGCTGGAAGACAGCATCGTTCTTTGTGTCACCCAGGAAATTTACAACGAGATTCACCGCGGGGGCGATGAGGCCAAAAAGAAGCGGGCCAGGGGCGCGGCAGATGGTTTCCGTCTTCTGAAAACCACAGATGAGACAATCGTGCGGCTGGAAGCGGAGCTGAAGCCGCTGTTCAAGGATGCGGTTCTCGATCACGATCTTTCGGACTTGCGTCATGTCGCGCACGCCATTGCGGCTGAAGTACCTTTTTTTGTCACCCGGGATGCTGGGGTAATTTCTTGGAGCGAAATGATTTTTGAGAAATATGGGCTTCGGATTCTCCACCCCACTGATTTGATTAATCACCTGGATACCCTTAGACGCGAGGCGGAGTATCGCCCGTCTAGTCTGGAAGGGTCCCGCTGGCGCGAGCGGCTGGTCACGAAGGAAGACGTCAAAAAAATCGTGGCTGAATTTAAGCACCCCAATAAAGCTCGATCCAACGACTTTGTACGGACCGTTCGGCATTACCTTGCACACCCTGATGAATGGGACAGCCGGCTCATTCTGGACAACGAAAGCGCCGTCGTCGTTTACTTCGTCCGGTCCAAAGCCGATACGGGACAAGTTGATATTCGCCTGGTTCGGCATTCAGATCATCCGCTGGCACCGACGCTCCTGCGCCACATTTTTCACGCGTTGAACCGCAGCGGCGGCCGGACCGTGAATCGTATCATTTCGGTTTCGGACCCGGAATTGAGCGGCCCAACCAAAAGCGCCCTCGCGGACATTGGATTCCTCGCCGACGGTGACAAATGGTGGAAATTGTCCGTCGAGGGAATTCTGACCCGCCAGGAACTCGCAGCAAAAGTCAGCAGCAGCAAGCTCCCGCCGCCTTTGAAAGAAAAACTCTCGACGGCGGGGTGGTTCCATGAGGCCGCCGATGTCGAAACCGCGAGATCGGATCTCGAGGGAGCGTTCAGTCCGGTCAAAATCGTCAGTCCCGGCACCCCCTGCTTCGTCGTCAGCATTCGCCCTTACTGGGCGGCGCATTTCTTTGACATTCCCGTTGGCGGCCAGACGTTGATGGATCTGAAAGAGGGGCTCCATCTCGGAATCGAGGGCGTTTACTATTGTTCTGCAAAAAATACATTCCTCCAAGCGCCGGGCAGGGTTCTCTGGTATGTGAGCAAGGGACCTAAGCAAGACGGGTCAATGACAATTAAAGCATGCTCCCATCTGGAGGAGGTGGTTTCCGGCACCCCGAAGCAGCTTTTTCCAAAATTTCGTCACTTGGGCGTTTTTGAGTGGAAACATGTATTGGCCGCGGCGGGCGAAAAGCTGGAAAACAACCTGATGGCATTCCGATTCAAAAGAACGGAGCGGTTTATTCGCGAAATCCCCATGAATGAGCTTTCCGAACTCGGAATTGCCCAGCCAGTGAACCCGCGCCGAATTACGGATGCCCAATTCGCGACACTTTATCAACGTGGAATGAAAATAGATCAAAAATGAGTAAACACGCCCTCCTGCTCTCAATACGCCCCCGTTTCGCCCAGATGATCTTTGCTGGCACAAAAACGGTTGAACTCAGGCGTGTGCGCCCGACCATCAAAGCCGGAGATCTCGTGTTGGTTTACGTCACCTCCCCCACCAAGGAGTTGCAAGGCGCATTTAAAGTCAGCCAAACCGTCACCGGCAGCCCTGCGTCAATATGGAAAAAGTTCGGAAAAAAAACCGGCGTGACCCGCGCTGAATTTGACACGTACTTTAGCGGGAAGGATCAGGCGCACGCCCTCATCATCGAGGACGCGTGGACACTCCCGAAGCCCGTTCGGTTGGCCTGCCTGCGCGAGGAAAAGCAAGGGTTCCGCCCGCCGCAAAGTTTTCACTACATTCGAGGAGGAGGATTTGCCTCCTCGTTTGGCATACCTCTGCCGAATTAAATTATGCGCCAAATTGACAGAACATGCTTGGCAACGATGCAATCGCCGGTTCGCCACTTGATGGCCGACCATCTGCCAAACTCAATTTTTACCATCGCCCCGGAACGCCAGGCCGAGTTCGACACGGCGCTTAACGATTTCGATCTTATCTTTGTTTCAGAGCGCCGTTGGAAATTCTGCGCCTATCCCGAGCGAACACCCCGCGAAATCTGGATCAGTCGCGGCGCGGTCGAATTGATATGGGGTGCGTCACTCGCCCACTTTCTTTTCTACACTCGGATGATTCAGCGCAAGAAGTTCGACCGACCCACCGAAATTGATCCACACTCCGACCCCACTGTGAGTAACGCGCTACTTCTGTTGCGCTGGGCCATCGACTGCCAATTGAAGAACGATGAGGCTGATAACTGGCCAACAAGCTTGCCTTGCCCGCTCCAGTCACCGCCCAGGGAATCAGATGAAAATGTTGTCAGCGGTCACTCAAAACCAGCCAGTAAGGGTCGAATGAAAACCAGCCACTTTGAGGGAAGCATTGCGGATTGGGCAGCCGGGGCTGCTCTTGGGCGCAATGAACGAACTCAACGTGAACTTGCA
>Ga0224554_1000167_pt1 | contig 60321 bp, 49 predicted proteins | sample 714S22024metaG_FD_180666 | JGI IMG/M metagenome (GOLD analysis project Ga0224554, IMG submission 180666) | Peat soil microbial communities from Stordalen Mire, Sweden - 717 S2 20-24 | ecosystem: Environmental > Terrestrial > Soil > Wetlands > Peat | place: Sweden: Norrbotten County, Stordalen... | reverse complement strand
CACTACTTGGCGCTTGTGCGGCGGCGCTGAACAATGATGCCGAATACGATGGCACAGAGCACGGCAGCGGCAATACGAACGATCGTGGTGGTTTCCATATCGGTTCTCCTTTCTCTCAAAACGGTGCATCAATCGATGTTCCCAGCCCGCAATACTTCCGGAGCCGGGCAGCGGAGTTCGCGCATTTTTGCGGCGCCGCCAGAAGATCCGCGCAGGCCACACTACTTGGCGCTTGTGCGGCGGCGCTGAACAATGATGCCGAATACGATGGCACAGAGCACGGCAGCGGCAATACGAACGATCATGGTGGTTTCCATAGCAGTTCTCCTTTCCTCTCCCTATTGACCGATATTGAGAGTTGTCATGATTTGAATGGCCGCGGGTCCGAGAACGACCACAAAAAGCGCGGGGAAAATGAACAGCACGAGCGGGAAGAGCAGCTTGATGGTGAGTTTTGCCGCCGCCTCCTCCACAGCCTGCACGCGTTGAACTCTGAGGGTATCGGAATGAGTGCGCAGCGTCTTGCCGATGCTTGTTCCCAATTGTTCCGATTGAATAAGCATGGAAACGAGACTGCGGACACAATCCAGGTCGGTGCGTTCGGCAAGGTGCTTCCAGGCTTCGCCACGAGGGCGTCCAGCACGTTGCTCGAGCACGACAATGGTCAACTCATCGCACATTTCCGGCTGCGCCTTGGCCAATTCCTGTGCGGCGCGCGCCGTTGACTGGTCCAGGCTAAGTCCCGCCTCGATGCAGATGATCAGAAGATCGAGCACATCGGGCAGGCCGCGGCGAATTTTGTCCTGGCGCTTCTTGATCTGCCTTCCCAACCAGAAATCCGGCCCCAGGAATCCGAGACCCAGAGCTGCGCCATACACGAAAAGCGGGTTGACTTTCGCGAAGCCGGTGGCCAGGGCCAAAGTACACAGCAGGAGGGGAATCAAAACCTTGGAGCCATAGAACAGCTTGACCGCGGACTCCTTGCGAAAGCCGGCGCGATTCAGGCGCTGCAATGTGATGGAAACTTCCGCCTTGCTCTTTGGGATGACACTATCGAAGCGCTCGACCACGCCGCCAATGGTGAGGCCAGTCTCCTGGATGGTGTCAAGCAGCGTCTTCTTTTTGCGCTGCGGATTGATCACGTCGGAGATTCTCTGGAGCATGGCCTCGCGATAGAACAGGAGCAGGCCGCCGCTCGCGATCAAAAGAAAAACGACACTAAAGGAAAAAAGCGCGAATGCCATAAGTTCCCTTCAAACATCCATGTTGACAATGTGGCGAATGATCAAGCCGCCAACGATGATCATGCCGAAAGCTGTCCACATCAGCTTGAGGCCGATTGCAGTCGTCCACAAAATGCTCATCATTTTTGGGTTGACGGCGCACAGGGCGCATCCCGTCACCACCGGAAGCAGGCTGAGAATCAACCCTGAGAGGCGTCCCTGCGCCGTATGTGTGGCGATCTTGCGCTTGAGACGGAACCGCTCCCGGATGACATGAGCGGTTTTGTCGAGAACTTCCGCAAGATTTCCCCCGCTCTCCTTTTGGATCAGAATCGCGGTTGCGACAATTCTGAGATCTTGCAGGGGAACGCGGTTGATCAGGTTGTCGAGGGCGGTCTTCAGTTCCAGGCCGAAGTTCTGCTCCTCGAAGCACGATCTGAATTCGCAGCCAATGGGGTCGGCGCACTCGCGAGCCACCAGGCCCATTGCAGCGATGAGACTATGCCCGGCGCGGAGGGCGCTCACCATCAAATCCAGCGCTGGCGGCAACCCGGCTTGAAAGCTGTTAAAGCGCTTGGTTCGCTTGAAGAGCACATAGCCAATCGGCACCGCGCCGAAGACCAATCCGACGCCGAGAGTCGGGAGCAACTGCGCGAACCGCAGGTAAACCAGATAAGCCGGAATGGCGAAGCCGAGACCGCACATGGACATCAGTTGGCCGGCGGTCCACTTGAGATCGGCCTGTTTGAGCAGGGTCTGGAGGAGCGGCGCCAACTGGACGTTCAGGAGCTTTTGATTCAGCCATGGGATGCCACTGAACCGGGTGCTCTTGCGAAGATCGACCAACTTCTCACGAATCTGCGGAGTCTCGGTGGCCAGGGCCGATTCGAGTGTTGCGACAACCTGTTTGGCCTTCTGAGAGGCCCCTTGCCCGCCGGCGACCAAGAGCAGAGCGACGACCGAAAACGCGCCGACGAAAACCAATGTGACGATCAATCCCATAAGAGTGGACCTCCTTTCCGGTTAGTTGACGAGCGTTTCGTGTTCAAACAGGCTTGGCGGCAGGATGACTCCCGCGATGCGCAGCCGTTCGAGGAACTTGGGGCGGATGCGAGTCGGCATAAAAGATCCAATGACCTTGCCATCGGGACCGATCCCCTTTTTGGTGAAGTTGAAGATCTCCTGCATGCTGATGACGTTCTCTTCCATGCCGGTGATCTCGGAAATGCTGGTCACCTTGCGCGTTCCATCGCTCATGCGCGAGGCCTGAACGACGATGGTGATGGCGGAGGCAATCTGCTGGCGAACGGATTTTTCGGGCAGATTCATATTGCCCATGGCGACCATCGATTCAAGCCTGGAGATGGCGTCGCGGGGCGTGTTGGCGTGAACCGTGGTCATGGAACCTTCGTGGCCGGTATTCATGGCCTGCAACATATCGAAGGCTTCTTCACCGCGCACCTCGCCCATGATGATGCGGTCGGGGCGCATACGGAGGCAATTGATGAGCAGTTGGCGCTGGCGAATTGCACCCTGGCCTTCAATGTTGGGGGGGCGGGTTTCGAGGCGGACAATATTCTCCTGCGCAAGCCGGAGTTCGGCGGCGTCCTCGATGGTGACGAGCCGCTCGTTGTTCGGGATGTACTGAGACAGGATGTTGAGGAAGGTGGTTTTGCCGGCGCCAGTGCCGCCGGAGATGACAATGCTGATGCGGGCTTTGACCGCGGAAGACAGCAGTTCCATCATCTCGGCGGAGATGCTCTTCAACTGCACGAGTTGGTTGGCGGCCAAGGGGCCCGTCCCGAATCGGCGGATGGACAAGGAAGGTCCGTCGAGCGCGAGGGGTGGAATAATGGCATTCACACGAGAGCCATCGGGGAGGCGGGCATCGACCATCGGCGAGGTCTCATCGACTCTGCGGCCGACGCGCGACACGATGCGGTCGATGATCTGGAGCAGGTGGCGATCGTCGCGAAACGACGTATTGACCCTGGAGAGGAGACCGCCTTTCTCAACGAACACATGGTCCTTGTCATTGACCAGGATGTCAGAGACCTTTGGATCGCGGAGCAGGGGTTCCAGCGGACCAAGGCCGAACACTTCGTCGAGCAGATCGGCCTGAATCTTTTCCTGCTCTTCGTAGTTCAGCGGCACACGCTGGTCGGCGATGATCTCCTTGACGATGCCGGAAACTGCCTGGCGCGCCTGGGAAGAGTTGACGCGCGACAGCTTCTCAAGATCCAGCTTGGAGATCAGGGTCCGGTGTATTTCCGCTTTGTACTTTTCCAGATTCAGCAGTTCCACGTTACACCTTCCGTCGAGAGAGAAACGTCATGCACAGAGCCATCATTTTTTGAAGAAGCTGAAGACTTTCTTCCTGGTTGCGGCTTCGGGTTCGGGTTGTCCGGAAACGGCTCTGGCCATCTGCCGGATGAGCCGTGAAATGGGTGAATCCGCAAGCGCCAGGGGAGTGGCGGTGTTCTGCATCTGGCGCACAGCGGCAAAGTCGTTGGGAATCTTCCAAGTGGGCGGCCTGGTGAGAGCCTTCGTAATATGCTCTTCAGCCACACCCAGGGAACGAGGATCGAACCGGTTGATCACGATTTCGAGTTTCGGACCGCCTCCGGTGAAGAACTGAGAGATCAGGCGGTTAGAATTGCGCAGATCGGGGATGGAGGCCTGGGTGACCAGGTAGACGGTGAACGCGTCCCTGAAGAGAGCGGTGCCGGTTAAATCGAGTCTCGACCCCACATCGACGACCACGTTGTCAAATTCCTGCCGCGCGACGTGGAGCAGTTTGTCGATCGCCTCATTGCTGGCGTCATACTGGGGAAACTTGCCGGGAGCCGCGAGTACGGTCAGTCCCGAGCTATGCTTGACCAGCAACTGACTGAGAAAATTGGCATCCAGCCGGCCGGCTTGCTCAAGGGCGCTGATTGTGGAGAATTCAGTGACGATGCCGAGGTTCAGCGCGACGTCGCCCAAGGGGAGATCGAGGTCGATCAGCAGCGTGCTTTCAGAGGCATTCAGCGCCAGAGCCACCGCAAAATTGCAGGCGAGGGTGGTGACTCCGCCGCCGCCCTTGGCGCCGAGAAATACGAGCAGGCGGCCGTTTGCCTCTTTTTGGGGGCGAGTGGCAGGACGACGAGCCGCGGCCCGTACCATAGCCTCTCCCACGGCATTGTGTTCGAAGGGCGGAGAGAGAAACTCCCGAACCCCTGCACGCATGCAGCGGACCAGCAGTTCCGGATCGGATTTTCCCGAATAGACCATCACGGTCTTCGAGCTCCTGACGCAGATGCTCTCCACTAGTTCGAGGGCAAATTCCGGGAAACTATCCAGGTCAATCACGAGGACGTCGCAGTTTCCTTCCAGCAGTCCCGGCACACCGTCCAGACCGGCAGGATAGGGATGAAGCTCACGGACTAAAGCGCCATTGCATCCGGCAATCGCAAGCGCCAACGAGTTGCGCCGCTGGTCGTCGGGTCCGATGATCGCAACCGGCAAACGGGCGGCGCCGAAGGGATCGGGATAGGGAGAATCGAGATACGGGGCATACGAGGCACTCACGGGCGCGCCGCCCCTTAGGGTTTGCACCTGTTCGTCCGGGCTAACCTGAATCCCAAAGGGTGTGTCAAAGTCCTGCATAGCGTATATTCCGATCCTCAATGCGAAAAGAAGGAAATGAGTGTTCCGATTGCGATGGCCGGTGCGTAAGGGATTTTGCGCTTCCGTGGATTAGCCAGAACCATCTCCGGATCGCGGACTGAGCCGGGCCCCTTCCAGCCGAAGACGAGGTTGCCCGTTCCGGTGAACAGGTCTTTGAGAAATCCACCAAACAGGGCCCAGGACAGAACCATGACACCCCCGGCCAAGCCGGTGATGACGAGCGCAATGAACAATTGGTCGGGGCCGATCCAGGCCCCGATGGCGGCGCACAGCTTGACGTCTCCCGCGCCCATGCCGCCCATCCAGAAGAGAAAACCGTAAATGAGAAGGCCAAGTCCGAGACCCTCGAAGCTTTGGCCGAGGCCATGCCAGCCATGGAGCCAACCGGAGACAGCGATGCCGATCGCCAGGAAGGGGAGCACCAGCCAATTCGGAATGCGGCGGCTGCGCACATCCGTGAAGGTCGCGACGGCGAGGACGATCACAGTTGGCCACCAGGCGAATGAGTTCATGCTCAGGCTCCTTGCCCCCGGCATTCAGGGGACAATCATCCTAGAGCAATTGCCCAACCAAATCGGCGCGAACCCAAATCGTCTGAAGTCAAGCAGTTAGTTGTTTGGCATTCGGCGTGGTGTAGACGAATGTTTACGGGCGGCGATGGGGGTGAAGCGGGGCGTATACACCCCGCCGGGTACAGCTTCAGAGCCACAAACGGAGCTTGCGGGAGGAGCGGCGGCGGATTCGCAATGAGCGCGAAGACAAACCGGCAACCTCCCCGCCCCAGGTTTGCGCTGCGCCGGTTACGACACTGACTGGGTCGGACCTGAAGGCGCCCGGAACTCAAAAGGCCGAGCTCGAGGCTGGTATTGCGGCGCCATTGAACGCATGGGAGGCGACGCACCTGGAAGAATATATATGCGCAATGAGGGGTTTGTGGATAGTTACGGAGGTGTTGCCGGCGTAATACGAATGGGTGATTGACACCTGGAGGCACCCTCAGGATTGATCGGGGCAAAAGCTCTGCTGGTCCTGGGATGGGAGCCGATCGAATGTACTTCTCGGTCCGTGACCGGATGAAGATGTTCTATCCAATGGACGAACGTGGGCCGGGAGGCCCACGCTACAGCCGGCCAGGAGGCGCTACATTTCCAAAAGGAACATTTTCATACGGCCAAAGAACTAGGAAGCAGTTGCATCTGCGGCACCCCTTCGACAGGCTCAGGGGAGGCTTTAAAGCCGCGCCCTGCCACAATTTGGACTTGTGCGCAGGTTCCTTGACGCATGGGTGAAACCTCGCGTTCCATTCACGTTGCGGTGCGCTCCACAGCCTCCATGGACCCGGTGCTTCAATGCTTATTACCAAAGGAGCGTTGAAATGGATCTGGCCGGTGACTCGCCTCATTACAGCGATCAAAAGCGCCGATAAGTGGAGGCAGAGAGGCTTTTCCCATCCGGGCTTGGTCATCGCGAAATGCGCCTGGTCAAGGGAGGCGGCCCCAGCCCCAACGGGAGATGTGGCCTGGTGTCAGTTAAAGAGCAGTACCATCGCGTCATTGCTCTACCACTAAACGGGCATTGGCATTCAATTCGCTGAAGCAAGATCATGATGACAAGGTTCCAGCTTCTCAATTGATTCCCAGCTTCTCAATTGATAGTGTCAGGCGGCATGCGGGGACAAGGTTCACCCAACCATGATTAAAATCGGACTCTATTCGGAAGACCGCACGCTGCACCCTCTTCTTTCCTCTGCCCTTGGCAAGGAATTCCAGCTCCTTTTGGAGTCGGACCAGGAGGGAATGAACAGCCTGGTGTCTACCGGGGGCTGCGACGTCATGATTCTGGATTTGAACTCGAATCATGATTCTTTGCAGGAGCGCATTGGATTTACCCGGAGTTTGATTGCAGCGAATGTTCCTTCGGTGGTGATGGCCGACGATGGGCTTCGGTCCACCGCGTTTGAACTGGTTCGGTCGGGAGCCTTCGGCTACTGCCGCAGACCGCCCTCGATTCGCGATCTGAAGACGATGCTCAGCAGGGCGTACGAGAATTCCTCGCTGAAGCAGCAACTCCAGACGGTGCAGGAGCGGCTGGAGGAGCCCGGCAGTTGCGACCGGCTGATCGGATCGAGCCCGCAGATGCAGCGGGTATATGAACTTGTGCACCGTGTCACGAATCTGAATGCATCTGTGCTAGTGACCGGGGAGAGTGGAACCGGAAAAGAACTGATCGCCCGCGCCATTCACAATCTTGGATCCCGCTCCAACCGCCCATTTGTGGCTGTATCCTGCGGCGCCATTCCTGAAACATTGATCGAGTCCGAGTTGTTCGGGCATGAAAAGGGCGCGTTCACGGGTACGGTGGGGGCGCGCGAAGGCTACTTTGAGCAGGCGGCCGACGGTACGCTGTTCCTGGATGAGATCGGGGACCTGAGCGTGTTCACACAGGTCAAGCTGCTGCGGGTTTTGCAGCAGATGGAATTCAACCGCCTGGGCAGCAACAAACTCATCCCATTGCGAGCACGCCTGATTTTCGCCACGCACAGAGACCTAGCCAAACTGGTGGCCGAAGGCAAGTTCCGTCAGGATCTTTTCTACCGCATCAACGTCATGCGGATCGATTCACCGGGGCTCCAGGAGCATCCGGAAGACATTCCCAAGATTGCCAGGCATTTTCTGCGGCACTATGCGCAGGTGTTTCAAAAGCCGATGGAGAGCATTGAGCCGGAAGCAATGGCGGCGCTGCAGAGTTATTCCTGGCCGGGCAATGTGCGCGAACTCGAAAACGTGATGCAGAGGGCCATCATCCTGGCTGCCGGACAGACCGTTCGCCAGGAAGATTTGTCGTTGACCACGCAGGAGGAAGATGGCGCCGACATCGAAGACGCAATCGACATCGGCGATTACCATCCCGCAGGCTCGTTCGAGCGGCAACTGCGCGACTATAAGGTCAAGCTGGCCGTCGCTGCCGTTCGCGAGAACAATGGGAATAAGACGCTGGCTGCCCGCAGCCTGTGCATCTCCCGGGCCTATTTGCATCGCTTGATCAGGCTTGACGAACCCGACGCGACCTTTGAACAGGATCTCAGGCAGTCGGTGACTGCGTGAGCAGGGGATTGCCGGTTGCACAGGACAAGGTCTTTGGAATCCCTGAACAAGTTTTCTGGTGAAGCAGCTAGGTCCGTGACCGGATGAAGATGTTCTATCCAACGAACGAACGTGGGCCGGGAGGCCCACGCTACAGCCGGCCAGGAGGCCGGCGCTACATTTCCAAAAGGAACATTTTCATACGGCCAAAGAACTAGTCCCTCAAGGGATAAAGCCCACGTTGATTTTGCAACATTTGCGGCACGCGACCCAGGGGTGTCCCTGGGTACCCCGGTCGTGCCCTGACACTTCTTGCAACCCGGAATGAGCTTTTCCGCAGACTGCAAAGCCCATACCTTTCAAAACGCCGACTTATGCAGAGACTTCCTAAGTGTGCAGGTTATAACTGGGCGGGCCGGCGATCACCAGACCGCTCTTCTGCCGTCCGTGAATGTACCAGCAGCACCATGTCGTCTCGTGGAACTGGTCGGCGGGCGGAGCAATCAAGTCCCTGTAAGTAACTTTCCCGCATATAAAAAGCTTTTCTTCCCAGCTCTCAATCCGCCTGAATGTTTCATCGGACGCGCAGACCCCTTTCAGATCGTCCCGGCCGAAGGGCTTGATGGCGGTGGACTCGCCCGGCAGCAGAATGATGGGAACGGCTGGTGCGGCTTGCTGCTCATTTCCATACTCAGGGGTCGCGGGAAGGTGAATTTCATCCAACGCGATCTCGATGTGGTCGAAGGCCGCAATGATGGTTGCCGGGGTGCGGCCGCGATTGGTTGCCATTACGCTAAAGCTGTTCTCAACCGTCCTGGATGGCTCGACGGCGATCAGGATCCAGGGCCTTTCTGCATCGATGATGGATTGGGCAATCAACAACGCGGCGCGGGCGCTGTCTTTGGCGGCTGAAACAGCGTCTTCGGCTGAAGCGGTTTGGCGCGCAATCTTTTTCAGCGTGGAAACGGCCAGCATGATTCCGGCGTATCCCAGAATAACGAGCACGAGATAGGCAGCCCACAAGATTCGATCGTGCCAGGGCCACGATGCAGGCGCTGGCGCCGGAAGGGTGACGATCATGCGAGGCTGCTGATCCTCGCAGGGGACGCCGTTGCAATCGGTCTTGCCGGTTTCCGTAGCTTGCGGCGCGGCGATGGAAGAAGTGGAAGGCGTCGTCTGCCGATTGCCGTCGGCAGGTTTGGCTGCCTGCCCGGAGGCTGGCACATACGCCTGGGAGATGGCCAATAGCAACGCGCATAAAGCCAAACGCCGAATCACCATGGCGCAAATGTACCACACGAACTCCCGAGGCGGCGTGGGAGAAGGTACTCCGGCTGTCTGGACAATGGCCGCGCGAAAGCGCGGGGCGGCCCAGGAGGGCTACGCTTTTCGAGCCTCTGCTTCAGCCAGCCATCCGCGGCGCAAGGTCTCGGCGGGGATGCTGGATAGGTAAGGCTTGATATCGAGAATCGGCGTTCCGTCCAGCATGTCGACGCCACGAACGTAGAGCGATCCCTGGTCGCGGCGAAGCAGTTCAACGACGGTCAGGCCGATCGGATTTGGCCGTCGCGGAGATCGAGTGGCAAACACGCCGTGCGGCCGATCGTCGGAGGGCGGGGCGGCACTCAAGTCGAAGCCGTCGGAGCGGTCGAAGGTCCAGAGCACGAACAGGTGAGAGAAGCCCTCGATGTCGTTGAGCCCGGGCTCAAACTCCGGCAGGATCTTGAGCACTCCTTCTGCTGTGTGTTTGGCGCCAAGGCCCTTGGGAATGGCGGCTGTCTCTTTGAAAGGGCTACTTACGAATCCAATGGGCCGGGGCGTAAACATGAGCGAGTGTTCCTCAGCGCAGCAGGCAGACGCAGGCGGAATCTGCACTTTTGCCGGTTTGGCAGGTTGTGGGAGTGATTGGTGGACCTGATCGGGATCGAACCGATGACCTCTTCCATGCCATGGAAGCGCGCTCCCAGCTGCGCCACAGGCCCACTTGCTGCAGGGATGCAACTCTCCTATTGTCTCCGCTGGGGCGTGATTCGTCAAACACAAGCCGCGTCAGGAACCGGAGTGGGCTGAAATGCGGGTTGAGCCTGGAAATATAAGGGAATTCAAAGGGATCCAAGGGGATCGAACCGATCCCAAGTCCGGATGGATGGGCACGGCACAGTTCCGGGATGGGTGGCAACTGCCCCCTGGGAACCGTCTGGAGAAACAAAACGTGCGTGACCGGGAACACTTTGGGTAGGGTCCGGTGTCTAAAATAATAGAGAGCGCGGGACATTCGGTGAGAAGCCGATGTTCCGTTTCCCGCGCACTCGGGGCAGCATCGGGTTTCCGGCGGCAGATTTTGAGTCCGTTGGGTCGAGTGGCCGCGACAAAGCCGCAGAGCCAAGACAAGGCCGCAGAGCCAAGGCAAGGCCGAAAAGCGGCGGCAGATTCGGACGATCGGTATTCGGGCATTTCGCATTCGGGCAAATTGATCCGGCGAAAATGAAAGATGCCAAGGGTGCGAATGTTGCGGTAAGGTGGGAGGACACTGAGATGCAGGCGGACCTCACCATGGGCAATCTTGCCAGCGCGTTAACGCTCCAATCCGAAGAAGCGGCTCTGATTGCGGAACTTCGAGCCGGCTCGGAGGAAGCGTTCGCGTGGTTGATCGCGCGCTTCCACCAGCCGATCTACTCCCTGCTGGCGCGCACCGTGCAGGACCCCGCCGATGCCGCCGACCTGACCCAGGAAGTCTTCGTGAAGGTATTCCGGGGTGTAGGGAATTTTCATGGTGGTTCGTCGTTGCGGACCTGGATCTACCGGATTGCTCTGCACGAGGCCTCGAACCAGCGGCGCTGGTGGATGCGGCACAAGCAGCAGGAAGTGCCCATCGAGCAGGAGACGAGCGAGGGGCAATGCGGCTCGCCAACGCGGCTGATCGATATGCTGGTGGACCCGTCCGAAGGCCCATTTGAGGCGGTGGTTCATGGCGAGAACCGAGCGCGGGTTGAGGCGGGTTTGAAGCAGGTGCCTGAACCGTTCCGCAGTACGCTGATCCTGCGCGATATCGAGGGGTTTGTCTACGAGGAAGTGGCGGAGATGCAGGGCGTGAATCTGGGGACGGTCAAGTCGAGGCTGGTCCGGGGACGAGCCTGTTTAAAGTCGATTCTGACGGCATCGGCGGCCGGTGCAAGCCACCCGGCGCCTACAGCATATGAGGCAGTTCTGGGAGAGGAGGCGCGATGAGTGGATGCAATGCAGTGCAGGCAAGGTTTACGGAGTATCTGGATGGCCAACTGAACGGACATGAGATGCAGCGCATCGCCGCCCACCTGGAAGATTGCCGGGAGTGTGCCCATGAGTGGGCATCGCTACGGCAAGTGCAGTCGTCCCTGGCTTTGTTGGGCCCAGTGCCGGAGCCGGCAGACCTGCTGTTGCGGATTCGCGTGGCGGTGAGCCAGGAGCGAGCGCGCAGCCGGCGAAGCGTTTTCCAAGGCTGGAACCTGGCCTGGAAAAACACCGTAGGTCCATTCCTGCTGCAGGCCTCGGCCGGGTTTGCCAGTGCGGTGCTGCTGCTGGGCACGGTGATTGTGCTGGTCAGCATGTTTGCCCAGCCGGAATCGGCGCAGGCCAGCAAGGACGAACCGCTTGGAAATCCCACGGCGCCTCGCCTGGTGAGTCTCTCAAGCGGTGCGGGCAACAATCAGATCGACAGCTTTTCCGGCCCGGTGGTGGTGGAAGCCTATATCAATGGCGCGGGTCAGATGTACGACTATCGCATCGTCTCCGGGCCCAACGACGATGCGACTCGCTCGCAGATTGAGAACATGCTTCTGACCGGCCGCTTTGAGCCGGCGCGTTTCTTCGGCCAGCCAGTGCGCGGTCTGGCGGTGCTGTCGTTCTCCGGCGTGTCAGTGCGCGGATAAGACAATCGAGCATCATCCATCCCGTTTGACGGGATAGGAGACAGAGAACTCCTCCAAAACTGCCCTCCCATTGCATATACGCACTTGGTTATTAGCGCAGGTGTAACTGATGAGTTGCCGGTCATTCATCCGGAACGACGCCCTTAAATTGACTTTGAGAATCGTGCCCGGTGGCGATGCGAGGCCGTTCGCTGGTAGCCGGCGCAGAGAAAAGACTCCAACTCGAACGACGTCGACGGAGACCTAAAGAAATCCACGACCGCTTGGCCGGGCGGCCTGGAGAGGAACAGCCAGTTGAGACACCATACATCGGGCGTCGGCTATTCTCTCGTCCGAAACAGCAAAAGTCGCGGGCCTTATAGGTCGTGAGGGCAGCAATCCCTGGCAGGACATCTTCCCTGGGTACCCGGCGACGTCATCACAATCAGAGTGGCGGATTGGCGAGCTTCCCAGAATTGCACAAGTTTTTTTGCCCTATCGACAACAAAACCGAGTAGAGTAATTCCGAACACCTCTCTCCCTCCGCTCGATGCGTGGCGCTTTTGTCGCGCTTCGGCGGGGTGTGGAGTCCGTTGGCGATCTGGCTTTTTCACGTAGTTTTTAAGGTGACTTGCGATGAACGATGTCATTTGCCCACGCTGTGGCGGGACAAATTCGCCAAATTCAGCGTTCTGCGGAACCTGCGGAACTCCGCTGGCCGCTCAACAATCAGGCGCCTCCGCTAACAGTTCGTCGTCGCCGGGGTGGCAGCAACCTGCCGCGAACCAAGCTCCGCCCCCCAACCTCAATCCGCCTCCACCCAACGCTTATCCTCCGCCCCCTGGCGCTAATCCTCCGCCCACGAGCGTTTATCCCCAACTGGTTCCCGGCGCCAAGGTGGCCGGTGACAACACCAAATGGGCCGTCGGGTTGGGCATCGCCGCCCTGTTCTGCTGCGGACCCTTGACCGGGGTGCCAGGGATTTTTCTTGCCAAAAAAGATATGGATGAGATCGCCGCCGGGCGGGCGCCGCATCTGGATGAGGGCTGGGCCAAGGGCGCTTTCTACCTGAACATCATTGCCCTGAGTTTATTTGTTCTCGGCATCTGCCTGTTTTCGGGTCTGGCGGGACTGCGGCGTTTCTAAGGCCGAAGGGATTGTCATCATGTACAGGCGGACCGACAAATTGGTTGCCATTGGTCTGCTGGTGTCTGCCTGCACTGTTCTCGCGGTCGCAGGCTGGCTGAAGCCGGCAGCATGCGGCTATGGAACGCATACGCAGCTCGGGCTGCCTCCATGCAACTTTCTGCGATTGACGCATCTGCCCTGCCCGAGTTGCGGCTTGACCACCTGTTTCGCGTGGGCCATCCGGTTGCAGTTCTGGAAAGCGTTTCTCGCCAATCCATTCGGCATCCTGGCGTTCCTGGGCACTGTGTCCCTGATACCGGCCTCGATCTTTCTGCTCTGGCGCCGCATGTCATTTCGACGGATTACAGAGAGCGCTCACTTCAGCAAGGCTATCTATGCTGCGACTGCGCTGTACTTTCTCAGCTGGATTTTCAAGTTAGCGGATTTGCAGTTCGCGGGTCACTGAGTTTCGTTCTCTGCGACAGGAAAAGGATAGCCAATGGCCACAACCACCGCACCGCCGCTCGCTTGTCCCCAAGGACACATGCCTGTTGCGCTCGGCTCTTTATTTTGCACCTTCTGTGGGACCCGGCTCGTGGCCGCATTGCCGCCGGCCCAAGCGACTTCTGCGGCTTTTGTTCCGGTACCGGCGACTTTCGTCGCTAGCCAGCCCTTACCCACAAGCCAGGTTTCTGTGAAGAGCCAGCCGCCCGTCTGCAAGGTCTGCGGCGGCAACGGGGTTAACCTGGGCCCCGCGGAGAATGTCTGCAGGGAATGTGGATGGCTGCGTCCTTTGTTCCCTGGTTATCAGCTCGATCGCTCGGTCTTTTTGTGGGCACAGGACGGCCAGGCGATGACCAAATTGCAACAGATCTCCGCGCTCCATTCGGCCGTGCGCACCGTTTCTGACAAAGTGGGCCGCCCCTGGATCGAATCCACATTCAACGGCATTCTCCTGGGGCCGAAGCAGTTTCCCGATGTGTGGAAGCAGGCGATCCTGGCTGCGCGCATTCTTGGCTTGCCCAAAATGCCCGATGTGTATATCTCAGGCGATTCCCAGTGGGTCACCTACACCTTCGGCTCGGACAACAGCGCGTTTATCGTGCTGGGCACTGCCATCCTCAATAACTTTCAGGGCGACGAACTGCTGTTTGTACTGGCGCGCGAAATGGGGCATTGCCGCGCCGGCCATGCTCTTTGGAAAACCGTAACTCGTTTCCTCACCGGCGACGTCGGCCCGCACGGAATGCTTTCCAACGGGCTGTTGAATGCCATCAGCCCCATGAAGTTGCTTGAGGGCGCGGTGGAAATGCCGCTGATGGCGTGGTCGCGCCAATCGGATATCACCGCTGACCGCGCCGGGCTGCTCGCCGTCGGGGACGAGGCCCTCGCCCGCCGCGTTCTACTGGCGTGGTCTATTAAATCCTCCAGACTGCTCAAGCAAGTCAACATCGAAGAATGGATGAAGCAGGAAGAGGCGAGCGGCGCCCAGATGACGCGCATCTCTGAGATGACAACCTCTGCTTCGATGTACACCACCAGGCGCCTACGGTTGTTAGGCATGGCGGCGCGCGAGCCCGAGCTCATGCGCTGGAGCCAGAGCGTGCAGCCCGCTCGCAAGGGACTCGCCCCTCCACCGAAGCTAGCGCCGGCGGCTCCCGTAGCTGCTCATGCCCCTGGTCCTCCGGTTGCTGCGCCTGCCCCGGCGCCAACACCTGCGGACTCCATTCGCGTCGTCTGCACCAAGTGCCAGGCCGCCATGCGGATTCCGCTTGCGGTTTTGCGGGGCAAAACGTCCATGAATGTCCGCTGTCCACAATGTCAAACCGTTATGACCTTGCGCCCCAAGCCGGCTGCTCCATCGCCGGCGCCTGCCGGCGCAGAAACAAAATCAGTTGTCCCGCCGGCGGCGCCTGCCGCCGCACAAAAACCAGCCGGGTGACCGGAAAAGAGAGGTTGAGTTATGCCAGACAATACCATCGATGAAGTCGTAGTGGTTGTGCCGGAGGGCACCTTGAATGCGGCCGCGAACCCGACAGAGGCCTCGACCTCTACCGGGTCCGAATCGGTCGTTGAAGAGATTTTTGATGCCATTCTCGATCCAACCGGGAGCAACGATCCAACGGACGCAACCGCAGTTGGCACGGGCGCGGGTGAAACGGAGGTTGTGGTGGTTGAATCCGCCGGTGTCTCTCCCGATGCCGGAGGCGGAACGGCCACATCTGCCGTGGGCGCGGGCGAACCGGAGGTCGTGGTCATTGAACCTGGCGCCGATGTCCCCGGCACGGAGAGCGGATCGGCGACAGATCCCACAAGCGAGACCGATCCGGGAGGCGTGGTTGAACCCACCGCTATCTCCCCTGACGCCGGAGACGGATCAACCATAACGCCAACGGGCGATACGGGTGCGGAAGGCGTGGCTGAACCTTTCGCTGTCTCCCCTGACACCGAAGGCATATCGACGCCCGACACCGCCGATCCCATGGATTCTCCCGTGACCGAGACCGGCGCCGACGATCCGTCAGGGGTCGTGGGCTTCGATCCCGACACCACCGCTGCCGACCCGGACACCACCGCCGCCGACCCGGACACCACCGCCGCGGCCGATCCCGATACAACCACTGCCGACCCGGACACCACCGCCGCTGCCGATCCCGATACAACCACTGCCGATCCGGACACCACCGCCGCTGCCGATCCTGACACCACCACCGACGCGACTGACCCTGATGCCCAATCCCAGACTGACGCCTCGAGTGACGCCCAGCAAACGCTCCAGCAGGACGAGACGGCAGAGGGACAGGCCGCCGCTTCAGGCGACTACGCAACTGCGCAGACCGATGCTCAGCAAGCCTATTCGGACTCGCAGACCGTGGCTAACGACGGAGGCCCGGACTCGACCGACCAGACCTGGGAAGCGTCTCAGGACGAGAGCTGGGCCAACTCGGACCAGCAGACCGCCGATCAGGACGCGCAGACCGCGCAGAGTTACGCCGACGATACTACCGGGAATCCGGACGATGCGGCCGACGCGCAGCTCTACTCCGACGCTGCGCAAAACGAACAGGGGAGTGCCAACGATGCCGGCGAATCGGGCGAGTACGGCGATCCGTTGGGCCCAGAGGCCGACTCCTCGGCCCCTGCAGACGACGCTCCGGTTGACGACACTCCGGTGGATGATTCCGCTCCGGCAGACGATTCCGCTTCGGTGGACGACGATTCGTCGGCCACATGAAATTAGCTCAGATGTGCAACTTTGAGAGGGGGGATTGCCTCCTGAGTCCAAGAGGCGCGTTTAACAGTGAAACTCCCTTAGCCCTTCGCGCGAGGAAGGTTTCTCATCGCCGCGGAGACTCCCATTTGCCGGAGATTGCGGAGTTGAAGATGGCGTCGATTACTGCCATGTTGGCTATCGAGTCTTCGACGGAGACGGGAACCTGGGTGTCTTCAAGAACGGCTTTGGAGAAGGCGTCGCCCTGCAACGTGTACTGGTTGCACGCCGGGAAGGTCTCCGTGGCGATTCCGCTGCCGGAGACATCGCCGGTGTCGTCAATGAAGAGCCGCGTGGGGCGGTCGTGGGGTGCGTTGACCGGGATTTCGATTTCGATGCGGCCACGCGTGCCGAGGAAGTGGATGCGCTGGTAAGGGACCAATTGCGTGCTGCAGGTGAAGATGGACTGGCCTCCGGGGAAGTCGAGTATGGCCGAGGTGAGGCGGTCCGTGTGCATCTGGGGATCGCGATCGATGCAGGCGATGACGCGGGTGGGCTCCTGAGAGAAGGCATAGCGCGATGCGTGGACGAGATAGCAACCGATGTCCATGAGGGCGCCGCCGCCGATATCAGCGCGGTTGCGGATGTTAGCCGGGTTGACGTTGAAGTAGCTGAAGAAGCCGGTGATGGAGCGCAGTTCCCCGATGCGGCCTTCGTTGAGCAGTTGGCGGAGGCGGAACCATTGGGGAGAGCTGCGAATCATAAAGGCTTCGCCGATCTTGACTCCGGTGCGGGAGCGAACGGCAAGCAGAGTTTCCGCTTCAGCCGCGGAAAGGCCGAGGGGCTTTTCGCAGAGAACGTGCTTGCCGGCTTCCGCGGCCTTGATGGTCCAGGGGACATGGAGGTGATTGGGAAGAGGGTTATAGATGGCGTCGATATTGGGGTCGGCGAGGAGCTCTTCGTATGAACCGTATGCGACGGGGATGCCAAGAGCGGCCGCGGCTTGTTGCGCTTTGGCAAGGTCGCGGGATGCAATGGCGACCAGGCTGCAATAGTTGCCCTGCTGCATGGCAGGAAGGACTTTTTTCATGCCGATGGCAGCGGTGCTTAGAACTCCCCAACGGAGTTTTTTGGAGATCGGGATATCGAGTTTTGCAGTGGGCGCGAACGACGGCTGTGCGGTGTGTGGTGTACGAAGCATGACGGTCTCCCTACGCTGATTCTACGGCTGGACCTTGTGTTCGGCGTGAGGAAACCGGAACACTCTGTCTTCTCGGCCTTCCGGGTTGCGATGCGTTTGCGCCGCGAGTCCCTTTGGCATCATCCTTCCGCCGGTCCGGTGAGAAGTGGCGGGATCAGGGTCGATAAGCCATCCGCAAGATTGACTGGCCGGGTTATGATCTGGACCTTTGCCGATTTCAAGCCGGGACGGCTGCCGTTGATGGTTATGGTTCCAGACGATAAAGTCGAGCGCACGCCAACACGGTTGATGCCGCATTCGGTATTCAGATACAGATTGTTTGTGGAATCGACCTTGCCGCTGTTATAGCCGCCGCGCCATATCCCTGGCCCGGAGATTGTGAAGTCGACCCTCGCATCATCCGTCGGGCACCGCTGTCCCTTTGCGTCGACCACTTCGAAATCGATGAATGCCGCGTCCTGCCCATCGGCCTGCAATCCCTGGGGGCCCACCGTCGGCGTGAGTTTGATGGCGGCAGGCGGGCCGGCCGTGGTCAGTTCCTGCTCAGCCACCGTTCTGGCGGCATTCCTGGCGACGGCCTTCAGACTCCCAGGGACGAACTCGATATCGGGGAATGCAAAGATATAGCCGCTCTCCGGCTTCGAGTTCACGCCGAGGGACTTGCCGTTGAGAAGCAGTTCCACAGACTCGGTATTGGCGACCACATAGACAGTCTTCGCTGTCTTGTGTTCGGGCTGGGCCGGGATGGCCGGCTGGTCTGGCATCGGGGGCCTGCCCGTTACCGCGGGCTCCTCCGGACTGGCGAGTTGCTCCAGCGGATAACTCCAATGACCGAGAATGTGCAGATCCGGCTGGTCGCTCTGCATGACGCGGTGGCAGAAGTAGATCTCCTTGGGCAGACGCACCGCATCGGTTTTGCCGCTCACTCGGCAGACTTCGCTCGAATCCTGGCGGCCGTCCGCGTCTGAATCGGAAAAGTAGATGGACGCATAGCCAGACCACTTGGAGTGAGCCGGGTCAGGATTGGAGATGCGGTTTTGCCAATAGTCCCAATAGCGACGGATGCCTGCGAGCGCAAAGCTCTCTGAGGTGTACAGAAACTCTGAGTGTTGTCTCCAGGTGTCGTTGGGGCCTTTCTTCGCTTTGAAGTAGGGGGGCGAGTCATCGTCCCAGAAGCGTCGCGCGCCTTCATCGCGAAAGTCTTCGGTCTCAATCAGCGGCGCGCGATCGCGACGGTTGGCGCTGTATCCGCGGAACATGTCGCTGGGGCTGGTCAATGCATCCGTCTTTGGGTCCTGGCCGATCATGACTCCGTAAAACTCGGCGATTGGGGTGGTTGCAGTATTCAGGGCAACATCGTCGTTGCCGCGAGCGCCCATCACGCGGCCGCCATCGGGGTCCCACTGCTTGCGGATCGCGATCATCTGCTCCAGGTGTTCCACCGTCACGACGGTGTTGCCGGCCTCCCAGAAAAGAATGCTGGGGTTATTGCGGTAGTAGATGATGGAATCGCGCATGACTTCGAGGCGCTGATCCCACTGGCGGCCGGTCACGTTGCGTTCTTTGTCTCCCGCCGGACAAACCTGGATGATGCCATAGCGAGCCATCGCGTCCGCGTCTACCTTTTGCGGCGAAATGTGCATCCAGCGAATATAGTTGCCGTGGCAGTCGCGGATGAGCTTGGCGTTATAGTCGTGCATCCAGTCAGGATATGCCTGGCCAAGGCCCGCCCACTCGTTGCTTGCGCGCTGCGCGAATCCTTTCAGGTAGACAAACTTGCCGTTGAGGTAGACGCCGCCCGAACCGGCGCCGCCCTTGAACTCAGCTTTGCGAAATCCAGTGACGATCTTGTCGACATCGACGACTTTTCCGTCCACATTGAGGATGGTGTAAACGTTGTAGAGATAGGGATCTTCAGTGCTCCAGAAGCGCGCGTCCTTCAGCGCCCCCGTGGCCGTGAGCAGGGTCTTTTCGCCTTCAACCATGTCGACTGGATCGCCCTCGAACCGTGCCCGGATCTGCCCGCTGCGATCGACGATGACAATCGACAGCCCGACCGTCGCCCTGTCGCCCGATTCATTGCGCACTTCGGAGTCGACGGTTACGTCGGCAGTCTTGTTGGGGATGTTGAAGTTGGCCGCATGAACGTAAACGCCCGTTGTCTCCAGGCCGTAATAGAGCGGCAATGTCTGGTGGATCTTGCCGGTTACGTGCAACCAAACATGCCGGTTGATGCCGCCATGATCGGGATTGAAATCGTTCGCATTCCATTCAAACCTGGTTCCAGTGGCGCGCTCCTGGTAGGTGGTCTGGTTGTCGACCTTCACGGCCAGCACGTTCTCTTCGCTTCCGAAATGTACCGCGGCGGAGATATCGACGCCGTAGGCAGTAATTCCGTTCTCATACAATCCGACTTGCTTCCCGTTGAGGAAAATGTCGCCGGCCTGCCTCATGCCCTCGAATTCTAGGAATATCTTGCGGTCTGAGAAACTGGCCGGAAGCTTGAAATGCTTGCGGTACCACGAGAGCCCCTTGTAGGTGCCCAGGTCGCCGCCGCTGTGGGAGATGATCTTTCTGAAAGAGTCGACATCGTTGAAGCTGTGCGGGGTGGTGATGGTTGACCATTGCGAGTCGTCGAAGGCGGGAGCTTCGGCGCCGGCCACGTCCTCGCGGATAAATCGCCAGTTGAGATTGAAGTTGAATCTGGTGCGCGGCGATTGGGGCGGTGTGTAGCGGGCGGCCGGAGCTGCTGCGAACGAGGCATGGTCAGCGCCGAAAAGAACGGGCAGCCCGGCAACAGCGATTGCGGCCGTTCCTAGAAATTCGCGGCGGGAAACGGGAGGCGTAGACATGGGCGTGTTCCTCATGGTTTTCAAGTGTGCGACGCGATGGGGGCGAAACTCATGCACACATACTATCCAAATGCAATCTTAAGATGCAGCCGCCTGCTCGACGACAGCCTTGGAGAGATTCCTTGGCCGGTCCACATCCACGCCGCGTTCCAGAGCCATGAAGTAGGAGAACAGTTGCAGGGGAACCACCTCGAGAATGGGCAGCAGGTACTCGGAGGCGGGCTGCACATGAACGCAATCGCTCACGAGCGCCGGCACCGCTTGATCGCCCGTGTCGGCGATGGCAATGACCCTGGCTCCTTGCGCGTTCATGTCGCGCAGCAGTTGCAGAGTCTTCTCATAACGAAGCACCGAAGCATCGAGCGTGCGATCCACCGTCGCCAGCACCACAAGGGGCACGCGGTCACTGACCAGCGCGTTCGGCCCGTGCTTCAACTCGCCCGTGGGGTAGCCTTCGGCATGGACATAGGACGCTTCCTTCAGCTTCAAAGCGCCTTCCCTGGCAATGGCATAGTGGATGCCACGGCCCAGATAAAGGAAGGTGGCGGCAGACTTGTACTTGCGCGCCAAGGCGGCCGTCTGCTCCCTCCAGCCGTCCAGTTGCGCATCCATGCTGTCAGGCAGGGCGCGTAGATTCGCGATGCGGCCGGCCAGGGCAGCGGCATCCATCCGGCCCAGGCGCGCGGCCTCGTAGAGAGCCAGAAGATAAAGCACGGCCAACTGGCTGGTAAAGCTTTTGGTGGCGGGAATCGCTCGTTCGACACCAGCGGCCAGCGGCATGGAAACGCTAGCCTCGCGCTCCATGGAAGAGCCAGCGGCGTTGGTGATGGCCAGCGTCTTCTGGCCCCGCAGGCTCGCCTCGTGCAAGGCCGCCAGCGTGTCAGAGGTCTCTCCCGATTGGGAGAGCACGAGAACGCTTGGATGGCGCGCGTCTTGCTGGCCGTTGTTGCCGCGGGAACTATATTCGCTGGCATATTCGACATCCACGGCCAGACCGCACAGGTCTTCGAGGAGGATTTCGGCGGCCAGGCCGCTGTGGCGGCTGGAGCCCGAGGCGGCGATCAGAATTTCGCCCTCCGGTATCGACCAACCCGCCAGCATCCGGGCCACTTCCGGCTTCAACCCCTGGGGCGCCAGGTAAAGGGCCAAGGCGCGGCGAATCGCCTCCGGCTGTTCATAGATTTCACGCAACATCTCATGAGCAAAACTCTGCATCTTCCCACCTTGGCGGCATAACGCGCAAAAAAACAAATGCTACTGCAGAGATGATACGAGACCTGTCCGAGTCACGGGGAAACGCGGCGCCACCGGGGGTTCAGATCTCTTTGGGACCGGGAGCAGTGGGCACTGGAATCAGAATGCCTTGAGTGCTTCGGCCTGCGGGTCGGGCGTCGATCGGGGCGAGACCGTATAGACGGCGGTCCGCTGGATGCGTTCGCCGACGCTCATGGTCGCGAGGGGGCCGATGGTTTCAAGCTCGACATAGTGCAGCGGATCGGGATTGGTGTAGACCTGAGTCAGGCAACCGCCATCGGGATATTCTCCAGGGCCCTGTTCCGCATCGATGCGGACAACGCAGGTTCGCCCCACCCAGGCCAGGCTGGCTCCATCCGAGCCGATCTTGACGCATTCATGGGGATGGCGGACGAACGCAAGGACGCCCTCGTCGATCTTCAAGTCTTCGGGTTCGGCGTCCAGCAAGCCGGTGTAGCCGTTGGTGAATTGCGATTGCGCCGGGAGAAGGATCGATACGCGCTCGGGTTCCCGCATCTGGGTGATGGTCCAGATGGCTGTCCGGACTGGGCCTCCGAGAAGCTTGCGGAACTCCGATCGGATGCGCATGACAGGGCGGTCGGCTTCCAACTCCACATGGCGCACGATCTGGATGCCAAACGCCGGGTCGATGGACGAGGCGAGCACGACGGAACGCTCGGTGGCCATGGCCTCCATGGGTAGGGAATCGAATGCGGCGGGAGGCGGCCAGTCGCGGCCTTGCAGCTTTGGCCAGTCAGATTGCGGGGCGGGCCAGCACTTATCTCCGCCGAAATTGAGCCACTCGCCGGAGAGGGGGTGGTGCGCGGCCAGTGGGTGGAGCTGGCCGTCTAACGCCCGATTTTCCCAGAACGTTCCCATCGTGTCGCCGCGCAGGCGCAACTGCATCACGCGACCGATGGAGGGAACGATTACGGCCTCAACGATGCCATTCTGGATCAGGAAGCAGTCGGGCCAGCCATGCCAGGAGATGCGGGCAATCGACACGGCAGACCCTTGGCTGGAGGTGGGCTCGAGAATAGCGGATGCTTCGGAGCGGCTTGCCACTTACTCGTTCTTTCTTTCACGTTGCGCAGTGGATTTGGTTCAATGCCAGTGAATCTTCGATCAAATCATCGCACGATTGCCCTGGTCAAGAAGAAGTGTTCTTTCGGGAGCTAACGGCGCATCCTTTCAAAGCGACTTGGCTACCGTATTCCTCAAAGGTCGAGTTACTTGTCATCGGCGGCGGCTTTGTTTGTTTCAACCTCCCGCTCGGTCAAATGGTCGTACCAAGTGAACTTGAGAATGGCCGATGTTCCCAGAATCACCGCGAGTACCATGGCGGCGCGATCGAACTCCTGAATCACGATGTACAAGGGCAGCGCGACAAGAGCGATCTGCCACACGATGCCGACGGCGATATTGAACATATCGCGGACGAAGTCTTTGTTGCGCTTGAAGCCGGGGTCCTCAGCCAGCACTTTGTTCAACACCGGTCCCCAGAAGCCCCATGGGCGAACGCGGCGGTAGAAGTCCTTCAGCACAGCATCGTCTTCCGGTTTGGTGAGGAAAGTGCCAAGCAGGCAGCCGATCAATGAGATGCCCACCACCAGCGGGAAGATGATCACCACCTCCATGTTGATGATGTAGGTTGCCAGCAAGTGCTGCAAGAACGGAACCAGCGGAACCAGTTTCGGCATCACCAGCGCGGATGCGATGCCAGTGACCATACCCCAGAAATAGCCGTAGCCATTGAAGCGCCACCAGTACCACTTCAGAACGTTGGAAGCCGTGTAACCGCCCCACAGGCCAGAGACAATCCATACCACAACCTGATTCACCGAGGTCACTTCCCAGCCGATCAGGACGCCGACCACCACAACGGCAAAGGAGGTGAGATAAGCAAGGCGGACATAGGTCTTGGGCTCCGCGTGCGGATTGATGAAGCGCTTATAGATATCGTTGACGAAATACGGTGGAGCTGCGTTCACCGTAGCGGCGAAGTTGGACATAAAGGCGGCCAGCAGGCCGGCGATCAAAAAGCCCAGCAAACCAACCGGGACAAATTGTCCAAGCGCCATAGGCAGCACCTGCTCGAAGTCCAGTTTGCTTCCCATGGCGGCCAGGTTGGGATTGTAGTAAGCGGCGGCCAGCACGGTGAGCCCGATGACGAGAAAATAGCGCGGAGGGGTGAGCACGATGTTGACCCATGCGCTCATCATTGAGGCTTCGCGGGGATCCTTCGCGGAAAGGACGCGCTGCATATCGTAGTTCGGGGCGGGACCCGCAGCCGAAATCGGAATGCCCTTGAAGAGCAGCATCATGACGAAGAAGCCAAAGAGTTCATATCGATCGTCGGCAATCTTGGCTCCGGCCGCCGGGAGCAGCGTCGACCAATCCAGGTTCAAATGCCAGCCGAAGAAGATGTTGTCCCAGCCCGCGGGCACCCACCTGTGGAGCATCTCGGGAGCCACCTTGCGCATGGCGATAATGCCCACGGCAAATGAAGCGATCGAGAGGATAAAAAACTGCACAACCTCGGTGATGACCACGCTGATCATGCCGCCTTTGATAACGTAGATGGCCGTAATGCCGATCAGAATCAGGGCGTATTCATTGGCTGAGAGGTGCCAGGGCAGGAACGTCTGCGCAAACTTGCCGATGCCCTTGAACGCGTAACTGAAGAACCCGATGATGCTGACGAAGGCGTAGATGACTACGATGAGGTGCGACAACTGCGCGCCTGGCCCGGTGCCGAAGCGGGTCTTGATCCACTCTGCGCCGGTCATCACCTTGGAGCGGCGGAGCCACGCGGAGAGGTAGACCATGAGGAAGATCTGGTTGAAGGTGGGCCAGAGCCATGGAATCCAAACGCTCTTCAGGCCGTAGACGAACATCCATGAGACCAGCAGCATGGTGCCGCTGATGTCGAACATTCCCGAGGCGTTGGAGATGCCCAGCATATACCAGGGCATCGTATTGCCACCGAGAAAATAGTTCTGCATGCTCTGCGAAGCGCGGTGCGAAACCCAGTAACCGATGATGACCGTGCTCAGCAGATAGGCCACGATGATCGCGATGTCAATGACGTGAAGATGCATTTGGCGCCCTCAATCTTCGTGGAAGCCACTTTCAAAACCGGGCTTCCGCGATTCACTATCGCAGTTCGCCGGCCAACAGGAACACCAGCGATGCTTGCCAGTTGATGCAGATTTCATTGCTTGCGTACGAGGCCAACTGATCGGCATAGACCTTTGCCGGGGGCAAATCCTTGGGTAACGCCGCCAACACCGCGTCCTGGCGGCCCGCATTTGGCCCGCCTGAGAGCAGCCCCGGCCAGGGTCCCGGCTGCTTGCCTGAACCGCTGGGCCGGTGATGTGGATGGAGGAAGGGATTCTCGCCCACCTGCGTGACCCACGAGAGCGAAAACGTATTGCGTCCCAGCAGATAGTGCAGATTGTCCCGCGCGGCATCCACGAAGCTGGGGTCCGGCGCAAACACATTGGCGATGAGCAGATACATCCCGTACCCCGCCGCAACGCCATTCGAGCCCCACACATAGTCCTTTGCCTTCATGCTTATGAGATAGGGATTGGCGCGGGTGCGGTCGACCACTGTGTGCGCCGCCGCAACGGTCCGCTGGCGGATTGCGGCAACCGCTTCGCCATCCGATCCCTTTCGATGGGCAAGGGCATAGGTCCACAGAGCCATCGGCGCCACCTGGCTCCAGCTCTCTGCCGGGGGCGAATCGAGGGTGGGAAGAAACTCCGCATAGTTTTTCAGGAAGAAGTCGTTGAACGCGGCCTCGCCTGTGGTGCGACCCAGTTCCGCCGCGGCCCAAAGCCGCTCGTCTTTGCAGTTGGCATCGCCGTACTCCCCAGTACTGACACCGGGCGGATTCCTGAACGTGACATTGGGATACTTTTCGGTCCAGGCCCAGGCGCGCCGTGCCGCCTCAAGCGCCTGCGCGGCAAACTTTGCGTCATAGGGCTTGAAGACGCGCGCGGCAATTGCGCCCACGGCGGCAAGATCCGCGGTGGCACAGGTGCTTTTGTAGGGCGTCGCGCCGGTTCCGATGATTTCGCTCGGCAGTTTGTCGTCCTCGGGCGCAACAAACCCCGAAAAATGTTCGCTGGTCTGCTTGTGCCAGACGCCGCCATCGTCGTCCTGCATCTTGAGCATCCACGCGAGGTTCCAGCGCGCCTCGTTGAGGATGTCCGGTGTGCCGTTGCCGGTTTCAGGAATATTGAGCTGGATTTTCTTGAGTTTCCGTCCGAAGATTTCCCAGGCCCAAAGCATGGTGCCGGTACTGATGCCGGAATTGACCATGTAGCGGCCGTAGTCGCCCGCGTCGTGCCATCCGCCAATGTTGTCGCGCGGCCCCTTGGCTCCGGAGGAAAGGTGAAACTCGCCATGCTGGTGGCAGGCGGGATGGGAGTAACCGGGGAACTCGGGCCCCATGTCGACCGCTATGCCGCAGCGCTGGCCGTAGAATCCGCGCATGGCCAGATAGTAAGTGCGCTCGAACACATTCTTGCCCACCGCGAAGTTCCAACTTCGGCCAACGCCGGGGATCCGCAGGTAGTAGGTTCCGGCCTTGTGAAAGCTGGAGAAGTCCGCGGCCTGCACCTGGTCGCCGGAGTTCGGGTCTGCCTGGGGAGGCGTGAGCTTTCCGCGAAGGACAACGGCATTGTCGCTTGAACGCAGAACCTGAAAGGTTTCCGGCGGGGCGCTGGTCGCCGTTGGCAAGGTGACCAGGGCTACCTTGGGGCCGTTGAGCGGATAGCCCACCTGATCCACTTTGATGGCCAAGCTGGCGTCAGGGGCGCCATGGGCCAGGGCGGCCGGAAAAAGGAGAAGACCGGCAAGGAAAACGGAGAGGGAAAGCTCTCGGCCGGATCGTGCGCTCGCGAGGAATGGAAACCAGGAAGCTGCCATATGTAAACTTTCGCCTTGCGCAGGGGCCAGGGTGACTGCAAGAACGGGCAAGCGTCTCACGTCCTCCTGATTTTTGGCAACGATTCAGGATTCGAAGGGAGTTTTGCCTGATTTTGGCCCGCGCAGATACTTTGTCACATTCGCGCCGCCTGGCGCAAGTCCTTTTCAGTTTTTAAAGTACGCCGAAGTGTTCTGGAAAAACGTTTGATTGCGTTTCAATCCGGGGAATATACTTGGGGCGTCCTTTATTTGAGGGAGCAGGCATCATGAAGTTCGGCTATTTTGACGATTTGAATCGCGAGTACGTGATCACGCAACCGGATACGCCCTTGCCTTGGATCAATTACCTGGGCTGCCAAGCCTATTTCGGGATTATATCGAACACGGCGGGCGGCTACTCGTTCTATCGCGACGCGCGGCTTCGGCGTATTAGCCGCTACCGGTACAACAACGTACCCCTGGATTACGGCGGGCGCTATGTGTATTTGCGCGACGACGAGTCGAAGGAATTCTGGTCTCCCTCATGGCAGCCGACTCGCCACGAACTCAAGGACTATTCGTGCCGGCACGGCATGGGCTATTCGGTCATCGGTTCGAGCTATAGCGGAATTGAGGCGCACACACGCTACTTTGTGCCGCTGGACGAGAACCTGGAAATCTGGCAACTGACCGTTACGAATCGCCGCACAACGCGCGCGACTATTTCGGCATTTGCGAACATCGAGTTCTGCCTGTGGGATGCGCAGGATGACGCCACCAACTTCCAGAGAAACTTCAATATCGGACAAGTTGAAGTGGAAGACGGCGTGATTTATCACAAGACGGAGTATCGCGAGCGCCGCAACCACTTCGCGTACTTTGCCTGCTCGGAACCGGGCGCCGGATTCGACACGCAGCGGGAGGCGTTTCTGGGCCGCAATCGCGGCTGGGACAAGCCCGCGGCCGTGGAGGCCGGTCAACTGACCAACTCGATTGCGCATGGCTGGTCGCCGATTGGCGCACATCAGGTGAAGCTCGATCTGGAGCCTGGAGAGACGCGGCGGGTGGTCTTCGTGCTCGGCTATCAAGAAAATCCAATAGACCAGAAGTTCGATCCCGCCGGTTCACAGACCATCAACAAGAAGTTGGTCAAGCCGGTGATTGCGAAGTATCTGAACGGCAAGGAGGCTGACGCTGCATTCGAGCGGCTGCGTCTTTACTGGGACAGCGTACTGAGCGTTTTTCAGGTCAATACGCCGGACATTCACACCAACCGCATGGTGAATATCTGGAACGCATATCAATGCATGGCGACGTTCAACATGTCGCGCTCGGCGTCGTTTTATGAATCGGGCATTGGGCGGGGGCTGGGCTTCCGCGATTCGAACCAGGATTTGCTGGGGTTTGTACACATGGTGCCTTCGCGGGCACGAGAACGCATCCTGGACCTGGCGGCGACGCAACTGCCAACCGGCGGCGCGTACCACCAGTATCAGCCACTGACCAAGCGGGGCAACAACGACATCGGCGGCGGTTTCAACGACGATCCGCACTGGCTGATCGTGGGCGTCTCAGCGTATCTGAAGGAGACGGGCGACTGGAGCATTCTGGACGAGCCTGTGCCTTACGACAACGAGCCCGGTTCAGAGGCGCCGCTCTACGACCACTTGCAGCGCAGCTTCAACTACACATTGGAACGCCTTGGGCCACACGGGCTGCCGCTGATTGGCCGGGCCGACTGGAACGACTGCCTGAACCTGAACTGCTTCTCCGACACGCCGGGCCAGAGCTTCCAGACAACGACCAACAAGGAAGGGAAAGTTGCAGAGTCGGTGTTCATCGCCGGACTGTTTGTGTATGCGGGGTGCGAACTTGCAGCGATCGCGAAGCATCGCGGGCTCGGTGCTGAAGCTGCTTCCTATCTGGGCGAAGTTGCGAAGATGGAGGAGGTCATACGCCAGCATGGGTGGGACGGCGAGTGGTTTCTGCGCGCCTACGATGATTTCGGCGCGAAGATCGGCTCGAAGGAATGCGAAGAAGGCAAGATCTTCATTGAGACGCAGGGTTTCTGCACGCTGGCCGGGATTGGGCTGGAAGACGGCACGGCCATGAAGGCGCTGGACGCTACGCGCAAGCACCTGGCGACCAAGCATGGGATCGTTTTGCAGCAGCCGGCGTACTCGAAGTACTACTTGAACCTGGGCGAGATATCGTCTTACCCGCCGGGATACAAGGAGAATGCGGGCATCTTTTGCCACGTGAATCCGTGGGTGATGATCGGGGAGACGCGGCTGGGCCGGGGCGACGAAGCGCACGACTACTACACCTGCATCAATCCGTCGGCGCGCGAAGAGATCGGCGAATTGCACCGCTGCGAGCCGTATGTTTATGCGCAGATGATTGCGGGCAAAGATGCGCCCACGTTCGGCGAGGCTAAGAACTCGTGGCTCACGGGGACGGCGGCGTGGAACTACTACGCGATCGTGCAGTGGATACTTGGCGTGCGGACTTCACTGGACGGGCTTGAGATTGCTCCGGTGATTCCGAAGAGCTGGCCGGGGTTCACGGCGACGCGCACGTTTCGCGGCGTGGTCTACACGATATGTATTGAGCGCAAGGGCGACGGGAATCAAATTGCGCTGACGGTGGACGGCGTGGCGATCGAGGGGAACATCGTGAGTCCTCCCGCGGACGGAAGGAAGGAAGTTTCGATCAGGGGCATTTTGAGTTAGGAGGAGCACCTTGTACGTTGCGAATGAACAGCGCTACGACACGATGCAATACCGCCGCTGCGGTCGGAGCGGCGTGCGGCTGCCTGCCATCTCCCTGGGGCTGTGGCACAACTTCGGAGGAGTGGATACTTTTGAGAATGGGCGCGCGATGGTGCGGCGGGCGTTCGATCTGGGGATCACGCATTTCGACCTGGCCAACAATTATGGTCCGCCGCCGGGGAGCGCGGAGAGCAACTTCGGAGAGATTCTGCGGCTCGACCTCAGGCCCCATCGCGACGAATTGATCGTCAGCAGCAAGGCCGGCTGGGATATGTGGCCGGGACCGTATGGCGATTGGGGATCGAGGAAGTATCTGCTGGCCAGCCTGGATCAGAGCCTGAAGCGCATGGGCCTGGAGTACGTGGACATCTTCTACTCGCACCGGCCCGACCCGAAAACTCCCGTGGAGGAGACGATGCGAGCACTCGACCAAGCTGTCCGCTCCGGCAAGGCGCTGTATGCCGGCATCTCCAGCTACGATGCAAAACAGACCGCTGCGGCAGCGAAGATTTTGCGCGGACTGGGCACGCCCTGCTTGATTCATCAGCCGAAATACTCGATGTTCGAGCGTTGGGTTGAAGATGGCCTGCTGGATGTGCTGGGCGAAGAAGGGATTGGCGGGATTGCCTTTTGTCCTCTGGCGCAGGGATTGCTGACCGATCGTTACCTGCATGGGATTCCGAGCGACTCGCGCGCGTCGAAGCCGCATGGATTCCTGAAGAAAAATGATATCGACGACCATGGTCTCGGGCAGGTGCACGCACTGAACAAACTGGCCGGCGAGCGTGGACAGACGCTGGCGCAGATGGCGCTGGCCTGGGTGCTGCGCGATGGACGGATGACTTCAGCGCTGATCGGGGCGAGCCGGGTGGAGCAGATCGAACAGAATGTGGCGGCTCTCGCCAACCTGCAGTTCTCCGCGGATGAGTTGGGCCAGATCGATGCGATTCTAAGGCCGCCTGAGGAAATTGCACAATTTGGGCGTCCTCTCGAGGGCTGAGCGGGCTGCGGAAAACCTCGTTTGCAGGTTTCTTTGCAGGTTTTTTAGAAGGAGGAGCTCCCGGTGGAGGACTTACGGCAAAGGGTAGAAGCGGAGCTCAAGTCCGACATACTTCCCTTCTGGCTCAAGTATGCAATCGACGAAGAGTATGGCGGGTTTCGCGGGCAAATTGCCAATGATCTGACGATCGATTCGAAGGCGGCCAAGGGACTCATCCTGAACGCGCGCATTCTGTGGACCTTTTCAAAGGCGTTCACCTTTTATCGCGATCCGGTATATCTCGCCACGGCTCGCCGCGCGTATGAATATCTCTCTCAATGCTTTTGGGACGGCGAGTTTGGCGGAGTCTACTGGATGGTGGACTGCGAAGGCCGGCCCCTGGACACAAAGAAGCGGATCTATGGCCAGGCGTTCACCGTCTACGCGCTGGCTGAGTGCTCCCATGCAACCGGCGATCCGGAGGCACTGGGCAACGCGATGCGCCTGGTGGAGAAAATCGAGTCCTCGGGCCACGATGAAGAGCACGGCGGTTACTTTGAGACCTTTGAGCGTGACTGGACTCCGGCGGTGGACCAACGGCTGAGCGATGTTGACATGGACGAGAAGAAGTCCATGAACACTCACCTGCATCTGCTGGAGGCTTACGCCACGCTGCTGCGTTGCGGTGAGGACACGACCGTTCGTTTTCGGCTGAGGGAATTGATCGAGATTTTTCTGAAATACATCATCGATCCCGCGACGCGGCACTTCATTCTTTTCTTCGACGAGGAGTGGCGCCCGCGGTCTGAAAAGATCTCATTTGGCCACGACATCGAGGGAAGCTGGCTGCTCTGCGAGGCAGCGGAGGTTCTTGGCGACCCGGAGGTTCTGAAACGGGTGCGCGAGGTCGCGGTGAAGATGGCGCAGGCCGTCTATGAGCAGGGGCTGGATCGCGATGGGGGCCTGCTTTACGAGGCTGACACAAATGGGATCGCCGATACCGACAAGCATTGGTGGCCGCAGGCTGAAGCCGTGGTTGGCTTTCTGAACGCCAACGAGTTGTCAGGCCAACAGCACTTCATGGATGCGGCTGAACGAAGCTGGGGATTCATTGAGAAGTACATCGTCGATCACGAGCATGGGGAATGGTTCTGGCTGGTATCGCAAGCGGGCGTTCCCGACGCGGGGCAGGATAAAGTGGGGCCGTGGAAGTGCCCCTACCACAACAGCCGCACCTGTTTTGAAGTGATGGAAAGGCTGGACGCCGGGAAGTCCGCGCGACTGGGCGCAACGGCAAGCAAGGATAGACGGAGCGGAGTGAAGAGATGAAGCAGGCAGCATTCAAGAAGAGCATTCAGGAGTTGTTCAAGCAGCAGGAGAGGCTGCTGTCGCGGCGCAATCGGAAGTCGCCCGGCGGCAACGGCATTTATGAGCGATATGAGTTTCCGGTCCTGACCGCGGCTCATGCACCCATCACGTGGCGCTATGACCTCGACCAGAAGACGAATCCCTTTCTGATGGAGCGAATTGGGGTGAACGCCGCCTTCAATGCGGGGGCTATTTTGCACGCGGGCAAGTATCTGGTGGTGGCACGGGTAGAGGGGGCAGACCGCAAATCGTTCTTCGCCGTGGCCGAGAGCCCGAATGGGACAGATCACTTTCGCTTTTGGGACTATCCGATTCTGATGCCTGAGGCCGGGGAACCGGACACGAATGTTTATGATATGCGACTGGTGAAGCACGAGGACGGCTGGATCTACGGCTTGTTCTGCACGGAGCGCAAGGACCCGAAGACTCCGGAGTGGGACACCTCATCGGCCGTGGCGCAGTGCGGTATTGCCCGCACCAAAGACTTGAAGGCGTGGGAGCGGCTGGCGGACCTGAAGTCGAAGTCTCCCCAGCAACGCAATGTGGTGCTGCACCCCGAGTTTGTTGAGGGAAAGTACGCCTTCTACACCCGGCCGCAGGACGACTTTATCCAGGCCGGCAAGGGCGGCGGCATTGGCTGGGGGCTGGCGTCGAGCATTGAGAAAGCCGTGATCGACAAGGAAGTGATCCTGGACAACCGCGAATACCACACCATCCAGGAGGTCAAGAACGGCCTTGGCCCCGCCCCCATCAAGACGCCGAAGGGCTGGCTGCACCTGGCGCACGGGGTGCGCAACACCGCGGCCGGCCTGCGCTATGTGCTTTACATGTTTTTATGCGAATTGAATCGGCCATGGGTGGTGACGCACAAGCCGGCCGGCTACTTCATCGCGCCCGAAGGCGAAGAGCGGGTGGGCGATGTTTCCAATGTTGTTTTCAGCAACGGCTGGATCGAACGCAGGAATGGAGATGTTTTTATTTACTATGCCTCATCGGACACGCGGTTGCACGTGGCGACCAGCTCTGTCGACCGGCTGCTCGATTATGTGCTGCACACACCTGCCGATCCGCTGCGCAGCCACGCCTGCGTGGAGCAGCGCTATGCACTGATCGAAAAGAATCTGGCGGTGCTGGACGCGCTGAACTTGCCCGGGGGCAAGCGGACTGCCAGGAAGGCTGGCACGCCCGCAAAGACAAAGAAGCGGTAGTGTGGATGAAAAGAGCGAGAACGCGGCCGCGTTATTTCTGATTCTGGTCTTGCGGGGCAGTTTGCGGAGCCGGCTTGGCGGCGCTCTGCGCATCGCTCTGAGCAGCAAGGCGGGCGGCCTTCTCGGCGTGCTTTTTTTTGTAGTGCCGTGCGATGTCCGGCCAGAACTCGATGACTTCTGCGCCCACGATGCCTTCGACCGACACAGTCAATCCGTCATTGATCGTGTCGCTGACAGTTCGCTCTGAAGCAGGGTAATACGCACGGGCGACGGCTGCGCCCATCAGGTTGCCCACAACGTTGGCGTAGTTCGGTCCCCACTTGCCACTGTCGCGCCTGCACCATACCGTGCTCGCCGCCGCCCACAAGGCGCGGTTGGTGGCACTGCCCGTTCCCTTCTGGAAGTAACGTGGATCTTCATGCCAAATGCTCGGCAACACCGCATTGCCGAAGAAATTGCCGATGAAGGCATCGGAATATGCGGCGCCATATCGCTTCGCATAGCCTTGGGCGCCCTGCCCCCACTCCGCGTAGCTGTCGTCGGCCTGGCCGATGCCGGAAACGACACCTGCCAGCAGGAAGGGCCACGGATCGGTGGAACTCTTGAAGAAAAGCTGAAATTTCTGCCCCGGCGTGAGAGGAAGCGCGTCCTTGTTCGTGGTGGTGTTGAAGGTGGCCATGACGCCCATGACCCGCTGGTGCTCTTGTGCCTTGAGCTGCTCTTCGGCCTTTTCGTGCAGGCTCTTCTCGTCCGCGGACTGGGCAGCGGGCGATTGAGAGCTGGAACTGCCCTGGGCGGCAGGGGTCTGGGCTGGTGTGGAATCCTGGGCAGGAGGCTGGACGCCTTGGCTTTGCCCGGTCTGGGTCTGCTGGCTGGGCGGCAGGGCCTCGGCAAGAGCAATCTGCGGCTGAGGAGCGTCGGGGATGGCGCCGGGGAAGTTGTCAGCGGCGATAGCGATCGGACGCGCGTCCGGTTCCTGCGAAACAAGCTGAGAGGGCAGCGCCAGCGGAGCAATGCCCGCAAAAAGTATTGCATAGATAAGACAAGAACCTAAGCGCATCCATTCACCAAGTGTCAGAGTGGGCGCTCACCAGGGCCGCTGACCTTGAGAAAAGGCAAACGGGACCGGGGGAGGGCCAATTTCTAGGGTAAATCACCCATGGGGAAACTCTCGTTCAGGTTCCGCGGCAGGGGCTACGTTTCATTGTGAGTTCAAGCACTTGTTTGTTAGACGCACTTTTGCGCCTCGAGGACACATTGAAATGACCCTGAGCGGCCCTCGCAGCCCTGCGCCGGAGAATTTCACTGGATTTTTGGGAAGCAGGCAGTGTAGAGTCCACACACGCATTTCAGAATTCAGTCCCGACAAGTGGCGAGGAGAACAGATCGATGGGCAATCCGGTTGTACATTTTGAGATCGTTGGCGAGAACATGCAACTGCTCAACAGTTTCTACGGGAGCGTGTTCGACTGGAAGATCGACCCAATCATGGAGGAGTATTCGCTGGTGACTACCGGCTCCGGGATCGTGGGGGCATCGGCGGGATGGGAGCAGCGCGGCGGCATGTGACGTTTTATGTTGAGGTTGCAGATGTGGAGGCAGCACTGGCCACGATTGAGAGCAAGGGTGGGCAAAAGGCGTTTGGGCCGCATCCGGTGCCCACGGGCGCGATCATCGCCGGCTTCACCGACCCCGAGGGGAACCTGGTGGGCCTGGTGCAGCAACCGGTGAAGCAGTAATCCGCTCCGTTTACGCGGCGAAGTCGATAAAGCCTCGCTGGGGGTCGGTGGAGATCAACTTCACCGTCAGCTTGTCGCCCACGTCGAGGCCCTTGCCGCCCTGAACCAGCATTCCATCGACGTGCGGATCCAGGGTGCGCACGAAGGTGCCGTATTTGTTCACGCCGGTGACGATGGCGGGGAAGCTCTGGCCGATGCGGGGGTGGAGGACAACGGCGGCGATGCGCTTCTGCATCTCGCGCTCGACCTTGCGGGCGCCGTCTTCCATGAGCGTGCAGCGAACTGCGATGGCGTTGAGGTCATCCTCGGAGTAGGGTTGGGGCATTTTGGTGAGAAGCGCCTTCATGAGCCGCTCGGTCACCACGTCGGGAAAGCGGCGGTTGGGGGCGGTGGAGTGAGTGTAGTCCTGGACAGCCAGGCCGAAGTGGCCGGGCGAGGGTTCGTTGGGCTTGACCAGGACGTACTCGCCGGGGCCCATGAGCTTGATGACGGCCAGCGACAGATCCGGGAAGTGGTCGGGGTCTTTCGCCTTCTGGGCGAGGAGGAAGTCATTGAGGGCTTTCGAGTCAGGTTGGGCGGGGAGCGTTGTACCGAGGCCTGCGGCCACCTCGACAATGCGGTCCCAGCGCTTGGGGACTCGGACAATGCGACGGATGGAGGCTACGCCGGCACTCTCGAAGGTGCGGGCGACGACGCCGTTGGCCGCGACCATAAACTCCTCAATGAGGGATGTGGCGCGGTTTGTCTGCTGGCGGACGATGCTGATGGGCTGATCCGCTTGCATTTCGGGGCGGGTTTCGATGGTTTCAAGATCGAGCGCGCCGTGCTGAAAGCGTCCGCCCACCATGCGCTTGGCCGCGGAGTCCTGGAGCTTGAGCTGCGCGGCCAGGTCGGCGCTGGCGGCTACCTTGGCCGGTGCGGGACCGGACCCCTCAAGCCAGGCGCCTACGGCGTTGTAGGCCAGTTGCGCGCGGTTGCGGACAAGAGCGGCGTAGACCTTGCCGTCGGAGGCAGTACCGGCCGGGTCCACCGAGAACTCGATGACGTGGGCGACGCGGTCTTCATTTTCATTGAGCGAGGTAATGCCCTCGGAGAGCTCGGCGGGGATCATGGGGAAGACTTTGACGCCGGTATAGACCGAGGTCGTCTCACTTCGGGCGTGAGTGTCAATCACCGTGCCCACTTTGACGCGCGCGTCCACGTCGGCCACGGCGACAAGCACGCGGATGCGGCCGTCGGGCAGTTGCTCGGCCCACTCGATCTGGTCAAGATCCTTGGACGTGTCGTTGTCGATGGAGGACCAAAGCAGGGTTGTCAGGTCCTGAATGCCGGGGATAGCGGGGGCCTCGGGATGGGCCTGAATTGCGGCTAATTGCGTGTCGGTTCCAGCGGGAAAATCGGGCTGAAAACCATGCTCGATCATGGCGGCGTGGGCGGCGGCGACGAGATTAAAGTGCAAAGGCTGGTTGGATTGCATGAAGAATCAGGCTCCTTGAAAGTGAAGAGCAAGGCTACCACGTTGGGGGCGGCCCACGTTAGGAGAAGGACAAAGGGTAGATTTTGAGAGTCTGGCTGGAATTGACAGGAGAGCAGTCCGAGATGGGAAGCTTCCCACCCTTTCCACCGAAAAGTGGAAAGGGTGGGGCACTCAGCTTTGTGGCGGGATTGGCGAAAGAAACTTCTATTGAATGCCCAGGTCGGCAAGAACCTTGGGCTTGGCTTCGTCTACGGCGAGCAGGTTGTGGCAGGCGGCGCAGTCCTGAGTGATGCTCTTGCCGTCCTTGGCCACGTGGTCGCCGTCGTGGCAGCGGAAGCAACCCGGATAGCTCATGTGACCGATGTGGTTGGGGTGGGTTCCCCAGGTCACCTTCATGAAGGGAAAGACGTTCTGACTGTAGAGAGTGACAAGTTCCTCACCCGCGGACTTGATAAGGGCGGACTTTGAGGCCAGGACATCGGGGTTCTGGGTGCGATAAAAGGCAGTGAGCTGCTGTGGAATCTGCGTGCTCGCTTCGGCCTCACTGGCGTAGTTGGCCTTGAGCAGTTCGAGACTCTCCTTGTGGACCCAGGGCAGATCCGGACTGACCGCGCCCTCCGACATAGCGCGGTTGAGGGCGTCTTCAGCGGTCAGGAAGGTGTGGGCCGCACGGTTGTGGCAATCGATGCAATCCATGAGGCGATGTTCGCCCTGGGGCACGGTAGCGCCCAAGGCGGAGGCGGCATACACGGTCTCGGAACCATCGTGGTTTTGCCTCTGGACCCAGGGAATGGCGGTTAGCGTCGGGTCGGTGGCGATGTACTCGATGTGACCGAGGTGGACGCCGTGAATCCCGCTCAGTTGGGAGAGCGAATCCTCGCCGCCGAGGTGCAGCACCACGACGGTCTGGGTCTCGGTGTTCTTCTCGTCGTCGGCAAAACTGGATTTGACCAGGAGTTTTTCACCGTAAGCTCTGGTCGGCGTATGGCAGCCCTCGCAGGTGTAGCGGGCCGGACGCAGATTCTTGACCGGCGATTCAATCGGCGTGGGATAGCGATCGAACGAGACCTCGAGAAGCTGCTTGGTGCCGTTCACCTTCGCGGCAAAGAAGGAGGCTGCGCCCGAGCCGATGTGGCAATCCACGCAGGCCACATGGGAGTGCGGGGAAATCTTGTAGGCCGTGTACTCCGGATGCATGACGTGGCAGGACTGGCCGCAGAACTGCGGCGAATCCATGTAGGACGCACCGCGATAGGTGGCTATGGAAACAACCAGCAAGTTGGCAATGGTGGCCACCAGCACGATGTCCAGGCCATGGCGAAAGATTCGGTCGTTGAGATCGATTTGGGGAAATTGGGCCGGAATCTGTCCGGCTTTCTGGAGCTTTCTGCGGCGCAGAAATACGCCCACTGGGATCAGCAGGAGCCCGGCTATAAACAGAGCCGGCAGAAGCAGGAAGAAGATGATTCCCAGGTAGGGGTTTTCATTGGGCAGGCCGAGAAACTCGACCAGCCAATAGCCGATCATGGTCACGCCGGATGCGCTGGTAATGGCGCCGCCGGCAAGACTGATGGGGTTGTTGCCGAAGAACAGAGCGGGCCGCACCCAGCCTTCGCGGAATTTTTGAAAAAGCGACACGCTCTCCCCCACTCACAAATGGATGGGCCGCCCCGGAGGGCGGGCCGGATATGCTGCTACTTCTTCAAGGAGCGTACAAACGCTACTACGTTGTCGAGATCCGCGCCCGCGACTCCGGGGACCGGCTTCATGGTGCCCGCGCCGGCCGTAACGGCCGTCTTTAGATCGGCGTCGCTCTTTGCCTGCACTGTGGCGCCGCCCAGCGGGTTCGCTTTTGCCTTGGGGAGATTACCAGAGCCGTCGGCGCCGTGGCACATCTGGCACTTGGCCTTGTAGACCGCTTGGCCAGCCGTTACGGAGGCGGCTTGAGCCAATTGGGCAGCGCTGGCCATGCAAATCACGGCCGCCAGCATCATCAGGGTACGAATCGTCTTTGTCATTGCGAGACTCCTTGGGGTTTGGCGGCGAGTGCGCGCGGGAGCCGCACCTGCCGATTGGATTCTTTCACAAACCGGGTACCCTGTGACAAGCACAGACCGCACAGGGACCGGCAAAATGATTTGATGGGGTTTGGGGCGGCAAGGATATTGCTCCTGCAACTCCCCATGAACTCGATATGCTTGCGGTCTTGCCTTGCCAGATGAACGTGCTGAGGTTGTGCAAACGCTTGAAACAGAGATGGACCGGTAAAGCTTCTTGATCCGGTCCATCTCCAGTCTTCAGAGTTACGGCGGTTTCGGTTAGAACTCGTAATGCATACCGAGGGTTACGTTATTTGCATGAAAGTTCCGCGGAGCGGTCAGGCCGGAAGATGGTTCGGTCAGACCGGTCGGATACGCGGCGAGCGATGAAGAGTTACAAGGAATGACGGTTGCTGTCGCGGACGTTGACGTGCTGCAGTACGGTGAGCCGGAAGGACCGCCCTCGCCGTAGCCGAAGTAGTTGTATTCCGCTTTCCAAACCCATCCGGGATGGAGCGTCCAGGCAACATTCACGAAGGGAGTCTGGTAGGAAGACACCAGCGAACCGTTCACGTCGCGCGCATCGTTGAAGAACCGGCTGCCGTTCACAGAGCTGATGCGATAGCCGATATTGGAGTGGATTTTGTTGACGGGTGACAAGCTGAGAGCCACCGATCCGAACTGCGTCGGAGCCTTCGAGAAGTCCTTGGCAAACCAGTCCGAGAGTGCAGTGCCACTGATCTCCGTAGCGCCCGTAGCGCCTCTTCCCCATATGTTCGGGCATACGGTGCTGGTAGCGGTTTGCACCGCTCCGGGCAATGTGGCTGTTGCGCCATTCAGGTAGCAGATGTTGGTCGAGGCATACACATCGCTATAGGCGTAATTGAAGTCGAACCCATAGTGCTCATTCGGCGCCAGCACCGCACCCAAGCTCACAATCCGACTGTAATCGACATGCTGGAGCGGGCCTTCATACGGGGTACCGGTTGAGGCCGTTCCGCTAGGAGCTGGTGTTGGTGAAGGAGGAACAAACAACGCCACTGCGGACTGATTGTTGTTGGTGTTGTTATGCCGTTCCAGGTCGTTATAGGCGCCAGAGATCGTCGCCCAGGGCTTCGGCTTGTACATGGTATGCACTCTGTAGTGCTTGGTTTGCCGCGGACCGACCGGAGTGAATGCGTTGTCGTCGTACAGCACCTCGACCGTGCCATTCAAATCCCAATTGTTGGTGGGGCGCAGGGCGGCGTTGAAGATTCCACCGTTTTCGTTAATGGTTACGATTCCGCCTGTAGTCGCGGCCACGGCTAACGGGTTGTTACCAGGATTTCCGCCGGGATCAACAGGAACAGTAGCAGTTGCGGCGCTATACAAGTTCTCCGCGATCATGTGCGTGCGGTAGCGGTAGGTGAGCGAGAGCGTAGCGCGAGACGAGGCATCCCAGGTCCCCGTCAGGTTGTTGGTCAGGAGCCGCTGGCCAAAGTAAGCCGGCAGGGCGCCGCCGGAGCTGCTGCCCTCAGCAGTGATGCCATTAATTACGGTGGTCAGCGGGAGGGAGTAGTTGATGGTTTCATAGCCATTGTTCCCCGCCACAACCGTCGTAGGCGTGTTTTGATTGCTCTCATTAATGGTTGAGGTGCCGGGTTGGTGGACATTGGAGTAATCAATTTGTTCGGAGAGACTGAACGTCTTCATAGCCTGCCATACGAACCCATAATCGGCAGCGACTACCGCCCGCTTTGCAGTCGCGACGCCCGTAAAGGTCGCATTGCGAGTGGCCCCGTCCAGGCCCTGGAAATTCTCGTAGTAGTTGGGCAGGTTCATGTTTGCGTTGGTGTAGCTGAGATTGCCGTTCATCGAGATGTTCTTGATGCTCGAGCTTTGCAACCGGAAGATCTCGGTGGGGTAAAGGATGCGGGTCGGCTGGGAGCGCAGGTAGCTCGTGATGACGTCGCACGCCGGATTGATGATCGGCTTGCCTCCGGGGGTTTGCGCCTGCGAGAGGATGGTGTTGACGGTTGAACTGGTGTATGCGCTGCCCATGCTGCCTGTATTGCATCCACCGATGCCGTAGGCGGTCTGACTATCCCAATCGCCAAGGGAGACAGGTGTTCCGTCGGCCTCCTGTAGCATGAATTCGCCGGGGGCAATCGTGAAATAGGAGTTCGCCTTGTAATGGTCGATCTGCTCTTCAAAGGTCAGCTTGGTACCCTGCACGGGCTTCCAATCGATCGCCCCCGTGAAGTCGTCGGTGCTGTTGCGCTGAAACTCCGCGAGCAGGGAATTGTACTTGCCGACAGATTCACCGGGGCTCAGGGTTGGGCCCTGGAAGATATTCTGCGAGTACCCCGCCCTGAACGTCACCTTCGATATGGGAAAGATCGTCAGGTTGGTGTCAGTCATTCTGCGCACCGAGTTGAACATCACCGACGATTGCTTAACCTGCGGCCACGCAAACGAGCCCGTTGGCGCGTTGGAGGGTCCGATGGGAATCGACGGGCCTGTGGTGACATTCGGGTTCCCCAGCAGGTCGTAGTCGAAGTACTGGCGGTCGCGACGGAACAATCCCGAGAACTCGTACGTCTTGCCCTTGGAGAAAGTCAGCTTGGCGAAGTTGTTCGGATCGCCGCCGAATCCGCTGCCGAAGGCATGGAGAGAATCGACAAGGTTATGCGTGCTGCCGGGGAGTGCATGCAGCTCAAAGGTCTCGCCAAGCACGCGTGGCCCAGACTGCAAGTTGACCAGTGTGTCGTACATGGCTGGGCTGCCCGACAAGCTCGACATGCGCCCGCCCAGATCCACGCTCTGATGGGCCGAAAACCCTTCCGGGATGGACATCTTTGCATCCGGCGCTGGAGTTGGAGCGGCAGCCGTCGGATTCTGGGCGACAGCGATGCCTGCCGTCATCATTAAAATGGCGACTCCAATGCCCCCAGCGATGCGCTGGATCATTGCGAGAGAGGGCTGTTGGTTGGACAGCCGCGAAAACCGGCCTATCTTGTTCATATGAAGCCTCACTTGAAAAAAAGCATTACTGCTGACATCGAAAATTCGAATCCCTGTGAACCGTTGATGCGAGAGCCGGGCCGCGCCATCCGATGGGTCCTGGAGGGCGCGGCGCAGATCCATTACTTGAGGAATGCCGCATTGAGGTTGGACCCATGGACCATGGTGTGGCAGTCGATGCATGGCGCCAGCTCCGCCGATCCTGCGTTCATCCCGTGAACCGTGCCGGCCGAGACTGGGCTATGGCACTGGTTGCACAAGGTATTGATATTCGGCATGTTCAGCAGCCGGGCGTTCTGAGATCCATGCGGTGTGTGGCACGCCAAGCATCCCTCCGCCTTGACCGCAGCGTGCTCGTACACGTACGGCCCGCGTACCTCGGTGTGGCATTTGGTGCAGATCATATTCTGATCAGCCGTGGACTTCAGGTTGTTGTTCCCGAAGGTGCCGTGAACGTCATGACAGTCGGTGCACTTGACGAGGCCCTCGTTCACCCTGTGATGGAAGGGCATACTGAATGCCGGCTTCACGTCAGTGTGGCACTGGAAGCAGAGCGTTGGCTGAGACGCCTTGAGCAGCGGCTCTTCCTTGCTGCTGTGGATGTCGTGGCAACTGATGCAGCTGACGGCGGCCTTGGCATGGGGAGAACGGTCGAAGTTGGGATGCGCTCCCGCGTGGCAGGTCAGGCACCGGGCGTCCACCTCTTTGGCCGTGGCCTTGGCGGGGTTGAAGATTTTGGTAACGTCGCCACCGCCGTCAACGTGAGCGCCGCCCGGACCATGGCATCCTTCGCAGTTCACACCGGGTTGGCCGTGCTGTGCCGCAAGCTTGGTGTGCGGATTGCCCTCGAACTTCTTGGACACCTCGTCGTGGCAGGTAGCGCATACATCACCACCGACATAAGCGCTGGGAGCAGCGTCTTTGGCCTGCGAGACGGCCGTCTTGGCAGCTGAATCGGCTTTGGGCGCCTGAGCTCCAAGCGCAGTGGCGCAGATTATGCTTGCGCCCAGCATCAACATCAAACAAGCTCGCAGTCCCGGCCACCTACCCGGAGCCGCACTCATCGGCAATTGCGTTACAGGCCCTGCTTTATGCATGAAAAATACCGCCTTGTGTGATCTCATCGCCACTTCCGAAAACAGTTGTACCAGCTTCAGGCTGGTGAGAACGGCAATTTCTCCTGGAAAATGCCGCGTCAAAAAGCCGGAACCTGGTTACGGTGTTGCGGAAGTTGCTCTTTGTGCGGAGCATCACTTCATGGGCTGCATCCTACGTTTTATTTCAGCCACAAACGGTGACGTTCATCACATGCGATGCAGAGGTCGAATCCCGGTCCGAATTTCCTGTCCCAATGTGACATGGATTCCCCTCCTCGCTCCTACCTTCAAGATCAGCTGATGGAATTCCGCAACCATGCGCGCACACCGCCTTACCCGCAAATCGGGGAAGACCGGAACGCAAGAGACAAGCGCTTTGGGCAGTAGACCAAAGCCGAGGCGTTCGGGCTGTACAGAACTGAACACTCTCAGAGCAAAACAAGGAAGGTTTTGTCCAGTCGAGTGCCGTTCAAGGTCGCTCCCTCATGGCCGCCTTGGCTTCGGGTACATCATCCAGGGTTTTGCCATAGCCGAAAGCGACGGGCCTTAGCGGCCGTTTTGGGCGTTCTCAAGCTTCTCTGGAAGGCGGAGGATCCCTGTCCAATCAACCCATGAGGGGACCCGTAAAGTGCGAGCTGGCAGCGAAGCGCAGAGCTTACCGGCAAGGAAGGTAGATTTGGGAGGAGCCCTGGGGGATTGGGCAACCACGATGGGATTGCATAGACGTGAGGCCCGTCACATCCAGAGGGTTATTTTTCCGGCAGACTCTCATCAAGCAAGAGCTTCATTTCCGGAAGACACGGGCCATTTTCACCTTAACTTTACCCCCTGTAATGATGTGCGGGGTCAGGGACGGCAGAGGAAAATGTGCTCGCTCAGCGTCGGAAGGGCAAGACCATGACAGGCGCGCAGATCACGGCAGAGACGCACGGGCGGCAGAAGCACCTGAACCGGCAAAGTCCTGTGGGTTGCGCAGCCTGCGCGAATCGCCGCCCTGGCTGGTTCTGCTCTCTGGGCAGCGCCGTACTTGCCGATCTTGAGCTGGCCACCAGCACCATTTCCCTTCCCGCGCAGGCTTCGCTGTTCACGCAAGGCGAGGATGCGCGATGCCTATATTTAATCTGTGGCGGGTATCTGAAGCTGACCGCAGGCCGCTTTGAGGATCGTCAAATGATCGTCCGCGTGGCCGGACCCGGCTCCATGCTTGGCCTGTACGCGGTACTCTCGCACGGTGTCTATGAGGTTTCGGCGGAGTCGTTGACCGAAGCCCAACTGCGCCCCGTCGAGCGGGAGCGGTTTCTCAGCTTCCTGCGCAGCCACAAGGAGGCGCAGATGCGCGCGGTGCAGTGCATTTGCCAGGAGTACCGCTTCGCCCTTCAAGACGCCTGCCGCATCGCGCTGGCCGAAACCGTGGCCGCCCGGCTGGGCAAGCTGCTGCTGGAACTGGCCCATCAGATTGGCGAGCATCTGAACGATGGCGGCTTCCGCTTCCCGCTGCTGCTTACCCACGAAGAGATGGCCTCGATGGCCTGCACAACGCGCGAAACCGTTACGCGCACCCTGGGCCAGTTCCGGAAGGACGGCTGGGTTTCGATTGAAGACTCCCTGGTGACCCTGCACGAGCCGGAGCGGCTGCAAACGCTGGTCTAGACGCAATTTCCGTTTTACCGCTCCCGTCTGGCCCGCTCCCCAAGTCAAAGAGCTATGATTTGAGTAACGCTTTCATTTTCAGGTGGGAGTTCATGGTGCGCATAATCCGGCTTTTGGCTTGCTTTTCTGTTGTTCTTTTTCCCTTCTGCGCTGCTTATGGCCAGAGCCCGGCAGCAGTCTCAGCGCCAGACAAGCCGAATGTCACATCGTCTGAAAGCCCGGAGATTCGGGAGTTCCAGAAGATTGAGGACTCCTGGTCAAGCTCCGTCAATTTGCGCGACCAGTACGCCCTGGAACTGGTGTTATCCCCCTTGTTTGTAGATGTTTCCGCCACGGGCGACATCACCACACGGAACCAGCAGGTGGCCATGGTCATTACCGGCGAGGACAAGACGATCCATCTGGATCAGCGGGTCATCACGGTGCGCATGCTGGGAGACATCGCGGTGGCCAATGGGACCTATGTGCTGCACCACAAGGTCAATTCGGCCGAATTGAATGAAAAGGGCATCTTTACGCACGTCTTCGAGCGGGCACACGGAGGCTGGCTGTGCATCAACTCGCAGCGCACCGTGTTGCGGGAGGACTCGAACGCAAAGCCCAAAAAGCAGTCCAATGCCGAACTTCCGTTCCACATTCCGGGGTTCTCAAGAAGCGACAAGAGCAACCAGTAGCGCGGCGGTGGCGGCGAATGCTCCTCTGCGCGTTTTGGGGGCCGGGCCGCTTGCTGGGGATTTCTGGAATGACGGGACGGATACTCCAGGGAATGGCTTTCCTTTGGAATAGGATGCTCGTCGCAACGGTAAAATTCACGGTTCAGAATCGCCCGGAAGCGAGAGAAATCGTTGTGCCGGCGGCCAGGCGATGCCTGCTTGAATCTGCGGATCGGATTGTCTTACTAAAAACAAGCCGCAGAGCCACTTGCAAAATTCCACGGAGAGGGCAAGAAGCGTCAGGGCACGACTTCAGTCGTGCCGCCAGTTCAGCAGGAAGATGTTGGGCTTTAGCCCCTGCGTCTCTTTGTTTTCAATTGTTTGCAATTCCGCAGCGGCTAAAGCCGGAATCCTATTTGGATTTTTGCGGCACGACTCAAGTCGTGCCCTGACACTTCAAACGTTCCCGACGTCGAATTTTGCAAGTAGCTCGCATTTATTTATTAAGAAAATGGACTACTAGAGCATATCTAATTTAAGTATATACTGTTGACCGGGGTCGAGATGCAGGCGACTGGAGATCCATTTGAACTCTCATTCACCACATCGCGAGCAGGCTCTTGCACCGAGGATCTTCCATCTCAATCACCACGCGATCGATCAGATACCTGCACCGAGGGTCTTCCATCTCAATCACCACATTATTGAGCCGGCTCCTGCATCGGGGGTCCTCCATCTCGATCACCACGCCATTGAGCAAGCTCTTGCACCGGGAGTCTTCCATTTCGATCACCACGTGCTTGCACCGAGGGTCTTCCATCTCAATTGCCATCCTTTTGAACAGGCTCCCCATCCGTTTGCTTTTCCAGCAAACTGAGACCATGTTGACGCGGGCTGCGGGATGCGGTCCGTTCAATATTGCTCACTCCGCCGTGTCTCTAACAGAACCAACAACCCCAAGGCGTTCGGATCGCTCGACCCGGCTCAAAGCCTTATTTTCAATGTGCAACAATGCACATCAATCTCAGCCTGACTGGATTAGATTCAGGCCATGATGAATCGGTTTGTTCGCCATCTTCTCAAGATCGGAGTGCTCATGCGGGACCTGTGTGTGTCTGCCGTCGGGTGCTTCGTATTTCTGCGTGGCTTCCGCCTGGTCGCAATAGGAACAGAAGAAACGGAAGCGGCGGCATCCATTCGCATCGCCAGCCCGTCCCGCAGGCCATTGGCGGGTGTCGGCGCCGCGGCATTCCTTCTGGTGTTCATCGCGAGCGAAGCACTGGCGATGATCAGCGCGCTTCACCGCTGATCCCCATTTGCAAGATTGGACCGCGAGCCCGTTGGCGCTCGGCAGTTTCAAGTCAGGAGCCTGTCATGTCCACGTCGAACATCACCGTGAGTTCGCAACCGAACACGCTGATGCGGCACGAGCCGCGGCCGCCGGCATACGGAAAACAGCCGGCGCTCTTCTTGCAGCCGATGCGCAGCCCGTCCCTTCCAGTCCGGGTAGCGGTGGTAGGGAACCACCTTCCGCGACAGTGTGGAATTGCAACCTTCACAACCGATTTGTGCGATGCCGTCATGGCTGAGTACGGAGCGGCAGGATTGTCGGTCGTAGCGGTCAATGACCCCCAATCGTCGTACGCCTACCCTGCGCGGGTACGATTCCAGATTGCCGAAGGCGACATATCGTCTTATCGGGCAGCGGCCAGTTTTCTCAATTCCAGCAATGTCGACTTAGTGTGCTTGCAGCATGAGTATGGGATTTTTGGAGGGAATGCCGGCAGCAACGTCCTGGAGTTGCTGCAGCACCTTAGAATGCCGGTGGTCACGACGCTCCATACTGTTCTCCGTCAGCCTGACCTCGACCAGCGAATAGTCATGCAACAGATCGCCGCGCGCTCCGATCGGCTGATTGTGATGAGCGAGTACTCTTCTCGCGTTCTCCAGGATGTATTTGGGGTTCCAGGCGAAAAGATCGACCTGATTCCTCATGGCATCCCCGACTTGCCGTTTGTGGAACCCGATGTTTACAAAGATTCACTCTCCATCGGAGGAAAGCTTGCCTTGCTCACGTTCGGCTTGCTGTCGCCCAACAAGGGATTTGAGAACGTGATTCAAGCCATGCCGCGCATTTTGTCGCGGCACAGCAACGCTGTCTACGTAATCGCCGGCGCCACCCACCCGCATGTCAGGGCCCGCGAGGGCGATCGGTATCGGGATCAACTGCAGGCCCTGGCGAAGGAAATGGGCGTTGAGCGAGAGGTGATCTTCCACAATCGCTTCGTCAGCCCGCAAGAAATGGCTGCGCTGGTTGGTGCAGCCGACATTTACATCACGCCTTACCGCTACGAGGCACAGGCTGTATCGGGAACTCTGGCGTATGCTCTGGGCGCCGGGAAGGCGATCATTTCCACTCCTTATTGGCACGCAGCCGAACTGCTGGCCGATGGACGCGGAGCACTGGTCCCCTTTGAGGATCCGGATGCTATCGCAACTGCTGCAATTGAGCTTCTGGACAACGATGGGCAACGCCAAGCAATGCGCCAGCGCGCTTACATGTATGGGCGGCACATGGTCTGGAACCGGGTGGCGCAGTCTTACATGCGCACCTTCATACGGGCTCACGCCAATCGCATCCAACCTGCGCTGTTGAGGTTCCCTGCCCAGGCTGTGGAGAAGATCGCTGCAAGCCAGCTCCTAAGTGTCTGATCGCTCTCCCAGTGCGGATTGCAAGGAGAATCTTCCGCCGCACAATTGCCCGTAATGTCGAATCGCTTGTGCAAGCAAAAAACACGAAGGGCGTCCGCCGCGGCGGACGCCCTTCGTGTTCCCAGCGGTCTTGTTTTTACTGTGCTGGCGCCGCCTTTGGCGCATGTGCGGCTTCGGCGGACTTGTGCGCGGGCTTTGCGGCCGGCTCATACGCCCAGTAGTGGGGATCGGCATCGATCCAGGATTTTTCAACGTAGCTCCATTCCGGATTCACCAGCCAGAGGTTGTCTTCGACGCTGACCACGTTCTGCTCGGAGAGCTTGTTCAGCTTGTTCCTGCCTTCCTCTCCAAGGGCAGCCCCGAAATCCTTCTTATGCGCAAGACCCGAGTCCTCATCCTTGAGAGACGACATCGGTATCAGGACGAGGTACGCGTCTGTTACACCCATCATTCCTTCGTAACTCGACCAAGGGATGTTTTGGCCGCTCTTGAGATTGGCGTCGCGATAAAGCTTCGTCATTTCCTCAAATTGTTCGTCGTGACCGGGGCGCATATGGAAGACGATCACCTCCCAGTAATGGGAGTGCGGTATGTCCGCGGCGGCGACATTGTTGCTGAGGTCGGGGCGGTAATGCCAGAGGGTGTGATGGACTTCGGATATGTAGAGGGCCTCGCGCGCATCCAGCGCGTCAAACTTGGCGTCGGTCGCCGCGTCGCCGCCGAGCCACTCCTCGCTCTTTTGCAGTGCCTCGAAAGAATCGTAGCCGGAGAGGTAAATCGCTCGAGGCGCGCCCGTCAGGGCCTCCATCGCCAGCAGGTGGGTCGGGTCCTTGAGTTGCTGCGACACGGCCGGGTATTCTGAAGCAACTTTGTCGAAGGGTCCATCCGCGTAGGGTTTTATGTTGATCGTTTCGATGTTGAGGATGTTGGGTGGCGAAACTGGCGAAACTGCCGGAGCTTGTGCGTACGCAGCCAGGGAGCCGGCCACTGCAAGGGACAATCCGGCGACGGAACAAAACCATTTCTTCATGTCTGCCCACCTCCCGGGGGCCAGATGCGAAATTGCGAAATTGGAAAGATTCGAAACCTGTGAATACCGCAGTCACCCAGGTAGACCCAAGTCCAGGCGCGTCTCCGGCGTAAGAGTGTTCTGCAAGCGCCAACACTCGGCCCAAGACGCGCGTGCCGCCTGACGAAGAGGCAACTTGGCTAGAACCGAACCACTACAACAGGTTGACCACCGTGGTATCTGTGGTGTCTACGGTGATGACTGGCGAACGCGGGCGTGGCCGCGGATATCGCGAAGAATGCGGCAAACAGAAAAATCACTATCTTCTTCATTTCTGCTCCATTAACTCCTCTCCGATGGACTTGAGCCGGGGATTCCGTCTTGGATTCCCCACGCAACGATTTAAAGCATTGCTTGCGGCAACGGGCTGTTCAAAATTGCTCGCCCTGGCAGGCGCCGGAATTGCCGTTACCGAAAGGCGCCAACAGGAGGCCTCTGCGAGTTGTGGTCGGGCAATTGATCGAGGAGAACCACATTGAGCAGCGACTTGTGCACCTGGATGCGGCCGTTGTAACTGACAAAGCCGAGCTTGCGAAAGCGATTCATGAAGAAGCTGACGCGCGAGCGCGTGGTGCCGATCATCTCCGCCAGGGTTTCCTGGGTAATCGGAGGAATGTAGGTTTCGCGTTCACCCGGCTTGCCAAATTCCGCCATCAGCAGGAGTATCCGAGCCAGGCGCTTCTCGCTGGAGTTGAAGAGCTGATCGACAAGATCGGCCTGGGTTCTCATGCTGCGTGCCAGCAAGAACTTCAGAAAGACGTCTGCGAACGCAGGTTGGTCATGCATCACGTGGGTCATCTCTTCCCGTGTGATCTTGAGCGCAACGCACGAGTTGACAGCAGTGGCCGTGGCCAGACGCAGCCCAGGAATCGACGCCAGTGACTCCTCTCCAACGAAGTCGCCGGCGGAGAGAATCGTGATTGTGGCCTCTTTGCCGTTTTGAGAAACCACGGTGAGTTTTGCCCGGCCACTCTGAAGATAAAAGACGGAGTCTGCCTGATCCCCCTGGGTGAAAAAGGTCTGCATCGGCTTCAAATCGACGATTTTCCGACCAAGGCCGGGGTGGGAAAGAAAAGCGGCAGGATCAAATGCAGAGATCCTCTCATCAATCATCAACATAGAACCTCCTTCGAGGCGGTTTGGATGCGCGAAGTCGACTGCGCTGGCTGATAAAAGGCCACGGTGGGAGTGCTTCAGAGAAGTAGAGCAGAGCATTCCGCGCAGCCGGACCGGCAACGCAGGCCCGAGTTGCTTCCTGGGGATGGGCCGCAATGTTCGAGACAGAATTCCCGCGCTTGAGCCATATTGCACTCAAGTCTTGTCCATCATCGCGCGGGTTTACGGCATTTACTGTTCTGTTTTGCTCAATTCCGAGGATAATTTGAGCTTCGAATTTAAAGCGCCTGTCCGCCTGTTTCGGCTGGCAGGCTCTCTTCGATTCCTGCCAGCAGCATCGGCGAGTCCACGGCGTTATTCAGCCTGCTTGTCATGACCTGGAAGTGATAACCCATCACGGCCAGGGTCATGGCCGCGCCGACACAATGGCGATAGTGGGTAGCCACTGTCAACAGAAACTTCCAATAACTCCAGCGCTGCCGGCCGAAGACTCCCTGACGAACGATCGAGGTGACGAAGGCACGCGTATTGCCCACTGTCAACCACCTCTGCCTGGTCTTTCGCTCGCCATTGTTGCGCTTATCGGGTCGCGGCTGGGTGCGGCTCAGGTAGAGCTTGACGCGCTCATAGTAGGCCTCGCAGGAATAGATCCTCTTCAGAACCGAGCGATAGCCCTCCACCAGCCGTGCCGCGTCCATGTTGGGAAGAAAGTTAAGCTTGTCGCCGGTATTGTCGCCGTGGCCCACATCCAGAATCCGGCCCTCCTTCCACAAGCGCCGGAAGAGTTGAGTCCCGGGCATGGCTTGCAGCAGCCCGACCATGGCCACGGGAATGCCGCTTTTCTGGATGAACTCGACCATGCGGTCGAAGATGTCGTCGCGATCTGTGTCGAAACCGAGGATGAAGCCGCCCATGACCTGCATGCCATAGCTCTGGATGGTGGCCACACTGTCCAGCAGGCTGCGGCGGGTGTTCTGTAGCTTGTTGCTGGCGATCAGCCCCGATTCATCGGGGGTCTCGATGCCCAGGAAGACCGAGACGAAGCCGGCGTCTTTCATCAGTTGCATCAACTCCGGGTCGTCGGCCAGGTTGAGTGAAGCCTCGGTATTGAAGTCGAAGCTGGTCTTGTATTGGTTGCGCCATTCGGCCAGCGCCGCGCATAACTCCTTGGCGCGCGCCTTGTTGCCAATGAAGTTGTCGTCGACGATGAATACCGCTTCGCGCCAACCGGCCGCGCGCAACTGGTCCAGCTCGGCCAGCAGTTGGGCGACGGCCTTGGTGCGTGGGCGCCGGCCGTAGATCTCGATGATGTCGCAGAATTCACAGTTGAAGGGGCAGCCGCGCGAGTATTGCACCGCCATGGTCGAGTAGCGGTGCATTTTGATCAGGCTCAAGTCGGGCAGCGGGCTGGAGCCCATCTCCGGCCTTTCGGCGGCCTGGTAGACGGGCGCGGCAGTCCCTTGCTCGAGGTCTCGTGCCAGACCGGCAATGAGGCTCTCGGCTTCGCCGATCACCACGTGGTCCGCCTTGAGATCGGCCGCTGAAAGGCTGCTGGCGATGGGGCCGCCTACGACAGTCCGCAGCCCGCGTGCGCGGCAGCGCTCCACGATGGCTGCCAGTGAGTGGCGCTGAATGTGCATACCGCTCAGCAGCACCACGTCTGCCCAGGCCAGATCGCGGTCGCGCAACCGCTCCACGTTGGTGTCCACCAGCCGCTTCTTCCAGGCGCCGGGCAACAGGGCTGCTACCGTCATCAACCCCAGCGGAGGCTGCGCGGCCCGCTTGCCCAGAAACTTGAGCGCATGTTTGAAGCTCCAATAGGTGTCGGGGAATTCCGGGTAGATCAACAGGGCGTTCACAGGCCACCTCAAAGGGAAGAAGGGCGGTTGGCGAGCATGGATATCCATTCCCGGTTTCGGCGGCAGATATCGGCCCAGCGGTGGGTGACGCGGCTGCCCTCGAAACGGCGCACTGCTTCCAAACCAGATTGTTCCAACGGGCGATGGAAAAACTGTACAAAAGGAACCACTTTGCTGGGGATAACGAGTTAGCAGGTTAGCGGGGGGCAGCTGAGGACGCAGTTTCATCCCTTCGTGGGTCAGCGGCGCCGGTGGACGACTCTGAACAAGTTCTTCCTGGCGGCAAACATTCTCTCGGGGATTAAAGTCCGCATTCATTTTGCTGCATTTGCGGCGAGGGTGGGGTGCCCATGACTCTGCGCTCACAATGAAGGCGCTCTAATGGACTGCCGTTGAAGGATCGGGGGCCCGCTTCGGCTTGCGCATCAGCAGCACCAGCGGGGCGGTCAACAGGAACAGCCATGCCATCACATGAAACACATCGATGTAGCTGAGCAATGTAGCTTGCCGCTGTAATGAGCCATACAGAAATCCAAGCGCCTGGTGCGCGGATGTTACCGAACCGGAGCCGTGCTGGGCAAACATCGCTCCGGCCTGATTCCGCGCTTGCAGCAACTGTAGATTGGGGAGCGAAATGTTGCCGGAAAGACGCGCCTGATGGAACTGCGACCGGCGAGCCAGCAAGGTGGTCACGAAGGATATTCCCATGCTGGACCCAATGTTGCGCATCACGCTGTACAGGCTGGTCGCGTAGGGTGTTTCTTCCTTCGAAATAGGGTCCATGATAAGTATGGTTAATGGCAGGAATATGAGCGTTTGACCTATCCCCTGATTGATCTGGTGCCCCAAAATGTCCCAGGTCCCGGAGTCCAGGTCCATTCCCGCATAGCCGAAGAACGCCAAGCTTCCGATGAGGCATCCGAAAACCACCATCCACCGGGCGTCCCAACGCTTACCCAGCATGTAGCCGACCACCGGCATGCAAACTGCCGTGGCAATCCCCCGCGGGCTGGTCCAGAAGCCGGCTGTTTCCGCAGTCCAGCCAAGCAATTCCTGCATGAACAGGGGCAGAGACACGAGGCTGCCATAGAGCACAAACCCAAGCACCGTTACGATCGCGATGCCGACCGCGAACGATCGGTGCCGGAAGAGCGAAAGCTTGACGAGCGGCTGCGGTGTCTTCAATTCCCTGAATATGAATGCCGTCAGCATGACGGCCGCGGTAATGGCAAGCGTTTTGATGAGGCGAGAGCTGAACCAGTCGTCTTCCTGCCCTTTATCCAACATGATTTGCAAGGCGCCCATGCCGATTGCCAGCATTCCCATGCCCCAGGCATCGAACCGCATGTTTCCGCGCCTGATATACGAAGGGTCAGCCACAAAGAGATAGATCAGAATCAGGCTGATGATTCCAATGGGCAGGTTGATATAGAAGACCCAGCGCCACGAGTAGTTATCCGTGATCCAGCCGCCCAACGTGGGCCCCAGTACCGGGGCCGCGATAATACCCAGTCCCCAGAATGCCATCGCTTTTCCGCGTTCCTCTCCGGGAAATTCTTCGAGCATCACGGATTGGGAAAGAGGCTGCAATCCCCCGCCGGTGATCCCTTGCATTACCCGGAAGAAGATCAGGAAGGGCAGGCTGGGCGCCAGGCCGCACAGGACGCTGGACAGGGTAAACCCGGTGACGACCGTCATCAACAATCGTTTGCGTCCGAAATAGTTCGAAAGCCAGCCGGTGATCGGCAGGATGATTGCGTTGGCAACGATGTAGGATGTGAGGACCCAGGTGGCTTCGTCGACTGTCGAGGAGAGACTCCCTGCGATATGCGGCAGGCTTACATTGACCACCGAGGTGTCCAACACCTCCATGATCGCGCTTGACATCACGGCAATGGCGACAAGCCAGCGGCGTGACACGAGTCCTGCTTCGGTTGGAACTGACATCGTGAACTGTTTTCTATAGTAATTAGTGCGGGCCATTTCGTCATTGCGGCCTTTGGCGCACGCACGGGAAGAGTGCGGAGCACAGAGGAGATCATCGGGGCCATGCGGGCATGACCACTTCGGCGATCAACCCCGCACTACGATCTGCCTCTGAGGTATGGTTTTCGGGGGACCGCTTCGGACTGGAAGATCAAAGAGCCAGATTCGGTCCAAATGGGTCCAGAACGAAGTCTGGCACTCTGGGGTTCTTACGATTTAATTCGAACTTGATAGATGGCCTGTCAGCGTGAGATCGATCCCCACATTTTTTTCAACCTTCAACACAAAGAAACTTGGATCCTTCAGGCCCCACTGTACAAAGGGAACGCTGAAGTGTGTTTTGGCGGTCAGTTTTTCCCCGTCGATATGGATCTGCATGGGAACCGTGAGGTCGTGCGGAGTGCCGTGAAGGGTGAAGACGCCCGTAACTTGAATGGAAGAATCGCCGGAGGGCGCGACGGTCCCTTGATAGCTCCTGGGCGCAAACGATACTTCAGCAAAATGGGACGCATCGAGGACATCCTTGGTCATCTTTTTGTCCCGGCTATCGTTGCCGCTGCTGCCGCTTCCAGCTGCGACCACCACTGAGCCTGAGATCCTGGGCGCGGCGCGGTCAAAGTCGATGGACCCGCTTTGCACGTGGAACGTACCGTGGACCGGCTTGTCGGAGGCGCCCAGAGTAAAGGCAACTTCGCTTGAATCCGGAGTAACAGTGAAGGTCTGATGCTGGGCAAGTGCGACGGGCACGAGCGAAAGTGGAAGCGCGAGGAAGATGGTTTTTGCGAACGTCTTCATGGTTCTTCTCCAGAGTGGAATGTGTTCTTACGGCTTTTGAGTCGATTGCGCAACGATCTGCGACAACCAAAGGCTGATGGAGGCTATTTGCTTGTCGGACAGGTACTCATGTCCGGGCATATCGGTTCCGGGGATTCCGAATTTGGCAATCTGTGCGAGGCGCTCGATTCGCGGAGCGTCGGGACCCGCGGGTGGGAGATAGAAGAAGGAACCAACCGCAAAATCGGGAGGAAGGCGTTTGAAGTTGGATTGCCAGGTTTGGCGGGTGCGGCCGCCGTTGCTGTGGCAAGTGGCGCAGTCGCGCTGAAAGAGACGTTCCCCCCATGCGGGATCGGCCTCTCGCACTGCCTCGGCAGAGGGCTGCCAAAGCCTCTCCTCGGTAAAGTGCTGGGCCGTATCTGCCCCATGCAGGCTCTCGAGATAGGCCACCAGATCGTCGCCTCGCCCGTCGCGGAAGAGCATGGCGAATGAGGGCATGATCGAGGCTCCGCTGACCTCGGCAGGGTCGTAGAAATGGGCTTTCAACCAAAGAGCCGAACGGCGCGCGCCAACCTGAGTGAGGTCAGGCCCCTGGCGTCGATTGCCGATGAGCGGCGGACGCTGAAGACGGAGTTCCTGGATGGATTCGACAGGCCCCCACATAAGTACGTCAGGCGAATTCGGACGGACATATTGGGAATGACAGTGGATGCAGCCCTCGGAGATGTAGACCTGGCGTCCGCGCTCCACTTGAGTGAGTTGCGGCGATCCATCGACCGCGAGAAGAACGCGATGGAGATAGAAGACCGCTAGAAGAATGAAGACGGTCAGCGCTACTTCGCGGGCGCGTTGGCGAAATGCGCTGAAGAGCGACGGCAGGAGAACGACCGCTCCCGCCCCGAGTACAAAGGCGGGAGGAACATGGCCGAGATTCCGGCCCATGCCGATTCCAAGCGCAGAACCCAACCAGCCGGCGATGGCGTAGATCCATCCGGCCTGACGGCCCCGCTCCGCTGCGGAAGAAGCCGGAGCGATCAGGGACGGATAAGCGACAAGCGCGACCGAGTAGAGCGAGACGCCGACGGGATAAAGAATGGAGGCGAGGACGACGCGATCCGGATCGAGCAGAAGACATGCGGCTCCCAGCGCCAGGAACGCTGCCGAAAGAACGAACGGCAGCCCACGGCGTTGCAGAAGCCATGCGCACGCTAGCGCGGCGGCAAGGTGCAACCATCCATTCGCCCAAAGATGAGCTGAACCCTGCCAGGTTCCGGCCTTCAACGCCGGGGTGTTTTGAATGATGAAGAAGGCGGCCGAGTCCAGCCAGACGAGGGCGGCAAAGCAGAGCAGCACGCGAAGAAAAGAGAGGTTGTGTTGCGGGAGAGCCTGTGCCTCTTCGAGCGGCGCCGGTGCGGGCGCGGGCAGCAGAGTGATGCAGATTCCCGCGAGGCACAATAGGCCTGCCACTGCCGTCTGGGCTTCGGGTGGGGCCGTAAAGAAGGCGGGGAGGTTGCAGACAAGATAGCCGATGCCTGTTCCCAAGCCGACAAGCATCAGCGGATGCCGGTTGCCCGTCCATTGGCGCAGGTTCGCAGCCAGAGTGACGGTGAGCAGCCCGAGGCCGGAACCGATCAGAAACGATACGACCACGCTGGCTGCGAGCCCCAGCGGGAGAAGCGACAGGAACGCAGCCGAGCCAGAGACAGAGAGTCCAAGGCGGAGGCGCAGGTTCGGTGAGGGCCAGCGGCTCACCCGCGGCGCCAGCAGGCTGAAGAGGATTCCCCCGATGGCCATTGCAGCCATGACGGCCCTCAGGTGCGTAGCTCCTTGCCCAAGACTCGCCAGCCGCTTCAAGAACGCGAACTGAGGAAAGATGAGGAAGTAGACATACGCGATCGCGACAAGGCTCACGCCTTGCCAGCCGGATTTGCGCCTCTCACCGCGCTGCATGGGCCGCCCAACCGTTGCGCAGGCCAACAGCCTGGATCAGCACACATGCGCCGTCGGTAATGGCCACAGTTAGCCAGCCTGCTTGAAGATTCTGCGCCAGAATCTGCGTGACCAGGAAGATGGCCACGCTGCCGCGGGTAATGGCCGTGAGCAGCCACACGACTTCAAGTTTGCATGGGCTCCCTCTGTGAGCTATCACGAGCGCGCCATAGAGGCAGGCCAGGCCAACGGAAAGAACAAACGCTCCGATGAACGACAGAAACGGAAGCGAGTCTGTGGGTACGTGCAGGCCCATCAGCCGGAGCGTGAACTCCGGCGCGATGATGAGCAGCGCGCCGGTCACGGCGTCGGAGAGACCAATCAGTAACTGATAGCCAAGGAGGATGGGAAGGTTCATGATGTCTTCTCCTGTGCGGGGTTTGTCGGGAGGGAAACGGAGCCAGCTTCGCGAAGCAGCGTTGATGCGTCGAGAAGCCAGTCAAGAGACGCAAGGAACATGAGGATGCCGGTCAGGAGCCGGAGAGCATAGAGGACATTTCGGGCCGTTCCAGGCACGATGGTAAAGGTTGGGTCGAAGCCTTCCCGCCAGCCGGCGATTGTCATTAACACGATGTAAGCGACGACGCTGCCGTTCCAGAGATAGAAGGAACGGGCTCGATTGAATATCCATCCACCGTCGCCGAGGAGCTGAACCATGACGAAGATGATGAGGCTCGACGTGAAGCCGGCCATGGCGATGAAGGAATGACCTACGAGGCCATCGGTGAATTTGAAGTGATCGAGAACTCCGGGAAGAAAGAAGACCCAGCCGGTAACAAGCAGGGCCGCCCACCAGCAGAGAAAGGCCAGACGCCAGCGGCGCGTGTTGCTGTGCCACTCGAAGGCCGCATAGTAGGCAGGAGTGAGCGGCAACCATAGGAGCAGACTGCCCAGGCTGAGGTACTGCGCGGGGCGATGATGGCTGATGTCGGCGCGGCCCAGGGCAGCGCAGAGCACGCATTCGGCGGCCAGCACGATCCAACCGGTTGCGATGATTCCACGGTTCGCGGCGTTGCGGCGCGTGATCCCAAATGGAAGCATCAGCAGGATGGCTACGATGGCCAGGGAGGACTCCAACTGACTGGCGCCTGTGGGGCCGCCGCTATCGGGGTTCACAGGCGGGTAGCCGCTGGGGCTGGCTGCCAAGTAGAGGACGAAGGGGACAACGAGCAGGATCAAAAGACCAATGAGCTTCGCTGCCAAGGCAGCCACTGAGAAATTCTCCGAGCGGCTCCAGCTTTTTATGAAAGCGAAGGCTAACAGGAGCCAAACCGCCAGGAGAGCTGCCGGGAACAAGACGCGCGCGTACCCGCTCCAGTCCAGAAAAAGCTTGCCGCTGGAGTAGCCGGAAAGCCACGAGAGCGCGCCCACGCCCAGGGCTGCGGACCACACCCAGAGAACCGGCCTGCACCACTCCGCCGCGGGTCCGCGGTCTGCGCCGTAGACCCTGAACAAGAGGCCGACCAGCGGAAGACTGGTCCAGCCGTAGAGCTCGAGATTCATGTGCACCATGATCCAGCGGCCGTAAGTCCACTCGCCTAGCTGCCGGTTCAGAGCGGGAAACAGCAGAAGGATCGCGATCAACACTCCGATGGCATTCGCAGTGACGAGCCATAACAAGCTGTGCCATGCAGCGCCGGCAACAACCTGCGGAGCGCGGCGGCCAGGCGCAAGCTCATCGAGCGTTTTCAGCTTCATGAATCCTTCCATCGCGCATCTCCAGAAGCCGGTCGCAGCGCTCAGCCAGACTGCGATCGTGCGTGGCCATCACCAGGGTCACTCCTTCGCTGGCTACAATTTCGAGCAACAACTCAAAGACCGTTGCACTCGATCCCTCATCCAGTGAGCCGGTGGGCTCGTCCGCCAACAGGATCTTCGGCTTATTCATCAGCGCACGGCAGAGCGCTGTGCGCTGCCGCTCTCCGCCAGAAAGTTTCTGAATGCGTTGGCCGAGGCGATGGGTGAGGCCGGTTCGATCGGCGAGCTGGCGCAAGCGTGCCTGCGCGATTCGCCGATCGGTTCCCGCGGCAACCGTAGGGATGAGGCAATTCTCTTCCAGCGTCAGATCCGGAATCAGGTTGTGAAGTTGAAACACAAAGCCCACCTCATGCCTGAGCAAACGCAACAGGTTGAATTTGCGATCGATCTCCACGCCGTAGACCGTCACTCGTCCCCGGTCGGGCGAATCCAGGCCGCCTAACAAGTGAAGAAGGGTGCTCTTGCCGCAGCCCGATGGGCCGCAAAGCGCGGTTGTCTTGCCCTCGATGGCTTCGAAATTGACGCCCTTTAGAACTGCGATCGCTCCATCGTCATAGCTCTTCCACACATCTTCAGCGCGAAGGACAATGCGATCCCGACTGCTCACTTGCATCGTAGAAAGATTCATTCGAAGCGCAGCGCCTCCACCGCTCGGATGCGCATGGCATATGCCGCGGGGTAGAGCGCACCGGCGATTCCAGTGCTCAAGGCAAGCAAGATCACGATCAGCATAACGAAAGGTTGAACGGATACGTCGACATAGCCGTGAAGAGCGGGAACCTGCTTGAGGATGAACAGAAGGCAAGTTCCGGCGAGCAATCCCAACACCGCTCCCAGGAGAGACACAACCGCGGACTCGCCAAAGATCATGGCGGCAATTTGCAGATGAGAGAAACCGTTGACGCGCAGGATTGCAATCTCGCGAATGCGCGTAAACACCGACATGATCATGGTGTTTGCAACGCCCAGGCCGCCCAGCAGCAGACCGCACCCGCCCACTGCCCAGGCCGTAGCCTTGAGAATCTTGAACTGAGAGTAGGATCGGGTGAACTCCGCATCCTCCAGGCCAATCAGGTTTGGATACCTTGCCTTGACCATGCTCTTGAATGCGGTGGCGTCGTCCTTGTTGCGCAGCTTGATGGTGATGACCGACGAAGTGCCTTCCTTGTGAAAGAATGCCTGCGCGGAGTTGAGCGGCATGAATACGCCGCCGTCCTCAAACCCATTTGCCGTCTTCAGAATTCCGATCACGTGAAAGACCCCATGCCCGATTGGCACCTGTTCGCCGAGTCTCGCACCCAGGAACTCCGCAGCCCGCTCACCAAGAACAACATCGTCGGCGTGCTGCGCAAACGCGAGGCGATCGCCCTGGAGCCAGGTCGCCTTGCGGATGCGGGCGTCGTCAGCGGTCACGCCAAAGCAGGTAATGATGGGGTGGTCGGCGCTGGACACAATTCCAAACAGCACCGGATCGGCGTGCAACACCATCGGCCAGCCTGCAATCTCCTCCACGGCCGCGGCGGGAACGGCGCTGAAGAAGAGATCGGAGACGTTGCGCTCAAACACAATGATTTCGCTGTCGCTAGACAGGATGCCGGAAAACATACCGATGGCTCCTTGCAGGATGGTGACCACCGTGAGCATGGCGGCAACGCTGAAGGCGATGCCCGCAACACTGATGAACGAGCGGATGCGATGGCGGCGCAGATTGGTCACGATCAGCTTGAGAAAGATCACCGCTGCTCTCCCGAAGGCATGACGCAGGCGTTTTGAGTAACCCGGTCAAGCTCCTCCTCCAGGTCGCCGCGGAGCTTTTCAAGGAAGGTCATTTCCGGCCTTGATTTCAGAAGGTGGCCGAGCGTCCGGTCGCCGAGATGGAGAAACCTTGTGAGGCGATGGACGGCGCCGGGAATTCCCATGACCGATGCAACGTTTGGCCGGTCAAGCAGCATGTCGCGGGCAACCGTCTTTCCGGCTTCTGCCGTGCTCGCAAGCAAATCCTTCAGGTCATCGACCATCTGGTACGCGAGGCCCCAGTAAAGCGCAATCCGCTCCAGGAGTTGAATCTCGCGCTCAGAAGCTCCGCCCAGCATGGCGGGCAGAACCAGCGTAAGGCGGATCAACGAAACCGTCTTGCCCCGCGCAACCCTCTCGGTCGTCTCCCGGTTGTGCGGCAAGGTTGCATAATGCAAGTCGAGGCTCTGCCCGTTCAGCAGCCCCTGGACGCCGAGACACTGCTCAATGTAGGCCAGTGCGCGCGGCTGACCTTGCTGCGAAGATGCCGCGACCGCCCGCCAACTGAGCGCGTAGGCGCGATTGATGAGGGCAAGGGCGGTAAGAATCGCGCCCGCCTCGCCGAACGCGAAATGAACACACGCAACTCCGCGACGGTCCGAGGCATTGTCCATGCAGGGAAGATCGTCGAAGACCAGCGATGCAGTGTGGAAGTATTCAAACGCGATGGCCAGGTCTTTGGCGGGAGCCGCATCCAGGCCGTACGCCGTCGCCACCTGGAAGACCATTCGCGGCCGGACCAGGCTGCCCGGATTGTCGAGTACATAGCGAAGCGACTCCTCGAAGGGAGGGTCAAGGCCAGCCGGCAGCGGCAGAAAAGTATTGAATGCATCCGCGAATTGCTCTGTGTTCAGT
>Ga0224554_1000166_pt1 | contig 60793 bp, 47 predicted proteins | sample 714S22024metaG_FD_180666 | JGI IMG/M metagenome (GOLD analysis project Ga0224554, IMG submission 180666) | Peat soil microbial communities from Stordalen Mire, Sweden - 717 S2 20-24 | ecosystem: Environmental > Terrestrial > Soil > Wetlands > Peat | place: Sweden: Norrbotten County, Stordalen... | reverse complement strand
CTGGCATCAAGCCTGCCGCCCGCGAAGCCCTCGGGGGTGCCACCCGGCTAGAAGTCGCGTTCGAGCCGGTCGCCGCCAAGCGTATTACCCTGTTGCACCGCACGCACCCGCTCGTTGAGGGGCTTGCCTCCTATGTTCTAAATTCCGCGCTCGACCCGTTGCTCGGCGGCCTCGCCCGGCGCGCGGGTGTCATCCGCTCGAAGGCCGTGACCACACGCACGGTTCTGATGCTCTTGCGGCTCCGCTTCCACATCGTCACCACCACGCGCGAAGGTGAACGCCATTTGCTCGCCGAGGATGCTCTGCTCACCGCTTTTACCGGCGACCCGGCCACTCCACAATGGCTGCCGGAAGTTGACGCGGAAAAACTCATCGCGGTGAAGCCGGACGCCAGCGTGCCGCCGGACATCGCCATTCACCAGCTCGTTTCGGTGACAGATCACTTGCCCGGTATGATTCCGGTGCTCGACGCGTTTGCCACCAAGCGTGGACAAGAACTTCTCGAAGCCCATCGCCGCGTCCGCAAAGCCGCTGATGCCAGGGGAAGCTACCGAATTGACCACAGCCCGCCGGATGTGCTCGGCATCTACATCTTCCTACCCATCGCCAAGCTATGAAGTCACCCTCATCCTTCATCGCTATCACGTCCGAAGGTGGACTGCTGCCGGCTGACTTTCTGCACGAGCTGCCCGATCCCAAGACGACCATCGAGGGCGTCACGCCCGTGGCGTATCATTTGGCCGAGGGCGAGCGGCTGAATGAACAGATCAATCGCAGTTGGAATCGTCTCAAAGGCTGTTGGGAGAATTTCAAAAAGGTCATCGCCGAAAAAACCCTCGGCGATCCCACCACCACCGATACGCGCGAACGCTGGCTGTTCCCGCTCTTTCAAGAACTCGGTTTTGGTCGTCTGACAGCGGCAAAGCCAATTGAAGTGGATGGCCGCAGCTACCCGGTTTCTCACGGCTGGAACCAAGTGCCCATCCACTTGGTCGGTTCGCACGCGGACCTCGACCACCGGACGCCCGGAGCCATTGGCGCGTCCAAAGCCAGTCCGCACTCGCTCGTTCAATCGGCACTGAATGCCAGCGACGCGCACCTCTGGGGCATCGTTTCCAACGGTTTCAATTTGCGGCTGCTCCGCGACAATATCGCGCTTACCCGTCTGGCGTTCGTCGAGTTTGACCTTCAGGCCATGTTCGATGGCGACCTATATTCCGAGTTCTTCGTCCTATGGCTCGTCTGCCATGAGTCCAGATTCGAGGGCGAAAAGCCGGAGCAATTCTGGCTCGAAAGATGGAAAAAATCTGCCGAGGACAAAACTCTCCGCGCCCTCGACGACCTTTATCCCGGCGTCAAAAAGGCCATCGCCGTTTTGGGGGCGGGACTCGTCTCCAATCGCGCCAACGGAGTTCTGCTGGAAAAACTGCGCACTGGTCGGTTGAGCACGCAGGATTTTTACAAGCAGGTTTTACGCGTCATCTACCGTTTGCTGTTTCTGCTGGTCGCCGAGGACCGCGACCTTTTGCATCTGGTGGATGACACCGAAGTTGGCATCAAGGCTCGACGCCGTTATCGCGAGTTTTACTCCATCACCCGTCTGCGTGCGCTCACTCTCTACCGGGCGGGCACACCGCATCCTGACCTCTGGCAAGTCTTTCAACTCGTCACCGCCAAGCTCGGCAGCGACACCGGTTGCCCGGAACTCGCGCTCCCGCCCTTGGGCAGTTTCTTGTGGACGGCGGCGCAGTCAACGCCTGACCTGCTCGACAGCCTCATCTCCAATCGCAACTTCCTCGAAGCGGTCCACGCGCTCGCATTCGTCCAGGACAACAATGTCCGGCGGGCGGTGGACTACAAGAATCTCGGCTCGGAAGAACTCGGCAGCGTCTATCAGGGATTGCTGGAAATGCACCCGCGCATTAACGCCGACGCCGGCAGCTTCGAACTCGACATTGCCGCTGGCAACGAGCGCAAAACCAGCGGCAGCTATTACACGCCGGATTCCCTCGTCCAATGCCTGCTCGACTCCGCGCTTGAGCCTGTCATCGCCGAGCGGTTGGCGAAGGCGAAGACACCCAAGGAAAAAGAAACCGCGCTTTTGAGCCTCAAAGTTTGCGACATGGCCGCTGGCTCTGGTCACTTCATCATTCGCGCCGGCCACCGCATCGCGCGGCATCTCGCCCGTGTGCGCAGCGGCGAGGAAGAACCCAGCCCCACAATTTACCGCACCGCCCTGCGCGATGTCATCGGCCATTGTTTATATGGCGTGGACATAAATCCTATGGCCGTCGAGTTGTGCAAAGTCACCCTCTGGCTCGAAGCCCTCGAACCCGGCAAACCACTTTCGTTCCTCGACCACCACATCCGCTGCGGCAACAGCCTCCTCGGCACGACGCCCGAACTCATCAAGGGTGGTATTCCCGAAGATGCCTACACCGCCATTGAAGGTGACGACAAGGAAGCGTGTGCCGCGCTCAAGAAGAAGAACAAACGCGAGAACCCCAAGCTGGGCGAATGGTTTGTTGCCGACGAAGCGGTTCTCCGCGACAAACTTTACCAGGCGGCGGCGGCCATTGACGAAATAAGCGACAATCGGCCCGAGGACATCCGGCGCAAGGAAGCCGCCTTTCATGTCGCCCAATCCAATTACGATTTTCAAAAGGCGAAAGACCTTGCCGATCTTTGGTGCGCCGCCTTCGTCATCAAGAAACACTTCCATAAATCTGCCGACTCCGAACTTCAAACTCCGAACTCGGAACTTGCCGCCTCGCCTACGGAATCGCAGGCAGGACTCTTCGGTGGCACAGAAGAAACTGCGAAAACCAAGAAAATCAAAGCGCCGAGTCGGGCTGAATCAGAAACCGCCATCGGTGTTACGACACAGCATCTCCGTGATTTTGTGGCAGGTGGAGCGCTGCCCGAGGGTCTGCTCGCCGAGGTTAAGCGACTGGCCGATTATTACCAATTTTTCCATTGGCATCTCGCATTTCCAGAAGTGTTCGCACAGGGGGGATTTGATATTAGTCTTGGCAACCCACCGTGGGAAAGAATTCAGGTCGAAGAAAAGCAATTTTTCGCTTCATCACGTCCCGTTATTGCAGCGGCAAGAAGCAAAGATAGACAAAAGCTTATTGATGAATTGAAGGTCGAAGATCCAACCTTGTATGTCTCTTGGCAAGAGGCAAATCGACTCGGTCATGGACAGAGCCACTTGGTCAAATCGGGCGGGGTATATCCCAATTCAGGCAAAGGCAATGTAAACACATTTGCCCTCTTTGGGGAACTCGCCGCAAACCGAATAAATCAACAGGGGCGCGCGGGACTAATCCTCCCAAGTGGCGTCATCACTGAGGCGAGCAATGAAGATTTATTCCGTTCATGGCTTGAAAAGCGAAAAATTGTTCGTGGCCTAGACTTTGAGAACTCAACCGGGATATTTGATGATGTTCACCGGAGTTTCAGGTTCTGTCTTCTGACTTTGTGCGGTGAAAACGCTGGACCTCTGCGTCCGAGTTTCTGCTTCTTTTTGACTACCGTCGAACAAAGTCACGTTGATCAGAAGATAATTCTGCTCGGCAAGGAAGAGTTGCAACTTTTGAATCCTTCATCATTGACCTGTCCTCCAATCCGTTCTCGCAACGATGCTGAACTTCTTCTCAATGCTCATCGTCGTTTTGGTATTTTTATGAGCGGAGAACTTGCAGTGCAGAATCCCTGGAGCGCTGATTCAAGACAAATGCTGAATTCATCGCATGACAGCGGAAGTTTTGTGGAACTAGCACCTGAAATTGTTGCCAGCATGAATTTGCGAGGTGTGATTTCCAAAGATTCGCGAACATTACTACGCCTTTATGATGGGAAGATGGTTGACCTTTTCGACCACCGACTAGCCTCAACTGGGCACAATCTTGCGACAGTATTTAGAACAACCAGTAGTGAGCGAACGGCTGACGAGGATTACGCTCGACCAGAGTATCTGGTTACCCCCCAATACTGGGTAGCCTTAACCAAGGTTTCTCCTTTAATCCCAGAACAATGCTTAAAACGAGGCTGGTGGCTTGCGTTTCGTGCTGTGACCGCATCAACAAATTGGAGAACGGTCGTCTCCACTGTTCTTCCACTTTGCGGGCAAGTCCACTCTTTGCCAGCGCTTTATTGTCCGTTGTCTGCAATTGACAATGCGGCACTTCTGGCGTGCCTGAATAGCCAAGCGCTCGATTACTGTGCTCGCCTCAAATTGAGCGGGACTCACCTGAGTCATTTTGTTTTTAAGCAATTGCCAGTTCCGCCGCCAACCGCTTTCGCTCAAAAGTTTCCTCGGGGAAACGATACGATTACACTCAAGGACTGGCTGTTGCCGCGTGTTCTGGAATTGACCTACTCGGCGTGGGACTTGGAGGCGTTCGCGCAGGACTGCGGATGGTCCGGCCCGCCGTTCCGTTGGGACGAGGAGCGCCGCTTCCTGCTCCGCTGCGAGTTGGACGCCGCCTTCTTCCACCTCTACCTCGGCCCGGAGACCGAGTGGCGGCAGCAACCCGCCGCCCTGACCCAGGCTTTCCCCACGCCGCGCGCCGCCGTGGCCTACATCCTGGACACCTTCCCCATCGTGAAGCGCAAGGACGAGGCCAAGTTCAAAGGCGACTACCGCACCAAGCGCGTCATCCTCGAAATCTACGACGCCCTCGCCGCCGCCATGCAAACCGGCACGACGTATCAGACGCGATTGAATCCAGCACCGGCGAGCTTCGCGGTGGCGCACCTGCCGCGCTTTGACCGTGAGCGCTTTAATTTCAAAGAGGCGGGAGATTATATTTTGCCATTCGTGGCTTCACTGCTGCGTCACCAAGGCGGCGAGTGCGATGTGATGATTCTCATTCGCGCTTACGCCATGCTGCTCGGCGACCGCAAGACATTGACGGCTTTGACTGAGTCACGTTTTGGAGCAGAGGCAGGAGCTTGGGTGAAACGGTTTAATCAGCCCGTGGATGCGTCATGGTTTCTGCCCATCCTCCGGGGTTTGGATAATCGGGACGTGATCAAGCTGGAGGAGAGTGGCGAGAATGATGTCTTCGTCCGGCTGCTGGACGCCAGCGTGCCCAGCAATTCCACGGTGGAAACCGACGTGTATCTGTTGCTGCAAGTTCTCGATCTCAACGCGGTGCCTCCAGCCGCTGTGGCCGAGCAGGTGAAACGCATTTCGCCCAAAGCTGTCCGCACTTCTTTACATGAAGCTAAACTCGTAACCGCATGAACGACCAACCTGATCTCCTTGCTCTGCAATTTGCCAGCGCCGGTGCTGGTTTTAAGCCCGCTGCGGGTCAGGTCGAGCCACTGGTTTGGGTGAAGCATCTTTTGCTGCTGCGCGAATGGAAACCGGGTGAGGAAAATGTCATCCGCCACATTGAGTTACACCCCGGCCTGAATATCCTTTGGGCCAAACCCCGTCCGCAAACAGAAAAACCGCGTCTGGGCGAACAGGGCGTTTTCGGTCACGCGTCGGGCAAAACGACGTTTTGCCGATTGCTGCGGCACGTTCTCGGTGAAAAGCATTTTGGCAGCGCAGATTTGCAGGCACGGGTCCGCAAAGCATTTCGTGGCGGCTGGGTGGTCGGCGAAGTGCGGTTGAATCAGGAATCCTGGCTGGTGTGCCGGCCATTCACGTTGGGTGTTCATCCATTCGTGGTTCACAATGCCGAGATCAGCCAGCTCTTTGACGATGGTTTGAAGCGGGAAAGGTTGGATGTTTATGAGGCGGCGTTGAACAAGGTGATCATGGAGCGATTGCCAGTCGCGACGTTTGCAACCGCACCAGAGCCAATTGAGTGGCCGCACCTGATCCAATGGCTTGCGCGCGATCAAGAGTGTCGGTTCGCAGACCTGACGGACTTCCGCCACAAGTCCAGCGAGTCTGAGTCGCCAGACATGGATGTTGAAGATCGGCATTTTTTATTCCGTGCGGTGGGTGGATTGATTGACACCGTCGAGCAAGCTGAGTTGGAACGAAACAAGGAGTTGGTCGCAAAAAAACAGTCTGCCGAGAAACGCGCTCCACTGCTCCGGCATCAGGCCGGTGTGACGTTTAAGCGGCTGCGCGAGGAGTTGGCAGATGACTACGCGGCGGTGGAAGACGACCTGTTTCTTGCTGCGGTGCAAAGGGCGTTTGCGGATCAAGAGGTCGAACTGAATCGCACCATCAATCTGCTCAAAGAGCCAACGTCATTGACGAATGCCCGCAAGGCAGCGACCACCGCAGCGGCGCGGGTTGAGAATAAAGCTTCGGAAATCAAAGAGCTGCAAGAGTTGGTTGAAGGTTTGGATCTGGAACTCCAAGTGGCGCGTGGTCATAAGCCCCAGGCTGAAGTGGATGCCTTTTGGGCCAAGCGAAACGATGGCTCAGGACTATGCCGGGAGCCTTTGGTGCGTGCCAAGGCCCACAATTGCCCGCTCGCTGCCGGCAAGGTGATTCCCAGCGACCAAGGTCAGGCAGCGGTGAAGGTCGAAAACAAAGCCGACGATATAGAAAAGAACATCGTTGCGCAAAAGAAGCGGATTGCGGCGCTGGAAAAGGAAAAGACCGCGCTGGTTGATGCGGCTGAAAAAGCGCAAACAATACTGACCAAGGCCCAAACGAGTTTTAACGGCGAGCGTGACAAGTTGATCGAGCAGCGGTTGAAAGTGAAAGCGGTGATCCGGCGCGCCAAAGAGGCAAAGTCTGACGGCAAAGAGGCCACCACACTGGAAGAATCCGTGGTGGAGCTGGACAAGCAAATCCGTCAGTCCCGCGCCTTGCAGGCCGATGCGCGTGAGAAGCAGAAAAAGGCGTTGAGCTATTTTTCCGACACCTTCGACCGCGTGGCGAAAGCCATCCTTGGCTTGGAAGTCAGCGGCTCCATTCATTTCGACGGTCGCCAGATTGAAACGAAAATGAGCGAACGTGGTGATCTGACCAGCGCCGCCATCGAGACCCTGAAAATCCTGATCTTCGACCTCGCCGCCCTGATCTGCTCGGTTGAAGGTCGTGGTTTCCATCCTCGCTTCCTGATTCACGACGGCCCTCGTGAGGCCGACATGGCCGCCGACCTTTACCAAAAAATCTTCCTGTTGGCGCACGAGTTGGAACTGGCGTTCGGCAATGGCGCGCCAGGCTTCCAATACATCGTCACCACCACCGAGCCACCGCCAGTGGATTTGCAGGATTCCAAGAGCCAGTTGGTTCCTGTTCTGGACGCATCAACCAAAACTGGAAGACTGTTTAAGGAGGATTTATGAACTGGCTTCGCGTCCCGGAATTCTACGGTGTCGTCCTGGATTCCATCCGCACTGGCACGCCGTATCAAACCCACCTCAACCCGCCGCCAGCCGGTCCACGGCATCAATTTACGCGCTAATAAAGCAAATTATGTGCGACTCAACAAACCCGCCTTCTGGAATGGATGCTGTCATGGCTGACCAGCGTTTTAATGCCGATGTGGTTGTTGGCGACCGGACTCAAGCACTTCTGCGTTCACGTGGATTGCTTCCGAGCCAATGGAAAGTCTCAGATGTCGAGAGGCAGAGGATACTGGACAATAATATCAAGTTGGGCCTGGTGTTTCCTCCCGCGAGCCAGTTGAGTCTAACGGCTGCTTCGGCTTCAGTTGTGAAGCGCATCTACGTTGTGACCATTGAGCTAAAGGCCCTCGACGCTTATGAGTTTACTCAACGCGAAATCATTGCAACGATTCTTCACGAAATCGGGCACGTGGTGAACCCGAATCCACCAAGCGGTGTGTCTAATTGCGGGGAAGCTGGTGCTGAGATCACGCTGGCCATGCTGCGCGAAATGTATGCGGATGACTACGCAAGGTTTTGCGGTTTCGGGAACGAAATCGCATCAAGTCTTAAAAAGTGCAGCGAAAAGAATCCTAGCGAGTTCAAGCCGGATCAAATTGAAGCACGCATCCGTCGGATTGCCGAGAAAGTAGATAATTCGATGAGGTCATGAACGCCCACAAGCACACAGGTTTATCCAGTTGCAGGTTGTGCGGCACTCCCGGTAAGTTAATTCTCTCTCACGTCATTCCAGATTTTTTCATCAGGAGTCTTCAAAGACAGGTTCCCACCGGAAAATCAGGACAGCCCCAGCCAACGTCTATAATGATGAGCCTTCGGCCTGGAGAGGAAGGAGGACAGCGGCAACGTGGGTATTGGGAAAAGCAGTCGGGAATCAATGAGACCATGCTATGTGCCGTTTGCGAAGGCCGGTTTAGCCGGTATGAGAATTACTTCCGATCATTTTTCTACGGCAAGAATCCGTCCCCGTTAAAGAAAGTTTCGGTTGGCAAATCGGTGGATCTTTCGTCATTTGTTGGACTGAACCCTGACATACTTGGAGTCACTGCCGTAAAGCTAGATTACTCCCAGTTCAAACTGTTCGTGTTATCTTTGGTTTGGCGTGCCAGTGTCGCGAAAGGCAGTTTTTTTGAAAAGATCAGTTTGGGATCCCAGCACGAGGCAAGATTGGCTGCCATGCTAAACGCTGAAAACGCTGGTCCGGATGACCAGTATGCGATTTTGATGGTTGATCTCCAGCACGCGAAGTATGGGCTGGAGGATTTTTTCCAGCAGCCAGATTGCGTCAAAGACGGGACACAAAGAGGCTGCTCGTTCATAATTGGCGGATTCATGCTGGTGACATTCATCGCGGCGGCAGGCCACCGCCCCCCAGACCCAGTGGACTCTTTCTGCCTGCGGTCGTCTGGGGATCTTTTGCTGATTTCCTCCCGCGCCCAACACATTGTGCGGTGGTGGGCGACTAGGTTGAGAAATGCCGGTAAAATCTAAGTTGAAATCAAATCTCCACCAATATGAATGACTATCCCCAATTGGGAAAAATCCCCGAATCGTTATTATCCAAGACCAAAACCTTTACCATCGAAGCTACTAAAAAAGGCTTTTGGTCATTTTTCACCGATCAAAGGTCGCCCGGCAGTTTCGAGCATGATTCGTTCAGCAAAACACTCAAATGGATTGTGGACCAAATTTATTTTGGCCATCTCACTGAAGTCAGGGACCCCAGCAGTGGTGAGGTGGTCAGTTTGAGAATCGGCAAGGAGTCGCCGGTCAAAGGTGAGTCAGAGGATGAGCTTGCACGCAGGATTCAAATAGAAATGGCCGCCCTCGGATTGGCGGGCATCATCGCCGAGTGCCGGGAATCTGGAAGCAATTCCAAAACCGCCGAGTATGAAAAAGCACTTTGGGGTGATTCCGGACAGGGATTTCAGCGGTGCCTGGAATTGCATTACACCAAAATTCTTGCCGGCTTACTTGGGAATGCCTCCGGAAAATTGCCTCGCCTCGAACATCTCCCAATTCTTGACCGCGCGCCGGCCCGAACCAAAAAGTATATCGCCGAAGCAACGCGTTGCTACCTGTTCCAGTTGGAAAACGCCTGCATTTCTCTTTGCCGAGCCTGTCTTGAAGACACCCTGAATGATCTAGTGACGGGAAAACTTCAGGATGAGATTGATGACGAAATATATGAGCGCCGAAAAAAGGATAAACCTTACGGCCGGCTCTTTGTCACTATCGAGGTGTTGTCACGCCACGGGATTCTTGGAAGCCACAAAGCTGATGCCCATGCCGTCAGGATGGCAGGCAACGACACCCTCCACCACAATTCCCCTCAAAACGTAAGCTCGAAACAAGCGGAGGAAGTCCTGACCAAAACCCGTCGGATTTTGAATTTCATCTACCAGAAATGAAACACCTCCCGCAATGGACACGCCGCGTGGCGATGGATAGCTCGGGTCGCACCGTCAAGTGCCGAAACCAAAAACCCTAAATTCTTAAAGATTTTTACAAAAACTCTATGAGCGAATACACCTATCAAGATCTATGGGACAGACATTTGGACTCCTCCTATGACGATGCCTTTTCAGCCCTCCTCGCAAAGGGATTAAGCTGGCTGCCTTGGGTTGGCAGAGACTTCAAAACATCTGCGGCTAGAATTCTCATCGTAGGCGAGTCGCACTACACAAACGTTAACGACGCAGCCAAAGTGGGCCTGAAAAAGACTGAATGTCAGAGCAACCAAAATTACACGCGTGAAATAATGGCAGAGTATCCATTGGAAGGTTTGGCTGCGGGCTGGGAAAACAATGCGGGAAGAAGTAATAATCCAACGTTCGACAACCTGACTCGGGCGCTACTAAAGACGGATTTGCTAGGCCAGCAGGATTTAGAAAAACGCGGAAAACTGTGGCGGCAGCTTGGTTTCTACAACATTGTCCAGCGCCCGATGGATTATGGCAAGGATCGTCCCAAAGAACGTCCTGCCTATGAGGACTTCCTCAACGGTTGGCGCCTTTTTGTCCAGATTGTTGAGTCATTGCAACCTAAAACCTGCATCTTCATCGGCGTCGAAGCATCCAATACCTTCAACTCCGCCATGCAGGCAATGGGCATTCAACACACCCCAGTTGAATGGGGCGACTTCTTGAATAATGTCTATACGCGAAAAGGTGCCAGCGTAACGATAAATGGTCGGGTAACAAATCTGATATTCCTGAAGCACACGTCACAATATTTTAGTTGGGATCAATGGAACGAATATCTTGAACATAAAACGCCTGAAGCCCTGGCGAGCTTGCGGGATTCGGTCTTCAACGGCGACCTGCCCACAGAGCCTCAAATATTCCCCGAAATCAAGCAGCCAATACCCGCCGTTTCCGTGGATACAAAAAATATTCCCACCTGGCTGGCGCATAAACCAATCGTTGCCTGCCGGTATGGAAACGGGTTTGGTGATGATTCAGAAGATGCAAAATATTTGTCCGTCGGCAGGGCTCAGTATGATCAACAATGTGCCTCCATCAAAGTCTTCCGCCATTCCGGGGAGCGGTGGTCACGACAAAGCGAAGAAATCCCGATACACAGGCTTGGATATTTGATGCAAATGTTTCTCTCGACAGTTCGCCTGTTGCAGTCAGAACAGTTGCCCAAACAAACGACCCTTCACGAGGAGATTGTGTGTCCCGAAGAGTTGGATTTCTTGCGTTCAGAATTCCACAAAAACCGTGATGAAATTATCGGATCCATTAAGGAGATAAAAACAATTCTCCAAGATATCGATTTGGACAAAATCTGACCATGCCCTCCGCGCTCGACAAAGACCTAGAAAAAATCAAAGCCCAAGCCTTTGACCGGGCCGATTGGACTGAGAAAGCAATCCGACGGTATCATGCCGTGACGGTTAAACTGGATGCCTCGACCATTAAATCGCACCGTGGTCTCTATGACCGGATATTTGTGCCTACCACCACCGCTGGCGTCGTCATTGAGTCGCGTGTAAACTGTCAACGGAATACCAAACAGCAATGCCACTAACCGCAACCATAAACCCATTGACTGAACAGGAGGAAATGGTGTTTCGCCTGTGTGAAGTCGGGAAACTGACCCGCCGGGAAATCGCCCGGCAACTGGAGGTATCATCCACTCGGGTGGGGCAAATTTATGCCGCTGCCAGAACAAAATTGCAAGATTTCGCGGAGCACGGCGAGGATGCGTTGACGCTATTGCCCGTGCGAGCCCGCAAGGTGGTGGTGGATTGCGGGATACCCAGCCGGTCGCAGGCGCGTTCGGCCATCGAATCCGGCCGTTTGACGTGGATCGAAGGCATCGGCGGCATATTTTGGGAGGGCACCATGTTGCCCAAGGTGAGCCGGAAATCGTGGGCCGCTCTCCACGCTTGGGCTGGCCATCCACCGCGCCCATGAGCCAGACCGAATCATTCCGGGCCAAACGCGAGGCTCTTGTGCTCCGCTTGCGGGACCAGGAAGAACTGACCTTTCAGCAAATCGGTGACTGGTTTGACCGCTCCGCTTGTCGGGCCGCGCAGATTTATCAGGTTGCCCGCCGTAAAATCCAATTTCCACCCAACGGCCTGTCCAACCGGCTCAACCATCTTTTAGCCAAAGCCGGCTTTACCGTCGAGAAGCAAGCCATCGCCAGCGCCCTGCGCGCCGGCAAACTTTACCCCCATTGCTACCCGCCCACCTACGGCATCTTTGCGCACCGGGATCTTTGCAAGTGGGCCGGCGTTGATCCAGCCACCGTTCCAATGAAAGGCTCATATTTTGAAACCTACCGTGCCAACGGCCTGTCCTATCGGGTGAATCACATCTTGAAATATGCCGGCATTCCCGCCACGAAAGCAGCCGTCCTCGAATCCCTCAAAAATGGCAGTCTGACACCGACCAAACGCCCCATCGGCTATGGCAAAATGACGCACGCCGAACTTTGCCGCTGGGTTGGAGTAACCCCAAACCTGTTCCGAAACCGTAAAAAGGCGGGCAGTCCATAGCATCCGCACGCGCTTTTCCACTTCGTGGATACTGATCAAAGTTTTTTTAACTCACGGAGGATTTGAACCATGCCCATCGTGTCGAGACCGCAATATTCGTTCAATTGTTGCCGCACGCACCGGCGTTCCTCATCATCCACTTTTCCGAAGGTCACACGCAGAAATTCCCGGCTGGCTGCACCGCCTTCTTGAATCGCCAGATCTTCATAGCCCTGATCTGTCATGGCCGGCAGCACTGCTTTCATGGACGCGCTGCCGTGCTGTTGCGGATGGTAATAACGGAAGCCACGGAACGGCAGCAGCAGGTCAACGATGCGCGGCGTCACTTTCTTGAGCCACGGTTTGAATTCCGGCAGCAGCTCACAACATTCCTTCAGGCGTCCGATTTCAAAACTCGCGTTGTATGCCACGACTGAGCCGGTCGGCGGCAACTCATCTCGCAACTGACGCATGAATTCACGACGCGGGTCAGCCGTGCCTTCGGCGAGAAACGAACAATGTTCGATCTCACCATCGGCTGCGCGGAGAATGTGCAGCGAAAACTGAAATGGAATCTGTTGGAACGGTGAGCACCCATCGAAAAGTGGAATCGCCGTGCCGATGGTCTCGAAGTCCATAAAGCTGGCCGGATATTCAATCTGACTCAGGAAAGCCGCAAGGGCAGGACGGTCAACGTGCGGTTTGCCGGCCAGCAGGGCAGCGCGCTGGATGGCTTGGTTGTCGGTGAGCGCAAAATCGGTAGGGATATTTCCCAGATGTTGAACCCCCTGTTTGAGCAACTTGAAACTTTTTTTGCCGCCACGGTAAAGCGTAAAGACGCTGGCTTCCGGCAGGAACGACCAACAGTGGTCATGCAACGGACAAGTGTAAGGATTGTCGCAATGCGGGCCGATTTGGATTTCAGGATGAGTTTTCGCGCCGATGACCCGCTGCATCGCACCAAGCTGTTCCTCCACCTCGCGGCTCAAGACGGAGACCGGCCTGGTGACATCTTCAAGCGTGAAAAACTTTTGCGGGTCAATCGCGCCATGCCGAACAAATTCATTGTTGATGTGGGCCAGAAAACATTTTCGCAACTTGATGCCGGCACCGGACAGCACATACGCCTGAAACGCGATGTCGAACAAATGAACTTCTTCCTTCAATCTGGTGGTGGATTTTACCTCAACCAAATCCCAGGCATCGCCGGAAACGGGAACCAGGATGTCGGTCCGGGCGTAGCCGCCATTGAACACAAACGCCGCTTCATACAATGGCCGACGTTCCCGAATTGCCTGCCGCGTCTGGGCGATGACTTGATCGGGAGCAAAAATACCGGGGGCGACCATCATTCCGCCGGGGAATAGTTGTCGGGCCAGTTCACCGACTTCGGTGCCTTGATCAAATATGGCCTGGGTTGATTCGTCCGGCGCGGGTATCTGGTCTTTGGCGTTGTAACGAAACCAGATTAACTTCGCGCATTGCAAGCCCATCAAAAACGTGGACTTGGAAATATAGGGCGAAGGCGAGGCGCTCATATTTCATGCGTTATTTCTTGGCCAACCAATCTCTGCTAACAGCCCGATGACGGGATGCTCGACAAGCTGGGCTTCGGTGTAGGCGTGGGACATGGCGATTCAATGCTTATTACTTACAAGTTTAACTAAGATTATTGAAAATTGATTCAATCTCGGCATCAGAACAATAATCGGTTGAAGATGAAGCACCATGCCGTTCGTCATCTTCAGATTCTGAATGAGTGTTTTCTTCAAGATGCTCAGCGTGGCATTCTAAACTTTTGATTTTGCTTGCAACGTCAATCTTGAAAACCTCTCCGAGTTCCTTCAAGACGCTGGCTTCGTGGCGAATACTGTCAGGGTCGTCACCTTCAACATCAGAATTCAAATATTCTGTGAGTTTATCATAGACATCCTTTTGATCCTGTTTTGTAACTACTTCGGGACATGCCGTTTTAAGGCGATCCCAATACTTAAAACTGTCAATAATATAAAATTGTGATTGAATAAGTTCTTTAGCTTTGCTGTAAAATGCGTTCTGCTCACCAAAATGACAGTTTGTGTTTTCCTTTAGTTTTTCAATTAATCCAACAAGATATACCCAAGAAACTTTTCCATTCGAAATATCGGCTTCAATCTTTTTTAGTTCCTCTGTAATAAAAGCAACCAATTCTTGATCAGGTAAAAGTTCTGAAACCCCCACTAGGAATTCCACTTTATCTGCACGATCTTTATTCCAACGACCCTTCTGTAATTTCCCATTTGGCATCTTGAAATTTGCCAGGCGACAATCAGAATATTCCAATGTGCGTTTGAGGGCTGCTATAAAGTCTGGCGCATTGGTTTTCAAAAACGAACGAAATCTAAATTCATTATTTAATTCGCGAAAACTCCAGAGCCATATAAGCTGATCAAAGAATTGAGCTGTTTGAACTAGAGTCAAAAGTTCAGCGGGATTTTGTCCTAGTGAGTTCTGGAGAAAATCTCTGACAGACGGATTATGAAATCGTAAAATGGTGTCACTGTTTGATTTTTCAGATGCCACAAAATTTCCATCAAGTTCTTTCAATGAACGAATGAAATCATGCGGTGCGTTGGGTTGGCCGTGGTCCAACGCCGATTTCTTCTGGTATGCACTAAATGTTGTGCGCAAATCATCCAAAAAAACATCTCCCGGCATGGAGGTAAGAATCAGCAGTAAATTGCGCGCTGGCTGCGAAAGCTGATTTTCAAATGCGTGGCTCCAAATCTGAAATGGGTTCTTCATATTTGACAAGAAAAACTCGACATAGCCGGCAGGCTTGGTGTTTTTAATGCGTGAGTATTCAGTCATAAGATCAATAATTCGCGGGTTGTAATTCTTATGATCTATGAGCTTCAGATAGCTTTTACCTTTCAATATTTCATGCTTAAATTGGCGCGGAAGATCAGAAAAATAAACATGATTGAATAAAATCTGGGCGCGGATTAAACGAGTATATTTTGAAAGATCAACAATATAGGTTTCACCATCAAAATCAGAACGACTTAGTTTTTCGTAAATCAGCCGAGCCTGATTGAGAATATATTCACGGGTGGTAAGAATCAGTTTGGATATCTTTGAACTTTTAATCGCTGCGATAAAATCAATTATGCTCTGGTCTTCATTTTTGCTGAGCTTCTCAGCCGTTGATGCTTGGCCAAGAAAATCATCATAGTAAAAAAGCCGTTTTTCTTTCCTATTGTCAATCCCTCTCGCTTCAGAAATATCGTTTTCGATTTTCACGATGTCATAACCGATTCGGGCATAATGTAGCAAAAGCATTTCTGCCAATGTTGTTTTTCCTATGCCAGGAATTCCAGCAATGATACAAACGTTATGTTCTTCCAAGACTTGTAGGGCTTCAGGGAAGCTAGGGCTATAAACAAAATACTTCGCATCCATTTTTATGCGGTCCATTGTTTCGCGCCTCAAATTCTTAAGCCGTGCTTGCAGAACTTCTTCTAAAACCGGAACACTTGAAAACCACAATTTGAAATGTCTTTTTTCGATTTCCGGGAAAACACCCAATAAATTATTAAGAGTTTCTTTGCCAATTATATCTGCGGGAGTCTTAATCAGTGGGTGAAAAAGCCTGACGAGTTCATTTTTTTGATGTGGCGTCAGGCCGAGCGACGTGACGAAAATGTATCTTTTAGGCTTTAGGGCCTTGGCTTTCTTGACCTCACATTTGCGCAAATGGCGGAATAAAGCACTGAAGGATGATTCAGCGTAGTGTTTACATTGAACGATTATGCCCCCCGACTTACTCTTACTGTAGCGCAAGTCAATTCCTTTGTCTCGTCCCGCCTTGAAATTCTCCAGCCGAACCTTCAAGTCCTCTTGGAGAAGGTCGCGAGTTAGACACTCAAAGTCTATCGGCGAGAGCAATTTGAAATCATAATTTGGCATCAGTGCTATTTCCTTGAAATCACTGCCGCCTCTACGGCCAAGATACTGTTGTATCGGTTTTGAAAAGTGGCCTTGTCAGTGTTCACGTAGGCGTTCCTCGCGTCGTCGTGCTCTGTGATGCTGAGCTTCGCATAAAGGTCACGAAGGGTAGTTGCCTCCACAGGCTCAAGCCGCACCAACTTCGTGTAGTGGTGGAACTCCGACACTGAATGCTTCCGCTGCTTGTATTGCTGGCGCTGGCTATTGAAGACATGCGTGTTGACGACGGCCTCGATCATCCGACGAATCTTCCCAGCCATTTCCTCTTTCTGCGGTTTTGTCGGCTCACCTGGCAGAGCGAGAATTACATTTATATCGGCTTTTAATTCTTCAAGTTTCTCGCTGTATTCGGCGACTGTCGAACAATTTTCCAGAACTTGCACCGAAAGTTCACCGTTCAATCCGCCAGAGTTCAACGTTGTCTGAAACTGAACAAAGAACTCCCAGTTGTGTGTTAGAATTATTACTTGCCGGTCTGGGAACTTCACCGCGAAATCTCGCAGCCTGGCGCAATAATTCGCGATATAGTTGTAATCGAAACTGGAGATTGGGTCATCGAATACCAAGACCGACTGCGGGCATGTTTCGAGTTCGGCAAAGAAGAGCGCCAACGCATGAAGCCGCTGTTCTCCTTCGCTCAAAACGCCCTCGATACCTTTGCCACCGACCTGCGGCAATACCGTCACGGAAGCGTCAGCACCTTTCCTTGCGAGCTTCACCCCGAAGGCCGCCATATTTTTTTCCGCGAGTGCCTTATATTCTTCGTCCAGTCGCGTCTCAAAGTCCGTGACCACCAAGTCCTCGTGAGCATCTTTCGCTGTCTCCGTAATTCGTTTTAGCACTTGTGTAAACGCCGGAAGCTTTGTGTTCCAAAACTGCGCGTTGTTCACCATCATCTGCGCCTCTCGCAACTTGTCCAGCCTACCGGCAATAGCCTGAGCATACTCCAGCGGTTCAAGTTCAGCGCGTAGCTTTGACAACTGCTTAACCAACTCCTCGCGCCCCTTAGCGGCGGCGTCGATGGCCGTCTTCTTCGACTCCATCTGCGTCGCCCATGTAACCGCCGATGCCTTGAGCGACTCCAATGCAGCCTTGGCCTCCGTAGTCGGTTCTTTTGAAATATCGCAGTTTGCCACGATTAAATCGGCACCGGTCTTCGCCGCAGTAAGAACGTCTTCGGAGATGGTCTTACACTTGTCCCAAGATTTCCGGTCAATCTGTCCGATTGCGGCTGCAATCCCGCGAGCCTTGGTGAGGTCGGTCTTGATGGCGGTGATGTCTTTTTCCAGCGCGCCGACAATCAAACCGTGATACTGCTTGAACAACTTAACCTCGGCAGGGCCCAAGTCGCGTTTGCAGAGCGGGCAAGCATGACCCGTCGCGTCGTCCATGTTGCAAATCGGCGACGCAGCTCGCAGCAATCCAAGCAAGCTGTCGAGCGTTCCGTTTTTGGGAATGAGCGCCGTTGCTAACACTTCCTGCGCCGCTTGCTTCTCCGCGAGCGTTTTTGCTTTGCTCGCGGGTTCCAGCGCCCAAAGTTCGGCTGCGTGCGTCAGCAGCGCATTGAGTGAAATCAGAAATGATTCTAACTGGTGATGCTCTGCGCGGAGCAGTTTCAAGCCTTCCTCTGACGTTGCCTTTTCCAATTCTGCGGCGGCTGTCTGCTTTTCGCCTAGCAATTTCTGATTTGCGAATCCCTCGCCGATTTTTATTTCCGCCAAAAGACCGGCGACGGTCTTTTCGTCAATGACAGCCAGAGGACGTCCCTTAAACTTCACGAACTCCGTCCGCATTGCCGTCAACGCTTGAATCAACTTTGCCAAGTTGTCCTGCTGTGCTTGCTGGAGTGCCGTCCGAAATTTTGTGGTAAGTGCTTTTACCCACTCGAAGACATGGAGCTTGAATGGCGCAAGAATTATGACCCGGCCTGGCTCGACCGCATTCGTCACGTTCTGAATCGCAATCGCAGCGTCGAAGTATTTAACCGTTGCCCGTCTTGGGCCGTAACCCGCCGCCGCTGTCCATGTCTGCTTTGCGGCGTCGTTCTTAAATTTGAAACAAAAGGTCGGGCTGGCCGCGCCCGCTGCGCGGACATTTTCCAGCGGGCGGCTTGGTTGCACCGGCGTCGCAAGCACTTTCAAGGATTCACACAAACTGGATTTGCCGCTGCCATTCGCCCCAAAAATCAGGGTGAGGCGCTTTTTGAAGCTCACTTCTAGCACGTCACCAAGGAGTTTGAAATTTCCGAATCCCGAAAGTTGCTCAAGAGTGTCCGCTGGCGCTGCTGCGGCGGCGACGGCAGCGACGGCGACGACAGCGGCGGGTTTGATTTCAATGTAGCTCGCTCTCTCGGTATAAAGCGCAAAAAGTATTTCGAGCGTCGGTTGGTCAAGCGCCGACACGCCGCTCAAGGTCGCAAGGTCGCACACCATCTTGAACCAAGCTTCGCCGTTCTCCTTGGCGAGATCGTTCAAGTAGCCAACTGCGTCTTGGTGCGTGGGCATTGCTCAATTCTCCGCAAGATTGATTTGCCCCGACAGCAGACGTGGCAGCAGCAGGTCGCGCGTCCGGCGGCGTCCCAGATGCGTTTTCACGACCACCTTCGTGGCGGCATCAAATTTTGTTAAACAAATCCAGTGTATGATCTGCATATTGCGCGCGCGTTACGCTGAAGGGTATTTCAAAATGTTTCACCGGCAAAGAAAGAAAAAATGTTTCTGCCGAATTTGAAATAATTCAATGAAACAATTTGAAAATGAGGTTTGAATGGCCGCGAAGTTAGTCATCACCCCACCATTGGCGCTCGAACATATCCCGCTCAATCTGCACCGGCTCAATGCAGCGGGGATCATCTGTTTTTGGGCTATTCACCAGATCGCTGACGGGATAAATTTTCAACGGGGCATCGGGCGCTCGCGCCAGCGCCATTTTGTGCGACTCGCTGCGCGGGTCGTCGTCTTTCAGCCACCAGCCGAAATGACTCGGTGCAATAATGACCGGCATCCGGTCGTGCAGCGGCGCAATGGCTGCATTCGCCGCCCGCGTGATGATGGTAAATGATTCAATCGTTTCGCTCGGCGGGGCTTCGTCCAAGTCCGTATCGGCGTTTTCCCGCGACGGTGGTTTGACCCATTTTTCCCACAAGCCGGCGAAACAAAACGGTTCGCCGCTTTTCAGCATCACGCGGAACGGCTGCCGTTTGCCCTCGCGTTCCTGCCATTCATAAAAACTGTCGGCGGGAATCAGGCAGCGCCGATGCTTGAACGCCTCGCGAAACGCATTCCGGCTGGGCAGCGTTTCCGACCGCGCATTGATATGCGCGTTGCCGACGCTTTCATCTTTCGCCCAGGACGGAATCAAACCCCAGCGCATGAGCTTCATCGCCGGCTGGTGGCGTTCGTGGTAAATCACCGGCGCAAGCTGCGTCGGCGCGATGTTGTAACGCGGTGCAAAAAACGGCACGCGCGACATGATGACGCCGACGAGTTTGATCAGCTCGGTAAAATCTTTTGCCGCCGTGTATCGTCCGCACATTCAGGATTGAAGCACTAATGTTTGATTTGGAACTTTGTGTAGCGATTAGCTGTCTGGCTGATGACTTTTAATTTTCTTTGAGAAATTCAACCAGTCGGGTCATGGATCGCTTCAGGTCCCGCTGCCTGCCAATCTGGACTCCTTTTTTAATTTGAAGACAAATATGGTCGTAATTGTTCGCCTTTAGGAGGTCATCATACTGCGAGTAAATGCCTTTCGATTTTGGGAGTTGGATGCCCAGCAGCAATTTTGAAATGGAATGAAGCAGAAGAAACGCATCCTCAATCATTTCAAAGGTGATTTCTTCGAACTGTTCAACCGCATTATTGCCTTTCGTGCAATACCATCGCTCACAATAGCTGACGAACCGATTCTCCAACGAATCTTGAAATGAAAAATCATTTTGGAGTTGGCGGGCGATCAAAGCCGCAATCGTCCATTGTGCCGGCCCTTTGAAATCTTTTTGCTGTTTAATCAGGCGGTCGCCGATGCCGCGCCACCGCTCTTTACCGTCATAGGACATCTCGACAATTTTCTTGAGCCAGTAGGCAAATTTGCACCGGTTATGTGATGGATCTTGAATGGCTGGAAATATAACCGGGAAAAACTTGCCGAAAATATCGTTGGAACCTTGCGCGCTGATATTGGGGTTTTGTCTTAGCACGGCTGCAATGCAGCGCGCTAGGTGGTCCGCATCAAGCCAAAAATATTTCCATTTGGCATCTTGTTCCTCTTTGCTGACCACTTGTTTCTCGCCCTGTTTCCGCAAAAGGTAATATTTTTTTTCAGTGTCTTTTAATTTTTCGGCGAAGAGCCGGTGAAAAAGTGTCACCATCATCGGGTGATTTGACTTCAGATCACGATTATCAACCGGATTCTGGTTGTTACGCGCAATTGCGACTTCAGATGAAATGTTAGCCGCATCCTTTTTTAGCTCGATGACCGTGACAAAAACCTGTGCATTGGGGTTGGCACCTTCATTCTCGCAAAAGTAGCGGTCAATATTCATCACGGTCTGACAGCCGTTACTGATGGAAGCACGCTCCAAAAAAATATGGTCGTGATTGAGGGTGGCCTTGCTGCATTGAATCGTCACGCCATTGTTGCACACGATGAATTGGTCTGGCTTTTGGCTGATGGTCGCCCGAATAGCCTCGGCTATTTCCTTGCTGCGTTTTTTGACGTTCAAGTAACTACGCACGTTCGAGGCGAACAACGCCTTCAGCTTCTTTTCCTTTTTGTGAGCCTGAATAATCTCGTGAATATTTTTCAGAACAACCGACGCAACAAAAACCTGGCCGTAGTCGAAGGTCAATTTAAGAGGTGACTCATGAAACATGAGCTTGAACGAACTCATTCCAGTCTGACCGTCCAGAAATTCTTCGCCGCGCTCAAGAAGTTCCTCATTTGTAAAGAAATCATAGTCTTCCAGCTTTGAATTTTTCCGTATGCGCTCACGTTGCGGACCGCCAAAATGTTTTGGTGTTACGAAGTAATACCGTGGCGAGTAATGCTCCTGCGTGATCAACATTTTCGCCCGACGCCATGCCGACCGTGCCCGTTCATGCAACGCTTCCGGCAACGAATCTTCCGATAGATATTTGCAAAACTGAACAAATGTATCGGTGGCTTTCGACTCGCTGGCGGGTATTTTATTCCAGTTGCCTGCATCGTATTCGACCTGTCCTACCAAAACCTTTTTACTTTCATTATCCTCCCAGATGAAATCCACCCCGAAATCATTGGATTCATCGAGCACACACTGATGGGCTTCTTCGTATGAAATGCCAACCTCCTGATGGAGAAACCAAATCGCTAGTGCCTGCGCATCCCCGAGAACCGAGTTGCCTGATGCCCGCCCTGATTGAATTATGATCCGTTCCAATTCCTCTTTCAGAAATTGAATGAGGTGATCTGTTTGATATTCTTGACTTGCAAATGACATCGTTATTTTAGTTGAGGTTTCTTCAAAAAAGCATGGGCGGATTTTTCAACATCGTAATCGCTGTTTGTCGCTATTCAACACGAAACAAGTCATTCGTGGCATCTGGCAATCACCTAAAAAAAGATGCGTTTGTCATAACAATGTGCCTTGAACGGGTTTCGCCGGGCCATCCGCGCCCCACAGTTTGGCAATCATTTCCCGCTGTGGCGTGAACGGACATTTCGCCTTCGGCTGCTTTTGCGATTCGTCAATGTGACGGAGCGCGAATTGCGCCCCGGTCATCAGCGCGGTTTTGCCAAGCTGCTCATTCAGCTTTTGCGCCATGTCATCCAACGCGCCCCAGCGTTCCTCCTGCGTCCGCCCCCACAGCGTCGGATGCGTGTCCAGCTTTTCAAGATTGAACATCGCAATGCGAATCTGTCGCACCGGCAACCGCTGGCCGGCCATGATGCCGCGAAACATTTGCTCCATCACTTCATTGATGACGGAATATAGAAACTGCGGATGCTTGAAACGGTGGCTGGTGCCGACTTCGGTAAAATTCGTGAACCGGACGGCCACGCTAAATTCCCGCTCCTGCATTTTTTCCCGGCGCAACTGGCCGGTCAACCGCGTGGATTCGCTCAACATGAATGTCAGCGCCGCCTCGTAATCGTGTTCGTCCTGCGGGAGCGTGGTGCTGCTGGAAATCGTCGTGCGGTCTTTGATTTCCAAAACCAGCGGCTCATTCCATTGCCCGTTTGAAAACAGCCATAGCTGTTGCCCCCAAATGCCGAACTTCTGCTTTAGCAGCATGGACGGCAGTTTTGCCACATGGCCGAATGTCAGCGCGCCGAGCGCGGCGAGCGAGCGTTGCCGGTTTTTGGCGATGCCGGACAATTCCTGCACCGGGCGGTCATTCAGAAAATCTTTTTCCCGGCCCGGCGGGACTTCGATGAAGCCGACACCCTTGGCGGCGTCGGTCGCGAGCTTGGCGAGCTTGGCGGAGTTTGCCAGTCCCGCCGTGACCGGGAGACGTGTCTCTTTCATTATCCGGCGGCGGATGCCCTGGACGTAATCCGTCGGCGTCGTGTTCCGCCAGACGTGCGTGTCCATGCTGGAAAAATCCAGAAACCCCTCGTCAATGGAATAGGGCACCAGCGTCGGCGCGTATTGTTCCAAGATCAAAAACATCTGGCGCGACAACTCGCGGTAGGCGTCATAATGCGGGCGGCACAAGACGCCGCTGGGGCAAAGCCGTTTCGCCTCGAAACAGGCCGTCCCGGTCTTGATGCCGTATTTCTTCGCCTGCCGGTTGGCCGCAATCACAATGCCGTCACCGCGCCGGCCACCGCCAACCCACACCGGACGCCCCTCCAACTTTGGATCGAGCGCGATTTCGCAACTGGCGAAGAACGAATCTCCGTCAATGTGCAAAATACGGTTGTTGCGGGCGCTCATCGGCAGCAGACACGCTACCGCATCGCCCGCTGGCGTCCATTCCGAGTTGTTCACAGGGCGAGTCTGCCACACTCGCATAGACATTCGCTGTCCCACCCTCAACGGGCTTGGGACTGTTCACCTGGTTGCTGGACAGATAAACTCACATCCATGAAACTCCAAGCATACGTCTTCTGCGGCTGTTACGAACGTGGCCGGGTCAAGCGCCCGCCGCCTGATCCTGAAATCGTTGGCGTGTCCACCAACGGCGACGTTGGTTGTCATCGCCCCACGCCAGCCCAATACCAGGCATTCCTGAAGTGGCGCTACCGTGCCTGCCACCATCGGGATGGCTTAATCACGGGCGGTCCTCTTGGCCGCCGCTTGCCAGTTGAGGTCATGCACAAGGCCATGTTTCCCCACCGCCGCACTTTCCCGATCTTCGTCCGCAAGGTGCTCGGCTGCAAACCGAAAACCCGATTCTCCCCTCTCACTCTCAAACAGGTTGAACAACTTCAAATCGAACTTGTCCGCATGAAAAAATTTCACCTGTCCGACCGCAAGCACGATAACGAGCTGCGCCACTATCGCGGCCAGATGCGACAACTCGTGCGAGCAGCCTTGAAATTTCGACAACCCATCGCCATGTAGTTCGGCAATTTCCCCCTTCGCAGAAACTTCCCCGCATCAATTCCCCCGTGCCGGACTCCGCCTTGAAACGGGGAAGATTCTGCTCGCCCATCGGCGCTCCCTCGTGAACTTTATTTCGCATCGTTTCGCAGGCTTCACTCTCGCTGCATAAACATCACGAGCGAGCCGGATTTTTGGGGGCGAAATCCGCCTTTTGTGCGAGGTGAAACGAATTGAAAAATATACTAAATTTGTTTACGCCAAAGTATCCAAGTTGCGCCTGCGTCCCATAATCAGGCCATTCCGCCATCCTGGGCATCTTGCCAATCGCCACGACCAACGTGGGCTTTGCTTCTTTCCACGGTCTGCCCGTCGCCCCCGTCACCCGCGCGACGACGCCCGTTCCATTCCGCAAAACCCACGTCCGTCACGGCGGCGATGAATTGACCGCAACTGCGGCGGGCTTCCGTCTGCGGTCAGCGGCGGCGTTGCGCTACGGCTCCGTTCCAGCCGTCTCTCTGCCTGTGCTCCACTGTTTCCGCTCGCAGACCGCAGACCGAAGCCTTTTAAGAAAGATTCAACCGAGTTTTTGTATTGAGTAATTTGTTGGACACGCCAAACGTGCGGCGATTATTTACGAATGCTCAAAAAACTTGCTTCCACTGCAAGCCGGCCACAAGCCGTCCCGCCGGTGAGCAAATCGGTCGCGATGGCATCGCCGACGAGTTTTTCAATCGCATCACGCAGGGGGCGGGCACCGAGTTTTGGATGAAAACCACGGCGCACCAAGAATGGCAATACCGATTCATCGGCTGCGAGTTCATGTCCCTTATCCAGCAGGAACTTCAATTCATTTGCCAGCATCAGGGCGGCGATTTCAAGCTGGTGATCGTAACTCAAACGGTTGAAGACGAGTTTTTCCGTGATGCGGGCGAACATTTCAGGGCGCAGTGATTGCTGCGCGCGAGTCAGGACATGCCGTTCCAGCGTGGCTTGCGTGGAATGTTGCAGGTGCAAAATCTCCGCCGCGCCGAGGTTTGAAGTCAGCACAATGTAATGCCTGGAAAAATCCAGGGTGTCGCCGCTGGCCATCGTCACCCGCGCCGCGTCCAAGATTTGCAGGAACACATCCAGAACGCGCGGATGCGCCTTTTCAATCTCGTCAAACAGCAGGGTGCCGGAGGTTGACTTGTCATACGCCATGCCCAAAGTGCCGCGTTCACCCAGCCGCGCGCCCAGCAGAATACCCAGCGATTCCTGCGTTTGATATTCGCTCATGTCGAAGCGGAAAAGTTTGTCCGCGCCAAAAAGAAATTCCGTGAACGCCAGCGTGATCTCCGTTTTGCCAACACCCGTCGGGCCTAGAAACATGAAGCTGCCGCGCGGACGAGTCGGCTTGGTCAATCCGAGTTCGCCGCGTTGCAGAACGGAGACCACGCGCGGGATGACATGAGCCTGCCCGCGAATGCGCTGGCTTAAAACTTTTTCGAGACCTTGCAGCTTCAAATGAAGTTCTGAACCGGAGTCCTTGACTGTGTCTATTGAGTTTTCCATGTCCCAACCCTGCCCAAACGCCGGGGAAAAATTGTAACGATTTCATTACAACCTACCAAAGCAAAAGCAGGTAAAAAGGAGCGTATGAAAATTATATTTCAAACCAAACTGGCGGGATTCACTCCCATTCTGGCGCAAACCACGGGCAGCCTTTCATCGGGCGCTTCATCGGCGTTGGGCATCGTGATGCTCATCGGATTCATCTTTGGAACCATCTGCGTGGTCGGCGGCGGCTTCGCCATCCGGCGCGGGGACGCCGATACCGGCAAACTTTCCATTATCGGCGGCCTCATCATCGCGGGCGCGCCGGTAATCGTGAAAGCCTTGTTCACCGCTTTCGGCATCGGCAGTTCAACCGTGGACGTGGGAACCTTCCAATGAAAGACGGCATCCGATTCACGGAGACGAACAGTTCCGACGATTCCAAAGGCCGGACGTGGGGCTTGGAAGGCGAACTGTTCTGGTTCGTTGTCGGCGGCGGGTTCGCCTTCGTGATGATTCTGCTGCTTTGCTTCAGCGCATTGAAAATGAGCATTTTCACTTCGCTGATTTTAGCGGCGGTGCCGCTGACGCTCTGCCTCATTTACGTCTTCGTGTTTCGTCAGGGAAAACCAGCGGGCTACGACGTTGACTGCCTCGACTACTGGTTGAAAGGCTCCGGCTTTACCCCGGATTTTCAAAAGCAACCGGCTCATCCATTATGTTTGAAGAATCGCCAAACGGACACTTCATCAACGACCTGATCGTTTTTAATTCGTTGAATGCGGGCGGCTACGTCTCGAAGGGATTCATCTTCGAGCCGCCGGACATGGTTAACGCGCAGGTGTCGGAGCTGAATGGATTTCAAGACCAGCTTTCGCTGTTGATGCAGTCAATTACCGAGAACCAACGGCTTCAAATTCAATACTATTGCGATTCTGATTATCGCCACGAACTTTTGCGGTATCAGGCGGAAACTCAAAAGGCGGACAACATCTGGACGCGCCGTTCGCGCAACGAACGCTTTGAACGGTATTGGCGGCTGATGACCGAACGCCGTTTGCGGCGGCAACGGCTCGTTTTTTACCTGTCGCGAAAAATCGAAACCTCTTCCAAAGGCATCAAATCCGAGGCGGCTCTTTCCGAATACTACAACCAGCTTTTGGGGCAATTCCGTTCGGAATTCGAGCATACGCACGAAATGCTGACGGAAATATTCGCCGGACAGGGCGCGCGGGTTATTCCGATGAAGGACGCCGACCATTTCCGGCACTGCAAAACATTTTTGAATCCGTCACTGGCCGAGCGGTTCGACTACGACCCGATTGACGGTTTTGATCCGCAAATGTCCATTCAAGAAAATTGCTGGCACAGCGAGGGAGCAGGGCAGGCGGATTTTGGTTTCTTCATGGATGGCCGTTACCATTCCATCATCGCGTTGTCGCGCTGGCCGAAGATGACCTACCCAGGAATCATCCACCGGCTTACCGGCCTGCGCCTGCTCGACTACACCATCACGGTGAATCTTGATCCGCTCTCCGTCCGCAAGGAAATCAACAAGGAGGAAAAAGAACACGACCGCATTGCCGGCGATTATGCCAGTGAGAAAAAACTTTCGCTGCTGACCGTGATGGACAAGAAGCAAAAGAAAATCGCCGCACTGATGCAGGGGCATACGATTCCGTTCAAAGTTCTGTTTGTCATCCGCACTTGGGACAAAAGCAAGGAGGGGCTGATTGCCAAGACGACCGCCATCAAGAACGCCATCAACTCCATGAATTCGGCCCAGTATGCAGAAAGCACGCTGCCCAGCACTTCCAAAAAATTGTTTTACCAGACTTGGCCGGGCTGGACGTGGAGCAAATACAACGCCCGAAAACTTTACGGCGAAAACCGCTACATCGCCGATATGCTGCCGATTGCCTCGACCTTCACCGGCCACCTTGATACAGCCGAGGCGATTTACGAAGGTCCGAACCAGAATCTAGTCGGCATCAAAACTTTCTCCGGCTCGGCGGGCAATCAATCACCGCAACACGCGGTTTTATTGGGCATGAGCGGCGCGGGCAAATCCGTGACCATTTGCGACCTGCTTTCGCAGACGGAAAATTATTACGCCTACACCGTCATCATCGAGGAAGGGCTTTCCTACGGCATCTACACGCAGACGGTCGAGCCGAACGCCAAGCCGATTGTGATTCAGCCGGACGGCGACATCACCATCAATTACCTCGATACCAAAGGACTGCCGTTGACGCCGGATCATCTCGCATCGGCCACCGCGCTGGTCGCGCGCATGGTCGGTTTAAGCCAGAGCGAGGACAAACAAATGCTGCGGCAGGCGCAAATCGCCAAATACATCAATCTGCTTTACGAGGATGTTTTTCAAGATTGGACGCGCAAAAACGAAAATCAAATGCTGCAAGTGGCACGGCACGCGTGCGCGCTGGCGCATTATCGCAAAGAGAAAATGCCACCAGGCGCGACGATGCTGGAAGCGTTCGCCGATTTCCGCGACCAGACTGCGTCTGGACTCAATGCGCCTGCGGCGCGGGAATATCAGGCTCAATTTTCCGAGGGCGAAGTGCTGAAATTTCTGAAAGACCCGAACACCGTCAAAGAGGTTCGCAACATCGCTTTCGCGTATTTCAAAACTGACGAGTATCCCACCCACCGGATGTTGCAGGAATTGATGGCGCTGGATGCGAGCGGCGCAGAACGCGAACAGATTATTGAAATCTCCACACTGCTTTTACCGTGGTGTCGGGATGGTAATTACGGTGCGTTGTTTGATGGTGCGAGCAATCTGTCGCTCACTGGAAAAATCGCGCATTTCGAGCTTGGCTATATTCCCGATTCGGCGAAGGAACTGCGAGCCGCCGCCGGTTTCCTCATCACCAATCACGCCCGCAAACACATCATCACGCTCCCGCGCGCCGTGCGGAAACGGAATGTGTATGAGGAAGTCGCCCGCTTCCTCGACATTCCCGGCGGCGAGGAAATCGTCAAGGAAAGCTACGCGCAGCTTCGCAAATTCAATTGCTGGAACATTTCCATCGTCCAGCAGTATGCGCGCTTCAAACAAAGTCGCATTCGTTCCGCCGTTTTTGGCAACAGCCGCCAGTTTTTCCTGATGCGCCAGAACGACCGCGCCGATCTGGACGACATCGCGCGGGACATCGCCATTCCCGAAATCACCAAGCACACGATAATGAATTACACGCTGCCCGACCATCAGGCCGGGGCTAAATACTCCGCGTTCACCTACCTGCACGTTGATTCAAACCGTCCGATTTGCGGCTCGGCTTACAACTACACTTCGCCTGAAATGCTCTACTGTTCGAGTTCGAGCGGCGAGCATTTCGAGAAACGCGCCAAGGAATTGCGCGGTGCGAAAAATGTCACCGAAGGGATTTTAGCCTTTTCCCGCAAACAGCAACTCGTGGAAACCACATGAAGCCTCACTACATCATTTCATTTTTTCTCGTCCCGTTGCTCATCACCGGCTGCGCGGCGGTTCGTCCCGTCACCGACATCGCCGCAGGAGCGGGCGGCGGCGCATTAGCCAGCGATCTTTCCCACGGCAATGTGGGGATAACCGCCGCCGGGGCAGCAGGCGGCGTTTTGTTAAGTGAAGGCGGATTTTATCTCGCGGGCAAGGCGTCGGACAACGCCTACACCACAGGCTACGAAAAAGGCCGGAGCGACGCGGTGAGGCAGCAGTATTGGATTCAGGTTCATCAACAGCAGCAGCAAGGGACTCGGTCAGAAAACGTCAGCCTGTATGCCATCCCCATTCCTGAACAAAACATAGACGGAGTGATCTTGAACCCAACCACCAAATACCTACGCATCGAAAACTAGCAGGCGTAAGCCTGCGCCAACCAAAAATGAAAGGACAACAAACATGAAAAAACTACTCATCACCATCGCCATCGCCATCGTTGGCGCATCAAGTCACGCGCAATGGATTGTTTATGACCCAACGGTGAACATCGAACAGATCATCAGCGAGGCCGAGAACATCGCCGAATACGTTGACATGGTGGACAACCAGGTGCAGCAGATCACGCAGCTCTCTGACCAGCTTCAGCAGTTGCAGCAATACAACAAGGCGTTCGGCGACCCGTCGCAAATTCTGAATGTCACTGGTGTCTCCGCGCTGACATCCGACCTCACGCAAACGCCGCTTGGACAGACCATCTCGACAGTGGAGCAATCCGCCAATGGCGCGGCCGCACTTACCTACGACGCCAACGGCCTTTACAATCAAATCGGCGCAACTTTCACCACGCCGTCAGGAAATCAAATCCAACGCGATGCAACCGACTACAAACCTTTTGAGGCGATCAATAATGCGACCGCCAATTACTCCAACGTCACGGCGAATGTGCTGCAACGCCGCCAGGCATTAAAAGACGCCATCGCCTCGACTACGGACGCGTTGCAATCGGCGACGACCGCATCCGAAGTTCAAAAACTTACCGGCGTCTTGGTCGGCCAGAACGCGGCGTTGGCCGCGACGGACAAGGAAATTGATCAGGCCGTCGCCGTGAGCGTAGAGCAGGACATCGAAAATCGGAACGACGCCCAAAAACAAGCCGTTGCCGCACAGGAGCAGCAGAAGGCGGAAGTTGTCGAGGCGTTTTCCAACTACCGCACAAATTTTCAACTCAACACCCAGCCGCCAATGTTTCCGACCGGCAACTGATGAAACTGAAAATTCTATTACTGGTCGCGGGCGTTGCCGTTATCGGCAGCAGCGTCACTGTTTTGGTTATTCAATCGCGTCCGCGCCAATCGAAATTTCCGCCGCCGGAAAATCAGTTGCCAGCGGCCATCAGCAATTATAGCAAAACTTTCAAACTCAATACGTCACCCCCGATTTGGGGGCAAAGCACCAATGGAAACCCGATCCACTGAATTGCGCGAAACCACCGTTGCGGACAACGGCAAATCAAAAATTGCCGAGGCAAAACCGCGTTTTGACCCAACGCGGATTTTTGTCCAAAAAGACCGGCTCGTCTGGTTTTGGTTTGGCTTCGCCATGCTTGTGCTGGTGGGTGCGGCGGTTGACCGTTATATCCTTGTCCAGAGCTTCAAACAGCGGGAGCGGGTGGTCGTCATTGATCCGGCGAATACATTTTACGTTTCGCCGCTTTTGAAATTCGAGGAAGCCAAAGGGCTTCATGTCGAGCAAAGCACACTCGCAGCCACGGCTTTTTTGGAGCGTAATCCGAAAGGATTCGACAACGACGAACTATTGAAACAGATGTTTCTGAAACAGGCTTACCAAAAAGCAACGGCGTATCAATTCGCCGAGCAGCCGGAATTCAAATCCAAGCAGTTGCATCAAAAGGTGGAAATCAGCGGAATAAACATTCTCAACACACGCGAAGATTTTGTGCTGACCCAAGTGACCGGTCAGCTCATCCGTGACGGCGTTTTTGAGGACAAGCCTTTCACGGAGGCGATTCCCTTCAAGCTGTCGCTCCGGTTGCAACGCAATCCCAACATGGTGCAAAACGGCAGATTCCCGACGGCCGTAAATGACTTCAAATATGAAACGACTGGCAATTAGTTTTTTGATGGGCGTTTGCCTTATCGCGGGAGCGAAGGACAAAGCCATCCAAGATTTTGTTCTGGACGAACAAACGATCTATGTCATCCCGGTTTCCGGCTACCGCGTCACGACCATCAGTTTTCCGGGGCCGATTTCGGCGATGGATGCGGCGCAGGTGACAATTGATCCGCAAAAGCCCGCCGCGTTCCTTATTGCCCACACCAAAGGCTCATCCTTCTTTTCCGTGCGCGCCGAGGCCCGGAAGGCGACCACCAACGTCAACATCCGTTGGAACAACAAAACGTATGTCATTGAACTCGTCGAAAGTGACGAGCCGCTCTTGTCCGTCACCTTTGAAAATGCGCCGGACAATTCCGCATCGGTGCAGGCCGAGCCGGTAACGCCATCGCGCTTGCTCGCATTGCTGGACAAGGCCAAAGCCTATCCGGTTCTGAAAGCGTATCACCCCGAAGCCGTCGCCCAGGTGGATTATCGCAATTACGAAAAGGAGCCGCGCATTTTGGATTGCACCAACTACGCGGTGAAGATTGAGGAGGTGTTTCGTTTCAATCCCGAAGACACGCTCGTTTTTCGCGTGGGTGTCACCAATAAAACCGACCGGGAACTACGCTATGCTCCCAATGGATTTTTGCTGCGTGTCGGCGAGCGGACATATCCACAGTCCATCAGTGATGCCAGCGGCGTAGTGCCGCCGCACACGGAAGCCCCGGCCTATTTTGCCGTGACCGGCACGCCCAACGGCGGGCGCAATGATATGTCCATCAAAAATGATTTCTTTGTGATTCTGGACGCGCAGACGATTGACCCACCGCCGCCTGTAATTTCTGTGCCAGCGTCCGCGCCCGCGCCCGCGTCAGCAGTCGAACCAAAGCCCAAAGGAAACCGCCGATGATGAATCCGCGCAGTGCCATCAATTTTTTCAAAACACCAGCGGGCGCATTTCTTTTATTCTGCGTCGTCCTGGTCGTCATCTTTTTTGCCTGCAAACGGTTTTTGCCCGGCGAAACGAAGCCGCAGCCGTTGGTTTATTCCACGAAAGCCGCAGCCGCAGCCGCGAGCAAGCAGACGCTGCAAACTTTTCAAAACACAAACTATTCGCCATTGCCGAATCTCCCACCACCGCCAGCCATGCCGGTAATAACAAGTGATGTTGGTTCGCAACGGCAATCGGGAGGAATGTTTAGCCACGCTCCGGCAAAGCCAGAGGTGTTGCCCATCAGCCTGTTTGCCGAGACGCCGCAATCAGAGCAAAAGCAGTTGAGTAAAAACTACGCGCCTTTTGGCCGGTTGATTCCGTGCGAACTCATCGTCACGGTGGATTCATCAAGCATCCAAACACCCATCATCGGTTTGGTGACGGAAGACATTTATCACAATGGCCGGTTAATCATCCCGGCTGGCACGGAAGTTCACGGCAAAGCGCAGACCGACCGCACCCGCGAGCGCATCGCCAGCGGAAACAATTGGACGCTGGTTTGGACGGGCGGCGAGGAGTTACGGCTTTCCGGCATCGCCCTCGACCGCGAAGCCGATCCAGGCGGCGATGGCTGGGGCATCACGGACGGCAGCGCCGGTCTGCGCGGGCGCGTTCTCAAAAGTGACGATCTGGCGGAAATCAAATTGTTTGCCGCGACCTTCTTGAGCGGGGCGGCCAGTGCGTTCACGCAGACACAGCCGACCATCTATGGGAATCAAATCACGCCCACGTTGCAAAATGCCCCGCTTACCGGCGCGCAAAGCGTAATCAATGCCTACGCACAGCAGATTTTAGATTCGATTCAACGGGATGGTTTTTACGTCCGTGTTCCTGCCGGAAAGCAATTTTATCTCTACGTCACGCAAACCATTGATGAATCGGATGCCGTCATCGGCGGCACTCGCGTGACGCCGAATGATTTTGCCAGCGAAACGAACCAGTCTGCCGCCAATTCACGGCGTGATTTGCCACCCGAAGCGGCTGCGTATTTGAAAAGAGCCATGCCATGAAACGAATTCTCATTTTTATCCCGCTGATTTTGCTGTCGGCTTGCGCCAGTAATAAACCCGTCGTGGTGCAAATGCCGCGCTCCGTGCCGGGAACAATCCTGACCACCGACGACATGGAATCCGTGCGCTATGGCGAAAATCTGAAAGCCTACTCGTTTGGCCGTTACGTTGACCCGAATGACGGCTTGGTGATGCACGAGGCGCACACGGTTTATCGCGTGGAAACGACTGCCAAATGGAATCTTCATCCCAACGCGCCGGTGACTGTTCCGGGCGGACCGGTAATCGGCATCATTGATCCGGCGCACAAGGACAGTCCGTTGACACCTGAAGTCGTCGCGGAGGTGGACCGGCAGAAAGCCGCGACGATGACGTTGATCGTGCAGGGCCAGCGCATGAATCAAGCCCTTAACCAGCTCTCCCAAACCCTGTCAGCAACAGCGCAAGTCGCCGTGGAAAATGTCCAACTTAAAAACGAAGTGACCACCGCTGAAAAACGCCTGGACACGCTCGAAGAAGAATTTCGGAAAGCACAGACCGAAGCCCCGTTCACAGCGCCGGCCACCCCTTCCGTAAAGGGGACGAATGACTGGTGAGTTAAAAACCAAAACAACAAAATCGTATGGAAAAAGCAAAATCAAAAATCGCAGCCACAGAACCAGTTCAATACCGTGAAAACCCGCGCACCAATGAAAAAATTGATGCGTGGATCAAGGCCAATCCCGACCAGTTCAAATTCTTTGATGAACTGCCGCATGAGCGCGCCGTCCGCAAACTTGTCTTGAACGAGGTTCAGAAATACGAGCGGATGCAAAAAATGAACAGCGGCATCGTGCAGAAGCTCGACAATGATCCTGAAGCGAAACAGGCGTTTGAGACGCTGCTGAAGCGGTTGCCGGAAGACCAGCGCGAGAGGGCGACGGCTTCGATTGCCCGCCACGTTTTTCGCCTTACCAATCCGCGCGAGGAAAATGGCAAAGCGCAAACCCAAAGCGCGGGAGCGGGAAGACGCATGGCGACATAAGAATTTGCGCGGGTCAAAGACTTGCGGCTTTTGCTACGGCGTGGCGCTCCGTTCCCCGTTCCAGCGGCGACCTGCGCGCCCAGCCTACAAAAGCCGTAAGACTTTGCCTTTCCGCTTTGAAGCAACCAAGGGCTTTCGATGCCGTCGCTTGAAGTGAACCGCGACCGCATCGGACGACATTTATTTATTTCTGGAAATAATTTTAGGTTGAGCTAATTTTTTATGGCGTCGAAACGACCAAGCGCAAAAACTGATGACGAGCAGTTAAATTTATTTTCATTCAACCAAAATAATTATGACAGCAATCACACTGACTCAATACGGCAGAATGGCGGAGAAGCACTGGCGCGAATTTCTCCCGAACCTGGTGCAAGAAATGGAAGCCAAAGGAATCTTGGAGGAGATGCTGCTGGAGGCGGAGGAGAAAACGGCGAGCGAAATGCACGACCTGACCATGAAGTTCCAGAAGCAAGGCTCAACGGCGCAACAGGCGCACAACCGCGCTTGGGAACTGGTGCGGGAGAAATACATTCTCCTGACGCCGGAGAGCGAGTAGTCCGCAATCGGAATAATTATCGGATTTCCCCCACCGATGGCGTTGGCACTGGTTCGCTCAAGGAAAAGTGCCGCGTCAATCTTGCCGCGATAAAACTGGTTCGCAAACTTCAGGCGGAAAACCGCCCGGCCACCCAAGAAGAAAAATCCACGCTCGTGCGCTATGTCGGCTGGGGTGGATTGCCGCAGATTTTCAGTCCGTCAACCGACTGGCAGGCCGAGAATCTGGAACTTTCCAATCTGCTTTCCGAGGATGAATTTCGCGCCGCCCGCGCCTCGACGCTTAACGCCCATTACACATCCGGCGAAGTCATCCACGGAATGTATGCGGCATTGGAGCGATTGGGATTCAAAGAGGGACGCATTTTAGAACCGGCTTTCGGCATCGGCCATTTCGTCGGCTTCATGCCCGCCGCGATTCAATCACAGTCCGCCATCACCGGCATCGAGATTGATCCGCTCACCGCGCAAATCGCCAAGGCACTTTACCCCGACGCGGACATCCGCAACGAGCCGTTTGAGAAGGCAAAACTGGCGGACGGATTTTTTGACGCCGCGATCTCAAACATCCCCTTTGGCGATTACAAACCGTTTGACCCGAAGTTCAACAAGCAGGGATTTTTGATTCACGATTATTTCTTTGCGGCAGGATTGGAAAAAGTCCGCCCCGGCGGACTCGTGATGTTCATCACTTCGCGCGGCACGATGGACAAGATTGACCCCACGTTGCGAAAACATATTTCCGACCGCGCCGATTTGATTGGCGCAATCCGACTGCCCAACACGGCTTTCAAGCGCAACGCCAATACCGAAGTCACCGCCGATGTTGTCATTCTCAAAAAGCGCGGTAGCAAGGAAGCTCCGCGCGGTGAGGCGTGGAAAAAAGTTGTTCCATATACGACGACCAAGGGCGAAGTCATTTCGATCAACGAGTATTTCGTCGAGAACCAGCACATGATGCTCGGTGAAATGACACTTGAAGGGCGGATGTATGGGCGCAATGAACCAACGCTGGTCAGCGACGGCAGGGACATCAAGACCGCACTGGCCGAAGCCATCAAGCATCTGCCCCAAAACATTTATCAAGCCGCCGAGCGGCCCAAGATTTCAACCGCACCAGAGCAGGCCATCCCCGCGCCCGGCCACGTCAAACCAAATGCCTACACGGTTCACGATGATCAAATAGCCATCCGCGAAGGCGACAAGTTGATTCCATTGCCGCATCTGGCAATTCAGACAAAACTTCGCATCCGTGGATTGATTAAGGTGCGTGATGCCGTGCGCCAATGTCTGCGAACACAGCTTGACGATGCCGCCGAGGAAGACATTCAACTGGCGCGCACCCAACTCAATCAGGCATACGACCGATTTGTCGCCCGTCATGGGCCGGTGTCCGACCGTGTGAACGCGCTGGCTTTTCGCGGCGACCCGGATTTGCCGCTATTGTTTTCATTGGAAAACTACGATTCGGAAACGAACAAGGCGGTCAAGACGGCGATTTTCCGTGAGCGCACCGTCCAGCAGCAGAAATCAATCACATCCGCTGAATCGCCAAAGGAAGCCGTCATCATTTCACTGAATGAAAAAGGCCGGGTTGATTTGCAACACATGGCCGCGCTGTTGCGCCGGCCAGCCGAAGAATTTTTGCCTGAATTGAAAGGTGTCCTTTATTTGAACCCGCAGTCGCGCGAATGGGAAACCGAAGACCATTATCTTTCCGGCGATGTCCGCGAAAAACTTCAAACCGCCGAAGTCGCCAGCGTCAACGAAACCCGCTTCCACGAAAATGTCGAGGCGTTGAAGTCGGTTCAGCCGGAAAATTTATCGGCCACCCAGATTGATGCGCGGCTGGGCGCGTGCTGGATTCCAGTGAAGGATGTTGAAGCGTTCGCCCAGGAATTGCTCGGCGCGGAGGACGTGACCATCCGGTTCACGCCGCAACTCGGCACTTGGACGGTGCAGGCCGGTTACATGGCGAAGGGTTCGGTGGCCAACACGACCGATTGGGGGACGACCCGAGCCTCGGCCTTGGAATTGATTGAGGATGCACTGAATTTGCGGACACCGACGATTTACGACAAGGTTCGGGACGGCAACAAGGACAAACAGGTCGTTAATCCGAACTCGACGGAGGCAGCGAGAGAGAAGCAGCAGAAAATCAAAGACCGTTTCCGGGAATGGATTTGGCAGAACGACGAACGCCGCGAACGGCTTGTCACAAAATACAACGAGGAATTCAACTCTGTCCGGCTGCGAATTTTCAACGGCGCACACCTGACGCTGCCGGGCGCAAGCCACACTATCCAATTGCATCTGCACCAGAAATCGGGTGTCTGGCGCATCCTGCAAACCGATAACACGCTGCTCGGCCATGTGGTCGGCGCGGGAAAAACTTTCACGATGGTGGCGGCAGGCATGGAGTTAAAACGGCTGGGGCTGGCGCAAAAGCCGATGTTCACCGTCCCCAATCACATGCTCGGCCAATTTTCGTCCGAGTTGCTCATGCTCTATCCGAGCGCAAACATTCTGGCGGCGACCAAGGAGGATTTTGAAAAGGACAAACGCCGTGAGTTGATGAGCCGCATCGCCACCGGCAATTGGGACGCGATCATTGTCACTCATTCCGGCTTTGAAAAAATTCCCATGTCCGAAGAAACCAAGCGCGAATTTTTCCAGATCCAACTCGACGAGTTGGAAAGCGCAATTAAAGAACGGAAGGAAGACAGCGGCAGTCGGCGCACGGTAAAACAGTTGGAAGCCGCCAAGAAAAAATTGGAAACGAAATTGCAATTACTCGTTGCCGACGACAAAAAGGACAACACGCTCACGTTCGAGGAGCTGGGTATTGACCGGCTGTTTGTGGACGAGGCGCACTTTTTCAAAAACCTTTTCTACGTCTCGAAAATGACGCGCATCGCGGGCTTGCCGCAAACTTCATCGGAACGCGCCTTCGATATGTTTTTGAAAGTTCAATACATCCAGAAGGTCAACGGCGGCGGTGGTGTGGTTTTTGCGACGGGAACACCCATCGCCAACAGCGTGGCCGAAATGTTCACGATGCAGCGGTATTTGCAAATGGGAACACTTAACAAGCAAAAGCTGCATCACTTCGATTCCTGGGCGGCGACTTTCGGCGAGCCGGTGACGGCAATGGAGCTTGCGCCGGACGGCGCGGGCTATCGGCTCAACACACGCTTTGCGCGTTTCATCAATGTGCCGGAGTTGATGCAGATGTTTTGTCAGGTCGCGGACATCCAGACCGCCGACACGCTGAAATTGCCCATCCCTGAAATGCAGACTGGCAAGCCGATAATTGTTCGTGCGCCATCTACGCCAGAGCTGAAGGAGATTGTGAAAGGGCTGGTCGCCCGTGCCGAGGCCATCCGTAGCGGACGAGTTCCGCCCCAAGATGATAATATGCTCAAAATCACTTCCGAGGGACGGAAGGCGGCTTTGGATTTGCGTGTGCTGAACCCGCACGCGAAAGACCAGCCCGAAAGCAAAATCAACCTGGCAGCGGATAGGATTTTTGAAGTCTGGAAGGGCACTCACGAAAACCGATGCGCCCAAATGGTTTTTTGCGATTTGTCCACGCCTTCAAAACTGCGACGACAATTTTCCGCTTATGACGATTTGAAAATGAAACTCGTCGGGCGTGGCATCCCCGCCGAGCAAATAGCCTTCATGCAGGATTTCGACAGTGACGTGCAAAAACACATTTTGTTCAAAGACGTGCGTTCAGGAAAAATCCGCATCCTCATGGGCAGCACGCAGAAAATGGGCGCGGGGACAAATGTGCAGGAACGGCTCGTCGCCTTGCATCATCTCGATGCTCCGTGGCGTCCCGCCGATGTGGAGCAACGCGAAGGCCGGATTTTGCGGCAGGGCAATCTCAACAAGACGGTGCAAGTTTATCGCTACGTCACCGAAGGCAGCTTTGATGCGTATATGTGGCAGACGCTTGAGACGAAGGCCAAGTTCATCCATCAGGTGATGACCGGCGACACACACATCCGGCACTTGGAGGACATTGATTCGCGGGCGTTGACGTATGCCGAGGTGAAGGCCATCGCGTCCGGCAATCCGCTCGTGATTGAAAAGGCTTCGGTGGATGCGGAAGTCACGCGGTTATCCCGGCTGCGTTCGCAGCACGCGGAAACGGAATATCGCATCCGCTCCGACATCCGCCGATTGAAAGAGGCCATCCCGATGTTGAACGAACGGATTGAAAATCTGAAACTCGACATGGCGCAGCGCTCCGACACGCGCGGTGACGCTTTTCAAATCGTTCTGGAAAAGTCGGTCGTCAAAGACCGCGCCATCGCCGGTGAATTGTTGAGCCGGATCACCCGCCGCGTCGCCAACGCCAACAACCAGTTCGAGATTGGCGCATTTGGCGGTTTCCAGCTTTTCGCCCGTTCATCCTTGTGGGGAAAAGTTGAACTCGTCTTGCATGGCAAAAATCACTACGCCTTGAATGTCGCCGAAACCCCTTTGGGCATGATTCGCTCGCTTGAATATCTGGTGCAAAACTTGGAGGAACGAGTGACGTATAATCAGCGTGATCTGGCCGACTCGGAAAAAAAATGCCGCGAGTTGGAAACCAAGCTCGGCCTCCCTTTCGAGCACGAAGCCAAGCTGCAATCGCTCGCGAAGCGGCAACAGCAATTGGAGGACGCCTTGGACATCACCAAAAATCAGGCGGCCAGTTCGCTTTCAACCGAAGAAACAGGACAGACGATGGAGCCAGAAACCGAGGCCATTGAGAAAACCATCCGGCCACCACACGGCCAATCGGCGACTGAAAAGCCCGCAGCCAAACTACGCGCGGCTACTGGCTGCGGTGCGCTTTAGTCTAACGCTGGTTGAGCAATCTTCACCAATCCTCTATCCCTCCACTTTGCCCGCACCAGAGACTCAAACCCAGTCGTTCCTGAAAGCTTCAACTTGTCTGCATGGTCAGTGACAATGATCTGAGGTTCAATTCCCGTCTCTTTCTTGGTGACTTCGCAAAACTCGACCAAACGAGAATACAAATTCGTCACGGCTCGAATGTCTTCGTCAATCGGACGATCAGAACGGCTACTGTCCATCTTTGCGATTTTTTCCGCTGAAAACTCATCAGCGATATCTAAGACTGTTGGGAAATACACTTGGCTCGGCTGATCCAAGAACAAGATTGGTGGAATGTTACATTTGGCACCGAGATGGCAGAAGTAACGATGAAGCGCGAGAAACAGAGTTAAATGCGAATACAACCAATTGGCACCGCTGCCCATGGACCGAAGATAAATTCGCTTGGGCTCGCTATTTCCATTTGGCTCTTCATGCCAGAGTTCAAAAGTATCGAGAGAGAAGTGCAAGTTAATAGGGTCGAATGAAGCTTCGAACTCAAACTGTGCGCCTATGATCTTCATGGCATTGTGAATGTAAGCCTCCGCTGCCCGCATTTGAGTAGGAATGTCGAAATCTCGCTTTATGAGATCTTTTCTAGCTTTGATTCGCGATGTAAGTTTTTCAATCTGGGCTTTGAGGATGGACGGCTTATCTTCCATGACTTGCTCTAAAACCGTCTCCACTTGGACTTTGGCCTTAACGGCCAACTCATAAATAGGTCGCCCCTGAGTCAGGGCCTTCGCTTGTTGTTCAATAGTTCGAATTTGCTCTTCGATTTGGCGTAATTCCGTGCTGTTTTCCGAAAGAATCCGCGATATTTTTGCTTCATCCTCGGCCAACGAAATCGGCATATATGACGATCTGCGCAACTCCGCGTTCAGCCAATCAATGGCTTCAGCTAGCTTGTTCGCCTCATGCTCAATTGCAGAATGATGATTTTCGCAGAAAGGGCACAGCGAAACCACAATGCCTTCCTCATTTGGGATAGGCACCTCCACCGCCTGCTCCAAGTAACGTTTCACATCCTCAATCGAAGACGAGACCAATCGTAACCTGTTCTGTTCTTCACGCCGCTCTGAGAGCAGCGTCGAACGTTTGCGCTCCAGCGCCTCTCTCTGTCGCGCACTCTCGTCCGATAACGTGTCTATTTTTACCGTAGCTGCCCGCACATCTTCGAGAGCATCTGCGGGTTTACTGACCATCTGCTGAGCGCTGGCGTCAACCAAGGCTGTTCCGCTGGCAGCTGAGAAGTCAGCAAGAGCCAGTTGAACTCGCTTTACGGACTCCGCCTTGATTTCTTCCGCCTTGGGAAGTTGCCATTCTAATGTCTTCAGTTGCCGTTCCCATTCAACCAATTCCTGTTTTAGCTGAAAATATTCCGGTGTCACAAAACTCATGAAAACCTTGAAGTGCTCAATGACTTGCTCCCGCTTCTTTTGTTCATCGAAGCGATAGAAAATGGCATGCTTGTTTGCGATCAGATTCTGATGCTGTAGCATGAACGAGGTAAAGCTTCGTATGGATGGAGACGGAGCGTGTTGCCCGAAGGCTCTTCGTTTGCGCGCTTCTGGATCTTCATCAACGTCTGTGAATACCAATCCAAACCTCTTGCCAACGGCTTTGTTGAAATCAGACAAAGGCACGAATTTTTCGTCATCGAAGTAGGCGAGATTCAGTTTATTGACATCCACCGCCAACTCTTCGCCAAAGTCCTCCTCGTAGAACGCCTGCTTCGCGGTCTTCTCAGACGGGTTGCGGGCCAAAATCAGATTAGTGTCAGCGACCCGGAGCACAACGAAGTAAACCGCCCCGTGTTTGGTGATCACACCTTCGGGAACAGTGAATTCCGAACTGCCAAAGCAGTAATCAAAGATTTCGATCAACGCGCTCTTCCCAGTTGAAGATTTGCCCGTGATCACATTGACGCCCGGAGTCAACGGGACAGAGTGAACAACTCCTTTAGTATCGATAAGGCCGATGTGGCGAATGTGCGCTTTCATAATTTCTTGATTCCAAGTTGAAGAAATATCGACGGCACGGAATGCGGAGCGCAAAGCGCTCCAAACTTTCTTGCTGCCTTCAACATATCTGGGGGACAAATACCTGCTGAGAAAAGTTCTGGAGCGACGATAATCGAAGCGTTATCGACCAATCCCAATACTCCGAGATCGATCATGTGCTGAAGCATCAAGTTTGTCATTCTGCGTTGGTTGGCGATACGTTGTCCGAGCCCGTAGGTTCGATCCACCTCTTTGGTGAAGGTCCGCAGCGAACTGGCCTTATTGGAATTAGCTAAAGCGGTTCGCGAGGACTTTGGCAAAACCAACGGCAAAACGAGATAAGCCAGCAGCGATCCTCGGCCTTTAGCGCCCAATGCTTCGAAGAAGGTCGGAAGCAAAGGAGCAAGCAAAAAGGGATTATTGAAGATCGTGGCGTAGCACTCGATCTGGTTAGTGATCAAGGGGCGAGTTTCCATTTATGTTGCTTTGATTCGTTGTTTAGATGCATATGGATGACGCCATTCTTGAACTCCCGTGGAGCAAAATCAAAGCCAGCGAACGACGGAGGATGCTCCTTGATTGTCTTGTCATAGAACAGTTTTGGATTGTCGGGGTGTTCTTGCTGAGCAATCGCGTAACCAAGTTCGAATTGCCCTTCCACCTCAGTAGAAAAGCGAACGTATTCGGGCAGTTCCACGGTGTGGTCTCGGAAGTCCTTGAAAATAATCCTTTGAGTTTCGTGGTAGTCTCTTATCGCCTGAGATATTCGTTCATGATGATTGATTTCCCGAATCTTCTCAACGAATAGATGACCCCGAAGTGCCTCTTGGTCAGGCGTAAGAGGCGTGGCTGGGTCAGTTCTAAGAAGTTGAGGAAATCTTTTGTTTCCCTGCCCGAACTTTGATGACGCGGATTTGAGGGAGTCTTTGAAGTCATCCTTCGTGATGGTCCAATTCTTCTCAATTGTTTCAGGCCTGATAACGACGTTCAACAACGCGCCGAGGTATTGGTCTTGATTTGATTGTGGGATGTGGCCGCAGTATGCAGTCTTCAGGCGATCGTAGGTCGCTGAAAGTCCTGGGCTTTCGTCAGCAATGAAAAACTTGGAAGCCACTTCGCGTAACCTAGTCCTTTTTGCCGCATCTAATACGCTCCGTTGGATGGCATGGGAGTCAGATGGTTGCGCGGGAGTCTTGGCCGCCAGAATACGCTTTTCAGATTCCTTTCGAAGACGTGCTTCTGAATCCGCAAGGATGGCCTCCAGTATCGAGACTCGTAAATCAAGATTCGCCTCATTCCAGCCCTTGAAACGAGTCAATGCACCATAAGACTGGTTGGTTCGCAATATCAATGCGGCGTATTTTTCTGGATGAGAATTGGGATCCATCCAGTTCCTCAGCGTTTTCCAAATATTGAGGTGACCGTCAGTTAAGTCGTCGTCGTAACCATACAACTTTACCTCGGTCGTTGAGACTCCTCGGATCGTGACATCTCCCTCTTTCTCAACAACGACACATTGTCCTTCACCCATTTCGTAACACTTCTCCAGTGCAACCCATAGCTGATGAACAATACCTTGAGTGGACTTGGATGCATCACTTATGACTGGACTGCTCATGGCTGTAGGGATGGGTGTTTTATGGAAACTCGGCTGTGCTTTGGGAATACTACTCCCACTCCAATGCGCAGATCGGCGTGCTTGGAGCCGAAGTTGGCCTCGATGCCGTGCGGGGCGACGTTCATCCGCGCCAGTTTCCAGGCGGTGGACTGTTTCTGATTGGCTTTAGCCATGACGTGACGGCGCAAGTGTGCGCCCTAAATCCAGTGGCGTCAATTCCCGGATGCGTCTTGCACCCGAGCGGCGACGAGTTGCGCTCCATGTTAAATTTCCACAATGAATACGCGTTAAAGCCTAACCACGGACCAGTTGACAATTCTCGCTCAAAGCCGATTGAGACGGGCTTTTCACTGCGAAAAAAAATTACCGCCTTGGCCATAAAATTACCCGCTCCGAGATTCGCCAGAAATTTATTTGTAAATCCGTTTAAGGCTTCGTGAATTTGCCGCTGGCATTTTATGCTTCGTTGCGCTTGGCAAGGACACTACGAAACCGGCTTAAACTCGCCGTTTCGTTCCTCCTGTGCCAATGCTCGCTTCGCAAGACGGCGGCTTCTAGGAATTCACGAAGCAGACCATCAAGCCTTCGGCTTTGCGGAATCAGACTGACCGAAAAAACGGTCGGTTTGGATGGTCGGCCAGTGTGCCGGAAACATCGCAAAGCCTTAACAAAATTGGGTTTTCGCTTGGCGCGGGGTGACGAAATCGCTTTAATGCGGCGTCAACAACATCCATTAACCAACAAAACATTTATCGAATCATGGCCAAAGCACTGAGCAAATCACAAATCGCTGCCGCAATCGCTGAAAAGAACAGCCTCACCAAAAAACAAGCCGTCGAGATCCTTGAGTTCCTCGCCGCGCTGGCCTACAAACACGCCAAGGACTCGTTCACCATTCCCGGCCTCGGCAAACTGGTGCTGGTCAATCGCAAGGCGCGGGTCGGTCGTAATCCGGCCACCGGAGAAACGATCCAGATCAAGGCCAAGAAGGTCGTGAAATTTCGCGTGGCCAAAGCGGCCAAGGATGCGATTCTCGGCGTAAAGAAATAACACCCGTTCTCATTTTGCGAGGCACTCTGATTTTTTCGGAGTGCCTTTTTCTATTGGGGTGGAATCCAAACCGGATCGCTGAGATTGCTCAAGTGATTTTATCCAGAACGGCGCGCTTGAACCAGGCCGGTATCTGGTCGGATTTCAATTCCAGTTCCCGTCCCTCGGTGATTTCCGCCAGCCAAGTATGCTTTTTGTCCTGCGTGTGGCCGGAGTTGTCGAAGACGTAAGCACGGTTCGTGCGCCGGATGGCGGCCATCAATAATTCCAGTGACCGGTGGTAGCGTTCGGCAATTTTATCTTCCGGCACGTCGTGTCCGCCCAGCTTCACGCGGCTTTTCACCCGCGAAATGTTGATGGCCGGGTCGTCGGTGGCGACGAAATAAAGGTATGTCCGGTAACCTGCCGCCTGTGCTTGGGCCAGTAATTCCACTTTGCCGGGATGCGACATGACCGTTTCCAAAGTGAAGGAAATTTTCTGTTCCATCAGCTTTTGCCGGAGAAAGTCGCTGGCGACCGAGGCGAAATACGAATTAACTTTCACCGCGCCGAATTCCAGCCGGTTGTTGGAAAAAGTCAATTGCTTGGCGGTTTCGCCGAATCCGGCGGCACTGAGGAATTTGGAAGTTTGGAAAAATGTCAGCACCGCGCCGGCGGTCGGCGTCACGCCGTAGGCGGTGAAATCCAGAAAGTTTTGCCGCCGGATTTCCTGTTCCATCTCATCCGGGTTGAGATAGATGCCGAGCAACGTCGGCGGCAGGTAGGATTTCAGCGTGCTTTTGCCTGAACCATTCGGCCCGGCGAACATCCTCAGCCGTGGCGTGGACGCGCTCACCGGATGGTGAAGATTTTACCGGAAACGAATTGGGTGGGCGGTTCGATTTTCTTCACGGCCACCTTGCGGCCGTCTGGGAAAACTTCGTAAATGACGCCGTCCTGCGATTGCAGCACGCTCTGGCCCGACGCGAGAACGTGTTCACGCGCCGCCGCGAAGGCCGAGCCGGAGACGGCGGGGAACTGGCTTTCGAGCTGTTGGATGTCTTGGTCTGACATGACGAATCTTTCTGGTTTGAATATAAAGCACCTTACCGTTTACAGCAACCTTGTCTTTCCGGTCAGCAATTCCAGCATCATGCCCTGTTTGAGGGCGTGGGTCTTGGCGCGGCGCAGGTCCAACGCCGCCAGTCCCGCGTCCATGTCTGATAGCCGTCCGAAAACCAAAAGTAGCCGTCAGACGGATACGAATGTTTTCCCGATGAGACGCAGATGTTTCAGAAATTCTTGGACGGCTGTTTTCTGCTGACGCTTGCCTCGGGTCACCACCGCAATGGTGCGTCGTGGGCGCGGGTTTTCCAGTTGCCGGTAGATGAGCGTTGGGGTCGGCTTGATGGCCATTTTGGGAATCAATGAAATGCCGATGCCTGCCTCGACCAGCGATTGAACGGTCGCAACCTGACCGCATTCAAACACAATGCGGGGATGAAAATCGTGCTCGTTGCTAAAGCTAATCACCTGGTTTCCGAGGCAATGGTCTTCCTGCAACAGGATGAATTTTTCAGAGCGCAAATCATCGGTGAAGATTTGCCGTTTTTTTGAAAGCGGATGCCGGGGATGCAGCGCCAGCAACATTTCTTCGGAAAACAAGGTTTCGGTTTCAAATCCGTTGTCCCGGATGGGCAGGCTGACAATGCCTAAATCCAGTTTGCCGGATTCAATGAGTTGCAACGATTGATTGGTGGTGTTTTCGTGAACGACCACCTGTGTTTTGGGACATTGTTCAATGAATGAACCCAAAACGTGAGTCAGAAAATAGGGCGCAATCGTCGGCAAAACCCCGATGGAAACTTTGCCGGTTTGGATGCCGCCGGAATTTCGGATTTCACACTTGGCATTTTCAACCTGTGCCAAGATTTCCTTTGCCCGCCTGACGAGAATCAGGCCCGCTTCCGTCGGAACAATCCGCCGGTGATTTCTGTTCAGGAGAAGTTTTCCAATCCTGACTTCCAGCTTTTGCATTTGCACGCTCAAGGCTGGCTGGGAGACGTGGCAGCGCGTGGCAGCTTTGCTAAAACTGCCAAGCTCCGCGACCGCCAAATAGTATCGCAATTGAGTTATATCCACGTCCCTCGTGAGTGTCTTTTCTGTGAAAATTGCAAACCCATTCGCAAATGAGAAGATTCGAGTCGAAGTATCGTTTTTGCCTATACGACAAATAGGCAAACGCGATTTCAAATTATCCGTAGGTTTTGCTATTGGTGATTTGCGATTTTCAAGGGTCGCATTTTTGACGAATGATCAACGGCAAAACAAAACGCACAAGGATTCCGGCCAACCTGGTCGGGCCACAGATTCGGAGGTTGCGGGTCGAGCGCGGCTGGTCACAGGCCAAGCTCGCCATGCAGTTCCAATTGCGAGGTCTGGACATCGGACGGGAATTCATCGCGCAAATCGAGGCGCAAACCCACTGCGTCAAAGACCGGGATCTCCATCATTTTGCCCGCGTGCTTGAAGTTGATTTGAGCAGCCTTTTCCCGCCGATTGAATCTCCATTATTGATGGCGCGAATCTGAACGCGCCCTGCCTCCGCTGAATCTTGTAATGAAATCGTTACAACCTGCCAAACGCAAAACTGGTAAATCAAAGCAATAATTTTATGGATGCCAGCGAACCTAATCAAATCACGGAAGAATTACGAAAAAAGGCGAGGGTAGAACGGCTGGCGTATTCCATCCCAGAGGCTGCCGATATGCTGGGCTTGGATTATTTTAGCGTCTATCGCCTCGTCCAGCGCGGAAAATTGAAAGCGTGCCGCGCCTTGCGCGGAAAATTTCTTATCACCCGTGCCGAACTCGACCGGCTTTTGAACACGGAGTAAATTTATGTTGAAACGAAATGGAGAAGATTGCGAACACCCGGTGCCGAATTATCCCGGCCTGCTGACGGCGAGCGAATTCAAAGCCTACAATGTGGCCGTCCCTTTGGTGGCGGAGGAGGTGCGCCTGTTCAACGAAAGAGCAACCACGCTGTCCGAGATTGAAAAGCAAAGCCCCGGAATTGCGGAACAAGTTACTTCACAAATTGCGCGTGATTTGCCGTCGCTCACAGTTATGGGCAAGCCGGAGAGCGAATGGAAAATCAGGCACGTTCTGTTTAAGTCCTCCCGGAGCGAGATGCTCTTTTGTTCGCGCGACCATGAGGGCGAACAACAATTTAGCGTCGTTGAGAAATTTGATCCCCAATCGCCCTTCGCCCGTGTTCACGGCGACACGGATTTGCAGATGACGGGCAACAACGCATTTGTCCTGTTGCAAAATTATGTGGAAAGCGAGCGCAGCGTTCTTCAACTTTTTCGCAAAGACATTGAAGCCACCGTTGAAGAAAATCTGTCTGAAAAGTTTCCGAATCAAAATCACAGCCGGGTTGTGCGGGCAATTTCGGCGCGCTGCGGAAGTCAAGTGCCCGTCGAAAGCGAAAAGGAAAAGCCGGCCAAGAGCGTCAAAATTCGGATGTGAGGCGGCTTTATGGGCGACTTCAATTCCATGTTCCCGAATTTTCTGGCGCAGTGTTTGTCGCTCAAGACCCTGCTCACGCCCGTTGCTTTTTTACTCATGACGGGCGGTTTGATGGCCTCGACGATTGCCCACCATCGCAGCGGCAACGCGCAGCTCCAGGCCATCGGCAAGGTGATCGTCCTCATCATGCTGATAGTTTTTCTGCCGACGTGGGGAAACCAGATTGTGTCCATCGTGGACGACACGGTTAAGAATGTCCTCAACGTTGATCCGGCAAAAATCCACGACCAGTATCAAGCAGCGCTTCAAATAAAAAAATCAAGTGACGGAAACCAAAGCTGGTGGGACAAACTTGTCAACTTTCCAGCTTCAATGGTCGAAGCCCTGATGTCGGTTGCCTTCATCATTTTGGGCTGGCTCGCCAGCACGATTGAATGGTGGGCGTATATTTTGCAAAGCGCGATCTTGTTCATCGGCTATGCCCTGTCGCCAATTTTCATTGGGATGCTGGCGTTTCCATCGCTGCAAAACGTCGGGCGTAATTATCTGCTAAATTTACTTGGCATAATGATTTGGCCGCTCGGTTGGGGCGTCGCCGGACTCATCACTCAGGGCATGATTAGTTTTATGACTGACCAAAGTTTTTTAAGTTCTCAAAGCGTCGGCGGCGATGTTGGCTATTCGCTGCAAAATCTCATGGGGCTGGCGTTTCTCGGCATCTGGATAATTTTTAGCACGATTGCCGCGCCGGTAATAATTCAAAAAGCGATAGCCACGGGAAATTCCGCCGCTTCAAGTTTGTTCAGCGGAGCTTTTTCAGCGGGGCGGGCGGCAGCAACAACAGGCGCAAGCACATTTGCTGATGGCGGTGCGGCCGGAATCAAAAGCGCCATTGCTGCCGGTGCGCTGGCGACCGCTGCTGCGGGAGAATCGTTGGCGACATCTTCGATGGGCGAGGGCGGGAATTCGTTGCTCGGTTCGCTGGCGCAAACAAACAACCGAGCGCATGAGCGGGCGCGCGACAAGGATGAACAAAAACCACAATCAGCCTTTCCGCCCAATGACCCGACAGGTGATAAAACCGTTGCCGGTTTGCTTGATAAAAGTCGTAATTCCAACGGTTGATTTTTTTCCAATAACAGGTGAAATCGCCCCGCTGTTCTGTTAAAATAAAGTCGTATGGAATTCCTTGTCATCATGGGAATTGGAACACTGGTTGCCATCTGGATTGTGGCGAACCTGCCGAAGTCTCGCGGCCTTCGCCGTGATAAAGTTTCGTTTGAAGAAAAACCGCTCCAGACTCCCGCTTGGAGAAAAGATCTGTCCGAGTTTTATTCAACGGACGATTTTGATTATTTGAGAAAATTGGAGCGTCATCAAAATGATCCGCACCATTGGCCTTGTCCGTTTCCACCCCAAGGGTGAAAACCGGATTTCTTATTGTCACAAAAACTAGGCGGTATTTGTGACGAGATAATGCTGGTCTTCCAAATTGCATCCTTATTCGGGCATTTAGCCGGACATTTTGTCCAGGGATCGCCGGGGCGCTGTCTTGGGTTGAGTTGGCAAACTCGCTCCGGCCAGCGAAAATGCGGCGGAGATTATAGATATTTGGGCACGCCATTCCGTTTGACAACGGCTGGATTTTTAATCCGGTCAATCAGCCGGTTGCTGCGGCCGCGCAATTTCAGGTCTGCGAGAATTGCCGCCACGATTTCGGCGGCCGATCCGGGGAATCGAATTTCCACCGGTTGGTCGGTTTTGACTTTGGCATCCGCTACAGCCTTTGAACTGGTATGATGCCGGAATCCCGCTGGCACTGCGAAAGTGGGTAAATGTAAATCCGGGGCGGAAGATTGAAAATACCAATAAAACTTAATCGCAAAGGAAATATCCAATAAATTATGCAGACGTAAATTCAGCTTTCACCCCCACAACCATTCAGTTGAAACCCGCTCCCGAGGAGAAAAAGTGCAGCCTGCTGGCTACCGCCACACGGGTTAATGCGCAGAATGCTAGCGGTTTCCGTATTCGTCTTGCCGTCACCGATCCAGCGGCCGATCTCCAACTGGCGTCCACTCAGGCCAAAACCGGCAACGGGCGGCGTGGTTTGGGACTCGACATTTAAGCGAGTTAAAACCAGCAACCATCAATCACGGTTGCTGGCGGGCACAGCCCGACGTGAATTTCGGAGTCCGGAGCGATCAGGATCAAGGTTTCCCTGAACCCATTTAAGCGATACTCCTTGAGCCAGTCGATAATGGCAGCCGGCAAAACACCCGGACTAGTGGCCCAAAGCCGACGTAATCCCGCGCCGGTGTGGTAAAGAATACGGCTTTGCGGATCCACGATGACAGTGGCGGAATCCAATTCGTCCAAAGCCAGGGTGACGCAATTTAAAAGGTTCTGGTGCGTGCGTTTGAGCGCCAGATTATTAAAGGCAACGACCAGATGCGGACGAAGCATTTCCAAAATGGCACGGTCCCATTCGGTGTAATCCGGGTCGTGGCGGGCCAGAGCGAAGGCCGTGGTGAGGTTGTCTTCAAGCCGGATGGTGGACGCGATCTGATACTCCACCCCCAGCGGTTGATACACTTCCTAATATAATTCTAGTCGGTGAAACTCTGCTTGCGTCAGAAAATCCGAGATTTTATGCACGGGAAAATTTGGGGTTTCCAACTAGCGGGCGACCAGCGGGTGTTAATGCACTAATTCCCGGAATCGCGGAAGCATAGCTGGAAAACGGGCGTCGCCTTCGGGCCCAAGTATGACCAGCGTGTTGGTCGGGTTCACGAAATCCACCTCGTTGTAAGACAACCAGTCGGAAGGAATGAGTTTCGATAGGACCGTGTCGAGCAACCAGGCACGGAGCAGGGCGACATCGTTAAACGAATGCAATCAAAATACGCATTTATACGTATTGTTAAAATTTAATCTGCCTGTATGATGGTTTTTAAATTAAAGTTCAAAAGGATTGTGCCCTTTAGGAAAACCGAAGGCAATGATGTGACGAGGAGGTCACCCCACCAAAAATAGTTAAACCGATCCACCCACCCACCCCCATGAAAAAAACACTAAACCAAATCATTGGCAGTCTGTTATCGGCTATTTGTTTAACTTTATTCCTTGGTGTTTTCGCCCCGTCTTCCGTCCGCGCCGGGCTGAATTTTGAGCTGCATATTTACCAGTATGGCTCCCAGAATAATTACACTTATTATTTTGATCCCCAGTTGAGGACGAACTCGACGGGGGCAAACGTGACCTTCGGCAACTACGCCGTCGCCTCTTTCGGCATCCCGACGAACGGGTCTTCCTCGTTCTGGCAATACGACGTCAATGGCTTCAACCAGACCGATGGCGACCGCAACAATTACAGCGACTTCAATTCCATGGTGCATGAAATCACGAATGGCGTCTGGTCGCTATTCGTCACCAATGCCACCATTACCAACGTCTATCATTTTAAGGTTGCCTTAAACATCAGCAGCAACAATTTGCCCAAAGTGTTGATCACGGCTCCGCTCGACGGCGCGGTAAATGTGACCAACCAGCCGATGTTCATCTGGCAAGGGCCGACTAATTACAGTTCGCTGGTGGTTTCAGAATTCAACACCAGCCAGTCTCTGCCTGTTAGCCAGACCAGTTGGTTGAGCACACGGGTGCTCTATCAAGGCCCTAATAATTTTAACGTGGAATACCTGAGTAATTCCATCACCGCAGCGGTGGCGAGCATTCCAACCAACAGCCTGTCCCAAACATTTTCTGGCTGGGTCTCCACCAATATTCTGGACGTGTCTTATGGCTGCCAGTTTTCCGTGGGTTTGCCGGACACCTCCGGCAGTGCCCATGCGTTGGTGGCGCATTATCCGTTTGATGCGACCAGCGGTTCGGTGCTCAGCGCGGCAGTGGATACTTCAGGCAATGGCTTAAACATGACCACGGGGGGCACATTCGGATCACAAGGCGGTGACAGCTTGACCTCCATTTCGGCTACCGGAATCGGGGCGGTGTTGTTCCAAGACGGCGACAATAATAGCGGAGCTTACTTAGGCTGGACGGAGCCGACGCCGCCCGCCTTGCTCTCGACGCTGGCGGGCAGTTTCTCAGTCTCCTGCTGGATCAAAACCACGCAAAATATCGCCTGGAACACCGCCCCGGCTTACGTCGGGGCGGGCATTGTTTCGGCCGATAATTTTGGCCAAGCCAATGATGTGGTTCCCATCGCGTTGACGGGTAGCAGCATTGGCTTCAATACGGGTGGCTCCGAGGACGTCACCCTCAATTCCGTGGCCAGCGTGAACGACGGGAATTATCACCACATCGTCGTCACCCGCAACCAGGTCACCGGTCAAAAAATCATCTACATTGACGGCCAGTTCGACAGTTTTGCTTCCGGCACTACCAATCTGTTGAACGATGTGCAAAAGCTGACCATTGGTGCGCTGGCCAACGCCGGCAATCCCGACCCGAATGACGGCAGCTATTATCAAGGGTTCGATGGCGAACTGGATGACCTGCAAATTTATTCCGGCGTGCTTTCCGCCAGCGACGTGACAAATCTTTTCGCGAATCCCGGTTCCACCTCCGTCAGCACGGACTTTAACGCCGCCCTCGATACGACCAACCTAAATTGGACCACCAGCGGCGACTCCAGCTGGTTCATTGAAACCACGAATACTTCCGGCAGCGGGTTCGCGGCCCAAAGCGGCAGCGTAACTGGCAGTCAATCTTCCACGCTCTCGGTCACAGTCACCGGCCCGGGAACATTGACATTTTACTGGTCCAGCATCGCCAATGATCCGAACCAAGGTTTCGATTGTGAGTTTGCGCTGGATGGTAGTGATGTTGACGACCTTTACGGGAACACGGCTTGGTATCAAGATGGGACGCCGTTCATTATTCCCCCCGGCCAGCACACGTTGACGTGGACCGCCTACGCCTACGGAGACACAGATCCGACGGAAGCGGCATTTTTGGATCAAGTCACATATGTGGAGAACACATCCCCGGTCATTACGTTAAATCCTTTTAGCCAGACCAACTATCCCGGCTACAATGTCGCTTTGTTTGCAGCCGCCACCGGCCCAACCAACATAGTCATCAGTTGGGAATGGTTTAAAGTGGGCAATCCATCGCCTATCGCCAATGCGACGAACGCCTTGTTCATTCCCACAGATTCCGGCACTCCGGGTGTGGCAGGCAGCTATTACGCCGTGGCGAACAGCCCCGGCGGCTCGGCTAATACGACAACCGCCGCAGTTAGTTTCGTCACGGCATCGCTGCCGCCCAACTGGACTCACGCTTTGAAGTCACCTTTCCAGGCGGTGGATGCCTCCACTTTGACTAAAGATTATTATCTCGGTTGTGCGGTGGATGCGGCGGGAGACGTTTACGCGGCAGCTCAATACATCGGCAATATGAAGGTTATCACCAATGGCATCACCGAGAATGTCCTCATAACAACTGGGGTTAATGGTGGTTCCGCGTTGGTCAAATACGCCGCCAATGCTAATCCGTTGTGGGCCGTTGGCCTGACCAATAATTCAGCCGCCAGCTACAGTTATGGCAGCGCGGTGGCGGTGGCTCCCGGGAATGGCGCTTATTTGGCGTCCAATCTTTCCGGCACCAACTGGCTGGGGACCAACCAATTTGTTGACGTAGCCGGAGCCTCAATTCTGCTTTCCCGCTTTGATGGCAATGGCAGCAACGTTTGGTCCCGCTTCATCGGCGGCACGAACGGAGTGTTTACGACCTACAATATGCTGGTTTCTGACAGTTCCGGGAATGTGACCCTGGCGGGAGTCATGTCGGGAAACATCAATTTTGGTGGAACCAATCTTTTCGCTCCTTCCCAAACCGGCTGCCTGGTCCAATATGATACCAACGGCGTGGTTCGCTGGGCGCAGGTTCTGCCTGATAAAATATGGGGTCTGGCATCCGGCGGCGGTCTGCTTTATGCGAGTTTGCAGGCAACGGTTTCCGGCGGCGTCACCAACATCAGCATCGCCAGTCTCTCCAATCTGACTGACCGGGCATGGGGAGTTGCCTGTCTCAATGCCACCAACGGCCAAGCCAAATGGTTACGCGGCATGGGCGAGGCCTTCGGGTCGCATCCCAGCGGAATCATTAATGATGATCTCTTGATTTCAGTGGCGGGAACAAATGTCTTCGTCATGGCCAACACCTATGGAAATTCCGCCGTGTTCGGCGGTCTTTCCATTGTGGTGCCGGGCGGAAGCGGTCAATACGTTGCCCGTTATGATACCAATGGCACGCCATACACAGCGACGGCATTTGGCAGTCCTACCACAATGCTCTGGGCCTCGGCCGCCGACGCTTCCGGCGTCTATGTTTGCGGCGATTTTGACAGTTATTCACAGTTCGGCAGCGACATCATCGCCGCTCCGGTATTGGGCCAAAACGACCTTGACCTGCTTCAATATGGCATCATTTACTACACACTGCCCTTCGTGGCCAAGTTCGACGCCAATGGCAATACACTTTGGGCACGCAACGGCATATCGTCCGACTTCGCCAATTTGCGCGGCATCGCCACCACTTCCGACGGCGTCTGGGCCGCTGGATTCCTTAAAATCACCAATGGCATTCCGGCTCAATTCGACACCTTTGGCGTGCTTAGCGACCCGCAAACCAATGGCGGCGGAACCGTTTGGAACCAAGGCGGTCTTCTGACAAAAATTACCGACAGCGCGGCGGTGGCAGCCTCGGTCACACTGCTCAACCCGCAGACCGTCGGCGCGAACTTCCAATTCCAGTTCCTCTCGGAAGCTGGATTCACCCATAACATTCTTTACCGGACGAATCTGGCCGTCGGCACCTGGCTGACCAATTCTATTGTCACCGGCAACGGCACCTTCACAAACATTTCCGTGCCGTATTCCATTTTCAGCCCGGCCAAGCAGGGTTTCATCCGCGTCTCGACGCAGTGAACCAGATTACTAAATAAAACATCTAAATATTAAAACAATCCCAGGCAACCACCAACATATGGTCAGTGAGTTTTCCCTCCAAAGCTTCGAGTTTGATGCGCAAGGTTTCACCGACTGGCCTGCACTGCAATTCTTTGAATGGAGCGCAACTGAATGCCCGCTGTTCTCTGCGTTTTCTAAAGATATAAGCCAGAACAAGCGCTAATGGGAACATCAAAGCGGCAGAGTAAAACAACGCGGAAAACCTGCTGGTCATTGATGACACGGCGCTCGCCAAAAAATACACGGACAACCTTCAGAAACATCTGTCGCACTCGGAAAAATGCGAGGGCAAAGGGAATTGATTATTTTTTATTCGAAACGAACCGGTTTGAATTTCAATCACATTGGGAATGGATTTAGGCTTGGGATGAAAGCGCACAAAACTGGTCCTGCTGTCATTCGTGGCAAGAGTGTTGAAATTGACAAAGGTATCCGCGGCTGATAGGAGCCGCACTCCAAACATCGCACCGTGAACTTGCGAAACGGGCTTTCGCGGGGCGTCTGTGGCTGTTGATAATCCTCTCGGCGTTGAAAACAGCGGGCGGCATTTATGGCGACAGTTTATGTCGGAGGGTTGGACAATCGCTGTCCATCTACTGAAGCATGAATATCCAATAAACGAAACCGTCATGAATTCAGCTTCGCCCCCCGACCATTCAGTTGAAACCCGCTCCCGAGGAGAAAAAGTGCAGCCTGCTGGCGACCGCCACGCGAGTTTTAACGTCCATTTTTTCAAAAATGTGTTCAATGTGTTTCTGCACGGTGCGCGGGCTGATGCCCAGAATGCTGGCTATTTCCGTATTCGTCTTGCCGTCACCGATCCAGCGGGCGATCTCCAATTCGCGTTTGCTCAGGCCAAAATTATTGGTTGGGGCGGGGATTATATTTTGTGAACCCGTGGTGAGCACCAACAACCGTCGCTGTGGGCTGCCGGTTGGCATGTAACGGATGCAGATTTCTCCATCTTCCGTATTCAAGCTCATGGTTTGGTGGCGGGAATTGGTGGCAACTTGATTCAGCCAGCCGGAAATGTTGACTGGCAAAAACCCTTGGGGAGCAGCCTCGATCCATTTCAAGCCCGGGCCGGTGTGATAAAGAATTCGACTTTGCTGATCAACAATGATGGTGGCGTAAGAAAGTTCCCGCAAACCCAGCTTGGTGCTGTCCAGGATGGTTTGGCGCGCAGTGGTCAGCGAGAGATTGTTCAACGCAATCACCAGGTGCGGCCGGAGCATTTCCAAAACGGCGCGATCCCGTTCGGTATAATCATTCCGCTGGCGTGAAAGGGCAAATGCCGTAATCCGCCCGGGATCCAGCCTTATGGTCGCGGCAATTTGATACTCAACTCCCATGTGCCGGTAAACATCTTGATACAACTCCAGCTGGCGATAGGATTTCCGGGATAAAAAGTCGGAGATTTTATGCACCGGAAAATCCGCCAATTGCTTCTGCCGGGAGATCAGCGGATGCTGGTGCGCCAGTTCTTGAAAACGCGGGAAAAGGCGCTGGAAAATCTGATTTGATTCCGGCTTGAGGATGGCCACGGTGTTTTCCGGATGCGCTAGGTCCACCTCATTGTAAGACAACCAGTCCGAACGAATCAGCCGGGGCAGCGCCGTGTCCAACAACCACATGCGAACCGACCCCAAGTCACGAAAGGAATGCAGCTCGCGAATGCACTCGAGCAACAATTTGTAATCGGCTGGGGAACGCAGACTCATTGCATTGAGGCGCTAAAATTGCCCAAGCTGCGATGTTTTGCAATAAAATACGCAGTTATGCGTATTGTTATTTTTTTTGATATGCCTAAAATTGCTTGTGGTAAACGGTAAAGCAGGCCAAAGAGATGGGGTGTTTGTCAACTTGGTGCGCGCTCGGAAAAATTGAGCCAGGGCCGCCAAAGCCAAATCGTGTTTGCCATGCGCAGTGGCAGACGTAAAGCCCTGCCTGCCGGTCAGCAATACCAACAACCTCAATCACAAAGGATCAACATGAATCGTCTAGCAACATATTTGTCATCCATCGTGGCCGCATGGTCAGTCGCATTGACCGCTCACGCCCAAACGGCCGTTCCTATTTTTTCCTTCGATGCGAGTGGCACCAACGGAACCTACCCGGAGGCAAACCTGACCCTCGGACCGGACGGCAACTTTTATGGCACCACGGAAAGCGGCGGTGCCACCACCAACGGAACCATCTTCAAGGTGACCACCAATGGGAGCTTGACGACGCTGGTTAATTTCAACGGCACCAACGGCGCCAATCCCCTCGCGGCTTTGACGCTGGGACCGGATGGGTATTTTTACGGCACCACCGAATACGGGGGGAACACCATCGGCAACTCCAGTTTGGACGCCGGCCTGGGTGCTGGCACCGTGTTTAAAATGACGACCAATGGAACCCTGACCACGATGGTCAATTTTGCCGCCACCAACGGAGCCAATCCCCATGGTGGTTTGATTTTGGCGCCGGATGGCAATTTCTATGGCACCACTGCCAATGGCGGACCCGCTGGCGACGGCATCTTGTTCTGCCTGACAACCGGCGGCGCATTTACCACCCTGACCAATTTCAGCGGTGCCAACGGAGCCAATCCTGTAGCCGGTTTGACGCTGGGGTCGGACGGGAATTTTTATGGCACCACCGAAAACGGCGGCAGCGCGGGTTATGGCACGGTGTTCAAGGCCAAGTGGGCAACCAACGGGTTGACGACCCTGGCCAATTTTAATGGCACCAACAACGGCGTTTCGCCGCAAGTCGGTTTGACGCTGGGGCCGGACGGCAATCTCTATGGCACCACCAGTGACAGCTACCTCTACCTATACACTGTCTTCCCGGGGTTCACCATCAACATCCCCTCGGGTAATGGCACCATTTTCCAAATAACGACCAACGGAACGCTGACGACCCTGGTTGACTTTGACAACTACACTGCCGGAGTCACTCCCAACGCCAAGCTGACCTTGGGGCCGGACGGCAATTTTTATGGCGTCACCTACACTGGCGGCAGCGACAACCTTGGCACCATATTCGAGGTGACGACCAACGGCACGCTGACGACTCTCGTCAGCTTCGACAACACCAACGGAGCTTATTCGACCGCCGGTTTGACCCTGGGCCCGGACCGCAACTTTTACGGCCCAGCCACCAGCGGGGGTGCGGGTGGCAATGGCGCCGTGTTTGAATTCGCCCTGCCGCTCTATTCCATCGCCTTGGCTGGCGGCGGCGGCAACTTCACAGTGTCTGTCGAGAGTTATCCCAGCAGCACGAACCGGATTTGGGCCACCACCAATCTGGCCTTGCCCTCATCGTGGCAGGTGCTCGGCACGGTCTTCACGGACACCAACGGCCTGGGCCAGTTGCTCGATACGAATACGGCGGACATCCCGGCGAAGTATTATCGGCTGTCATATCCATGATACGACGTCTCTGGCCCAATGACTCCAACCCAGGAGGTTCTTGACGCTGACGTTATAGCGGGGGAAATTTGAGTTCGGACCGGCGAGTTAATTCAAAAAACACTTAATCATGAAAACTCTCACCATTGTTTTCTTGTTGGTTTGCGCCGCATTGGCAGTCGTGCTGAAAACAGACGCCCAGCCGGTGACGACGATTTATTCCTTCATCAATGGTCCGGCGAAGCCTCTGGCCGGTTTGACGCTGGGAAATGACGGTAATTTCTACGGCACCACTGAATCTGGCGGCCTCAACAATGAGGGCACCGCTTTCAAGATGACGACCAACGGAATCACGACCACGCTGGTCAATTTCGGAACCACTTATGGCAGCCCGACTTATCCGGAAGCCAATTTAACATTGGGGCCGGACGGGAATTTCTATGGAACTACCTCTCAAGGCGGCACGAACACGAGCGGCACGAATGCCACCGGCACCGTGTTCAAGATGACGACCAACGGGACGGTGACCATTCTGGTCAGTTTCAATGGTGTCAACGGAGGGATTCCCCTGGCCGGTTTGACGCTGGCACCGGACGGCAATTTTTACGGCACCACTGAATTTGGTGGCACCAATGGCGATGGCACGGTGTTCAAGCTGACGACCAATGGGACCTTGACGACGCTGGTCAATTTCAACGGCACCAACGGAGCCAATCCCCTCGCCGGTCTGGCGGCGGGGCCGGGCGGGAACCTTTATGGCACCACGAGATATGGCGGCACAAACCAAAACTTGGGAACCGTGTTCCAAGTGACGACCAACGGGACATTCACCACTTTGATTCAGTTTGCCGGCACCAACGGGGCCTGGCCCTATGGCGGGGTGACGGTGGGGCCGGATGGCAATCTCTACGGCACCACGACCTGGGCCGGCAATCCGAATGGTGATTTTAACGGTGGCACGATTTTCGAACTGACCACCAACGGGCTGCTGACGACGCTGATCCGGTTTGTTGATTTGGGCGGCACTAACGGCTTGAATCCAGAAACCAGTCTGACGCTCGGGCCGGACGGCAATTTCTACGGCACCACCTTTGCCGGCGGTGCCAACGGGAATGGCACCGTATTTCAGGTGACGACCAATGGCATCTTGGCCACGCTGACGCAAGCTGGCATCCCATTTCAGACCCTCTTCACCCCGCAGGGCTACGAGTATTACACCACCAATAACTGGGTAACCTCGGCCAAGGTGTCCAATGGCACCTTGACGACGCTTTACAGCTTTTCCGCGCAGACCAATGGCAACAACCCGGATGGGGCCAATCTCCAATCCACTTTGGCCTTGGGGCCGGACGGCAATTTCTATGGCACCGCCCCTGCCGGCGGAGCCAACGGCTATGGCACGGCGTTCAAAGTGACCACCAACGGCACCTTTACGACGTTGGCCACTTTCAGTGGAAATCATGGCGACAATCTCATGGACGCTTTGACAACGGGGCCGGACGGGAGTCTTTATGGCACCGCCAACACCGGTGGCACCAGCGGCTATGGCACGGTGTTTAAGCTCACCACCGGCGGCGCACTGACGACGTTGGTCAACTTTGACCGGGCGAACGATGGCGCCAATCCGCAAGCCGGCTTGATTGTCGGGCCGGGCGGGAATTTCTACGGCACTGCGGTCGGCGGCGGCACCAACCTGCTGCAAACGGGACCCAACTCCTATAATGCCGAGTCCTTCGGCACCGTGTTCGAGCTGACGACCAACGGCATTTTCACGCCGCTGGCCTATTTCAGCGGCACCAACGGGGCCAATCCCTATGGCGGTCTGGCCTTCGGACTCGATGGCAACCTCTACGGCACCACCACCTACGGCGGCATCAGCAATAATGGTGTGGTCTTCCAATTGTTGACCAATGGCACCTTGACCGCGCTGACCAATTTTACCGGTGCCAATGGAGCCAATCCTTTTGCCAGTTTGACCTTGGGGCCGGACGGAAATTTTTATGGCACCTGTGAGGCGGGCGGCACCAACAACGACGGCACGGTGTTTCAGGTGACGACCAATGGGGCGTTGACCACGCTGGTTAATTTTAATGGCACCAACGGAGCGAATCCCAACGCCGGTTTGCTCCTGGGACCGGACGGCAATTTCTATGGGACGGCTTACTTTGGCGGCGCACGCAACGAGGGCACGGTGTTCAAGGTGACGACCGGCGGGACGCTGACGACGCTGGTCAACTTTGCCCAAACCAATGGCGAATTTCCCGTGGGGGGGCTGGCGCTGGGGCCGGATGGCAATTTTTACGGCACCACGGAACTGGGAGGGACTTTACCCAGTTCGGGCACCGTGTTCAAACTGGCCACCAACGGGGTGCTGACAACGCTTTATGGCTTTGTGTTCAGCTCGACGAGTCCCAATGGGAATTATCCCTTTGCCGGCTTGACCCTAGTGACCAACGGCAATTTTATTCATTTTTACGGCACCACCTACGAAGGCCCCAACGGTCCCAGCGGCGGCGGCGGCACCATCTTCCGGGTCAACCTGACCACCGCCTACGCCATGCCGGAGAATTCCACAAACACGTTTTTCCCCCTGACCAATGAAGTGGCGTGGACCACCGGCGGGACGTTGAGCCTGGTGAACGCCGCCGCGACAAACGGCACCGGGCAGATTACCGGATCGGGAATAGTCTTCAAGCCGACGGCAAACTTCATTGGCACGGCGACCATCAATTATGCCGTCACGAACAATGCCGGCGGCACGAACGTCAGCCTGATCACGGTGCTGGTGACGAATGTGCCGCCCGT
>Ga0224554_1000165_pt1 | contig 60872 bp, 48 predicted proteins | sample 714S22024metaG_FD_180666 | JGI IMG/M metagenome (GOLD analysis project Ga0224554, IMG submission 180666) | Peat soil microbial communities from Stordalen Mire, Sweden - 717 S2 20-24 | ecosystem: Environmental > Terrestrial > Soil > Wetlands > Peat | place: Sweden: Norrbotten County, Stordalen... | reverse complement strand
GGTGTTTCCGGGGACGTCGCAGCGTTTGAAGGAGTATTTCGAGGCCAAAGGCCTGGCGCTCCACGTTTCCTTCTGCCCGGAGCGCATCGTGCAGGGATATGCCGTCCGCGAATTGAAGGAACTGCCGCACATCGTTGCCAGCTACTCGGACGAAGGCCGCGTTTTTTGCGCGGGATTGTTCCGCCGGCTGTGCGACAAGATCGTGGAAGTCGGCGTGGCGGAGGCGGAACTGGCCAAGCTCTTCACCAATACCTGGCGTTACATCACGTTCGCCATTGCCAACCAGTTCTACATGATGAGTGAAAAGTCCGGGGCCGACTCCAGGGAATTATACCGGGCCATGACGGAAGGTTACGAACGCGGCCGCCACATTCCCCGGCCCGGCTTTGCGGCCGGGCCGTGCCTGTTGAAGGACACGATGCAGTTGAGCGCGTTTTACACCAACAATTTCAACCTCGGTTACGCCGCGATGCAGGTCAATGAGGGGTTGCCGGCCTTTTGCATTGAACAAATAAGACAGAACCACAATTTGAAAGGCATGAAGGTCGGGTTGCTGGGGATGGCTTTCAAAGCCGATGTGGATGACATTCGCGACTCGCTTTCCTTCAAATTGCGCAAGCTGCTCGTTTTCCACGGCGCCGAAGTGCTCTGCACCGACGAGCATGTTGAAGCCGCCGATTTTCATCCGCTGGAGAAAGTGTTGCAGGAGGCCGCGCTGTTCATCGTGGCGGTTCCGCACCAGCGCTACCGGACGCTGGAATTCCCGAAAGGCCGGCTCGTCTTCAATCTCTGGAATTTCGACTCGGTGCGAAAAGTTTGAGGATGTTATGAGCGGAATCAAAGGCCGGCGATATTTTGTGACGGGCGGTTCCGGTTTCATCGGCGGCGCCCTGGTGCGGCGGCTGGTGGCCGGCGGCGCGAACGTCCGCGTGCTCGACAACCTCTTGCGCGGCAGCCCGCGCCAGTTGGAATCCGTCGTGGACAAAATCGAACTGGTGCGCGGCGACGTGCGCGACCTCGCAACGGTCGTCCAGGCTTCGGCAGGCTGCGATTCGTTTCTGCACCTCGCCTACCTGAACGGCACGGAATTTTTTTACAGCCAGCCCGAACTGGTCCTGGAAATCGCCGTCAAAGGCACGATGAACGCCCTCGACGCGGTCATCAAAAACGGCATCAAGGATTTTGTCTATGCCTCCAGTTCCGAAGTGTATCAGACGCCGCCGCAGATTCCCACGCCGGAGACGGTGCCGCTGGTCGTGCCGGACGTGATGAACGCGCGCTATTCCTACGGCGGCGGCAAAATCATCGGCGAACTGCTGTGCGTGAATTATGGCCGCAAATTTTTCGACCGCATGGCCATTTTCCGTCCGCACAATGTCTATGGCCCGGACATGGGCGGCGAGCATGTGCTGCCGCAGTTTATTTTGCGCGCCAAGGCCGCCGTCGAAACCACACCGTCCGGCGAGGTGCCCTTTGCGATCCAAGGCCAGGGAAACGAAACACGCTCGTTCATCTACATTGACGATTTCACCGATGGTTTGATGCTGGTCCTCGAAAAAGGCCGGCACAACGAGATTTACCACATCGGCACGCAGGACGAAATTTCCGTCCGCGAACTTGCGACGCAGGTCGTCGCATTGTTTGGCCGCCAGCCCCGGCTCGAACATCTGCCGCTGCAGGCCGGCAGCACCGCGCGCCGTTGTCCGGACATCGGGAAATTGCGCGCGCTGGGTTTCACGCCCAAGACGCCGTTCGCCGCCGGGCTGAAGAACACTTTCGATTGGTATGTCAAAAACGCCCGCTACTTTACCGGCCCACGCAAACTTTAAGCCATGTTTCGCAACCAATGTCTTTGCTGCAAGTCCACCGATCTTCGGGAAGTCATCCATTTGGGGATGCATCCCCTGGCTGACTCGTTCATTCCCGTTGAACAGGCGGCTGAACCTGACCGCGTGTATCTGCTGGCTTGTGATTTCTGCGCGCGGTGCGGCCAGATCCAAAACCGCACCGTGACCGCGCCGGAGGAACGATATGGTGCGGTGGATTATTCCTACACCTCGTCCCATTCGAAAACGTCGCGTGACCATTGGACGGCATACGCCCGTCGTGTCGGCGCACAGACGGGATTGCAGGCGGATGACGGCGTCCTTGAAATTGGTTCCAACGACGGTTTTTTGAGCGCTTGTTTTGCAGAAGCGGGCGGGCGCGTGCTTGGAGTGGATGCTTCGGCGGTGATGGCAAAGCTGGCGGCGGAACGAGGCGTGGAAACGATGGTGGAACTTTTTGGCAACGCCTCTCTGAATCGAATCCGGGCACGCCTCACGCGGCTTCCCAAACTTATCGTGGCGAACAATGTCTACAACCATGCCGACGACCCGCTGGGTTTTGCCCAAGCCGTCAAAAACCTGCTCGCGCCCGACGGGACTTTTGTATTTGAGCTGCCTTACTGGGCGGTTTCCGTCCAGGAATGCAGGTTCGACATGATTTATCACGAGCATGTGAATTGGTTCACGGTGACTTACGCCCGCAATCTTCTCGAACGCGCCGATCTCAAGGTGGTTCACGTTGAGGAAGCGGATTATCACGGCGGTTCAATCCGGGTTTTTGTGCAGCACAATAATCCGACAGCGCCGGGCATCAAGGGTGCGGCTGACTTGGATGGCTTTATCGAACGCGAAAAATCCCTCGGCTTGTTTGACCCCGAAACTTACCTCGCCTATGCCCGGCGGGTGCGTGACCGCCGGAACCGGTTTCTGTCCCAAGTTTATATGCTGAAGAGCCGGGGTGAATCCATCGTCTGCGTCGGCGCCGCCGCCAAGGGAAACACGTTTCTCAACTATTACAATCTGGACTCGTCGCTCATTGACTGCGTGACGGATTCCGCCCCGAGCAAGATCGGCAAGTTCACCCCGCGCACCCGCATTCCAATTCTTCCAGACGACGCGCTGGCGCAATATGACCGCGTTCACGCCATCATCACTTCTTGGAATCTGTCGGCGACCTTGCAGGGAATTTTGCTCAAGATCAACCCACGGATACAATTTCTAAACCCTTACGACACCCATTATGATTCTTAAGAAAATTCTGCCCGCCACCAGCGATGAACGCGGCTCCATCTCCGACATTTTCTATCAGGTAGAAATGCAACACGCGGCCATCATCGAGTCCACTCAAGCGGGGGTGGTTCGGGGCAACCACTATCACAAGCTGACAACGCAGCATGTGTTTGTGGTGAAGGGAAAGATCCGCTATTGGTGGCAGCCGGTGGATCGGAGCCAGCCGCCGCAATCCGTCGTTGTCGGGGTCAATGGCCTGGTGACTTCACCGGCCAACGAAATTCATGCCTTGGAAATGCTGGAGCCCAACACCTTCATCGTTTTTAGCAGCGGGCCGCGCGGCGGACAGGATTATGAAAGCGATACTTTTCGCGTTCCCTCGATCCTACCGGAAAAACACTGAACTGGTTTTCAAATAACTGCCGATGCCTTCAAATAGCCCGGTCGTATGGGCTTGCCGTCAATCTGCTCTTGAGCCATCTCCAGCAGCGTTTGCGGATGATACATTTTGAGCAGCGTTTCCCGCAGGGCGAGGCAGTTATCGCGCAGCTTCGGCTGCAACTCCAGCGCCTCCGCCAGTTTCAATTTCAATTCCGCCGCCGAAATATTCATCGCGTCCACGGTAAAGAGGCACTGGTCCAGCCAGGGAAATTCAAACGGCACGCCTGCGCCGATCATCGGCACGCCCAGGCACGCATACTCCAGAAATTTGGGGACGGAATTTTGGTGCAGCCCGCCGGTGCAGACCATGAGCCGGCTTTGGCGGATGACGCGGTTTAATTCCTCCCACGGCAGGAAGGAATAACTGCGCCGCCGGTCAAAAACCTTGAACGGACGGCCGTCGAACTGCCCGATCAAATCAATCAGACGCTTGCGATCATAATAGAGGTTTGCGAAATTCAGCCAGGCGGGGGCATAGGGATCGCGTATGACCCACGGGCCGCTGGTTCCGCCCACGTTCGTAAAGTCGTAAAGGGGCGTTTCGGTTTTCAATGGCGCCTGTTCTTCGGTGATGGAAAATGGAAAATACAACAACCGTCCGGCGTCCACGGTGTCCGTCATGCGCCGCCATTGATTGAGCAATTCCAGGAAGGGCGCGGCCAGCAATGCCGGCGGACGCAGCAGGGCAGACATAAGCTCATAACGGTTCATTCGTTCGGGGTAAAAAAACAACGGCGGCCGGTTCTTTCCCAGAAATCTTGCCCGGCTTGTTCGGGCGGCGATGCCGCCATAAGTATGGAAAATATGAAACGTGGCGTTCTGTGAAAACCAGAACGGGCAGTTCCACCAGTCAATCGGCAGCACCGAAAAATTTTTCCGGCTCTCAAAAATTGGGCGCAAGGCGTTCAGTTCGCTTGCCAGCAAGCCATGAAGAATGATGTGTTTGTTGGATTGCCAGACAAGCAGGCGAACCCGCTGCAAACTTTCTGCGGAATAATCATCTAATTTCCACACTTCGGTTCCGCGCTGGTTCAAGGCCCGCAGCGTCGGCATGAACACCGACTGGGCCTCGATGTTCCGGCTGCGAATCCAGAGACATTCATCAAGGCGGATACTGGATTGCATGGGCGGTGAAAATACAGCCGGCCATCGGTGGTTTTCAAGCCGCGAATTATTATGCGCGCAGAATTTTAGTGATGATGACTGAAAGTGATGGCACGATGTTTTGCTGATCGCTAAACTTGATGCTTAAACATGAATATAATTGCAAGGGTCATCCGAAAACTGGTCCGTTCCCGCGGCTTTGACATGATTCATTATTCGCCTTGGGAAAATTTGTTCAAACAGGCCGGCATTGATCTCATCCTGGATGTCGGGGCGAACGCCGGACAAACATACGAGTCATTCCGTTGGGCCGGGTTCAAAGGCCCCATCTGCAGTTTTGAACCGAATCCTGCAATGTTCAAACAGTTGCAAGGCCAGCCCGGTTATCAATGGCAGCGGCTGCCTTATGCACTCTCGAGCCAGACCGGCCAGGCGAAATTTTTTATCACGGATTGCGACAATGCCAATGGATTGCAGGCTCCCCTCGGAAAGCGCAAGGTGACGGGTGAGATCAATGTGCAAACCTACCGGCTGGACGAGCTGTGGCCGTTGGAAAAATTTTCCGCCCGGAATGTTTTTTTGAAGATTGATACCGAAGGCCATGATCTGGAGGTGGTCAAGGGTGCGTCCGGCGTTTTGGACCGGATTCAATTGATCATGGTGGAAACCGGCCCGCTGCCGCGCTATCAAGGAGAACCGCCGTTCCCGGTCATCGTAAATTTCATGAACGACCTTGGCTTCTCCATTTGCCGCGCCGAAAAAAATTCCTACAATGCCGGGATGGGCATGGACACGGCCCTGGACGTGGTGTTCGCGCGCCGGGAACTGGTCGCCAAGGCGCTAGGTTGACGGCGGTGGCAATTTTTGAAGGAGCGCTGAAAATTAAAATTTAGAACTCGTCCACGGCGGCGATCTTGATTCATTTGAAAACCGCCAGCCAAAATTAAAGCGTGTTTTCAAATTCAGATTTGGGTAGCACAGGCCACTGGCCTGTGCCGTCCGGCGACCCGCCGGACGGAATGGGAAAACGCAACTTTCTGTGTTTGCGGCCTGGCGTGTTATGGGCGTCAAACCATTCCGGTCGGCGGGTCGCCCACCGGAACGGGCAAGTTGCCCGTTCCACCCCATTTGAAAACGCGCCCTAGAAACTCCCCATTCTTTGATAAGGCGGTCTTGCTGGATTGGGCGGCGGCAACTCGCCATTATTTTGCTCCCTGCATATGTCTTGAATCTCCGCAGCCGAAAGCGCGCGGTTGTAGATGCCAACTTCATCCATCAGCCCGGAGAATGAACAGGAGACGTCTCCGGCCGGCCTTTGGCCAATGTAAAAATCGTATGAAGTTTGCGGCGTGAAATGTCCGAGGTTTTGCTCGGCCACAATGGTTCCATTGCAAAACAGTCGGGCAATCCCGGAGACCTTGTCATAACTTAACGCAACGTGCTGGAAAATATTGGCGGCGAGCGTTCCTCCACGCGCACTGATTAAATGTTCCTGCCCGTCGGTGTCATGAACGCTTGCCCAAAGATTGCCGGCACCAAGCCCGTTTTCGTAAGGTCTCATCATGCACAGATGCACACCCCACGTTTTTGTCTGGCTGGAATCGCCATTATTCCACTCAAAGATTGGATTCCGTTGCTGCTCGGCCAGATTAAACGGCTTGATCCAGGCCATGACCGTGAAACCATCGCCCGTGCCGACATCCAAAGCCGCGCTGGCCGGAACCTTGATGCCCGAACTGGTTCCATTCAAGGAAAACGCCCGGCCCACCTTGCCGTCCGCAAAAGAAACATCCGTCAGCGTCGCGTCGTTGCCGCCGGCGGAATCCTTGCCATCGCCCTCGCCCGACCATGACCCCACCAATCCAGATGCTGCTGGTGTCATCGCGGAGACCTTGATGCTGCGGATCAGTTTTACCGGCAATTCATTTTTGCCAAAACTCGTTTCGACCCGCACCGCCGGGGCCGTGAACTGGACCTCATACACATCGCCGTTCGTCGCCGTCAATCGCGCGGTGTCCGTGTCGGCGGTCGCATATTCAATCGAACGGATGCCCGCCCAATTCAAAGTCAAGTCGCCCATCGCCGTCGAATGGAAACCCAAAGTGTCATCCAGACCTTTCCCGACCACGTGCGAACCGTCCCGCAGTTCAATCGTCAGCCGCGAGCCGGTTTCGGCGGCGGCCACCGGTGCGGTTGGGACATTCAGCTTGGGCGGCGTGACCTTGATGCTGCGGATCAATTTCACCGGCAACTCCGTTTTGCCGAAGCCGGTTTCAACCGCCATGGTGTCGGCGGTGAACTGGACGGAAAAACCGTCGCCGTTGGTGGCAGTCAGCCGCGCCGTGCCGGAGTCGGCGGCGTATTCAATGGCGCGGATGCCGCTCCAGGAAAGTTTCATGTCGCCCAGCGCGCCGGAGTGGAAGCTCAAAGTATCCTCCACGGTTTTTCCGACGACGCGCGAGCCGTCGCGCAGCTCAATCGTCAACTGGTAGCCGGAGTCGCTTGTGGCGGGCGCGGCTGAAGCCCCGCATAGTGCCGTCACGGCGCAAAGGGTGATAAGGCAGATGATTTTATTCATAGAATTCCATTTGGCCATCTGCTGATTAAAAAGGCCAGCAAATTATTGTGAAATAATTGTAAAAATGGCAAACCAGACGGTCAGCGCGTCGCCCTTTTCGGGCGTCAAGCGCAACTTGTTGGCCGCGCCAAAAATACTGGCAAGCCCCGTCCGCGTGCATTAGACTTTGCGCCCATTCATGGAAAAAGTTTTCATCACCGGCGCGGCGGGCTTCATCGGCAGCAACTTGGTTGATCGTTTGCTGGCTGACGGCAAAACCGTGGTCGGCTGGGACAACTTCTCCACCGGCCAGCGGAAATTTCTCGACGGCGCGCTGAAAAATAAAAACTTCAAGCTCGTCGAAGGCGACAATCTCGATCTGCCCGCGCTGACAAAAGCGATGGCCGGTTGCGACACCGTTTTTCACCTCGCCGCCAACGCCGATGTCCGCTTCGGCCTCGAACATCCGTCCAAGGATTTGCAGCAAAACACCGTCGCCACTTTCAACGTCCTCGAAGCCATGCGCGCCGGCGGCATCGAGCGCATCGCGTTCAGTTCCACCGGCAGCGTTTATGGCGAGGCTGAAAAAATTCCCACGCCGGAGGACGCGTCGTTTCCCGTCCAGACCTCGCTTTACGCCAGTTCCAAGCTCGCGGGCGAAGGCATGATTTCTTCCTATGGCGAAGGCTTCAAATTTGAGGGCTACATTTTCCGCTTCGTCTCCATCCTCGGCGAACGCTACACGCACGGCCACGTTTTTGATTTTTACCAACAACTGCTCGAACATCCCGGCCGCCTGAAAGTTCTCGGCGACGGCTCGCAGCGCAAAAGCTATCTCTACGTTCAGGATTGCGTGAGCGCCATGTTGCACGTCATGAAGCTCGGCACCGCAAAAAAGGCGAAGCATGGCGTGGAAATCTACAATCTCGGCACCGACGAATATGTGCAGGTCAACAATTCCATCGGCTACATCTGCGGCGCACTGGGCCTGAAGCCAAAACTTGAATACACCGGCGGCAGCCGCGGCTGGGTCGGCGACAACCCGTTCATTTTTCTCGACACCAAAAAAATCCGCGCCACCGGCTGGAAAACTTCGCTGACAATTGAACAAGGCATTCGCCGCACGCTCCAATGGCTGCAGCAAAACCAGTGGGTCTATGAAAAGCGCCATTGATAAAATCCAAATGAGAACTGATTTGTTTCTTCATTTTTCATTTTTCATTTTTCATTCTTCATTCCCGATGAACGTCACCGTCCTCGGCCTCTGGCATCTCGGCAACGTCACGGCGGCGTGCTGCGCGAAACATTTTCAGGTCGTCGGTTTGGATTTCGACGTGGCGAACATCGCAAAATTAAATTCCGGCCAAGCTCCTTTGCTTGAACCCGGCTTGAACGAACTTATCGCCGCCGGGCTGGCCGCCAAAAAACTTTCCTTCACGACGGATCCAAAAACTGCCTGTGCGAATGCCGACATTCTTTGGCTGACTTACGACACGCCGGTCAACGACGCCGACGAATCTGACGTGGAATTTGTCCTCGGCAACTTGCGCAAAGCATTGCCGCATCTGCCAAACGGAGCGCTGGTTTTGATTTCCGCGCAATTGCCGGTGGGCACCTGCGCGAAGCTCGAAAAGGAATTTCCGCAATTTCACTTCGCCTGCTCGCCGGAAAATCTCCGGCTCGGCAAAGCCATCGAAGCCTTCGAGAAAGCCGAGCGCGCCATTGTCGGCATCCGCAACGACGCAAAGAAAGCTCTGCTGGAGCAGCTCTTCAAACCATTTGCCGCGCAGACAATTTTCATGCGCACCGAATCGGCGGAAATGGTCAAGCACGCGCTCAATTCTTTTCTCGCATTGTCCATCACCTTCATCAACGAAGTCGCGCGCCTCTGCGAACACACCGGCGCGGACGCGAAGGAAGTTTCCATCGGACTCAAGAGCGACATTCGCATCGGCGCCAAGGCGTATCTCGGACCCGGCGGCCCGTTTGCCGGCGGCACGCTCGCCCGCGACGTCGTCACGCTCACAAAACTTGCCGAGGCGAACGGCGAAAAAATTTCAGTGATTCCCGCAATCAAACAGAGCAACGACCGGCATCGCGGCTGGGCGTTCCGCCGCCTGCAAGCGCGCCTCGGCAATTTGCGCGGCAAAAAAATTTCCATCCTCGGCCTCACTTACACCGCGAACACCGACACGCTCCGCCGCAGCGCGGCGGTGGAATTGTGCCGGCAGCTTTTGGCCGCAGGCGCGCACGTCAGCGCGTTTGATCCGGCGGTAAAAAATCTGCCGCCAGAATTAAATTCGGTTTCGCTCACAGCCGATGTTGCGACTGCTTTGAGCGACACTGAAGCCGTCGCCGTCTGCACCGAGTGGCCGCAGTTTCGGCAGACGGACTGGGCAAAAATTGTTCCGCAAATGCGACAGCCGGTTTTCGTGGACGCGAATCGTTTTCTCGAAAAGGAATTGAAAACCATCCCCGGCGTCGAGCATCTTTCCGTCGGTCGTGCTTAAAATGAAACTCAAAAATCTCAACGCACTCATCACCGGCGGCAGCCAGGGCCTTGGCAAGGTCATCGCCGAACATTTCCTGCGCGAAGGCGCAAACGTCGTGCTATGCGCCCGCAGCGAAAAAGATTTGTCCGCCACGCGCAACGGGCTTGCCAAAAAATTTCCGTCGCAAAAAGTGGTCGCAAAAATTTGCGACGTTTCCAACGAAGCGCAGGTGGACGAACTCGTCGCCTTCGCCTTGTGTGAACTCGGCTCGCTCGACGCGCTCGTGCTGAACGCCGGCATTTACGGGCCGATGGGGCCGACGGAATCCGTCCCGCTCGATGACTGGCGGCGCGCAATGGACATCAATCTTTACGGCGTTTTATTACCGTGCCGCGCAGCCATTCCGCATTTCAAGAAAACTGGTCGCGGTAAAATTGTCGTTTTGAGCGGCGGTGGCGCGACAAACCCACTGCCGAACATCAGCGCCTATGCCGCATCCAAAGCCGCAGTTGTCCGGTTGATGGAAACGCTGGCGGAAGAATTGAAAAGTTTTCATGTGGACGTGAATGCCATTGCGCCCGGCGCGTTGAAAACGCGGTTTGTCGAACAGGTTCTGGCCGCCGGCGCGGAAAAAGTCGGCGCGGAGTTTTTTGCAAAAAACCAGAAATGGTCGGCAGCGGGCGCGGTGCCGCTCGAACTCGGTGCCAGCCTCGCCGTTTATCTTGCCAGTGCGCAAAGCGACGGCATCACTGGCAGGCTCATCAGCGCGCAATGGGACGACTGGGCAAAACTGCACGAGCATCGCGACGAACTGGCGAAATCGGATATTTATTGCCTGCGCCGCATCGTGCCGGAAGATCGCGGCAAAAAATGGAATTGATATGAATTTACGTGTTGCCCTCATTGGCTGCGGCCTCATCGGACAAAAGCGGTTGAATTTGCTTCCGCCCGGCAGTGTGACGGTCGCTTGCGACACGCAGCTTGAACGTGCCAAAAAAATTGCCGCGCAAAGTCCCGGTTGCATCGCGACTGAATCATTTGAAGAAGCTATTCAATCGCCCACTGTCGATATAGTTATGATCGCTGCGGTCAATCGTGCTCTTGCACCTATCGCGGATTGGGCCGTGAGATATGGCAAGCATGTGCTGGTAGAAAAGCCCGGGGCAATCAGCACTAAGGAATTGAACATGCTGGAACAAGAAGCGCAAAAAACCGGCGCGCTCGTCCGCGTCGGTTACAACCACCGCTATCATCCAGCGTGCTTGAAAGCGCTGGAAATTTTCCGCAGCGGCGCGCTCGGGCCGATGATGTTTGTGCGCGGGCGTTACGGTCAGGGCGGGCGCATCGGTTACGAAAAGGAATGGCGCGCGGATCCGAAACTTTCCGGCGGCGGGGAGCTGATTGACCAGGGCGTCCACTTGATTGACCTCGCGGGAATTTTTCTCGGCGAGTTCACGAAAGTGGAAGGCCACGCCACGACGTATTTCTGGAAAATGCCGGTGGATGACAATGCGTTTTTAAGTTTGCGCAACGCCGCTGGCAATACCGCGTGGCTGCACGTCAGTTGCAGCGAATGGAAAAATCTTTTCAGCCTCGAAATCTACGGGCGCGACGCGAAGCTGCACTGGGAAGGTCTCGGCGGCAGCTATGGCATGGAGCGGCTGACGCATTACAAAATGCTGCCACAGATGGGGCCGCCGGAAACGACGATCTATGAATTTCCACGCGGCGACGAGTCGTGGAAAATCGAGATGGCGGAATTTTTTGAAGACATCAAACTGAAACGCACGCCGGTGCCCGGCTTGAAGGAAGCAAAAGCGGCGCTGGCAGTTGTCGAAAAAATATACGCACAAAAATAATTATGATCATCGCGCGCTCACCTTTGCGGATCAGCCTCGGCGGCGGCGGGACGGATTTGCCGTCGTATTACGAAAAGTTCGGCGGATTTCTCATCGCGGCGGCGATTGACCGCTACGTTTATATCACGCTGCACGAGACATTCGTTTCGGATTTGATCGTGAAATATTCGGAACTCGAACGCGTGCCGGACGCGACGAAATTAAAGCACCCGATCATCCGCGAAGCGTTCGCGATGATCGGCGTAGACGGACATTCGCTCGAACTGACTTCGATGGCGGATATTCCGTCGGGCACAGGTTTGGGTTCATCCGGCAGCTTCACGACGGCATTGCTCAAAGCGCTGCACGCGCACAAAAAAAACCTTGTCCATCCCGCCGAACTTGCCGCGCAGGCGTGCGACATTGAGTTGAACCGCTTGCACGAACCGATTGGCAAGCAGGATCAATACATCGCGGCTTACGGCGGTTTGACGTGCTTTAACTTTTTGCCGGACGGAAAGGTCGAGGCGTGGCCGCTGAAAGTTTCCGACGAAACGCGCGACAATCTCGAGGACAATTTGCTGTTGTTTTTCACCGGCTATTCGCGCAGCGCGTCGGCGATTTTGAAGGAGCAGGACGTGAAATCGAAATCCGACGACAAGTCCATGATCGAGAATTTGCACTTCGTCAAGGAACTCGGCCTGCAAAGCAAGGTCGCGCTGGAGTCGGGAAATCTGCACGAATTCGCGCGGTTGATGGATGTCCACTGGCAGCGCAAGAAGCAGCGCAGCGGCGGCATGAGCAATCCCAAGATCAACGAGTGGTATGACCTCGCGCTGGCCAGCGGCGCGCTCGGCGGCAAACTCATCGGCGCGGGCGGCGGCGGTTTCCTGATGTTTTACGCGGAGGACAAGGCGAAGCTGCGCCACGCGATGCGGCAAAGCGGCTTGAAGGAAGTGCGCTTCCGGTTTGATTTCGAGGGAACCAAACTTGTCATCTCGTGAGCGTGCCGCTGGAAAAAATCCCCGTCGCCATTCTTGCGGGCGGCCTCGCCACGCGGCTGCGGCCCATCACGGAAAAAATCCCCAAGTCGCTCGTGCCGGTCGCGGGCAAGCCGTTTCTCGCGCATCAACTTGAACTGCTCCACGCGCGCGGAATCCGCCGCGCGGTCTTGTGCATCGGCCATCTCGGCGAAATGATTCAAAGCGAATTTGGCGGCGAAAAATTCGGCGTAAGACTGGATTATTCTTTCGACGGCGAAAAACTTCTCGGCACCGGCGGCGCGATCAAACGCGCGCTGCCGTTGCTCGGTGGGGAATTTTTCGTGCTCTACGGCGATTCGTATCTGCCGGTCGAATACGCGCCGATCGCGGAATTTTTTCACCGCAGCGGCAAGCTGGGCTTGATGACCGTTTATCGCAACGAAGGAAAATATGACACGAGCAACGTCGTTTTTCGCGACGGCGAAATAATGGTTTATGACAAAAAGGCGAAGCTGCCGGAAATGCGGCACATTGATTACGGCTTGAGTTTGTTCAAATCATCCGTTTTCCATTCGTATTCCGCCGATCAAATCTTCGACCTCGCCGAAGTCATGGGCCGGCTCGTCCGCGAAAAGCAGCTCGCGGGCTGCGAAGTTCCGGAAAGATTTTTCGAAATGGGTTCACCTGCGGGCTTGGCGGAACTGGAAACGCTGTTACAATCAAAATCACCATGAGCTTTGCCAAAGAATTTCTCGCCGAAGTCCAGCTGGTCACGGCGCAACTCAACGAAGCCGCCATTGAAAAATGCGCCGATGAACTCGCGGCCATCCGCACGCGCGGCGGACGTTTGTTCATCCTCGGCGTCGGCGGCAGCGCGGGCAACGCCGGCCATGCCGTCAACGATTTCCGAAAAATCTGCGGCTTCGAGGCCTACGCGCCGACGGACAATGTTTCCGAACTCACCGCGCGCACTAACGACGAAGGCTGGGCGACAGTTTTCTCCGAATGGCTGAAAGGCAGCCGCATCAATGCGAAAGACGGCCTGCTGATTTTTTCCGTCGGCGGCGGCAGCCTGGAAAAAAACGTCAGCCCGAATCTCGTCAGCGCGATTCAGCTCGCCAAGCAGGCCGGTGCGTCCGTCATCGGAATTGTCGGCCGGGACGGCGGATACACGGCCAAGGAAGCGAACGCTTGCGTGATTGTTCCGACGGTAAATCCAACGCACGTCACGCCGCACAGCGAAGCATTTCAAGGCGTCGTCTGGCACCTGCTCGTGTCCCATCCGAAATTAAAAGTCGCGCCGACCAAATGGGAATCCACGAAGTGAAGTCAGAAGTCAGAAGTCAGAAGTCAGAATTGAAACGCGCGGTGTTTCTTGATCGCGATGGGGTCATCAACCGCGCGCTGGAAAAGGCAGCCAAGCCGTATCCGCCGACGAGCCTCGCCGAGTTTGAAATTTTGCCCGAAGTTCCCGCCGCGTGCGCGAAATTGAAAGCCGCCGGATTTCTCCTCGTCGTCGCCACGAACCAGCCGGACGTTGGCCGCGGCACGCTGGCCAAAGCCGCCGTTGAAAAAATCCACGCGCACATGACCGCGCAACTGCCGATTGACCGCGTGGAAGTTTGTTTTCATTCCGGCAAGGGCGCGGCCGGGTGCGACTGCCGCAAGCCCAAGCCGGGGATGTTGCTCCACGCCGCGCGCGAACTCGGAATTGATCTCGCGCGAAGCTGGATGGTTGGGGACCGGTGGCGCGACGTGGACTGCGGCCATGCGGCTGGGTGCCGGACGATTTACATTGACCGTGGTTATGCCGAGGAGCTGCGGCAGAAACCTGATTTTTCGGCTCGCCATCTGGGCGAGGCGGCTGACATCATCCTGTCTCAATCGAATAAATAAATTTATGCAGCGAACACTGAAAGATTTGTCGGTGAAGATCTTCGCCGACGGCGCGGACAAAAAAGGCATGTTGGAATTGAACGCCAATCCACTCATCCAGGGTTTGACGACGAACCCGACGCTGATGCGCAAGGCGGGCATCACGGAGTTTGAAGCATTCGCGCGCGACATTTTGCAGGGCATCACCGTCAAGCCGCTTTCGTTCGAGGTGTTTTCAGATGATTTCCCGGAGATGAAACGCCAGGCGATGAAAATCAACGGCTGGGCCAAAAACGTCTACGTCAAAATCCCAATCACCAACACGCGCAACGAATCGTCATTGCCGCTGATCCGCGAACTTGCCAACGAAGGCGTGAAGCTCAACATCACCGCGATTTTGACTTTGGAGCAGGTCCAGGGCGTCGCGCAGGCGTTGAATCCGAAAGTGCCGTCGTTCGTTTCCGTTTTTGCCGGGCGCATCGCGGACACGGGCGTTGATCCGGTTCCGCACATGCGCGAGTGCAAAAAAATCCTGGCCGTCATGCCGAAGGCGGAACTGCTCTGGGCGAGCGTCCGCGAAGTGCTGAACATTTTCCAGGCGAACGACTGCGGCTGCGAAATCGTGACCGTGCCGCACGACATTTTGAACAAGGCGCTCAAGCTCGCCGGAATGGATCTGAAGGAACTCTCGCTCGACACGGTGAAAATGTTCGCCAACGACGCGAAGGCGGCGGGCTTTTCGCTTTGATCAAAGCAGTTTCGCCACCGCTGCGAAAACGTCCTCGATTCCGATTGACGCCATGCACGCCAGTAATTCCTCGCGCGTCCCTTTGATGCCGCCGCCGTCGTAGCGGTAAAAATCCAGCCCGCGCCCGTCCACCACTGGATTTTTCACGAGCGTGAACGGATTGGCGTAAGGCTCAATCGGCTTGTTCCACGTCGGCGTCTCGATGACGATCTGCCGGCGCACCTTCATCGCGGCGGCGAGGTGCATCAAGGCCGTGTCCACGCTCAAAAACGCGGCGCACCTGCCGATCAAAGCCGCCGCCTGCCGCAAATTTCCGGTTTTTGGAAAAAATAAATGGTCGTCGCCAAGCACCGACCGGATTTTTTCGTGGCCGGACTTTTCTTCCGGCCCGCCAAAAAACAGGATTGCCAGTTCCGGCTGGCTTTGGCGGAGGCGGCGCGCGAGTTCAATGTAATTTTCCAGCGGCCAGCGGCGCAGCGCCAGGTTTTTGGTGCCGCCCGAACCGACGTGGATGCCCAGCAGCGGACGGCCGGAAATTTTTTCCAGCGCGCAAAATTCGTCCGCCCAGGCGTGCTCTGCTTCCGTCAGGAAAATTTCGTAATGGTGCCGTTCCAATTTGGACTTCGCGCCCAGCAATGGCAGCAGCCGCAAATTATTTTCGACGGCGTGCAGTGAATAATCCTGCGGCACGGTTTGGTTCACCAGCCGGCGGTCGAGCGCGCCGGAACATTCATAATCGTGGCTGATGCGCGTCGGCGCGGCGACCACCCGCGCGGCGATCCGGTAGACCCTCCGGCTTTGCGGATGTGTATTGATGGAAATGTCGTAGCCGTTTTTCCGCAACGACCAGAAAAATTGCAGCGCTTCAAGCCTGCCGCAGCGCAGCAAATTTTTATAAAACACGCGGTTGAGGTGCGGATTGTTGTCCAGCAAATCTCGCGCCCCCGCCTCTTTTACCACGGCGTCAATCGTCGCGCCGGGAAAATTGGCGCGCAGCTCGTGGATCAGCGGCGTGGCGAAGAGCGTGTCGCCGACGCCCGCGAGGGAAATGACGAGAAGTTTCACAGCCGCGAGATTTTTTCCAGCAACGAAGTCGTGGACTTGCCCGGCACAAACGGAACCAGGACAATTTTTCCGCCCGCCGACTCGACCGCGCGGCGCTCGTCCTGGTTCAACGTGTCCAAAGTGTAATCGCCGCCCTTGACGTAAATGTCCGGCTGCGCGGCGGCGAGAAATTTCGTCGCCGTCGTGTCGGTGAAAATGCAGACGCCATCCACGCTTGCCAGCGCGGCGAGCACCGCGGCGCGGTCGGTTTCGGAATTCACCGGACGGCCCGCGCCTTTTAATTGCCGTGTCGCCGCGTCGCCGTTCACGCCGAGCAGCAGCGCGTCGCCGGAATTGCGCGCGTTCTCCAGATACGTCACATGGCCGAGGTGCAGAATGTCAAAGCAGCCGTTGGTGACGACGAGTTTTTTGCCACTCGCGCGAATTTTTTTCCGCCATTCGGATAATTTGTCCCACGCAATGATTTTTTTGCGGAAGTTCATGCGCTCATTTTGCCTGCGCTTCGGGCGAATTCAACAATTTCCACACGCGCAGATTTTCCGTGACGCCCCACGCCTGCGCGTCGCAGCCGCGTTGCGTGTGCGGGGCGTCGCCGTCGAGGATTTCGGGAATCTGGCCGAGGCAGCCTTCGTTCAACAATTTTTCCGTGCCGCCCAAATAACTTTTCGCCGCCGCCACCGCCTCCGGCGAAAAACCCCAAGCCGCCGCCAGCGCCTCGCAAAAGGTCGGGAACGTCCAGGTCCACGCCGTGCCGTTGTGGTAGGCCGGCTTTCGGCGTGTGTCCTCGTCGCCTTCGTAACGCGGCCAATACGGCTCCGGCGGATTATTGATCAGCCGCCCGTCGTTGCTGAAAACCGGCAGCGGAACTGAAACCGGCAGCGGCGCGAGCGAACGCAGCGCGCCGGGCACGACGAGATATTTTTGCGCGGCTTCGACGCAGCGCTTCGCGCGTTCGCCGGTGACGAGGCCAAGGCTGATGGCGAACAGGCAATTGCTCCGCAGCGCGTCGCTCGCCACGGCGTCGCTCGCGATGACGCGCGGTTTGGCGAGCAAAACGTCGGCGAGCCAGCCATTGTCTTCGAGCCAGAAAAGTTTTTCAAACGACGCCGTCGCGTGTTCGGCGAGATCACGCCATCGCTTTTGTTCAGTGGGCGCAGAGATTTTTCCCAGCAGCCGCAGCAGCCGAATCCACAGCACTTGAATTTCGACCGGATAACCTTCGCGCGGCGTGCCGGCGGGAAAATTTGTATCCATCCAGGTAAAATGGCCTGGACTCCAGATGAGCGCGGAATCGGCGTCCATGCGGATGCCGTTCGGCGTGCCGCGCGCGTAATTTTCCGCGATGCTTGTGAGCACTTCGCGGATGGTGCGGCTGGCGTCTGCGGGCTGGTTGAAAAACTTTTTGTCCGCCAGATCCTCGCACACCACCGCAAACCACAGCGGCGCGTCGCTCGTGTCGCGGTTGGAAACGTCGTTGCCGTGAATCGTGTTCGGCAGCGTGCCATCTTTTTCAAATTTTGCGAACGTGAGCAGTAGCTGCCTCACCTCGTCAACCATGCCGGCGGCCAAAAGCCCGCGCGCACAAATCAGCGAATCGCGGCCCCAGTCGAGAAACCACGGATAACCGGCGATGACCGTCTTGCCCTCGTCGCGGCGCACGACAAATTGTTTCGCCGCATGTTCCAACTGTATTTCAAAAGTGTCTTCTGCCTTTTCGCTTTCCGCTTTCCGCTTTCCGCTTTTGAATTCCTCGGTTTCCGCCGTCAGCACCAGCGATACGTCCGCGCCTTTCGCCAGTGGAATTTCAAACCAGCCGGGGCTGTAGGCGTCGCCGCTGCCGGTCTGGCCGCGCGTTTGCTCGACCGGATGCGGAATATTTTCGCACCATTCCGGCTGCGGATGATATTCGCCTGAATCCGCAAAAACGCGCAACTGGCGGTCGGGCGCGGGCGTGAAGATGAAGCCGGTTTGAGGCGCGAGGCGCGGGGCGCGGGGCGCGAGGACGTGCGTGTTCGACGCGAAATGGAAATTCGCGCCGTCGTTGCGTTTGGTCTCGCTGTGAAAATTCCGGTCCTCGATGTCCACGCGCACGGTCAGGCGCACGTCGGTATCGGCGGGCAACTGTTTTCCGTGTGCGAGTTTTTCCGTGGGCCGGCGGAAGTGAAAAACGGTTGCGTTTTTGTCTTCGAGCATTTCCGCGCGCAGTTCAATTTCCACCGTGCGGCCGTCGCCGGCGTTCGCCACAAAATTCCAGATGGCGGGCGGGCCGGCACGGAACGATGCGAGACTTTTGAAATCCAGCGGCGAAAGAAAACCATCGGCGTTGACCCAGACGCGCAGGCGCTTGATGAAAACGTGGCGGTCAACGGGAACGGTCGGGTTCAAATTCGCGCCGAGCGCGCAGTCGTATTTGGAATTCACGCGGCCCAGGTCCACGCAGAGTCGCGCCATGCCGCCGAGGCCGTTCGTCAATAAAACCAAGGTTGAAGGTTGAAGGTTGAAGGTTGAAGGTTCTTGCGGTTCGGATGGTAGAAAACAAATGGTCGCTGAAACTTTTTGCGAAGCGGCGGCGTAGCGTTCCAAAATCAATTCGATTTCTGCCGCCGGATTGCGCGGCGCAAAACTGGCGATGTGCCGGTCGCCGACGGCAACGGATTGGACGTGACGCGCGATGACGTTTTCCTTCTGACTTCTGACTTCTGGCTTCTGGCTTCTCAACTCGGCGCGGAACGGCGCGCTGTCTTCAATCAGCAGCCAGTGGCCGGGCGGCACGAGCGTGACGCGGCGGGCATCGAGCAAAGTCCATCGGACCACGCGCGGGAAAACTTTCCCGGCTTCCGTTTCCAGCAGCAAATCCGCCAGCGGGATTTTGGCGTGGCGCGCGGCAAATTCACTGATGGCGGCGAGGAAATTTCTTGGCGAACGTTCAACCTGTTCCGCGAGCCAATGCCAGTCGAGGCCGTCAATGGTCTCGGCGGGAATGATTTTGCCCAATGATTCCATGGCCCAGGCGGCTTGCGCGCGGGCGCGACGGTATTTTTCGCCGCTCAAACCGACGGGTTTTTTGGCCGGTGCGAGGCAGAAGACCGCGCCGGGCGGAAGCGTGAAAGTGATTTCTTTTTTGCTGGCGGAAATTTTCGGGAGCGGCTGGCCGAGCAATTCAAATTCTAAAGCGGAAAGCGGAAAGCGGGAAGCGGAAACTTCGAGTGTCAGCGTGTTTGCTTTTTCCAGCTCGGTGTTGACCAAAATCAAAACGGCATCCTTGCCTTCGGCGGATTCGCGGAGCAGCGCATAAACCGGCGAGTCGGGCGCGCTCAAGCGCGTGAGTTTCGCGCCGTCGAAAAAGCAGGGATGATCCGAGATGAGCCGGTTGAGTTGTGCGAGTTCGGGGACGATGTTTTCGGCGGCGTCCCAGTTCAAACCGGTGTTGCCGTGGACTTTGATTTTTTCGGCGGCGAGCCATTCGACGCCGCAGGTGAAGCCGAAGCCGCCGTTTGGACTCGTAAGCGCGCAAAGCCGGTTTCGCATGAGCGACCATGTGCGATTGGGAGTAGGACAGGCGTCGCGCCTGTCGCCAGTTTTTTCCGAGACAGAGACAGGCACGCCGCCTGTCCTACTTGCGAGCCGGTCGTTGTCGTGCGTTTCGCTGTAATGGATGTAGCCGCCGATGCGTTCGCTCTGGCGGTTGGCGTAGTCGAGATACCAGGCGATGTCGCGGCCGGAATAATTTTGGAACAGCTCGGAATAGGCCACCTGCATTCCGCCGTCGGTAAGGAGATTTTCCGTGGCCTCCCACGATCCGCCGAGGCCTTCGAGCAGAAAAATGGTTTCGGGAAATTCGTTTTGAATTCGCGCAATGATATATTGCCAAGCGGGCACGGGAATTTTGTAGCCGGCGTCGCAGCGGAAACCGTCCACGCCGCGCCGGCACCAGGTGAGCAGCGAGTCGGCGATGAGGTCCCAGAGTTTGACGCTGTGCTGTTCGAGTTCGACCAAATCTTCCCAGACAGTTCCCCACGCGCCGGGACTGGCGAATTCGCCGTCGGGCTTTTTCAGGAAAAATTCCGGATGATTTTCCTGCAAGCTCGAACCCCAGCCGGTGTGGTTGATGACGATGTCAATGAACACCCGCGCACCGAGCGAATGGGCGGCGTAGGTGAGTTCGCAAAACTGGTTAATGCCGGTGGTGCGCTTGTCAAACTCGACCAGCGCGGGATCAACGGCGGTCAAATCCAGCGCGGCATAAGGACTGCCGAAACGTCCGAAGCGCGCGTAGGTCGTGGGCGTCGGATGCACGGGCAGCAGATGAATGATGCGGCAGCCGAGCCGGTTGACGATGAACGGCAACTGGCGCGTGAGGTCGCGGAATTTGCCTGACGGCGGCAGCGTGGCGTAACCGAGTGCTTCGAGTGATTTGAGCTGGGCATCCAGTTTTTCGTCGGCGGTGGAAGCCAGAGTTTTCGTCGCGCCGAAAAGCCGGGTGAAGGCGCAGTAAATCGTGTTCGCCGTCCGCGCAAAATTCGGATGCACCGAAATGCCCGCGTCCGGGCCATCGGGCCAGTGCTGCCAGTTTTTTTCATCCAGCAAATACGCCTTGGCCTTGAAGTAGCCGACCTCGGCGAGCGGCAGTTCGATCTGCCAGCCGTCGGCGGTTGGGTGCATTGGCGCGTCGCACCACGATGAATTGGCGACCACTGCCTGGCCGGCGTGGGCGCAAATGATTTCCTTGCGGCGGGCGGCGGCGCGGCCGAGGTTGGTGCGCAAAAATGCGCGCCAGTTTTTTTCGCGGGAATTTGTTCCGGGGCGCAGTTGGAAAACAACCTGGTCGCCGACGAAGCGCAGGAGGCGTTCGGCGGGCGCGGGCGTCATGGTTGGAATGGCTGGCTCCACGCGGAAGTTTTTACCACGAAGCGGCGACGGCACAAAGCAAAAGACGGAACCGGCGAAACCGTTGATCCGCCGCCGGCGGTTTCAATTTTCAGTTTGGGTTGCTTTGGTGGCGCGGACGTTTTAAGTTGGCGGCGAAGTTGCTGGATTTGGTTGGCGGAAAATTTTCCATTTATGGCGAGCGTGGCGTTAAATCCGGGCGAAGAAGCTCAATTGCAGCAGACGATTGAGATGTTCGAGGTCATTGTGCAGTCGCAGCCGAACGACTGCCAGTCGCTCGAAATTCTCAAGGAGGCGTATTCCAAGCTGGGCCGCGAGGTGGAGGTGGTCAACACGTCCAAGCGCATCGCGCAGGCGTATATGCAGACGGGGCAGTTGTCGTCGGCGATCCTGGAATTTGAGACGGTCTTGCAGCGCCGTCCGGATGACGCGGAGGTGCAGGCGGCGCTCCGGGAAATTGAGAGCAAGGCGAGCAACGCGGGCATGGAGTCGGCGGGCGTGGAGCCGGCGGCGTTGACAATGGCGACGGAAGCGGCGAAGCCGGCGGCGAAAAAATCGCGGGCGGAGGCCGTGGAGATTGAAGACGGACGCAAGGCGTTATACAAGGTTTTTGTCGAGAGCAAAACCATCAGCGTGGGCGATTTTGATTTGTGCTGGCGCACGGCGGATGTGACGGCGCCGCCGACGGATGTGATCGAGCCGTTCATCCAGATTTTGCACGACAAGGGAATTTTACTGGTGGATCAATCGCTCAAGCTGTTGACGGAGAAGTCGCGCATGGCGTATTTGCCGCTGGAAAAATATGACGTGGACATTGATCTGACGCGCGGTTTTCCGGCGGAGGTCTGCCGGCGCTGGTGCGTGCTGCCGTTCGACCGGATGAGCAAGGCCATTTTGGTGGCGACGGCGAATCCGTTCAACCAGCAGGCGGTGAAGGAATTGTCCAAGACCACTTCGCACCGGCTGGTCTGGTATCTGGTGCCGCCGGGCGATTTGCTGCTGAACATCCGCAAGGCGTTCCGCTGAAGCCATGGCCAAGATAAAATCATTTGGAGAACGCATCGCCGACGCGCTCGTCGAGGACGGTTTGCTGGGCGCGAACCAGGTGGAGGAGCTGCTTGAGCAGCAAAAAAAGGAAGGCGCGCGCCTCGTCAAGCTCATCGTCGAAAAAGCCTACGTCAGCGAAGCCGACCTCGCCGTCTGCATGGGCCGCGTGCTGAACGTCACGCCCATCAACATCGCGCGCGTCAACATCCTGCCGGAGCTGGTTGAACTGTTCCCGCGCGAGACGATGTATAACCACAAGGTCATCCCCATTTCGCGCCTCGACAACCGGTTGTTTCTGGCGATGGCCGACCCGCTCAACGTCCTCGCCCTCGACGATGTCAAGCGCATCACCAAGCTCGAAATCACCCCTTTCATCGCCTCGGAAAAGGCGATCATGGACAAGCTCAACGCCATTGACGCCGCCAAGGGCGGCTCGATGGAAGACATCATCCAGGACGCGCAAAAACAAAAAGACGCCGAAGACGAGGCCGACTCCGTCGAGAATGTCCGGGAAGCGGTCGAAGACGTCAGCCTCGACAAACTCGCCGCCTCCAGCGAGGAAGCGCCCGTCATCAAGCTCGCCAACCTGATGATCGTGCAGGCCATCAAAGACCGCGCCAGCGACATCCATCTGGAGCCGTTTGAAAAAACCATGCGCCTGCGCTACCGCGTGGACGGCGTGCTGCTGGACGCCACGCCGCCGCCGAAGCAGATGCAACTGGCGCTCGCCTCGCGCTTCAAAATCATGAGCAGCCTCGACATCGCCGAGCGCCGCCTCCCGCAGGACGGGCGTATGCGCGTGAAAGTCGGCGGCAAGGATTTTGATTTGCGCGTCTCCGTTCTGCCGACCGTCCACGGCGAGAAAATTGTTTTGCGCGTCCTCGACAAAAGCAATTTGTCCGCGAGCATTGACAAGCTCGGACTGGACGCCGAAACCTTCAAGCATTTCAAGACCGCCATTGACGCGCCGCACGGTTTGATCCTCGTCACCGGCCCGACCGGTTCAGGAAAAACGACCACGCTTTACTCCGCGCTCAACGAGCTGAACAACCCGATCTACAACATCATCACCGTCGAAGACCCGGTGGAATTCCAGATTCCCGGCATCAACCAGGTGCCGACAAAAAAAGACATCGGCCTCACCTTCGCCAACGCGCTCCGCTCGATTCTCCGCCAAGACCCGGACATCATCATGATCGGTGAAATCCGCGACACCGAAACGGCGGAAATCGCCATCGAAGCCGCGCTTACCGGCCATCAGGTTTTGTCCACGATGCACTGCAACGACGCGCCCGGCGCCATCGCGCGCCTCGACGACATGGGCATCGCGCCGTTTTTAATTTCCTCCTCCGTGATTTTGTCCTGCGCGCAACGCCTCATGCGCCGCATCTGCTCGCACTGCAAGGAGCCCGTGACCTATCCCGACAAGATGTTTTTGGATCTGGGCATCGAACCCGCCGTGTTCAGCGGCGTGCAGCTTTATCGCGGACGCGGCTGCGACCGCTGCAAAAATTCCGGTTACGCCGGGCGCATGGCCGTCATCGAGGCCATGAACATCAACGACCAGATCCGCAAACTCATCATCGCCCGCGCCAGCACGCGCGAAATGGGCAAGGTCGCGGTGAACCAAGGAATGAAAACCCTCCGCATGGTCGGCTTGGATCGCGCCCGCGACGGCATGACGACTTTGGAGCAGGTGCTCGTCATCACTTCGGCGCATTGAGCGCGCTCAAAATTTCCGTTGCGGAATGGTGAATGCCTGCGGCCCCTGCAACAACCACGGCGCGGGTTGCGGCGTCCAGCTTGGTATGACCACCGGCGGCGAGATGGGTGTGACGATTCCCGGCAACGGTGTCAAGCCCACCGGCAGCCCGATCCCGCTGATCAACGGTGTGAACGACGCGCCCGCCGGATTCGGCACAAAATCCGGCCGCGAGAAGTTCGGGTCAATGGGAACGACGGGCGCGGAAAAAAGTTTGCTGTCCGCCGCCGGTGCCGGGCTGGGTGCGAGCAATTGCCGGAACCGGTCCATCGCCGCCAGTTGTTCGAGGTTCGGCTTCTCCGTCGTCTGCGGTGCGGGCGCGCTGAACGAATCCCAGCTTACCGTTCCATTTTGTTTGGCAGCGGCGTCATTATTCCACCAGCCGCCGGGAAGCCGGCCTGGATTTTGCCCCGGATTGTCCGCGTTCTCGCGCTTGGAACCGAACAGCCCCGCGCTGTTCCGGTCACGCGGAAAATCCCACGGCGAATTGGCCCGATCATTTTGCCCGGCGTTTGTGAAGGCGGCGCGTGGCGGCTGTTTTTCCTGGTCAAAAAGGCGTTCCAATGGCGTCAGGCTGTCCGGCGGTTCCGCCGCGTCATTTTTATCCGCCGGCGCCACGCCGAACATTTCCTCCGGCGTCATCTGCGTCCAGTTCTTGCGTTCCGCCAGGGTATTTTTCATCGGTTGCCGCCCGGCGGCGGACACCGGCGGCGGCGGCGGGGAATCATCCGGCACGTTGAAGTTAAAAAACGATGACGGGGCCTGGGACGTGTCGGGCAGGCTCGAAAATTGCGGGCTGGCCGGTGCGGACGGCGGCGCGACCGACGGCGCGCCGCTGTCTGGCGGCGAGGAAAAAACAATGGGCTGGCCCGCTTGCTGCGCCCCGGCGGACAAGATCATTGCGCCCGCTGTGACGATCAGCAGCGGCCACTTTGGAACTGGCAGGCGGAAATCCATTTTCAACTAGATACACTAATGCAATGGACAACGCCCGTCAAAATTGAATTCAAAATTAAAACGGCGGACTGGCGGATGTGAAAGGACCGGGCGGTGTTTGATTGCCTAAACACCGTTGCCCCATATCCTTTGCGCGCCATGCACACCAACCGGCTCGCCCGCGAAAAATCGCCCTACCTTTTGCAGCACGCGCACAATCCCGTGGACTGGTTCGCATGGAACGACGAGGCGTTTGAAAAGGCGCGCCGCGAAAGCAAACCAATTTTCTTGAGCATCGGCTACTCGACCTGCCACTGGTGCCACGTCATGGAACGCGAAAGTTTTGAGGACGAAAAAATCGGCAAATATCTCAACGAACATTTTGTCAGCATCAAGGTGGATCGCGAGGAACGCCCCGACGTGGACAAAATTTACATGACCTTCGTGCAATCCACGACCGGCAGCGGCGGCTGGCCGATGAGTGTTTTTCTCACGCCGGATTTGAAACCGTTCTTCGGCGGCACCTATTTCCCGCCGGACGCGCGCCATGGTCGGCCAAGTTTTTTGCAATTGCTCCGGCAAATTTCGTCGCTCTGGCAGGAACGGAAAAGTGAAATCGCCGCGTCCGCCGAGGAAATTCACACGCGGCTCGAAAGCGCGCTGGCAAATTCCAGCGGAACAAATTTGCCGCTGACTGCGGACGTTTTGAAAGGCGCGGCGGAAATTTTCAAATCCAGCCATGATCCAATTCACGGCGGCTTCGGCGGCGCGCCGAAATTTCCGCAGCCGAGCATTCCGTCGCTCGTGTTGCGCGCGGCAAAAAGATTTGGCGACGACGCAGCCGTCAAAATGGTTCTCCAAACTTGCGACAAGATGGCCGCCGGTGGAATTCACGACCAGCTTGGCGGCGGATTTGCGCGCTACGCCGTGGACGCCGGATGGCTTGTGCCGCATTTCGAGAAAATGCTCTACGACAACGCTCAGCTCGCGCAGCTTTACCTCGACGCGTTTCTTGTGAGCGGCGATGCGCGCCACGCGGAAGTCGTCCGCGACATTTTGGATTACGTTCTGCGCGACATGACGCATCCCGGCGGCGGATTTTATTCCGCCGAGGACGCCGACAGCGAAGGCCAGGAAGGAAAATTCTACTGCTGGACGAAGGACGAACTTTCCAAATTGCTGACCGTGGATGAATTCAATGTGACTGCGAAATACTTTGGCATCACGAAGGAAGGAAATTTCGTTGACCACAGCCATCCGCAGCCGCTCGCCGGGCTGAATGTGTTGAGCATCGTCGAACCATTATCTGGTAGGGACGCGCTGCCGCGCGTCCAGGCCGACCCGCAGGTCGGCCCTACCGACTTTGAATTACTCGCCTCCGCCAAAAACAAAATGCGCGAAGTCCGCGCGAAACGCATCCGCCCGCATCTCGACGACAAAATCCTCGCGTCCTGGAACGGCCTGATGCTCGGCGCGTTTGCGCGGGCATCCGTGATTTTGGGTGATGAAAAATATCGCTCGGCGGCGGAGAAAAATCTGGCGTTCTTACAAGAGAAATTGTGGTGGCGTAGGACAGGCGTCGCGCCTGTCTTAAACTTGTCTGGATTAAAGTCAGAGACAGGCGCGACGCCTGTCCTACATCATCGCTGGCGCGACGGCGGGCGCGACGATGTGCAACTGCTCGAAGCCTACGCTTTTCTTTTGTCCGGCGTGATTGATTTGTATGAGGCGGCGCTTGAACCAAAACATCTGGATTTCGCGGTTGAACTGGCCGAGGCGATGCTCGTGAAATTTTACGACGCAGAGAACGGCGGCTTCTGGCAAAGCGCCGCTGATGCCAGGGATTTGATTCTGCGCGTGAAGGACGATTACGACGGTGCGGAGCCTTCGGGCAATTCCGTCGCCACGCTCGCGCTGCTGAAACTCGGCGCAATCACCGGCCGGAAAAACTTCACCGAAGCCGCCGAAAAAACCCTGCGCCTGTTCGCGCATCGGCTGGAAAATTTCCCGCAGGCCATGCCGTTCATGCTGCACGCGCTGGATTTTTCGCTGCAAGAACCGAAGCGGGCCGTCATCACCGGCAAAAGCGATTCCAAACATTTTCAGGAATTACTGCGCGCCGCGCATTCCGTTTATCAGCCGGACAAAATTGTTTTGGGCAACGCCGGTGCGGTCGGGGAATTCGCCAAAACCTTGCCCGCGAAAAATGGCGCGCTCGTTTATCTTTGCACTGGAAACGAGTGTCGGCCGCCGACAGGCGAAATGGCGCGCGTAAAAGAATTGCTGAAATAGCCGCCGTGCCGGTCAGTCAACCGGCTGCGGTTCCGGGCTGTCCGGCGGTTCCGTCCGTTGCGGCTCCGGTTGCCGGGCCGAACGCGGCGGACGATTTTGTGGTTCGCGCCGTTCGGGCCTTTGCGGGCGCTCCGGCCGGTCGCCGCGCGATTGAAACTGGCGCAGCGCGCGGAGCAGCGATTCGATCTCGCGCTCATCGGCGGTTTTCTGGCGCTCGGCGTGTTCGACCAGTTCCAAAACTTCCTCCATCTGCTCCAGCGCCTGCCGCAGCGATTCGACGATGTCCGTCACTTCGTTGACGGCGCGGCTGATGGCCGAACTGGCCGGGTCATTTCTTCGCGGCGCGGGTTGAAATTTTTCGCGTGGCGGTTCAATCGGCGCGTCCGCGTCAGGCTGAAATTTTGGCTTCGACGGCGTTGGGCGCACCGGCATTCCCTCGCGCAGACGGATTGGCGGTTCGTTTTGTTTCACCGGCGATTCCGCCGACATCGGCTCCTTGGAAACCGGAACGGTAGGCGCGGGGCGTCGGCGTCCGCGGCCGCCGCGACGGCCACGGCGGCGCGGGGCCAAACCTTTCGGCGGTGCGGGGCTGGTTGATTCCGGCTGTTGTTCCTCTGACATTCGCAAACGAGGATGACGCCTCGACGGGCAAATGCAATAAAGATTCTGAAGCAGTGGCACGGGCGTCCAGTCTGGGCCACTATTTTTTTACGAACAATGCCAGCGACGCGGTGAAGCCGTGCAGGTAATTTTTTTCACCGACGGGGCCGATCTCGCCATTGCCGTAAAACCCGGCGAGGCCAATCGGGCCAAATTCCTTTTGCACGAGTTCGGCGTCGTGGTTCGGCTGGCCGAAAAGATTTTTCCCGCGGCCGTTGCAGCAGCACAGGCAGCCGCCGTAAATCGTCGCGCCGCCAATTTTTTCCTTCGCGTGGCCGAGCAGTTCACCCATGTCTTCGTTGGCCGCCGCCGCGTCGCGCCGGTGGAACTGCATGGTCTGTCCGGCGCGCGGCAGCGCGGCCACGGCCAGCACGCCGGAATTCGGGTCGCCGCCGATCAAATTTCTGACGAGAAAATCGCCGCGATGAAAATCCTCGAGGTATTCGTTGACGACGAGGCCGATGAAAAGATTGCCGCGCGCCTTCTGCTGGTCGGCGAGCGAAAGTTTTTGCACCGTCTCGGCCAAAACCGCGTAAGCCGGGCGGTTCGCAATTTGATGAATGAGGTTTTGCTCGACGCGCGTGAGCGTCCACGTTTCGCCAATCGGCGTGCAGCCTTGCGAGATGACGCCGGACAATTTCACGTCGCCGCCGATTGACACCGCCACGCCGCCGTCCTCGAAGACTTCGCCGTTGAAATAAACCTGCGTCGTCTGCTCGGAAAAAATGCCGCTGGCGAGTCCGCCGAAGGTCGGCGACGGCGCAAACGATTCGTTCCACGAGCGGATCCAGCTTTCCGCGTCGAGATGAAACGGGTCAATGAACGCGAGCCAGCCGTTTGATTTTTTGGGCGCGACGCCGGATTCCGCCGGCCAGTAATTTTTGTCGCCCGCTTCTTCGACCTGCGTTTGCGTGAAGCGAAAACCCTTCAGCTCCGCGCCCGGTAGCGAGTAAAGCGCGAGGACGATGCCCGTCGCATTTTCAATTTCCTTTGAACCGGCGACCAGGCTTGCGCTCGAACAGCCCGCGAGCAGCGGGATGCGCGCGTGGACGCGCAAAATTTCCAGCGTGGCCTGCGCGTGCGGGAAAAATTTCGGCGACATGAACACGAGGCCGAGCGAAACGGGCCGCGCGCCGAGTTCCGCGCGCAATTTTTCCGCCCAGGCGCGCAGACCGTCTTCGTCGAAGCCGCCCGGCCAGCAGGCGGCGGTGGAAAATTCATTGTTCACAAGTCCAGCTTAACGCCGCTGCGCGCGATTGCAAATTTTCTGCGCGAGAAACGGATTTTGTTTCGGCGGTCATTCACGTTATGCTGTCGGCCAGATGGTTTCAAAAATCACAATCGTTGCCGGAAATGCCCGAGGCCGCGCGCGGGCGCAAACGCATAAGCCATGAGGCACATCGGCCATCTTCAGGACCAGGCGCAGGGACGGCTCTTCGGTGATTTTCTGGTTGCCAAGGGCATCCGCAACGAGATTGAGGCCGAGCCGGACGGTTCGGCGCTGGTCTGGATTGTGGAGGATGACCGTCTTTCAGAAGCGCAGGCGTGGCTGGAAAAATTCCGGGCCAGCCCCGGCGGCGCGGAATTTCGCGATGCGGCCGCGCTCGCCGCCAGGACTCGCAAAGCCGAGGCCAAAGAGCAGGCGGAATATCAGCGACGCGTCCGTTCGGGAAAATCCCTGTTCGTGAAATTCGGCGGCTACGGCGCCGGAATTTTGACCTGCCTCCTGATCGGCGTCTGTGTGGCCGTGGCGTTTTATTCCAAATTTGGAACCGATGAAGATTTCGTGCGGAAATTTATCATCAGCGACCCTGGCACGGCGGACCCTGGATTTCTGCCGGAAGTTTTCCATCATGGCGAATTCTGGCGGCTGTTGACGCCGGTGTTCTTGCATTTTGGCGTGCTGCATCTGGTCTTCAACATGATGTGGTTTTATCAACTGGGCGGCATGATCGAGGCGCGTCAAAGTTCGCTGCGCCTCGTGCTGCTCGTGGTCGTGACCGGGATTTTTTCCAACCTGGCGCAATATCTCGTTACGAAAGACCCGCAATTCGGCGGTATGTCCGGGGTCGTTTATGCGCTGGCGGGTTATGTCTGGATGCGGGGAAAACATGACCGCGCCTCGGGGCTGTTTCTGAACGAACAAAGCGTCACCATTTTGCTGGTGTGGCTGGCGGTCTGTTTTACCGGCTTCCTCGGCCCGGTCGCCAATTACGCGCATCTCGGCGGACTTGTTTCCGGCATGGCGATTGGCCGTGTCTCGGCTTACCTTGCCATGCGGAGGCCGGAATAAATGATTGCGTCTGCTCCAACCCAAACCGGCGAAAGCGATTCAAACAAGCGTGACGGGTTGCGTCTGCCCGAACTGCTTGCGCCCGCCGGCGACTGGGAGTGCGCCAAGGCCGCCGTCGAGAACGGCGCAGACGCGATTTACTTCGGCCTCGAAAAATTCAACGCCCGGATGCGGGCGAATAATTTCACCGAGGCCGATCTGCCGAAGCTGATGGAATTTCTGCACCGGCGCGGCGTGAAAGGCTACGTCACATTCAACACGCTGGTTTTTCAGAATGAATTGGCCGACGCGGAAAAATATCTGCGCGCCATCATCGTCGCCGGCGTGGACGCGGCGATTGTTCAGGATGTGGGAATTTGCCGGCTCATCCGAAATCTCTCGCCGGATTTTCCGATGCACGCCTCGACGCAAATGACGGTCACGAGCGCGGGCGGCGTGGAATTTGCCCGCGAACTCGGCTGCAATCTGGTTGTCCTCGCACGCGAATGTTCGATTGCGGAAATTGAAAAGATTGGTCGAGCGCCAGAAACCGTTTTGCCCTCGACCCTCGACCCCCGACCCTCGACTTTGCCTTTGGAGGTTTTCGTCCACGGCGCGTTGTGCGTCGCCTATTCGGGCCAGTGTCTGACCAGCGAATCGCTCGGCGGACGTTCCGCCAATCGCGGCGAATGCGCGCAGGCGTGCCGGATGCCTTACGATTTGATTTCCGACGGCAAACAGGTTCCGCTCGGCGACAAAAGGTATTTGCTGAGTCCGCAAGATTTGTCCGGGCTGGAAATGTTGCCGGATTTGGTTCGCGCCGGAGTCGCGTCGCTGAAGATCGAAGGCCGCTTGAAATCGCCGGAATACGTCGCCAGCATCACGCGCGTCTATCGAAAAGCTTTGGATGAACTTGGCCGCAGAGCCGCAGAGCCACAGAGTAATAATTTGCAATCGGTCTCTGTGCCTCTGCGCCTCTGTGTCCAATCAGAAAAGTATGAATTGGAAATGAGTTTTTCGCGCGGCCTTTACACCGGCTGGTTTGGCGGCGTCAACAACCAGCAGCTCGTCCATGCGCGGTTCGGAAAAAAGCGGGGCGTGTTCCTCGGCGAAGTCGCGCGCGTCCAAGGTGAAAAAGTTTTCCTGAAGCTCGAAGCTCCGCTGAAACGTGGCGACGGTGTTGTGTTCGATGCTGGCAGGCCGGATGAAAAAGAGGAAGGCGGCCGTGTTTACGGAATTCAAAATTCAAAATTCAAAATTCAAAACTCCCAAGTGGAAGAATCCGTTCTGGAGTTTGGTTACGGCAACATTGATTTCAACCGCGTCCACGTCGGCGACAAATTGTGGAAGACGAACGACCCGGAACTCGACAAGCGCCTGCGCCAGAGTTTTGCCGGCGACGCGCCGAAATTTCAGCGGCCAGTTGAAATAGAAGTTCACGGCCATGTCGGAAAACCGCTCACGCTCATCGCGCGCGACCGCGAAGGTCATGTCGTCCAGCTTGATTCCGCGATGCGGTTGGCCAAGGCCGAAAAACAGCCGCTCACCTCCGAACGCTTGCGCGAACAGCTCGGACGGCTTGGCGGAACGCCGTTCGCGCTGGGCGAATTAAAAAATAATTTGTCCGGCGAAGTGATGCTGCCAATGAGCGAGCTGAACCGCCTGCGCCGCGCAGTTGCGACGGAACTGGAAACTCTTCGCGCACAGCCGAAGCGCTGGCAAATGAACAGCCACAGAGCCACAGAGCCACAGAGTTCTTTTGCTTCCTCTGCGCCTCTGCGCCTCGGTGGCAAATCAGATTCTTCAGAACTCATTGTCCTCGTCCGCAGTCTGCCGCAGCTCGAAGCCGCGTTGCAATGCGGCGTGACGACGGTTTATTGTGAATTTGAAGACCTGAAAAAATACCGCGAAGCCGTGCAAATGGGTCGAGAGTCGAGAGTCGAAAGTCGAGCGCCAAAAAACGACGAACCCTCGACTTTCGACCCTCGACCCTCGACCGTTTTCGTCGCCCCGCCGCGCATTTTCAAGACCGGCGAAGAGTGGATTTTGAAACAAGTTTTGTCGTCGGACGCCGACGGCTACCTTATCCGCAATTACGACCACCTGAAATTTTTTGCGAACGAACGCAAGCGCGGAGATTATTCGCTCAACATCGCCAACAGTTTGTCGGCGGATTATTTCAAAAATAAATTTGGCCTGGAACGCGTCACGCCCTCCTACGATTTGAATTTCACGCAGCTTGAAGCGTTGCTGCAATCCGCGCCGCCGGAATGGTTCGAGGTCACGATCCACCAGCATATGCCGATGTTTCACATGGAGCATTGCGTCTTCTGCGCGTTTCTCACCCGCGGCACGGATTATACGAACTGTGGGCGGCCGTGCGACACGCGCGTCGTCAAGCTGCGCGACCGTGTCGGCGCGGAGCACGCGCTCAAGGCGGACGCCGGCTGCCGCAACACGGTGTTTAATTCACAGACGCAGACCGGCGCGGAATACATCGGCAAGATGATCGAACTGGGCGTGCGGCATTTCCGCGTGGAATTTCTGGACGAAACGCCGGAAACGGTCGAGCGCACCATTGCGAAATACCGCCAGCTTTTGCGCGGTGAAATTGACGGAACTCAATTGTGGCGCGAATTGAAGCTGATGAACCAGCTCGGTGTCACGCGGGGGCAGATTGGAAAGTAGGACGGGCTTCCAGCCTGTCCAGTCTGGTTTCTTCTTTCTAATTCCCGCTCGCGCTGACGCGCTCGCTGGACAGGCGGGACGCCTGTCCTACATTACTTCTGCCACGGCGCGATTTTTTCGTCCGCCCAGATTTTCGCCACGGCCTGACGTTTGCGCACGGCGGCGAATTTTTTGCCGTTCACCAAAACTTCCGCCGCCAGCGGGCGCGCATTATAGTTTGAACCCATGACCGATCCATAAGCGCCCGCGCTTAACAAAGCGATGGCGTCGCCCTCGCCGAGTTTTGGCAGCGGGCGGTCTTTGCAGAAATAATCGCCGGATTCGCAGATGCCGCCGACGACATCGGAGGAGATCATCGCGCCGCCCCTCTTCGTGAGCGGCACAATTTCGTGATACGAATCGTAAAAGGCCGGACGGATGAGGTCGTTCATCGCAGCGTCCACGATGACAAAATTCTTTTTGCCGGTGCGTTTCACATATTCGACGCGCGTGACGAGAATGCCCGCGTTGCCGGAGATAAATCGGCCGGGTTCGAGCAGGATTTTCAGGCCGAGCGGCTGCAACAGCGGCAGCAATCGCGCCGCATATTTCTGCGGCGTCAAAATATTTTTCGCCGCCGCCGATTTCCACCAATCCGCCGCGCCGCTGGCGAGCGCGGTCTGATAAACGATGCCCAGTCCGCCGCCGATGCTGAAAAATTCCAACGCGTATTTTTCCTTCAGCTTTTTCACCAGCGGCAAAACTTTGCGGATCGCCTGTTCAAACGGTGACACCGTGGTGAGCTGCGAGCCGATGTGCATCTGCACGCCGCGCAGCCGCAGATTTTTCAACTTGCTGGCGCGGGCATAAATTCCCTCGATCTTTTCAAACGCAATGCCGAATTTATTTTCGTAGGTGCCGGTAGTGATTTTCGCGTGCGTGTGCGCCTCGATGTTCGGATTCACGCGCACGGCGACGGGCGCGATTTTTTTGAGCCGCGCGGCGACTTTGTTGATGCGCTGCAATTCCGGCTCGCTCTCGACGTTGAAGCAATAAATGTTTTTCTTGAGCGCCAATTCAATTTCAGATTCAGTTTTTCCCACGCCGGCGAAAACGCATTTGCGCGGGTCGCCGCCCGCCGCGATGACCCGCTGCAATTCGCCGCCGCTCACGATGTCGAAGCCGCCGTTGAGATTCGCAATAGTCCGCAGCACGGCGAGGGTCGAGTTTGATTTCATCGCGAAACAGACCAGATGATCCAGCGCCGCGAGCGCGGAATCGAGTTTTTGAAAATGATTGGTCAGCGTGCGCTGCGAATAAATGTAAAGCGGCGTGCCGAACTTTTTGGCGAGCGTTTCGACGGCGACGCCTTCGCAAAACAATTTATTCCCGACATAACGAAAATCGTGCATGACAAACCAGTTTAGGGTTCGGCGGGCAAACTTCAAGTTCGGGAAATAAAAAACCCGCCGGTAAAAAATCCGGCGGGCGGGGAAAATAATTTTGTTTCACGGCTCGGCCAGGATATCCGCGCGTTTGGCCTGATATTCGGAGGGCGAAATCTGGTCGGCCCGGTATTGGGCGAGCAACGCCTGAAGCTGTTCTTCCTTGGCGGCGGAAATCGGCAGGGCCGGCGCGCCAATGGGTTTCAACCCCAATTCCTTGCCGATGTTGTTGGCGCTGGCGGCGGATTGGGCGGCTTTTTCCGCGTCCGCGCGTTGTTTTTCCGCCTCGGCCAGTTTTTGTTTCTGAATTTTCGCGGCCTGTTTCGCCTTGGCCTGGGCTTCCGCTTGCGCCTTGGCTTGGTCGGCTGCCTGTTTCTTTTCGGCCAGGGCCGCGTCCTTCTTTGCCTGCGCCGCTTTTTGCGCGTCGGCTTTGGCCTGGGCGTCGGCGGCTTTTGTTTCCGCCGCCAGCACCTCGGCTTTTTTTGCGTCAGCCCGGGCTTTTGTTTCCGTCTCGTTGCCGACCGGTTTCATCGGCGGTTCGGCCACGGTTGACGCCGGCTCGGGAGTTTCAATCGGTTCCGAAACCGCCGGCGGATTTGTCTGTGCATTGGCGGCGGCGGGCGGCGCAACGACTGCGGCGCCGGACGGGGTCACAACGATTGGCGCTGCGGGCCGGGCCGGTTGCGCGTCCAGCGCGTTCAACTTTTCCATCAACGCCGCGCGCGCGGCGGCCTGCGCCGGGTTGTCCTGCGCGCGGGCGGAAAGGAAGCTCGCGCAGACAGCGGCGGCGCAAATCACGGGCAACAGCTTGGAAACTTGCATAAGGTTTTTTACGCCAATTCCGTCTCCGACGCAACTGCTTTCCGGCCGGCCGGAAACGGGTTCCGCCAGGCGCCGGGAAACGGGCAGCCCGCCAGCGACCGGAATAAAATCCCATAAACCTCGCCGCGCGGAACTTTCACGCGCTGCTGAAGCTCGATCACGTTCGCCGCGCGCAGCTTTTCAACCGTCCGCGCGCCGATCAAAACCGGCCACGCACACGCGAGCCGGACGCGGAATTGCGCGAACGGCAACGTGCTCGTGTAATTCCAGCCTGCGCGCAGATGCGACTCCGCCTTGTCCAGATATTCGTGAAATAGCGGCAGAAATTTTGACTCCACCGTCGGCGACAGCAGAATTTCCGGAAACAATTTCGCCTCGTCCAATCTTTGCGCTGGCAGATAGCAGCGGCCGTTTTTCAAATCCGCCGGCAGGTCGCGCAAAATGTTCACGAGCTGCAAGCCTTTGCCGAGGCGGATGCCGTCCGTGATGAATTGCTTCTCGTCCAGTTTCGCATGGGGGAAAAGGTGCGCCCGGCAAATCCTCGTCCAAAACTCGCCCACGCAGCCGGCCACGCGATAGGTGTAATCATCCAGTTCCGCCGCCGTTTCCAGCGCGATGATTTTTTCGCTGGATGAATTTGCAAACCGTTTCAAGTCCAATTCCTGTCCGCTTGTAATCGTGTCGAGAACTTCGCGGATCAACTTTTGGTCGGCTTCGGAAAGATTTTGCAGGGCGGCCAGACTTGCCCCGACTTTTTCCAGCAACAATTTTTCGGCGGACAAGTTTTGTTTTTGCGCCAGCCCGCCAAAATTCAGCGGCGCGGAAGACTGGCCGAGAATCCGTTCGCGGAGTTTTTGCAGCGCGTCAAGCCGTTGCGCCAGCGGGACGAGTTCCGTGTCGGCGATGGTGTCGGTCGTGCGCGCGAGCAGATACGCCAGCCCGATCTGCTCGCGCACGCGCGCGGGCAGCACGCGCACCGTCAGATAAAACGAGCGCGCCGTGGCGCGCAGCAGTTGGTTCAAGGAATCGGTCATTTTACAAGGCTCCCATGCGCGGGCAGCCCACGCAACGTCAGATAAAACGGGCGCGCCGTCGAGCAAACACTGCTGGATGAACTGAAAAACAATTCACCACCGGCCGCGCGCATGGCGGCGCAGACGGCGCGGCGTGCCGGGCCGGCATCCGCGCCGGCGTTGTTTGAGGAACGAAAATAAAGTCTTTGCGCCTTTGCGCCTTTGCGTGAAAATTCCGGCGTGCAAGCGCGCTTTCTCCTCGGCCCCGCCGGCAGCGGCAAGACGTTTCGATGTCTTGCTGAAATCCGCGTCGCGCTCGCGCAATCGCCGGATGGCGACCCGCTGATTTTGCTCGCGCCGAAGCAGGCGACCTTCCAGCTCGAACGCCAGTTGCTCGCCGACGCCGCAATTTCCGGTTACACGCGGCTGAACATCTTTTCGTTCGACCGGCTGGCCAAGTTTATTTTTGAACAGCTCAACGTCGCGCCGCCAAAATTACTGTCCGCCGAAGGCCGGCTCATGGTGCTGCGGGCCTTGCTGCAACGGCACGCGGACGAATTAAAATTATTTCGCAGCAGCGCGCGTCGCACCGGTTTCGCGCAGGAACTCGGCGCGCTGCTCGCCGAATTGCAGCAGCATCAATTCACGCCCGCCCGGCTGCGCGACCTCGCCGCCGATGAAAAATTGCGCCGCGAACTCCGCGACAAACTGCAGGACCTCGCGCTGCTCTTGGAAAAATACGCCGACTGGCTGCGCGAACATGAATTACAAGATGCCAACAATTTGCTCGAACACGCCACCGCCGCGCTGCGCGGAAAAACCTTCAACCTTCAACCTTCAACCTTCAACCTTGCCGCCCTCTGGCTCGACGGTTTTGCCGAGATGACGCCGCAGGAACTGGCCTTGCTCGCCGCCGTGGTTCCGCGGTGCGACCGCGCCACGCTCGCCTTTTGCCTCGAAACCGGGCCGACACCGGAAGCCTCGTGGCTTTCGATCTGGTCGGCCATCGGCAAAACTTATCAAACTTGCCGCGCGCAAATTTCCAACCTGCCCGGCTGTGAAGTGCAGACGGAAATTCTCCCGCGCGAGCCGGGAAAAAATCGGTTTCCAAATAATTCTGAATTCGCGTGGCTCGAAAAAAAGTGGGCGCAACCACCAAGCGCTGCTTCTGAAAAATTCAAAATTCAAGATTCAAAATTCAAGATTTCAATCGCCGCCTGCGCCAACCCGGAAGCCGAGGTTACGTTCGCCGCGCGCGCAATTCTAAACTTCGTCCGCGACCAGGGCGGAAATAACCGCTTCCGCGATTGCGCTGTTCTCGTCCGCCAGCTTGACGGCTATCACCAGCCGCTCGCGCGGACGTTTCGCCGCTACGGGATTCCATTTTTTCTCGACCGCCGCGAAAGCGTCGCGCATCACCCGCTCGCCGAGCTTACGCGCAACGCGCTGCGCACCGTCGCCAACGATTGGAACAACAACGAAGATTGGTTTGCGGCCTTGAAAGCCGGCTTCAGCCCGGTGGACGAAGGGAAAATTGACGGCTTGGAAAACCAGGCGCTGGAATTCGGCTGGCGCGGCAAAAAATGGCGCGAACCGTTGCCCGATGAAAACAGCGAGCGCCTGCGCGAAATCATTTTCCCGCCGTTTGAAAAGTTTTCCAAGCAGCTTGCCAAAACCAATTTCAGGCCGGACGGCGAACAACTGGCCGACGTCTTGCGCGAGCTCTGGGATCATTTGAAAGTCGAGCGGACGTTGGAGCGCTGGACGCTGGACGAGGAAAAATCCGCAATCCACAATCCGCAATCCGTAATCCACCAGACCGTTTGGGAGCAAATGAATTCATGGCTCGACAATCTCGCGCTGGCGTTTCCGCGCGAACCGCTGGCGCTCCGCGACTGGCTGCCGATTTTGGAATCGGGACTGGCAAACCTGACCATCGGCGTGATTCCGCCGTCGCTCGATGAGGTGCTGGTGGGCGCGATTGACCGCGCGCGCAATCCGAATCTGAAATTTGCGATCCTGCTGGGCGTCAACGAATCGGTTTTTCCCGCCGCGCCCGCCGCGCCGGTGATTTTGACCAGCGCCGACCGCGATGAACTGGAGACGCAAAACGCGCCGCTCGGAGCCAATTTGTTCGACCAGATTTCGCGCGAGCGGTATCTGGGCTACATCGCCTGCACGCGGGCGAACGAAAAACTGGCGCTCACCTTCTCGCGCCAGACGGCCGAGGGCGGCACGCTGAATCCTTCGCCGTTCACCGCGCAGTTGCAACGCATTTTTCCGCAGCTTGAAATCGAAGACTTTTCCGCCGATTTGAACTGGCGCGAAGCAGAACACGTGACCGAACTCATCAAACCGCTGGTGGAAAATCAAAATCTGGTGGCAGCCGAGGTGACGAGGCTCAATTCAAAAGAAAGTGAGAGCCTCCTCACGGCGGCTGCTACCAATGAAAAATGGCGCGAGCTGCTTGAACTTCCCGCACTTAAATTGCTCGCCAAAAACCTCGCCGCGCTGCGCGAGCCGGATGAAAAGGAAAATCTTTCAGTCGCGCTTGCGAATAAACTTTACAGCCCGGTTTTGAAATCGTCCGTCAGCCGGCTGGAAGAATTTGCGCAGTGTCCGTTCCGGTTTTTTGTCCGCTCCGGCCTGCGGGCGAACGAGCGCAAGGTGTTCGAACTCGACGCCCGCGAACGCGGCAATTTCCAGCACGACGTCCTGAAAATTTTTCACGAGCAGTTGCAGGCGGAAGGCAAACGCTGGCGAGATTTGACGCCGTTGGAAGCGCGCGAACGCATCGCACAAATCGCCGCCGCGCAGATGGAACATTTCCGCGACGGTTTGTTCCGCGATTCGGCGGAAACCATTTTCGCGGCGCGCTCGCTGGCGGCGACGTTGCAGGATTTTGTCGAGGTCATCGTCGGCTGGATGCGCGGACAATATGAGTTTGACCCGGCGGCGGCGGAACTCGGTTTCGGCGGCAACGATGACCGCGCACCGGCCTGGGAAATTGATTTGGGCAATGGCCGCAAACTGGCGCTGCAAGGCCGGATTGACCGCGTGGATTTGTGGCGCAATGCGGAAAATGATTCCGCGCTGGCGGTGGTGACGGATTACAAGTCCGGCGGCAAAAAACTGGATTCGCTGCTGGTGCAAAACGGCATTCAACTGCAATTGCTCGCATACCTCGGCGCGCTGCGGCACTGGAAAAATCCGCGCGAATTTTTTGGCGCGGAAAAAATCATTCCCGCCGGTGCGTTTTATGTCAACCTGCGCGGCGAGTTCAAAAGTGGCGGCACGCGCGCGGAAATTTTGGCGGAAGCCGCCGAGTCCCGGCGCAATGCCTATCGCCACACGGGAAGATTTGACGCGGGCGTGCTGGACAAACTGGATTCCGCCGGCGCGGCGGATCAATTCAATTACCGCCGGAACCAGGACGGCTCGTTGCACAAAGGTTCGGTTGAAGCGTTGCCGCGCGCGGAATTTGAAAAATTGCCGGACGGCGTGGAAACGCAGTTGCGCGCGGTGGGCGACAGGATTTTTGCCGGCGCGGCGGCGGTTGACCCTTATTGCAAAGGAAAACAAACGCCTTGCGAGCTTTGCGATTACCAGGCCGCGTGCCGGATTGACAAGTGGACGCATCAATTCCGCGCGCTAAAGTAGGACAGGCTTCCAGCCTGTCCTACTTTCTGGCATTTGCCGCGCGGTAAATGCGGAGCAGGCCGTAATCAAATTTATTTCCGAGCGATTCGCGCGCGCCGCCGATGTTGCCGAAGCCGAATTTTTTGAACGCGGCGGCGATTTGTTCCTGCGCCCCGGCGTCCAGCAATTCGTTCACGTCAATGTTTTCTCCGGCCTCAATCGCCGTCGCCAGATGGCCGTAAATCGTGCTGGCGGCGAACTGCCGTTTTACCGCGATTTGACCGACGGATTCGCCGGCGCGAAAACGGCGCAAGGTTTCGCGCGTCGTGTCGTTCAAACTGGTTTTACGAACGGGTGGCGGTGCGGTGAACGATTCCTCCGCAAAAATCTGGCGCGGATTTGTCGCCAAGTGCAGCGCAATCTCGTTCAGAAAGACTTCGCCGAACTCGCGCAATTTCTTTTCGCCGACGCCGCTGATGCGCGCGAAATCGCCTTCGCTTTCGGGATAATTCCGCGCCATCTGACGCAATGAAACGTCGGAGAAAATGATGTAGGCGGGAACGTCGCGCTCGTCGGCGAGTTTTTTGCGCAGTTCGCGCAGGTGCTCGAACAAAACTTCGTCGCAGGAAATTTCGCCGACGTGATGGACTTTCGTTTCCGGCACGACAGCGGGTTTGGTCAGCGTGATTTTCCGGCGTTCCTTGAGCGCGGCGCGGCCTTCGTTGGTGATTTCCAGCACGCTGAATTTCTCCGTCGTCTGCCGGAGAAAACCGAGCCGCACGAGTTCGCGCCCAATCGCCGCCCATTCGGGACGGCTGTGCTCCTTGCCAATGCCGAAGGTGGAAAGCTGCGCGTGATTCCATTTGCGGATTTTTTCCGTGTCCGCACCGGTGAGGACTTCGACGACGTGATTCAAACCGACGCCAAAACCATTTTTCTCGCGGATGCGATAGACGCACGAGAGAAATTTCTGCGCAGCCAGCGTGCCGTCGAACGTGGCGCGCGGCGAAAGGCAGTTGTCGCATGCGCCGCAATTAAATTCGGTAGGGCTGACCTGCTGGTCAGCCTGGACGCGCGGCAGCGCGTCCCTACCAAATTCTTCTCCAAAATACGCCAGCAGTTCCACGCGACGGCAGCCGGCGCACTCGGCGTAGTGAACCATCTGCTGCAATTGTTCGCGGGCGATTTTTTGTTCCTTGAGGCTGGGCTTTTCGTCAATGAACTGCGTTTGTTTCACCACGTCGCCGGCGCTGAACAGCAGAACACATTCGCTCGGCAAACCGTCGCGGCCCGCGCGGCCGGTTTCCTGGTAATAGCCCTCGATGTTTTTCGGCAGATCGTAGTGGACGACGAAACGGACGTTCGGCTTGTTGATGCCCATGCCGAACGCGATGGTCGCGCAGATGACGCGCACGTCGTCGCGCAAAAAAAGTTCCTGGTGCTCGCTGCGTTCCTTCGGCGTGAGTCCGGCGTGATACGGCTTGGCGCGCACGCCGTCTTCGGAAAGATTCGCGGCGACGTTCTCGGCGGATTTGCGCGACTGGCAATAAACAATGCCGCCGTCTTTGGGCCGCGCGCGGAGAAAATTTAGCAGTTGATCGTAAGGTTTGTTTTTCGGGATGACGCGATAAGTCAAATTCGGGCGATTGAAACTGGCGACGTAACATTTCGGTTCGCGCAATTTCAAATGGTTGACGATGTCTTCGCGCACGCGACCCGTCGCGGTGGCGGTGAGCGCCATGAACGGGACGTTGGGAAAAAGTTTCCGCAGGTCGGAAATCTGGCGGTATTCGGGGCGGAAATCGTGGCCCCATTCGCTGATGCAATGCGCCTCGTCCACGGCGATGAGTTGCACGTTCCATTTTTGCAGGTCGGATAAAAATCCCGAAAGCATCAGCCGTTCGGGCGCGACATAGAGCAAACGGAATTCGCCGTTGTGCAAACCGCGCAGGCGTCCGCGTGATTCACCTTGTGCGATTGACGAATTCAAAAATGTCGCCGCGATGCCGCTGGCTTGCAGCGCGTCCACTTGGTCTTTCATCAATGCAATCAGCGGCGAGACGACGACGGTAAGTCCGTCGCGGGCAAGCGCAGGCAATTGAAAGCAAAGCGATTTGCCGCCGCCCGTCGGCAGCAGGGCGAAAGTGTCCCGGCCTGCGAGCGAATCGCGGATGATCTCTTCCTGAAGCGGGCGAAAAGAAGTGAAACCGAAATATCGTTTCAGCAGCGGGAGCAGTTCTGGCGCGGTGGATTTCACAGGCGGTTAAAGTAGGACAGGCGTCGCGCCTGTCCAGAAAGTTTTTTCAGCCGCCAAAGCGGTGGTATGCTCGCGCTTGCGCGCTCGCGGACAGGCTGGAAGCCTGTCCTACGTCAGTGATATTCCTGCACGGTTTTCACCGCGTAGCCGGATTTTTTCAGCGCGGCGATGCCGAGGGCGGCGGCCTTGGCGCCGCTCAAGGTCGTCATGATGGGCGTGTTGGTATAAACGGCCGTCGTGCGGATTTTGATTTCATCTTCGCGCGGCGACTGGCCGGCGGGCGTGTTGATGACGAGCTGGAGCTCCTTGTTCTTGAGCAGGTCAATCACGTTGGGCCGGCCTTCGAGCAATTTCAAAATGCGTTGCACTTTTAATCCGGCTTTTTCCAGAACGGTCGCCGTGCCGCTCGTCGCGACCAGTTCAAAGCCGAGTTCGGAAAATTGCCTGGCGACCGCCGCGACTTGTTTTTTGTGCGCGTCGCTGACGCTGATGAAAACCTTGCCGCCGAGCGGCAGCGGCGAGTTGGCGGCCATCTGCGATTTCGCGTAGGCCACGCCGAGGTCGGCGTCGAGGCCCATGACTTCGCCGGTGGAACGCATTTCGGGCGAGAGCAAAATGTCCTGGCCGACGAATTTGTTGAACGGGAAGACGGATTCCTTCACCGCCCAATACTTCGGCCAGATTTCCTTCGTGAAGCCGAGTTCCTTCAACGTTTTTCCAGCCATCACTTTTGCCGCCAGTTTTGCCAGCGGAAAACCAATGGCCTTTGAAACGAAAGGAACGGTCCGGGATGCGCGCGGGTTCACTTCGAGGACATAAACCTTTTCGCCCTTCACCGCGTATTGCACGTTCATCAGGCCGATGACTTTCAACTCGCGCGCCATCGCGTGCGTATATTCGTGGATGGTGCCGATGACTTTTTTCGTGAGCGTGTGCGGCGGTAAAACCATCGCGGCGTCGCCGGAATGGACGCCGGCGAATTCGATGTGCTCCAAGATTCCGCCGATGACCACGGTGCCTTCGTCCGGGTTTTTGAACTGGCCGACGTCGGTGATGCAGTCCACGTCCACTTCCGTCGCGTCTTCGAGAAATTTATCCACGAGCACCGGGCGTTCGGATGATGCTTCCACCGCGAACTTCATGTAATGCGACAGCTCAGCGTCGGAATAAACAATCTGCATCGCGCGGCCACCGAGAACAAAACTCGGACGCACGAGAACTGGATAAGTCAGCCGCTTGGAAATGACGAGCGCTTCTTCCGCGTTCGTGGCGAGGCCGTTCGGCGGCTGCGGGATTTTTAATTTGTCGAGCATCGCCGCGAAAAGTTTCCGGTCTTCCGCGATCTCAATGCTCTGCGGCGATGTGCCGATGATGTTCACGCCATTCTTCTGCAAACCGAGCGCGAGGTTCAGCGGCGTCTGGCCGCCGAATTGCGCGATGGCGCCCCAGCATTTTTCGCGTTCGTAAATGTGCAGCACGTCTTCGAGCGTGAGCGGCTCGAAAAACAATTTGTCGCTCGTGTCGTAATCCGTCGAAACGGTTTCAGGATTTGAATTCACCATGATGGTTTCAAAGCCGTCTTCCTTCAAAGCGAACGCGGCGTGGACGCAGCAATAATCAAATTCAATTCCCTGCCCGATGCGGTTCGGCCCGCCGCCAAGAATCATCACTTTTTTCGCGGTGTTGCCTTTGACCTCGTCGTCGCCGCGATCGTAAGTGGAATAATAATATGGCGTGTAGGCCTCGAACTCGGCGGCGCAGGTATCCACGAGCCGGTAGCTCGGCACGAGATTCAATTTCTTCCGCAACGCGCGGATGGCGTCCTCGGTCGTGCCGGTGAGATGCGCGATTTGCCGGTCGGAAAATCCCAGGCCTTTGGCTTTGCTTAAAATTTCAGAATTGAGTGGCGGCATCGGCGCGATAGTAAGCCGGAAAATGTCGGCGATGTCGAGCCGGAAGCAAATAGAATTGACCGGCGCTCGTGTTCGCATTATTGAATTACTTAGCTTGAAATTAAAACATACAATTCTGGCTCTTTTCGTTCTCTCTTGCCTATGTGCCGCCAGCCGTTTGACCGCGGAAGAAGTTACAGGCAGCAATACTTGGGATTTTGCTTGGCATTATATGCCTGAACCAGCGGGTGGTTATGCGGTGGTTCAAACTATTACTTGTGTTCCACTTCCACCTGGAGCCCCAATTGCGTCAAAAGAAGAATGGGATAAACATTTTGAAACGACGGTTTTCAACGACAGAATGAATATGATCATGAATACCGGCCAGAATCCCACCAATGGAACAAAATTGCTGGTAAAATTTTTCAGGGGTCCGATTTACACTTCGACAAATCTGCTGTGCCCGTGGAAGAATTCCGCCACCTCAAGCAAAAATTGGGTTACGGTAATCTCTACTGTGGATGATACACGGCTGGCGGCTGGCGTGGATAACGGTCCGATATATTTTTCCACCAACTCGGGTGTTACTTGGGAAACAATAACGAGCCCCGGCAATCATTCCTTCCCGATTGTTGTCGGTGACGGTGGATGCACAATTTCAGCGGTGCAAACAATTTTGACCAACGAACAAAATGCAGCCGCAAGTAACTGGTATGCGGTTGCAACCGGTTCGGATGGGAGTGGGCTTATTATTTCAGGAAGCGATTCGGTATCGTCTCCGGTCTTGAATATTTCGGTCTTGGAAAATCAAATTGTTCTCTCGTGGCCATCTTCAATTTCCGGATACACGTTGCAAGATAATCATGATCTGACGACGACAAACTGGAGCGACGTGAACGCAACACCAAGTGTGTTCAATGGATTTAATCGTGTAATTTTGCCAGGGAACGCAACGCAGAAATTTTACAGGTTAAAAAAATAATTTGGAAAATTTTTGGGCAATCAAAAAAGCACCCGCGCATCGTCGCGCGCCGGGTATGAAGCCGGTTTCCGTTGTGAATCCTCTTGCCGACCTGCCATTTTTCCATTACGAAGGCGGCGATGAAACGAACCGGACGCGCGCTGTTGTGGCTGACATTGTTCGCCCCGGCTCTCGCATCGGCGCAAATTGACCCGGTCAAGCGCGACCTGATCCAGCTCGGCTACAACCAGGCGTTCGAGGGACACCAGCCGCTGGCGGCCTACGCTTTTTATTATCACAACGACCCGGATTTTCTGCGCACAAACCTCACGCTGCGGCTGGCGGTCGCGCCGGTTTATTTGGATTCTGAACTCGGCTTCGTCGGCGCGCTGGGGCCGAACACGGATTTGGGCATCGGTTTGGCGGGCGGCGGCTTCGGCGACGATTACAACGAGATTCGCGGCGGGAAATTTCTGCCGGGCGAATCTTTTTCCGGCAACGGCGGGGAAATTTCCGCGAGCATTTATCACCTGTTCAACCCCGGCGACGAGATTCCGCTGAATTATGTTTTGCGCGGCACGGCGCATTATTCTTTTTTCAACCGCGACGACACGGCGGCCAATTTTGTGCTGCCCGCCGACCACGGTGATTTCAGCGTCCGCACCGGGTTGCGCTGGGGCGGCGTGGAGCCGACGCTGTTTCCGCCGCTGGCGATGGAATTGTCCGTCTGGTATGAAGGCCATCTGCGCGGCAACGCCGGCAAATACGGTTTCAACGGCGACCGCGAACTGAACGAGCAATCGCATTTGTTTTGGGCGGAGGCCGCGCTCGCCTACACGCTGCCCAAAAGCCAGCAAAGTTTTTACGCGCGCCTGACTGCCGGCACGAGCGTGGACGCCGACCGTTTCAGCGCCTACCGGCTCGGCGGATTTCTGCCGCTCGTCGCGGAATTTCCGCTCTCGCTGCCCGGCTATTATTTTCAGGAAATCAGCGCGCGGCAATTCGTCCTGCTCAATGCCAATTACCTTCTGCCGCTCGACCCGAAAAAATCCTGGAACCTCGACTTGAACGCCTCGAGCGCGTTCGTGGATTATCTGCCCGGCGAAGCGCAGCCCGGCAACTGGCTCAACGGCGTGGGCGGCGGCATCCTGTTTCACTCGGAATCCGACCGCTGGAAAATCATGCTCAACTACGCCTACGGCATTGACGCCATCCGTTCGAGCGGACGCGGTGCCAGCATGGTTGGCGTGCTGCTGCAACTGGATCTCGACCGTCCGCACGGGCCGGCCTTCAACACCGCGCATCCCGGACTCTGGCGCGGCTGGCAGCGGATTATTGATTGAAATCGCGGAACCGTTTTCAAAATCGCCTTGCGCGCCGCGCGGTCGCCTGCTTTATTGTTGGGCGGTCGCGCATATGGTGGAATTGGCAGACACGCTACTTTGAGGTGGTAGTGCCGCAAGGTGTGCAGGTTCAAGTCCTGCTATGCGCACCATTTTTCCCAGGCAAGCGAGGAGCCGGGCAGCAAAAGCATCATCCCGGCGAATTGAAAAATAGAATCTTGAATCATTGCCCGCTGGTCGTGAGCGACAGAAAGATTTCTTCAAGTTGGCCGGAACGGCCGCTTTGTTTGCGCAGTTCATCGCGATTGCCGACGGCGACGATTTTTCCGCCGTGGATGATGCCGATGCGGTCGGCCATTTCCTCGGCAATGCTCAATTGATGCGTGGAGACCAGCACGGTCACGCCCGCGCGCGAGCGTTCCTTCAAAACATCCTTCACGATGCGCGCGTGCTGCGGGTCGAGGCCGACCATCGGCTCATCAATCACAAAAACTTCCGGCTCGTGCAGCAGCGCAGACACGATGGCAACGCGCTGGCGCGTGCCGTGCGAAAGGCTTTCGAGCGGACGTTCCACAAATTCGGCGAGGTGAAATCGCGCAATCAATCCGTTCGCGTTCGCTTCAATTTTCGCATCGGGCATCTGGAACAATTGTCCGGTGAATCGGAAAAATTCCCACGCGGTCAATTTGTCGTAGAGAAATGGAAAATCGGGAACATAGGCAATTTTGCGCCGCGCTTCGAGCGGCTGCGTTTGCATGTCGAAGCCGCAGACGCGGGTGCAGCCGGAAGTCGGCTTCATCAGGCCGGCAAGGATTTTCAGCGTGGTGGTTTTGCCGGCGGCGTTCGGGCCGAGCATGGCGAAAAATTCTCCGCGCGGAATCGTGAGCGAAACATCGTTGACCGCGACGAGGTCGCCGAATTTTTTAGTGAGGCTGATGAGTTCGATCACAAGATTGTTTCGCGCTATTTGTTCCAGCCTTCGAGCGCGGCGGTGACGCCGCCGGGCAGTTCGGCGCGCAGAATTTCGCCGAGCGGGCTGACGTAGATGACGATTTTATTTTGCAGCACCTGGGTTTCCAGCCGGTAGACGGAAACCATTTCGCCGCCAATCTTCAGGCGGTCGCGGTGCGCCTGCCATTGCAACGCTTGCGCGAGCGCGGTGGTTTGCGGAAGTTCGGGCAGATCGAATCCGCCCAAAAATCCGCCGCCGGAATTTCCGGCGAAGGCGTTGATCAATTTGTTTGGATCCTGGAGGTCGGCGAAAGCCAGGTCGCGTTCAACCGTCGCGCCATCGCTGGTGATTTTCAAATGGACGCTTTGATGGGTGGCGAGGGAATGGATTTCCACGGTCGCGAGGCGCGTGGAAATTTTCAGGTCCAGTTCGCGCCAGTCGCGCGCGGAGGAAAATTGCAGCCGTCCGTCGAAGCGGGCGCGGTTGGTGAATTCGCCGAGGCTGATGTTTCCGTTGACGCGGATTTGCCAGCCGGCGCGGGCGGCGACGCCTTCGGGCGGCGGGCTGTTGTCGTCGAGCCGGGCCATTTCCTGCTCAACGCCGGTGGAAAATTCACAGAAGCCGGTTTTTTGCCCGTCCTGAAAAACATTCAATGACGAGGCGTCCGGCGCGGTCAGGATTTTCCGCCAGACCAAATCCGCCGGCACGGAAATTTCCCCGCCGTGCGCGCCGTATTCCACGCGCCAGAGCAGGACGTTCATCGTCACCCAAAAAAATGCGATGCCCAAAAATGTGAGGCGCGAAATCATCGGCGGCTTACGGCGGCGGGAGATTGACGACCTGGCCGACGCGCAGACGGGTCGGCTGCAAACCGGGATTGGCGGCGAGCAGGGCGTTCAGGCTCACGCCGCATTTGCGCGCGATGGCGGCAGGGGTTTCGCCGGCGGCGACGGTGTGCGTGCGCGGTTTGGTTGCCGGCGGTTTTGGACTGCCGGCGGTCGGCGGCGGAATTATGGTTGCGATTGGTTGCGGCGCAATCTGGCCTGCTGCTGGCGGCGGCGCATTGGTTTTCAGCGCGGCCAGTTGCCGCATATAATAGTCCACCTGGGTTTGCAAAAACCGGTTGGTGTCGGCGAGCTGCTGGAGCTGCTGCTGCGCGGCGGGCGCGCTGGGCAGCGGCAGGACGTCGGCGGCGAGTTCCTGTTTGCAGGTGTAAATGCGCTGGGTGATGACTTCGGCGTTGCTGGCCTTCGGGTCGAAGCGCAGATACTGCTGGTAGTGATAAATGGCGGCGGCGGGATTGGATTCTTTTTCGTCATAGAGCATGGCGAGTTGAAAATGCGCGGGCGCCGAATGGGGATTGGCTTCGAGCGATTCCTCGAATGCCTCGACCGCGCCCTGAAAATCCATGGCGTTGACGCGGTTCTGGCCGAGGACAAAATGCGGCTCCTTCTCGTCGTCCGCCGCGTTTTGATCCGACGGTGAACAGCCGCTCAACACGAACGCGATGGCGACGGCGAACGCGCCCAAGGCGATGCGGTTCCAAAATTCCATGCGGCGAAATTAACCGAATTTTTGACGTCGCGCAATTGCGCCGTTCAGAGGCGGTCCGAAGAATTTCGGACGCGCAGTCGTTGGGAAATTAAAATGGTTTGTGCTCTTTAGAAACCATTTCATTAACACCGCGTTTTAACGCGGTGAACCACGATCGCGCCCGGAAAAAAAACCGTTTAAACGGTTTTTCCCTTCGCACACCTTTCACACCCGGCTGAAGCCGGGTGTTAATGAGAAGTTTGCTACAAAGCAAATGGTTTGATAATCATAATTCCCGCCCGGTTCAGATAAAGTCAATGCGGCAACAAAGCAACGCACCATGACCTCGCTCTGTGTGCGCAAAATATGCGCGCCGGTTGAAGAATTTGGGAAACAATTGCGCAGCGCGTTTGCTCAATTGCCAAGCTAATCGCGTTTTTTGGGTTGGTATGTTAATTGCGTAAGTTATTGGCTCAACCGTCAGGCAGCGTGTGTATGATGTTGTCTGGCCATGTAAAAAATTAACGACAAATCAACCTACAAAAGGATGCACAATGAAACTGAATAAAATATTAACGGCGTGCGCGGTGGTCGCCGCGCTCGGTCTGAGCGCGGACACTCTTCTGGCGCAGGCTGGTGGTGGCGGTGGCGGCTTCGGCGGCGGCGGTGGTGGCCGTGGCGGCGGCGGTTTTGGCGGTGGTGGTGGCGGAAATTTTGACCCGGCCCAATTCCAGCAACAAATGCAGCAGCGCCAGACTGACAACATCCGCACCCAGCTTGGTCTGACCAACGACACTGACTGGAACGCGATTCAAGCGCTGGTTCAAAAAGTGCAGGCTGACAAACAGGCGCTTGGCACTGCCGGCAACGGCGCTCTTGCCGGGTTCGGCGGCGGCGGTCGCCGTGGCGGCCAAGGCGGTGGTGGCGGCAACAGGTTCGCCAATCTTTTGGGGCAACCCAGCGTGGAACAGCAGGCTTTGCAAAAGGCCGTTGATGACGACGCGCCGGCGGCGCAAATCAAGGACGCGCTGGACAAATATGAAGCGTCCCAAAAAACCAAGCTCGCCACGCTGGCAACCGACCAGGAAGCCCTGCGCGCGGTTCTCACAGCCAAACAGGAAGCGGCGGCGACGTTGCTCGGCTTGTTGCCTTGACCGGATATTAAATCAAACAGAAGCTGACGTTTTCCATCCTTATGAGCGAAACAGTCACATCGGATTCATCATTGAAGCAGTTGCTGGAACGCATGGTCGCGGGCCGGCAACTGTCTTCCATTGATGCTGATTTATTGGTTCACTCCAAAACCCAGGTCGCGACCGAGGAAGATATTTTGCGCTGGCTGGCGCATGAATACGGCCTCGCGTTCACGACGCTGGACGACGTTGATCCGGACCGTCAGCTTCTGTCACTTTTTCCCGCGCGTATTTTGCTGAAGGAGGAATTGCTTCCGCTCACGCGTAACAACGGCACGGTCGAAGTCGCCACCAGCCGGCTTTTTGCGACGCAAGGTCTCGACGCGCTGAAAACCATGACCGGCTTGAATCTCAAGCCCGTCCTCGCCGCCAGCGAAGCCATCCAGCGCGAAATCAAAAAACGTCTCGGCGTCGGCGCGGACACCATCGGCACGCTCGACGAGGAAAAAAGTTTTCAGGTCGTTGACGAAAACGCCGAGAACACCAATTTGGATGAAGCCGCCGAAGACGAAGCCTCGATCATCCATTTCGTCAATCAGGTTTTGAAGGACGCCATCGAATTGCGCGCGTCCGACATCCACCTCGAACCGTTCGAGGACGAATTTCGCATCCGCTACCGCATTGACGGCGTGTTGCAGGACGTTCCCGTTCCGGCGCAACTCAAGCGCTTCCAGCCGGCCATCGTGTCGCGCGTCAAAATTTTGAGCCACCTCAACATCGCGGAAAAAAGACTGCCGCAGGACGGCCGCATCAAAATCCGCGTGGACGACGCCGAAGTGGACATCCGCGTTTCCGTGATTCCGATGTTGCACGGCGAGGCGGTCGTGATGCGTTTGCTGCGGCAAAATTCCAAATTGCGCGGCCTGTCCGATCTGGGCATGGACACGCGCGAAATGGAATGTTTCCAGCGCGTGCTCGAATTGCCGCACGGCATCATTCTCGTCACCGGCCCGACCGGTTCAGGAAAAACTTCGACGCTTTACACCGCGCTAAACGAGATCAACGATTCCGTCCGCAAAATCATCACGATTGAAGACCCGGTTGAATATCAGTTGAAAGGCGTCAACCAGATCCAGGTCAACGAAAAATCCGGCCTCACTTTTGCGCGCGGGCTGCGCTCCATTTTGCGCCATGACCCGGACGTGATTCTCATTGGCGAAATCCGCGACGCCGAGACCGCGCAGATCGCCGTGCAATCATCGCTCACCGGCCACTTGGTTTTCTCCACGCTCCACACGAACGACGCGCCCGGCGCGTTGACGCGGCTCGTGGACATGGGCGTCGAGCCGTATCTCGTCGCCTCGTCGCTCGAAGCCGTGCTCGCGCAACGCCTCGTCCGCGTGCTGTGCGTCCATTGCAAACAGCCGGACGATTCGGCGACCGCCAGCGCGTTCAAGGCGAAGCTGGGCATTCCCGCCGAGGTCATGCTTTACAAGTCGGTCGGCTGCCGCGAATGCCGCAACACCGGCTTCTTCGGGCGGCACGCGATCTTCGAGTGGATGGACACCGACGCGGAAATCCGCCAGATGATTTTGAAAAACGCCTCGGGCGACCAGTTGCGCGAGGCGGCGCGGCGCTCGGGAATGCGCTCGCTCGCCCAGGACGGCTGGCGGCTCGTCCGCATGGGCATCACGACGGTCGAGGAAGTTTTAAGCGTGACCACCGCCAAGGAAGTGGCGCAATCCACGAAGACTTTGACCAACCTCACGGAAACTGCGGCCAGCATCGCGGTGGGGAAATAAATATGAAGTCCAAAGTCCAAAGTCCAAAGTCCAAAGTCTGGATTTCAATCACGGTTGAAATTTCCGGCGGCAGCCTTGTTTCTTCATTCTTCATTCTTCATTCTTCATTTTAAGCCATGCCCACGTTTCAATACAAAGCATTGCAGGCAAACGGCACCATGACGGAAGGCCAGTTGGACGCGCCGGGCCGTCCCGACGCGCTCCGCCAGATGGAAACGCTCGGCCTGCGCCCGATCAATCTTGCTGAAACGGCGGCGGCCAAATCCAAACCCAAAAATGGCGCCACGGCAAAAGACGGCGCGGCGGCGGATGCGCCCGGCAATCTTTCCTTCAAGTTCGAGTCCAAAAAAGTTTCCGCGAAGGAACTGGAAAATTTCACGCGACTGCTTTCCAGTTTGCTTGCCGCCGGCGTGCCGTTGAGCCGCGCGCTGGTGATCCTTTCCAGGGAAACCGCCGCGCCCGCCGCGCGCGCGCAATGGAAAAAAGTCCACGACCGCGTGGTGGACGGCATGTCGCTGGCCGCCGCGATGGCGCAGTCGCCGGAAACGTTTCCGCGCGTCTATGTCGCGATGGTGGAGGCGGGCGAGGCGGGCGGGTTTCTGGACGTGGTGCTGGCGCAGATCGCCGAGTTCCAGTCGCGCGACAAGGATCTGAAGGCGAAAGTGATGACGGCGATGTTATACCCGGCAATTTTGTTCGTGCTGGCGATGATCGTGCTGACGGTGATGCTCGTCTTTTTCATCCCGAAATTTCAAACCGTCTTCATCAGCTTTCACGGCCACCTGCCGTTGATCACGCAGCTCATCATCGGCGCAAGTCACGCAGCCATCCATTACGGACTTTTCGTCGTGGCGGGACTGGTCGCGATTGTGTTTCTGGTCCGCACCTGGTTCGCCTCGGAAAAAGGCAAGCGTGTCTGGGAAGGATTGCTTTTGCGTTCGCCGATTGTCGGCCCCTTGAGCGCGCAGTTTGCGATGGCGCGGTTTTGCCGGATGCTCGGCACGATGCTCGGCGCGGGCGTGCCGCTGGTGCAAAGCCTGAACGTCGCGCGGCGTTCCATCGGCAACCAGATTCTCGTGGACGCGGTCTCGCAATCCATCGAGCGCGTGCAGCAGGGCGGGCGGCTGGGTGAAAGTCTGGCGGAATGCAAAAATCTTTTTTCCGGCTCGGTTCTGGAAATGGTCGCCGTGGCCGAGGAAAGCGGGAAGCTCGACGCCGAACTCGTCCGCATCGCCGCCGTGACCGAGGTGGACTTGGACCGGAATATGAAAACGGCGGTGGCCTTCGCCGAACCGGCGATGCTTTTTGTGATTGCCGGTCTCGTCGGGGTCATTTTCATAGGCATGCTGTTGCCGGTGCTGACCATGGGTGCAAACATCAAATAAATTCAAAAATTCAACACAACAAAAATTATGAAACTGAATCACACAAAACGAAATCAAACAAAGCCGCTTCACGGCTTCACCTTGGTTGAAATACTGCTGGTGGTCGCCATCATTGGCACGCTCGCGGCGCTGGTCATCCCGAAAATCGCCGGAACCAGCGAACATTCAAAGGAAGTTGCGGCCCACGCCGACATCTACGGAGGAATCAAAACCGCCCTCGACCATTATGAAATTGACTGCGGTTCTTATCCCAGAAGCCTCAACGATTTGATCCAGCAGCCCGGCGATGTCAAGGGCTGGCACGGGCCATATTTGGATTCAAACCAACTGCCGGTGGATCCCTGGGGCAATCCTTACATTTATTACTTCCCCGGCAAGCACAACGCCAGCGGCTACGATTTGCTGTCGGCCGGTCTCGACGGCAAGGAGGGAACGGACGATGACATTGGCAACTGGTAATCGCGGCAACCGACGAAACCGATGCGCCTTCACGCTGGTCGAAATGATTCTCGTGATGGTGCTGCTGGTGGTCGCCGTCTCGCTCGTGGCGCCGAAGATGGCGGGCTTCACGCGCGGTCGCGCGCTGGATTCGGAGGCGCGGCGGCTGTTTGCGCTCATGCATGCGGCGGAGGATCGCGCCATTTCGGAAGGGATGCCGATGATGCTCTGGCTGGACGAAAAAAACAACCAATACGGGCTGGCAGAAGAAACGCCGGTGCCAACCGGCGACCCGAAGGCCGAGAGTTTCCCGGCGGATGAAAATGTGCAGCTCGCGGTGCTGAACGCCGGCGGAAGCTCGACAACATTCAAGAATCTGCCCGCCATCCGTTTTCTGGCGGACGGTTCGGTGGATGAAAACAGCCCGCAGACGGTGCAGTTGAAAGGTTCCGGCGGCGACTCGCTCTGGCTGCTCGAGTCGGCGGACCGCAGAGGCTATGAAATTAGCGACAGCGACAAATTATAAACGCGCGGCGGGCTTCACGCTGGTGGAAGTGCTGGCCGCGCTGCTGTTCCTGGCGATTGTGATTCCGACGGCGGTCGAGGCGCTGCATCTGGCGACGCTCTCCGGCGAGGTCGCCGTCCGCAAAAGCGCGGCGGCGCGCGTGGCCGACCGGATTTTGAACAACAGCATCGTGATGACGAACTGGAGCGGTGCCACGCAGAACGGCACCGTGTCGGAAGGCACGCTGGATTTCCGCTGGACCCTGACCAGCCAGAACTGGCCGCAGGACTCGATGCAGTTGTTGACGGCGGAAGTGAAGTATTCCGCGCAGGGCAGAGATTATTCGGTGAAGTTGAGCACGCTGGCCAATTCGCAGCCGCTCAACGGGACGATGAATACGCAGTGAAAATAAAAACAAACAAGTTTGGTCGAGCGTCGAGCGTCGAGCGTCGAGCGTCGGCCCGCGGCGCGCAGGAATTTTCCTGCCCTCGACCCTCGACCCTCGACTCTCGACTTTCCCGGCGCGCAGCCTTCACGCTGGTCGAAATGATCCTGGCGATCGGCGTCGCCGCGATTGTGCTGATCGCGGCCAACGCCGTTTTTTTCACCGCGCTGCACCTGCGCACCGCGACCTCCGACGCCGTGGACGCGGCCTCGCCGGTGGACCAGGCGCTCGCCATCCTGCGCCATGATTTGCAATGCGCCGTGGCCCCCAAAACCAACGGCATTTTGTCCGGCGATTTCAAGCTCGGCAACATCACGAGCACCGGCATCAGCGACCCGGTGGCCGCCGAGATCTACACCACCACCGGCGCGTTGAGCCAAAACAATCCGTGGGGCGACATCCAGCGCGTGACCTATGAGTTGAAAAGCTCCACGCGCGGCGCGGCGGACATGGACTTGTATCGCAGCGTCACGCGCAATCTTTTGACGATGGCCACGCCGGACGTGGAAGACCAGTTGATGGTTCGCGGCGTCGAGAGCGTGCAATTTTCCGGCTACGACGGCGCACAATGGCAGGACTCCTGGGACACGACCGCCACGAGTTCGGCGACCACCAACCTGCCGGTCGCCGTCCGCGTGGACCTCCAGCTCACCGGCGGCGCCGCCAAAAACATGGCCCCGATTGAAATTCTGGTGCCGATTGATTCGCAGGCGCGCTTTACCTCGACCAACAACCTGGGAACCTGAAGTGAAACTGAAAATTACAACCCAATGCCGGGAGCGCCGGCGTCTCGCCGGCGAGCGGATTGATTCGCCGTTGCCTGACACGCCGGCGGGACGCCGGCGCTCCCGGGGTTCCGTCCTCATCATCGTGCTTTGGATCGTCATCGGGCTGGTCGCCATCACCCTGTATTTTGCGAACGCGATGACGCTGGAACTTCGCGCGGCGGACAACCGCATGAACGGGCTGGCGGCGGAGCAGGCCATCGAAGGCGCGGCGCGCTATGTCGGCTACGCGCTGGTCAACTACGTCACCAACGGCACGGTGCCGGCCAATTCAAAGTTCACCTGCGAAGCCGTGCCGGTGGGCGACGCGCATTTCTGGATCATCGGGCGCGACCCGTCGGGGACGCCTTCGACCGACCCGCATTTCGGCCTGGTTGATGAAGCTTCAAAATTGAATTTGAACACCGCCAACACCAACATCCTTTCCTATCTGCCGAACATGACGACGGATCTGGCCGGCGCGATTGTGGACTGGCGCAGCACCAACGGCAGCGGGGATTACGCGCTGAATTACGCGTCGGCGGGCTATCAGGACAAAAACGCGCCGTTCGAATCGGTGGACGAACTGCGGCTCGTGTATGGCATGACCATTGACCTGTTGATCGGCGACGACGTCAACCGCAACGGCGTCCTCGATGCCAACGAAACCAGCTCCACCGGCGGCACGTCGCAAAATTACGGGCTGATGGAATACACGACGGTCTTCAGCCGCGAACCGAATTTTCATGCGGACGGCACCACGCTGACGAACGTGAACAACTTCACCTCGGCGGAGAACATGAACACATTTTTCCAGGCCGCCGGCGTCGGCAACGCGGAAAGCGTGGCGACGGCGGTCTACGACACGATCAAACCGCCGCGCGGAGCCGCGAATCCCTGCAAGAGCACCCTGGATTTCTGCCTGCGCTGTTTGAGCAACAACATGACGGCGGATGATTTCGGCAAGATTTATTACAGCATCACGACAACCACCAACCTTTACACCTACGGCCGGGTCAATGTTGACACGGCGGGCGTGGACGTGCTGACGGCGCTGTTCATGGGTGCCAGCGCGAATGTTGACCAAGGCACCGCGACGGGCGCGGCGCAAACCCTCGTGGCCTACCGGCAGCAAAATCCCGACAGCTTGAATTCACCGGCGTGGATTGTCACCGCGCTCGGCCAAAACAACAGCCTCCTCGGCGTGCTCGCCGCCCACGACTGGATCACGACGCGCAGTTTTCAATACACGGCAGACATCGCGGCGGTCGGGGCGATGGGGCGCGGCTATAGGCGCGTGAAATTTGTTTTCGACATCACCGACGGCACGCCTAAAATAATCTACCGTCAGGATTTGAGCCGGCTCGGCTGGGCGATCGGAGAAAAGGCCCGCGACACCCTGCTCGCCCAGAACACACCATGAGCAACATTTTGAAACTGAAATTATCGAGGTCCCGGCGGCTGACCAGCCTGCTCGCCCTCACCCTGGACGGCAGCCGCCTCGACGGCGTGGTGCTGCGCCGCACGAACGGCTCGCTGCAACTGCTCCAGTCGTTTTCCGCCACGCTCACGCTCGACCCGCTGACCGCCGCGCCGGAACTCGTCGCCCGCGAAATCCGCAACCAGCTCGACGCCGCCGGCGTGCGCGAGCGCCGCTGCGTCGTGGGCGTGCCGTTGAGGTGGACGCTGACGGCGCAGACGGAACTGCCGCCGCTGCCGGAAGCCGACGCCGCGAGCCTGTTGCAGCTCGAAGCCGAGAAAAGTTTTCCCTGCGACGTGGCGACGTTGCGGCTGGCCGATTCAAGCTGCGCGCTGGCCGGCGGAAAACAGCACGTCACGCTCGTTGGCGTTGCCAACAGCCAGCTCGCGACGCTGGAGCAGGTTTTGGTGGCGGCGAAATTAAAACCCGTCGGCCTCGTGCTGGGACTTGCCGCCCTGCAACCGCCCGGCGTGGAAAATTCCAACGGCGTGCTCGCGCTGACGGTCGGCGAAAGCCACGTCGGTTTGCAGATCACCGCCGGCGGCGGCGTGGCCGCGTTGCGCGCGCTGGAGGGCGCGATTGAAAATGAAGGCGCGCGGCGCTCGCTGCACGCCGGGCTGGTGTCGCGCGAGGCGCGCGTCACGCTGGGACAGTTGCCCGCCGAACTGCGCGCGACGGTGAAGTGCGTCCGCATTTTCGGCCCGCGCGACCTGGCGCAGCCACTGGCGGACGAAATGGAACTGCGCTTCGGGCCGATGGGCATGCGCGTGGAGGTGGTTTCGGCCTACGCGCCGGGTGAATTTGGCGTGCAGCTCCCGGTGGAGACCTCGCTGTCGGCGGCGTTCAGCCTGGCGGCGCGGCGGCTGACGGACCAGGCACCGCCGTTTGAATTTTTACTGCCGAAGCCGACAGTGCTGCAGCAGTTCGCCACGAAATATGCTTCCGGCAAGCTGAAAACCATCGGCGCGATCGCCGCCGGCGTGCTGGCGATTGGCGTCGGATTATTTTTGTATCAGGAAATCCAGTTGAAGCTGCTGCAGTCGCAATGGAAAAAAATGTCCGTCAAGGTCACGGAGCTGCGGGGTTTTCATTCGGAGATCCAGCAGTTCAGCCCGTGGTTCAACAAGACGTTTGTGGACTTGAGCATCCTGCGGCAGATCACGCTGGCGTTTCCCGAAAACGGCGCGGTCACGGCCAAGACGATTGTAATCCGCGACGGCAACTTGGTGACGTGCTCCGGCACGGCGCTGTCGGAGGACGCGCTGTTGAAAACCACGGCGCGGTTGCGCGCAATGAACAATGTGACGGATCTCAGTCACGAGTCAATCCGCGGCGGCAAGCCGCCGTTGCAGTTCACGTTTGATTTCCATTACGGAAACGGAGGCAGCCATGAAAACTGAAAACCGCCAGAAATTTTTGCTCATCCTGACCATCGCGGTCGTCGCGCTTTACGCCAGCGACAAGCTGGTGTTTGGACCAGTGGGGAAATGGTGGTCGGCGCGCTCGGAAACCATCAAAAATCTCCGCAAAGATGTGCAGGAAGGAAATTTCATGCTCCAGCGCGAGGCCGACATCCGCAGCACCTGGGACGGGATGCGCACGAACACGATCCCGGCCAACAAATCGCTGGCGGAACAGCAGGTGTTGAAGGCGTTTGACAATTGGGCGTCGGAAAGCGGCGCGACCATCACCGGCATCACGCCGCAGTGGAAAAATGACTCGACGAATTATCTGACGTTCAACTGCCGCGTGGAGGCTGCCGGCAACCTGGGGACTTTGAGCCGGTTTGTCTATGACATCGAAAAAGGCCCGATGGCGCTGAAACTCGACTCGGTCGAGTTCAGCACGCACGACAACACCGGACAGCAGCTCACGCTCGGCCTCCAAATCAGCGCGCTGGCGCTCGCCACCTCGAACACAAAATGAAACTGAACCGATTCCATAAAATCATTTTGGCCGCGCTGCTCGCGGCGCAGAATTTTCTGGCTGCCGCGCAGACCAACACCGCCGCCGCGACGAACGCCGCGCCGCCGGATTATTCCACTTTCAGTAAATTCATCACGCAGCGGAATATTTTCGATCCTTACCGTCTGCCGGGTGTGATCTCTGTCCCACACACAAACCGGCCGTTCGTCCCGCCGCCGCCGCCGCCGCCGCCGCCCGCATCTTTTTCGCTCGTGGGCATCATCGGCTATGGCGAGGGCAGCATGGCGGGAACCTACGTATTTTTTAACGGGTCGGATCCGCAGTTTCACAAGACGGCCAGGTTGAACAGCAGCATCGCCAGTTTCAAGGTGGCGGACATCGCGGCGGATTCGGTGACGCTGATGGCGGGCACCAACAAGCTGGTTTTGGGCATCGGCGAACAATTGCAGGACGACGGCAGCGGCCACTGGCTGTTTGCCAACGGGACGGTCGGGCGTTACAGCACCGCCAGCAGCTACGGCAACGGGAGAAATTCCGGCCGGGGCGGTTTCAACAACGGCGGCGGCGGACGCCGGCGCAATAATAATTTCGGCAATGCCGGCAATGGCAACTTCAACGGCGGCAACACCGGCGGCGGTAATTTTAACAACGGCAACACGGGCAATTTCGGCCGGGGCAGAAACAACTTCGGACCGTCGGCGGGCGCAGCGGACAATTCGCAGGGTTCAGACCAGAACAATATGACCTTTCCCCTCAACAGCACGTTTATCCCCATCATGATTGCACCTGACAATTCAGCCGCCCCGGATGACACGACATCTCCAGACAACAACCAATGACCATGAAAACCATCAGCATACTCACCTTGGCGGCGGCCCTGACCGCCGGAACATTTCAAACGTTTGCGCAAGTTGCGCCAGCGACGCAAGACGACCCGCTGGCCAGATTAAAAGCGCAGCGCTTGCTGGAGCAGCAACAATTGAGCGGCCAGCCCGCCACCGCGCCAGTGCCAACGACCGCGCCGGCACCGGACGCCATTGTTGTGCCGTCCGCCGGTGCCCCAACCACCGTGCCCGCGATTGCCACGCCCGTTGTTGTTGCGCCGACACCGCCGGCAGTGGATGACGCGGCCTCCATGGACGCGGCGGACAATGTGCCGGAGCCGACGGTGGATTACACTCCCAGCACATCCGCAACCTTGTCCACGAACGGCATCACCTTCAACTTCCGCAACGCGCAGTTGATGGATGTCCTGACTTATATGAGCGACGCGGCGGGATTCATCATCGTGCTGAATGTTCCGCAGTTGACCGGAAACGTGAGCATCATCAGCACGCATCCGGTGACGAAAGAAGAGGCGGTTGATCTGCTGAATTCCCGGCTGAACCAGCTTGGCTACGCCGCCATTCAAGAAGGACGGACATTGACGATCGAGACCAAGGCCGACGCGAAAACCGGCAACATCCCGGTCAAGATCAACTCTGATCCGAACCTCATTCCAAAAAATGACGTGATCGTCACGCAGATCATCCCGATCCGGTTCGTGGACGCCGAGCAATTGGTGGTGGATTTGTCGCCGTTCGTTTCGCCGCAGGCCATCATCATCGCCAACCAGGCGGGCAATTCCATCGTCATCACCGACACGCAGGCGAACATCCGGCACCTGGCCGAAATCATCAAGTCCATTGACTCCAGTGCCGAAATGGAAACATCCATCCAGGTGTTTGCCTTGAAACACGCCAACCCGAACGACGTGGTGACCATGCTGGCGGGGGTCTTTCCCAGCAACGGCACCGGCGGCACAACCAGCGTCGGCGGCCGGGGTGGCCGGGGCGGTGGCGGTGGCGGCAACCCGTTTGCGGCGATGTTTGGCGGCGGCGGCGGTGGTGGAAACGCAAACAGCAGCCAGGCGCGGGTTCAGAAGGCGCAGCAGGTTCTCGCCGTGGCGGATCCGCGCACCCAGTCGGTCGTTGTCACGGCCGCGAAAGACATGATGCCGCAAATCGCCGAGATGATCAGCGAAGTGGACGTTGACTCGGAGCGCGACCAGAAGGTTTATACAGTTCACTTGGACACCGCCGACCCGTATGAGGCGGCGCAAGTGCTGCAAACCATGTTCGGAGGCAGCACGACGCGCAATAATAATTCGACAACCGCCGACATACGGACGCAACGCGCCGCCACCTCCACCAGTAGTTCTTCTTCCACTGGCTTTGGCTCCTCCACCAGCGGCGGCTCGCGGAGCAGCGGCGGGTTGTTCTGACCGGCAAGAACTCAAACTTTAAGACAATTACAATTATGAAAATGCACTCATTGAACTGGAACAAAATCCTCGGCTGCGCCGCGATTTTTCTCTTCTGCGCCGCAATTCAAATCCACGCCGGCGGCGGATTTGGCGGCGGTGGTGGCGGTGGCCGTGGCGGCGGTGGCGGCGGTGGCGGTGGTGGCGGCGGCG